>ENA-OREN01001022-OREN01001022.1-marine-metagenome-genome-assembly--contig:-NODE-1022-length-35120-cov-4.002511_pt1 | contig 35120 bp, 28 predicted proteins | sample MGYA00248624_ERZ508555 | MGnify/ENA primary metagenome ERZ508555 (study PRJEB26222, sample SAMN06267773) | marine metagenome | isolation source: Saanich Inlet, British Columbia, Canada | place... | reverse complement strand
CACCACCCTTCTCTGTCTATCCACTCTGAAAAGAAGTAAAGCATGGTGATAGAGAAAAACAACATAGTTGATTCCGGTTGAAAAGACCTGGAATAGAAAAATATGTACGGATTAAATGTATAAAAGAGCAGGGCTATCAATCCCGATGCGTTCCCAGCATACTTCCTTGTCAATTTGTATAAAAAAAATGCCCCTCCACAGAAGGCGACGATAGAGACTAATCTGCCAAGGCATTCATGAACACCAAAAAATTTGTATAATATTGCAACAGCAAAAGGATATATATTGAACTCTGTTCCCCCGATATAGCCATTTGAGTCGCCGTAATTCAATGCCTGAGGATAAAAAATATTCATTCCGTTATAATAGAAATTTCTTGCTACAGAAGCAGTATAACACTGTCTCCATCCGGCAACTTCAAGTATCGGTTGATTTATATTTATCAACCTTGTCAGGAAGCCCACAATTGTAATAAATGTTACGTATATGGTATTTTTATTTAACACGATATAGCCAATTGTTTATAGCAGATGGTTTGTCTTTTATAAGGACAGCTTAATGCTACTGTTAATTTTTTCACAAAAACGTCAATTATGAACTTAATGTTCCATCGCAATAGTTCACTCATCACTTTCATTTTATTCTATTTACACGAAAAAGAAGTATACTTAGCGCTCTACAAACAACTTGTACTAATTGTTTTTGTTTTAAGTTCTAAATATTTCTCATGAATAAATGGTAATTTTTTAGATATCTCTTTACCAAAAAAAGTTGATATATATATCAAAAAAGGCATCATACTAAAACCATATCTACTGCAATACTTTAAAGCAACCTTACGCGCAATTTTCAATTTATTTCCCTGTATCTCAGATATCGCAAGTTTACAATAAGGTTTCAACATCAGCGATTTTATTCCCTTTTCAATGAGTTCAGAAGGTAATTTATATTCTTCTTTCATGTTAGAGTATAAATTTGAAAAGTTGCTTTCCGCACGTTCAAATTCTTCAGAACTTAAGTCAGGAGTATGATAAAACAATTTACATATCCCGACAGCATCTTCATATGCCAGCCTAAGAGTTGTGAAAACATTAATGTTCCTTAATATTGTTTCAGATTTTTCTTTGAGAGCTCTCTTATCTGCTTCCACAAAACCTGTGGAATTCGAATGCACTCGGCATGACATTAGAACATCCGGAATATTTGTTATTGAATAGTTATCTCTAACCAGGGATGACCAAAGTTCATAGTCCTGGGTTATCTTAAATTCCTCGTCATACCCACCATGTTCCAGGATCAGGTCTTTGTTCATAAGAACACTAACATGATTCATCGGAGAGTTATAAAAAACCTGAAAGATTATTTCATGAAGATCCGCCGGTACACTACGAATCTTTTTTCTTTTATCGGTACCGTCAATAATAATAACACTAGGGCTGACTGCTGCATATTCAGGATGTTCTCTGATATAGCCTACCAATCTCTCCAACCATTTGGGCAATGCCGCATCATCGGCATCTATCCTGGCAATGTATTTACCCTTCGCAAGTTTTAAACCAATATTTAATGACTTTGTCTGTCCCAAATTCTTCTCATTGTTATGTATTGTTACCCGTTTATCATTAAATGATCTGATAATTTTTATTGAATCATCGGTACTGCAATCATTTATTATAAGAAACTCGAAGCCTTCGAAGGTCTGATCAAAAACACTTTGAACTGAAGCATTAAGATATTCGGCACCGTTATAAACTGTCATTAAAACTGTTACCAAAGGATTTACCATCATTTAATTTCTTCTCTGTAAGACTACATATATTTTAACTATTTTTTATATTTTCAATTACTAAACTATAAATTCAGAGAGCCTATCGTCCGTTACCTTTTCAAGATATCTCTCTATATAAGACCTGGCCTTGTTATACTGACTCAGGAAATCATGTTCAGGCATGTCATATACATCAGTAATAGCAGTCGGAAGTTCTTCCACATTTCTTATCGTCCACTTAAGGTGACTACAATCAGCTAAAGGGTCAACGTTTACTATGTCATCCAAACTAACATGTATTACCGGTATTCCCATCATTAATGCCTCAAGTGATACCGTACTACCCCAGTATATCAAAATATCATTCTCCGATAAATCGTCCTTAAGCGGCTTTTGATTTGAAACAGAAAAATTCGCATGAGAATCAATATCAAAACACAAATCATTTCTGATTTTAGAAAATGGACGCTCTGGGTGTGTTCTAATGATTACCCTATAATCTTTATTATCAGACAAGGCATTAAAAACAAAGTTAACAAGTTTATAGCATTCATAAACACCTTCCAATGCAACCAAAATAGTATTATTCTTTGTAAAGTTTTTTTTCTTCAACCTATAAATGTATTCGTGTCTTAGCGCACAAGAAGAGTGAATTAGATTTTCAGGATAACAACCATATTTTCTCAATACGCCTTCAGTAATACCACCTACGGTGACTATCTTATCAGGCATTGGCATATACGACATTTCTTCTTTGCTTATAAACATATTTGCAGATGCTTTTGTAACAACAGCATGCTGATAACCGATAGTCTTTGTAGACGGAGAATACTCTTTTAAGGAGAGAAAACATATTTTTTCCCATGGGTTATTCTCGTATGTGGTAGTAAAAGTATGAATATTCACATAGTCCAGCATATTCCTGATAATATATTTCTGTAACAATTCGGCCCTTATTGTATTTGTGTAATCACTATCAAGCTCCATTTGAATAATTTTTGAAACGTCCAGCCCGTAAAATTCAATACTTTTATCAAATTTTACTCGGTTAAGATAGACATCTATGGTAACTTTGAATACGTCAAAATAATTTAGAAACAATTCCTGCGGTACAATTAAATGTTGTTTATATTTGGAAAGTTTTTTGATTATATTTCCATAATCGCCGATGATCCTCGCTATTATTAACAGCTTATTCCTTTTCGAAATTAAGAAATCCGGCAGTTTTCCGAAAAATGAGTCTGTATATTTGTTCCCGTTACTAACTGAAGATGGATAAATTCCCGTATTTAAAACATAGTATTTTTCCTTTTCGTTATTATTATCAAGATGACCTCCAAAAAGTCTTCTTACTAAAAAAACTTTGAGCAAATTCTTGAATATGAAACTCATCATCTTTAGAAAATGAGTAATACCCCCCTTAATTTTAATACAATAATCATTGGAATAATCCAGATTCTTGAATTCTATTAAGCTTTGTGAACAGTAATGTTTTAAGGTCCGGGTTATTTGCCCGGGTGGAGAAATTAATACGATACTTCTAGCCGGATTATTTTTTATCGTATTGCAAACTGTATAATAATCTAAAAGGGTTGGTAACAATTTTGACATAAACCTGTTCTTTGATGCTGTAAAACTCGCCCACCAGTAGAGAGAGTTTGTCTTCGCTCCTATATGACCTAATAAGTCTATATATGCCAGAACAAACTCTTCTTTAAAACTCTCAGAATAACCCCTTGTGTCAACTTTATCGTAAGAAAAGTTATCAAGTAATCTCTGGTCCTCGGTATCAAGTTCTTTAAAACAAATATATGTATAATTTACCTTGCCTTTTTTTAAGTACTTAAGGCGTGCAATACTGTTTGTAACAAACACTCCCATAGGTCTATTCTAAATAATTGTCAAGAGCAAAAGGCCAAATTCTTCCTGTCGGCAAACCGGAACTTCTTTTTCAAAATTCCGTAATACACTCGCTGGCAAAACAACGATGTTCCATCTGTTATAACTTCATTATATTGATGATAATCACAAAGACCCTTGAAATAATCCCAGAAAACAAACGAATGAAAAGTGGAAGTGAATTACTAAACTTTATTATACTTTTCGCGAGTAGAGAAGATGTTCACGTATTTGAGCACTATTGTGTAATATCAAATTAAACAGGTATAGATTCTTTGCATATGCGCCAACAACAACTTTCACAAACCAGCTTTAACCAAATCCTGCAACCTTACAACTCCATTCACAACTTTCTCTCTATTTATAACAGGCAAAACGGTTATTGGCTTTTCCCTCTCTTGCATAACCTTTAAAGCAGAAAATGCCTTTTCATCATCATAAATGGAAATAGGGTTACTATTCATAATCTCTGCAATTTTCATTGAGAATATGTTTTCCTCTTTTTCAATATGTTTTCTAATATCGTAATCTGTTACAAGCCCCATAAGCTTCCCATCATTATCAACAACTGAAACTACGCCGGATTGTTTGTTAGATATTTCCAATATACAATTCTTTACGCTATCAGAAATATTTACCAAAGGATTGTCGTCTCCTTTTAACATGGCATCTGCTACTGTCATATTCAACCTTTTTCCCAGCTGTCCTCCAGGATGAAGCCGTGCATAATCAGTCAATTCAAATCCTCGCATCTTCATCAATGTTACGGCAATAGCATCCCCTAAAACCATAGTAACCGTTGAACTTGTTGTAGGAGCCATATTAAAGGGACACGCCTCTTCTATATCACCAATGTCAATAATTATGTCTGAAAATTTCGCTAAAGTGGAACTCGTTTCACTCATTATCCCTATGATTTTAGCACCGACACTTTTTACGGAAGGAAGAATACCATTGAGTTCAGAACTTTCACCACTTTTCCCAATAGCAACAACAACATCCTCAGCGGCAATGATACCTAAGTCCCCGTGCATTCCTTCAGCAGGGTGCATAAACATCGCCGGTGTACCGACACTTGACATAGTAGCCGCTATTTTCTTGGCAACTAAGCCTGATTTCCCCATACCTGTTAGAACTACTTTTCCTTGACAGTTGAAAATAGTTTGCACTGCGCTTTTTATCGAAGAATTTATTCTCTCCTTAAGACATTTAAGACCCTTTAATTCAATGTCAATAACGCTTTTTATCTCTGAGGTTATATCTATATTTGCTGTATCCATAATATCATTCCACTTTATTCCGCTATCTCTTGATAAGTAGTAGAAACTTTCTTTACCCGTTCTTTAATATCAAATTTAGAATTGTATATCATAACATCTGACTTATCTACATTCCTTTGATCACAATCTTCACAGATAAGTTCACTTTTCGTAAAATCACCGGTAGTATGGTGTTTTAATATTTTATTAAACATTGAAGACTCAAATATTTCTTCAAGAGTCTGAGTTTTCAGATCGCCTAGAAGCAGTTGTCCGTCAAAATCAAAACAGCACATATTCACCGTACCGTCTACTTGAATCTGTAAAGGAGTATTAAAAGGCCTGCCGCATGTTTTTAATTTTTCCTTCTTAACGACTCTGTAATCCATACTATTTACCCAGTTATGCGGTCGCCATACCTCCAGCAAATCAACCTTATCCTTCCAATATTCAATCCATGATTCCATATCTGTGTCATTGCATTCTTTTACAACGTTGTAAGTAAGCAAAAGACTTGTGTCCTTCCTGATCCTGGAAATTTCTGTCAGGTTTTCTTTAATTCGCTGAAACAAGCCGGTATTATTCGTTCCATGTACTGCATTATATGATTCCGGATTATTTCCATATATGCTTACCCTTATCGAATCTACCCCTATTTCTTCCAGCCTTTTAAATCTGTCAAGAGTAAGTAAAGACGCATTGGTAAGTATAAGCACAGTATAGTTTCGCTTTTTTGCATAAATAATTTTATCGTCCAGAGTTTCGTCCAATAACGGCTCCCCTAAGCCCGGGAAGGTAAGTGTATTATACTGTGACGTTTCTGAGTTGATTTTATCAAAAATATCTTCAAACAGATCAATTCCCATTGTCTCAATGTCCCTGGTAAGTTTATCTCTTGGGCAGATAATGCAATTGTAGTTACACTTGGTTGTAACCTCTAAACGCAGTTCGTTACTTTCTGGAATCACCTTTGATCCTCCTAATCTCAGGAATATTAAACCAATCAATCATTTAAACGAAACATAAAGTCTCAAACGTCTGGTAACTGTATTATATCGTACTGAAATCTGTAAATCTTCTATTTATACGGCTAATCTAAGAACGAATTTTGTGTTATTAGTGATGGAATTTTCAATTCTGAATGTTTTGACCAATAACACTCTTAATGCTGCACTATTGCCGTTTCTACCTCACATTTTTTAAGTATTCGAGAAACAGTATTAACTTCCTTTTTCATAAGTTCTGCAATATATTTTCTTACGGTAAAGCTATGATAGTCTCCATAAGCAAAAAATGCCCTCATATATTTCTCCACATGAGCCAAACGTTCATTGTTCGTATTATGCAACATAAAATTAATACTTCTCTTTAATTCCCACTTTTCAAAAGTTTGTTGCCTGGTATATGTCTTTAAAGCAATTATAAGTTTGTCAACTTTCTTATTGTTAATAATTTCGACATCAGGAAATATCTGATTAACATTAACCCTAAAGGTGTCCTTGCTTTCAATTAATTCATCTATACGTCTTTTAACTACTCCATGAAACTGTAACAAATTACGCAACAAGCACAAAAACAGAATAAAGACTCTGTTCTTAATGTAAACACTGATTGGAAGACTCTTCAAAAACCTACGATAAGACGTTCCATGATATTTGTTAATATTAATTCTACGCGGATAAGAAAAAACATATCCGGAACGGTTCACTAATATAAGATCATCACCAAAAAATCCAGCCTTGTTTCTTAGCCCTCTAAAAGCCCACCCTGTTTTACCACCACTTTGTAATGAAGAATATACAACTGTTTTTCCATTCTCTATAATTCCAGCAGCATGAAAAAAACACAAATCCTTCTCTAATAACTTTACATGCAATATTTTTTCAATAACATAAAATATCATCCATTCAGGTGTTTTTTTCTCTGATAAAACAACCATATTTTCCTTGCAAATATCCTTAATTGGCACACACAACGTTGACCCAGAAAAGTTGAAATAAAAAGTGCCATTCTTATAGATAAAATCTTTTAGCAAACAAATACTTTTGTCCGGAATTTTAATTTTGTCTACAAATTTAATCTCCAGATTAATTTCATTAAGATTATCAACCTTAAAATATTTAAATTCTCCATCAAGAAAATTCCCAATCCCTTCCGGAGGGTTAGTTATTGATACATTAAAAAAATTATGAATTGAAAATTTAAGATCCACTATGACAATAATTGCTTAAAATCAATATTTGAATACTTGAAATTCAAAGGAATTGACAAAAGATAATTTTGTTTCTCCTTAAGAGTATCAGATAAAAAAGATTTGTATTTTTCTTCTAATAATTCTTCTAAATTTTTTTCAGTTTTAAAATTGGCAAATTTAAACAGACCATAATAATAAAACAAGATACTATTTTCTCTTAAGAATGACTGATAAATTTTCTCAGTTAAATTTTCTATGGTAATAGGCATCTTTTTTAGCTGAGTACCATTATAACTTTGCAAAAAATATAACTTATTAATTTTTGGATTCTTAGAAATTTTTTGAAAGAACTCTACTAAATCATACTGTTTGTATCTAAGAGTTATTTTTAAATAGTCCAATACTTTCCATAATAAATTAATTTTACACAAAACCCTGGTTTTCAACCGTAATTGATCTACAAATGTAATTTTTGCGTATTCAGGAAACTCTTTAATATCATAATCAAACATTTTAAAGTCACTGAAAAATGTATATAATCCATTTCTACCTAAAATTGTCCATTCATCACTTACAAATTCGGCACCTGAATCAATAAGCTTTAGTAACATTCTTGTTTTCCCTGTCCCTCCCCATGCCGGAAAAAGTATCGAGCAATTGTTAAAAACGACACAACTTGAATGTACCGGAACCAAATCAGCAGAGAATAATCTCATGAAAATTACTGATCTGAAAATCTCATGAAAAAGACTCAGATCAAAACCTTCTTCTACACTAATTTCATTACTAGTAAAAATATTGTAGAAATTTATTCCAAATTTTTTACCTCTCTTATCCAGAATATAAAAGCTACTATCATCAAAGGCGGCGTCCCTACCAATAAAATATAAAGATTTTGTATGTAGCTTATCTATAATTTTTATTGTCAGAACGTTATTATCAGGAAAACCATCTAAAGACGAACAATAATAATACTTATATTCCTGCTTTATAAAAGAGGACAACGCACCTTCATTATTGTCAATTTTGATGATAAATTTATTATAGAAATCAAGATACATCATCAATAATTCCGGCCAGGAATTCTGCTGGTTTGGTAGATTTACAGATACCTATCTCGTAACAGGAAACATTCGATAATAGCTTCTCCAATGTTTCAATTTTGTTTTTATAGACTGCTTTATGCTCATAATAGCTGTAGTTTAAAAGACTGGAATGGTGATAATTATGAAATTCCTTAACGTGGTCATTTGCTAATAGTAATCTATCAATAGCCGTTTCAGTTGTTATTTGCTTAATAAAGCTATCTTTTGAGAATCTGGGTATAAATAGTATTTCAGGTAATGTTCGAGGAGAAATATACTGTTTATTCAAGATGTAGTAATTTCTATTAAATCGCCGTAGCAATGATTTACCTAATTTAGAAATATTAGTAATCAGCTTAAGTGTATCGTCAGAAAGCCGGATGTATTCCGGAAAAGGATAAACATAATTTTCGTCAAATATTAAGAAATTGTCAGAAAGAAATTTCGCCTCCTTGTCAAGCGTTAAGGATAACGCGGCAACAGACTTCCCTATATTCGCCAGGCCCGCAAAGACGATACCTTTGCCATTGTACTCTACGGCACTTCCATGAAGAAGAAAACAACTCTTCTCGCGTTCAAGAATCATGAATATCGGAAATAAAACCAGTATACGGATCAGAAAAAAGAGATCAAGTCGATAGCGCGAAATTCTATTTTTAACGACACCTTTAAGCCAATCCTTTAAACTATCTGGCAATCTATATTGTGCTAAAATGGACAGGTTGCCATCTGTATCTTTCATTTGAACTACCAAGTCCCTGCTTACATAGCAATATTCCTTTTCTTTCAAGAATGCAGCAGTTCCTATTTTAGAAAAACCAGTTTTTATTGAATGAGCACTAACCTTTTTTTTTGACAAAAAAGTAACAAATAGTTTCTTGTTTTGAACAAACTGTATATTTTTATTATCACTTTCTTTAAAGAAAGTGAGACTTTGTTCAAGCATAACTAAAAACTCTAAATTGTCACTCTCAACAGTTGTTTCAATTCCAAAAAAACTAAGTTCCTTTTTCATTTACCTGTTATTTTTCAATCCTGACAACTCATTTCAAAATCCTTTTTTTAATCTGTTGCATCACTGCACCACGTTTAGTAGGAGCTCCCAAGCACCTCTTACAAACCAATTGCAAGCCTATTCCACTTCTTATGCTGTTAAGCCAACTATTTCTTTTCTCTAATATCTTCTGAAGAGACTCTTCTTTAATGTTTCCCATTGTTAACATGTTATCGTATGCTAAACAACATGGTACGACTTTACCACTTGCAAGAATACCAAGCATTCTATTCGAACACCCAAGACCTTCTTTTTCTTTGACAGGAAAAAACTCTGTAAGTTTCTTGCCAAACATGAATGGCTTAATCTTTAACGAAATATTCCCAGCAATGTTAAACCCCGTTTGATGTAGATAATCTAAATTTGCCTCATCTAAATATTTGTCTATTTCTGAGTTTTTTGAATTAAAATGGTTATCATAATCATATAAATCCTCGAAAAAAGACCTAACATCATCTCTTAAATCAACTATTCTGTTATAAACAGATGGATCACCTCTTTCCAAACCAAATATTGTTGACTGCAATTTCCTACTCCCAGTCAAAAAATTACAAGCAATATCGATGCTGATTTTTGATGAAGAGCCATATGCTCTTTTCAGGAACTCAAATATTCCATTTTTATATTCTGAAAATGATCTATCAATTCCTCGTACAGAGCAAAAATCATTTTCGTTTAGCGTTTGTAATGAGATTTTAATCTGATCTGGATTGGCGGTAATCAACTTACGAATCACATCCTCAGAGTCAAACATCAATCCATTAGTAATTATAAGCACCGGTAATTTTCTGTCTTTGGAGTATTTTACAAAGTCATAAATTCTATTATCCAGTAACGGTTCGTTAAAATGGCTAAAGCAAATATATTCAAAACTATCGTCGGTACGCAAAGAGTCAATTACACTATAAACAATATCCTCTGGCAAAACTTCCCCCTTATCGTTTCTTACAGGGAAAGCGCAGAAGCTGCAACGCATATTACAGACGGACATTGTTTCAATCTGAAGAATAGAGTAACCATACTGAGAAATATTTATTGTCTCTAAATTCTTCATTTATTTATTGTCTCTTACAACCCTCCCTGGGAGAGCTTATAGTAGCTGCCACCGGCTTTTATAAGTTCATCGTGTAAACCTGCTTCAACTATCCTGCCTTCATTTAGGACGATTATTTTGTCAGCGTCCTTGACTGTAGATAATCTATGTGCGATTAAAACTATTGTATGATTTTCTGAAAGATTTTGTATCGCCTCTTGAACCATTTGCTCAGATATATTGTCCAGTGCACTGGTAGCTTCATCGAATATCAGTATATCAGGCCTTCGCAGTATTGCTCTTGCAATTGATATACGTTGTTGCTGCCCTCCTGACAATTTCATTCCGCGCTCCCCAACAATCGTTTCATAACCTTCTTTCATATCAAATATGAAATCATGAGCGTTAGCAACTTTTGCGGCATTAATTATCTCTTCCTCATTAAATGAATTATCTCCAAAGGTTATATTATCTTTCACTGTAGAGTGATAAATAAAATTATCCTGACTGACCAGTCCTATTCGCTGATTCCAACTTTCAATATCTATAGTACCAAGTGGTACATCATCCACTTTGATTCCACCTTTTGTAGGCTCTAGAAGTCCTAAAATCAAATTTATAAGACTTGACTTTCCGGACCCTGAAGCGCCTACAAAGGCCGTTACTTTTCCTTTTTCAATAGTAAGGTCTATGTACTGCAGTACGTCGACTCCTTCACGATAACAAAAGAATACATTTGAAAATTCAATAGAATTATTAAAAGTTGAAACTACCTGACCACCTTTTCTTCGCGTATGTAACTCTTCAGTCAATGCTTTATGAACGTTCTCTAGCTCCGGCAGGTTACTTAATAATTCCATCCTGATGCGTCCTATATTAATCATCGATGGCAAAAGCTTTACCAATGCAAAGGCAAAAACGCCAATAAGAGGAAGGTATGAACTGAATTGAGATGGATACATTATCTTCAGATATACAACAACACCAAATACAAGAGAAACGGCTATAAGTTCCATAATATATTTTGGTATTGAAAACCATATATTGTCTTTTATATACAGCTTGGTAAATATTGAACTTTGCCTGTCAAATTTCTTCAACCATCGTTCTCTTGCATTGAACACAATGATCGATTTAATGCCATTCAAAAATTCATTGATAATTACATTTTGACTGGTTCCTGAAGCAACTCTTCCTTTGCCAATGTTATATGAAATCCTCTTAGAAAAATAATGGCTTAAACCATAGAAACATAACCCTATTATTATGGCAAAAGAAGTTGCTTTAAACTGCATTCCGGCGAGAACCAGTACGATGGCTACAATTTTAAGGCCCTCTGAAAACCCTTCAGATAGTTTCAATAAAAATGTCGCAACCATTTTCGAAGATACGTTACACTTGTAGATAAGGCTTCCTTGCTTCTGGCATATTATATTTTGATAAGACAATTCAGAATATCTTAACAAAAGTCTTTTCTTCAAACTGTACAGTATAGTACCGCTTGCATATGATTTTAGCCACTCCCGAAATATACCTGTAAGAGTTTTTAGTATTGTTATAGCTATAAATAAAATAAAAACTGAAAGTATCACATCATCAAAAGGAAAAAGCACTTTCAGAATTGTGGCTACTACAGGTACCCCTTCAAATATAGTATTATCCGATGGAGTCAAAAGTGAATTAAACAGAGGCAGCAAAATCGCCACGTGTAAGCTTTCGAGAACCGATGTTAAAATAGTGAAGACAAAGAATACTGCAAAAATAAGCTTATGCGGTTTTATGAAAAATATAATATTTTTAAGCATGGATTTTATAGATAGGCTATGAAGACCCTTGGAAACAAGGCTAAAGTACTTTTCCGACAGCATCAACAACAGGCCTGATATACTCAACAAGCTCTTTAAATTCGTCGAGGCTAATTGTCTGGGCAGCATCGCTTAAAGATTTAGAAGGCTCCGGATGGACTTCTACCATTAAACCATCAGCCCCCGCCGCAACGACAGCCCTGGCAAGGTCTTTATAGTAGGCGGTATTTCCTTCTCCTCCTGTTCCATGGCTTATGTCTACAACTATCGGAACGTGGCTTATATGTTTGAACGACGGGACCATTGCAATGTCAAGTGTCCATCTCATATGTGTATTAAAATGAACTGTCCCCCGTTCGCATATAATAAGATTCTTATTACCTTTAACACCTCTTTCTTCATCCGTAAAATATGCCCACTCTGCAGCGCAAAGAGTCTCGCGAAGATCCATCCATGTACCCCGCTTTACAAGAACGGGGTTAGGATAATCTCCTAATCTACTCAGGAGATTATAGTTTTGCCCATTCCTTGTTCCTACCTGCAAGATATCAGAATATTTAGACACAACATCTAACTGCTCTACATCCATAGCCTCTGAAATAACAGGTATACCCGCTGCATCACCCGCCATTTGGAGCTCCTTAAGAGCTTTTTCTCCTCTGCCCCAATCAGAATGAGGGCTGGTACAAGGCTTAAAAGCTCCTCCTCTAAGTATGTGGGCACCAGCTTTTTTTACTGCCAATGCAGTTTGAGTAATCTGTTTCTCAGATTCTATCCTGCACGGCCCTGCAAAAATAGTGAAAGTATTGCCACCTATTTTATGGCCATTCACATCAATAACACTGAAGTCGTCCTGACTTTTCTTTTTTACACTAATAAACTCTCCTTCGTTCATATATGCTCCTTCCACCAGTCAGGGAATATTTTTTCAGCCATTTCCAAGCTTGCCTCATTCTTTATCTCAATCGTAGAGTAAATATCAAGAATCTCAAGAATCTCAACCTTATCCCCCAGCAAACGACCATCTCTTATAAAATTTGGCAAGATAACACATGCAAGGCCTGGATAACCAATATGCAATGGTTTCTTCATAGACCTCGGCACAAAACCTTCATCTAAACGTTTAATACTATCACCTTCGTTCATCCAGCATGATTTGTATACCGGATAACCCGGAAGTATAGAATCAAAACCGGTTTTAAACAGAAGCCTTATAAGCTCATCTATGAGCCCTTTTGGCCTGAAAGGAGACTGCACACCCAGATAAACGATAACGTCAGGCAAGATATTCATGTCCTCTTCAAGCCTTGCTAACGTATATTGTAAAACTTTTTCTATACCTATATTCTCACCAGACAGATCAACGGGCCTTAGAATAGTAATATCAGTCCCCATGCGTTTACTATATTCCAGCATCTCGGTATTATCAGTTGAAACTACCAACTTATCAATGAGCTTTGACTCCCTGGCTTTATCAATAGTATATTTAATCAACGGTTCTCCGGAAAGATACTCCATATCCCCCTTCACTACAACAATCCCAACAATGTTAAGGTTATCAAGAAAGCTATCTATGTTTACATCTTTACTACCGTTATTTTCATTCAAAGACTCCATTATTCTTACGATATTTTTACACCTTTCAATATCCATTGACTGATGAATCCCGTGATGATGGAACACCGCTGCCTCTGGTTCGTAGATTATTTTGTAGCCTGTATCAATGACTCTCTGTCCCCACACCCTGTCTTCAATGTTAGTGATCGTTCCATCAAAAGGAATCTTTTCCCAGATAGACCTTTTAATCAAGCTGTTTGCGTTATGAAAAAAACAATCTTTCACCTGAACACGCCTGTCCAGTCCAAATGTTATATGCAAGTCCCTCTTGTCAAGATCGTTGGTAAAACTCATAGGTTCCTGCCTGCCATAAACCCCTGCTACGGATTCATCTTCAAAATTCCTTAACAGATTCGAAAGCCAGTACTGATCTTTAGGTATGCAATGGGCAGATATAGAAGCAATAAATTCTCCGCTAGATGCTTCTATTCCTAAATTCAGGGCTTTACCAGGTAAATAATCTTCAATTTGCAAAACTTTAACATTAAATTTTTTCGCTTTTGCGACTGTCATATCTGTGCTCTGATTGTCAACCAGAATAACTTCAATATCTTTAAATGACTGGTTAAATATCGCATTAAGACTGGAAGTTATCCAACGTTCTTCATTCTTAGCCCTTACTATTATAGAAACCTTCATTTATTATTTCCTCGCTATCACCAGTAATGTGTCTGTCTTTCTCTGCTCCTCAAGCATGGTCTTATATTTCCTGTTTGTCTCCTCAAAAAAAGGCATTATCGCTTGAAGTGCAGGACTATCCGAATATTTTGAAGGGAAACTCATTCCACCCCCACCCACTTTTGTGGCAGTACTGGTCTCTCCTGTCAAACTCCAGCATAAATGGTTCATGAGACCGTAGTGTTGAAATGAACGAAATTGAACGCTATTGAAACCAATCTTTTTTAGTAATGACGCTATAGACGTCTCACTGTAATAAAACAGATGCGGTTTCATAAAATAGAAATCCTTATATGGAGTAACATCGTATAAGCTAATTAACGGGTCATCAATATTAGGCACCTCAATAATCAGCAATCCATTGTCCTTAAGCCTTTTGTAGATCTGGCTTAGAAAATACACAGGCTTAGCTACATGCTCCATCACCTGAAATGTACATATTACATCAAATTTCTCTTCTGCAATATCGTTAATGTTTTTCATTTCAACATCCAGGCCAAGATTTTCTCTCGCATATTCTACATGTGGCCTGTACAATTCTATCCCTTTAACCCTCCCCACTAAATCTTTTAGAAGATTCAAAAAGCCAGCTGTAGCACAGCCCACATCCAATACCTCCATATCTTCCTTAAATAAGTCTCTGAGACTATTGAGCCGACTCTCCTGAAGGGGCTGCTTTAAGGAATAAAACTTTTCAGCTTTTTTAGATTCTGCATCTTTAATATCAGGCAGGTAACTGTCTCTGAAATGCCCATCTTTGTAATAATCAAGCAATTGATGTTCGTCGATATCCATATCTAGAAACACGATCTCACAATCAATACATCTCCACACATTACAATCAACCTCTTTTGCGCCATCCCTAATCCTATTATGCTTAAGGTCCAGATTAGTAGAACCACATATTTTACAACTTACCGGCATGATATCTCCTCTTTTGATTGCTAAAAGTAAAACTGTCCTAACATGTCATTTTTGTGGCAACAACCTTGTCTCTTAATCCGGACAATGCCTTCATCAGGCCAGATATATCACAGTCAAATTTGATAGAATCTTTTATAAATTTGAAATAATTCCCCCTAAAACCTTCATCTAAAAGCAGAGAAGATATACTATTAAATAATGCTGAGGAATCTTTAACTATGATATTTGGCCAAAACCCCTGGAGCTTTTTAATAACATCGAAATCTTTCTTTACATTTGGACCAACAACAATAGGTTTACAGTGAAATAATGGTTCCAGAATATTTTGCCCCAACGGCTTATCCGCAAAAGGCTTTAAAGTGCCTCCCACAAAAATTGCATCTCCCAATCCATAAACCTTCCCAAGTTCTCCATAAGCATCTAGCAAGATAACATCAATTTTATCTTTATCCGCCTTCTCGTCCAGGAGATCAGTCTTTGTAGCAACCGACAGAGATGTCTTTTCTGCGTATTTCTTGAGATCTTTAATATTATCTAAAAACCTCGGTGCTATAATACATTTTAGATTGCTTATTACAGACCGCAGTTTTTCGCATACATCTAGAATAATCTCTCCTTCATCCTGGCTCACGCTTCCGGCAATAAATACAGACTTGCCTGTAAGCCCCATGATCCGATCATAATACCCTCTTTCATCTTCAGATATGGACAACCGATGAGGGTCTATTTTAAGATCACCTGTTACAAATATTTTATTCTCTTCAACTCCCAGGCCAACGAATTCCTTAATATACATGGAAGACTTTACCCCTACAGAAGAAAACAGTTTATAAGCATCCATGAGAAAACATTCTTTATACCTGAGATGGCATCTGATAGCATCATTCATAACGGCACTTATTAACAATGTCGTTATATTTCTTTTTTCTGCTTCAATGAGAAGCTGTGGATAATAACAATTCTCCATAAATACTATTATGTTAGGATTTGTTTTATTTAAAACAGAATCTGCATTAAAACTTGTGTCACCTTGATAAACGAGTATTTTGTCTATCCCATTAATTGATTTTGCGACACGGTATGCTTCATTATCGTCAACGATGGCACAAAGTGGACTATCATGAAATAATTTGTTTATTTCTTTACACAACCGATGACTCTGAAATACCTCACCGATGGTAGGAATAACAAGCATTATCCCTTTTTTCTGAATATTAACATCTGTTTTAGCAGAAGAGGTTTGCGAATAGTAGCCGTCACTCATTTATCAACCTTTAAGCCAAAAGACTGAGTATTGGATTCCATTGTAATAACCTCGTTAATTAATTTCTGATATTTCTCAACTGTTGCATAATCAACATTGGTATAGTTTTCAATCCATTTCTTCTCTAAATCTTTTACAGAAATTATATCCTTTTCAGAGAGCTCATCTCCAAAGACTGGATTATTTAGTATCGTGCTATATACTTGAGAGCCGGGTATAGGCATCAAAATTGTGGCTGACATTCTGAATATAGAACCTATCTTCGCAAGATTTTCGGAAAATTTCAGGGTATTGCTTAAAGACTTTTCCGTCTCTCCTGGAAGTCCGAGGACAAAGCTTGGAAAGTAATATATGCCCGCATCTTTAAGTCTTTGTGCTGCATTTAGAGCAAGCCTTGAACTTGCCCCCTTTAACGTGCTCTTCAAAATTTCATCATCACCGCTCTCTATGCCGAGATAGACCTCGTAAACATTCAGTTTCTTCAAGAAAGGGATAATATCCTCTTTTATCCTATTTACCCTGCTGTAAATCAAAAAACTGATATCAGAAAGATCATCCGGTCTCTGGTCAACAAAGGATTTAAACCATTTAGGACTATTTAGATTGTCATCACTTATGTCCCATATGTAATCAGTATTATACTGTTCCCTTAAACCCCTTATCTCAGACCATATTTCAGAAATACTCCTGAATCTTACATCTCTTTCCAGACGGGCACAGAAAACACATCCTCCTGTTTTATCCCTCCAGCTACAACCTTTACTGGAATACAGTGATAAAGGCCTTTCAAAGGAGATACAGTCCTTTGTATAAATCTTCCTATAGTTGTCTATGTAACTGTCAACATTAATAAATTCTCTTGAAGGAGTTATCATCTCTTCAGGAGTATTAACATGAACAGTTGATGATTTCACCGGAGTTCCATCACTATTCCTGTACGCCAGATTCGGAATATCATCAAAGCAATTTTTTCCTTTATTTAAAAGCTGTTCCACTAATAAAGAGAGTGCCTTTTCTCCCTCTTGAATTACTATGAAATCTACATATGACCTTTTTGCCATAATATTTTTCCACAAGATCGACGCATGCGGACCGCCAAAGATTATTTTTGCCCCATATCCCTTAGCTTCCCTGGCCAAATCAAGGCAATTTTCATAGTTAAATGTGTTTGCATGAAAACCAACGATATCAGCACCGCGAAACATCTCATGTTTTATTGTTTGAGTATCACCATCTATGATACTCACGTCAATATAATCGTTGTGCGTTTTTTTCAAACATGTTGCAAGTGACAACAGTCCGAGGGGAGGATACATCCCTTTTCTCGAATGGGAATATTTTAATTTAACCTCTGGATTACAAAGTACAATTTTCATCAAATCTTTCCTTTAATAGGAGTTCTGTCATTTTCAGGTCAAATTCATCGTCTATATTTGCTGCATATTCATGGCTGATAAGAACCCCCCTGCAATCTTTACCCATCCCCATATCCTTTCCGTCCCATTCTTCTACAAGCTCCCTTTTCCTCAGATACACAGCGCCATTATAAGCATAAGCAGGAGGTCTTTCCTGCCTGTTAAAAAACTTCTCTCCATCAATTTCTTTACAAAAATTTTCAAGCTGCCCATCTTTGTGCATTATCTTTGCCCTGTAGGGATGGCCGTGTTTTATCTCTGATAATGTCACTACCGAATCACACCCTGTTTCAACAAAAAGTTCAATAGTTAAATCTATAATGTCAGGTGTTATCAATGGGCTTGTAGGCTGTAAAGATATTACGGCGTCAGATCGCCATCCAATAGAATCGTAATAAGCCATGACATGCTTGAGTACAGGATTTAAAGGCGTAGTATCCATTGCCAGTTCCCCAGGTCTTAAATATGGAACCTCTGCTTTAAATTTTTTTGCCGTCTCAGCAATTTTTTGATCGTCAGTAGACACCATGACTTTTGAGATGTATTTAGAAGCCAACGCATATTTAATCATATAAGAAATCAGGGGATAGCCTCTCAACAGTTTTAAATTCTTACCAGGGACACCTTTTGAACCACCACGAGCCGGGATAACAGCCAGTATCTTTAATCCATTAATATCAATAGCCATATTCCATCAAACCTTTCTCAATATATTAATAAGCTAATCATTGATTGTTCTTCTTTTCGCCTTCAGAACCTGATCAGCAAGCCACAAATCGTACTCTGTATGAATATCAATTGAAGAAGCGACATCATCATTTGGTATAATAACTACTTTATCACCAAGTCTTCTTCCACTCTTTAACACCTTAATCCTGGTAGCACAACCAAGGCCTGTATCTTCTCTGTATATGTGCTCTTTTTTCTGGCGATCCATATTGCCGGAATTTGTCAATCTGACATAGTTATCTCCCTTTTTAACCCAGTAGTTTTTGTGATCTTTATACCCTACAAATGAAGACTCTATGTCTGGATTATCCAGAAGGACTTTAATGCATTCTTCTAACATATATTTTTTCTTGAATACGTCAGTCACCTGCATGTAAGACACTATATCAACGAAAAAACCCTCATTTTCCGAAAGCCAATTTACGGCATGTAATAAACATTTTTCTGCATTGGCAAAATCACCTGATAGCTCGACAGGTCTCATGAAAGGAACATCCGCTCCATATTCTTTAGCAACCTCGGCTATCTCAGAACTATCAGTTGACACGATAGTCCTATCCACGTACTTACAGTTTAATGAGGCTTCTATAGTATAGGCGATTAAAGGCTTGCCGTTCAGCAACGCAATATTCTTACCTGGCAAACCCTTGGAGCCACCCCTTGCTAGAATGATCGTAGTAACAACCTGCTTTCCGTCTTTCATTTCAATCTCTACATTCTATAATTAAAGTTTATGTGGAAGCACAAGTTTTAAAGCACTTCCAATATTTTGTGTCTTCATATATTCTTTTATGAATTTAAAGAACAGGTACGGATTTGTTGCAAATATTTTTATTAAATCATTTATGAAATTTGGCTGCTTAAGATAATTTTTTCCAATTTTGCTTGCAAAACTCACATTCAGTTCGTCTCTAAGTTTAACAAGTTTATCCGGCGGTACGATCGTATTCAAAAAAGGCTTTAAATCTGAGCCTCCGTGGCGAAATGAATCAAAAGTCAGGGTGTCTGGAATTAATTTATTTTCTTTTGCATAACTATACAATTCTGTTCCGGGATATGGTGTCATAATAAAGAACTGGGTATAGTCTGCGTCAATTTCATGAGCTAATTCTCTTGTTGCCTCTATATCCTGCATTGTTTCACCCGGTGAACCTATAATAAAAGTTACACCGGTGTGAATCTTATATTTCTTTATCATAGCTATTGCGTCTTTAATTTGTTTAACAGTTATGCCTTTTTTCATCTCCTTTAATATCTCGTCAGAACCTGATTCCGCCCCAATGTCTATATGGACACATCCAGCCTCTTTAAGCTCCTTAATCAAATCCTCATCACAAGTATTGGCCCTAAGTTGATACCTATATACCGCTTTTATTTTTCTCCTTTTAACCTCATGACATATTTCAATAGCCCTTTTTTTGTTTATGGCAAACGTATCATCAGAAAATGATATACATTCGAACCCGTAGGTTTTTACTAATAATTCTATCTCATCGACCGTTCTTTTTGTACTGCATGCCCTAAACGATCGTCCAAACATGGACTTACTACCACAGAAATTGCAATCATAAGGACAGCCTCTACTAGACATCATATTTGCAGTCTTATACCAATAACCCCTGGGCCAGTTCCATCTTTGTGTATAATAATCCATAGGGAAAAGGTGCCTTGCGGGCATAGGCAATGAATCAAGTCCCTCTAAAACCGGCCTTGGCCTGTTTATGGATATTTTACCCTCTTTTTTGTAAGCAAGCCCTGCAATTTTAGAATAATCGCAATTGGTTCCATGTTTTTGAAGGAATTCAACAAATGTCTCTTCTCCCTCACCACAAACAATAAAATCTACGAAGTCATTCTCTAAAGTCTCTTCCGTGGCAACCGTTGGATGTACGCCACCAAATACAATTGGGATATTGGGCAATGTTTTCCTTATCTCCTTAGCATAACTACGCGCCCTTGTATATGTAGCAGTCATACATGATATTCCTATAACGTCCGGTTTAAAAGAGATTAACGTATCTGATAATGTTTTGTTACTGTCCGGAATCTCATCATAAATCTGAACATTGTACCCTTCATTTTCACAATGTGCCGCAATGTAAGCTATCCCGAGAGGGATGAATCTTGCAAAATTCATTTTTGCAGCCATAAGTAAAATTTTCTTCTCTACTTGATTTTTCTGTATTATTGCCATTTAAAACTCTCTTTGTATGAACACTCAGAACATGCAGTGATATCATTAACCTTATTTTCAAGATGAAGTTTGCGGATGTTTTGCAGCTTTTCCCCTCTCCAGAAATATTCCAGGTCTATTCCTTCTGAATAATCCAATTTACCTAAAACATTTTTCGAATCCCAATCCCTGCAACACATGATGACCTTACCATCCCACGTAACCACTATCCTTTGCCAAATCTGTGGACAAGCCCTTCTTCCAACTTTACGTAGACCATTCCCGTCTTTTGTCAACCTTTCGGTACCTTCGCCTCTATTTGTATAATCCTGGAAAGTTATTGAATCTACCATGTTTGACCATCTCTTAATGAATGACTCAACTTCATGTATATTAGTATCCATCTTGACCAACTGAAGACGAACAAGTGGTTTTGATACCTTTAGCGTATCTCTGATTTCCAGAAACTTTTCAATGTTACCAACAAGTTTACTGAAATCCCCTCCCTTTCTGATTTTTGTGTAGGTTTCTTCGCTGTCACCATCCACAGAAATTATTATCTGATCAAGGCCAGCCATAATAATCTCACGGCTCAAATCATCATCGAGTAACAGTCCATTAGTATTTACAATGATTTCAACAATTCCACGCTCTTTAGCATATTTAATAGTCTGGACAAGGTGATCTCTCCATAACAGTGGTTCCCCACGCCAGTTAAGTTTTATTGATGCCATGCCTTTCCTGCTCCCCTCATTTATGATCTGCCTGGCCAACTTTACATCCATACTTCCCAAACTTTTTCTAAACTCAGGTGTAGAAAAACTGTGAGAACACATAATGCACCTCAGATTACATTTGTTAGTTGTTTCAATGTCAACATGAGTAGGAAAGCTTGATACTACGTGTAATTTCGGCAGGTATTTCCAACGCAATCTATAGTTCAGAAATTTGATTTTATTATCCTGAGAGGAAACCCTCTTAATAAAACTGCTAATTTTGTTAATCTCTTTAAATGCAGATTTTTTCAATTTGAATTGGTTCTTTCTCTGACAGCCTGTATCAACCTTGTCAGTCCATTGTTGTCTCGATGTTCATCGTAATCTTCCAAATTAACATCTTTCGCAATTGCTTTAAAGTTTATTTCGTTTCTTAAATGTTTTTTAATTGCATTCACCATTTTATCTGTATCATTAAATATAAGCTTATCAAGATATTCGGGATATAAGGAGTGGTTTGCAAAATCAAATACGACATTATAAAAAATTCCGACTTCACCACAAATCAAGGCAATAGTCGATGGACTGCTAAGCTCTAAAGTAACGTTTATATCTGAAACCGCAACTATATGGAGTGGATCATAATTTGAGGTATCAATAATAATTATATTACGGTTTCCTTCTATTTCTTCCCAAAGTTTCTTGAATAAAGGTTTTATGCTTTCCGGGTATTTAGCATCGTTAATATTATACCTGTTTTTCATTTTGAGTATAACCGTCACATTATCCAATTTAGAACATGCTAAAGCTGTGCTGTAAAAATCTAACAGATGTTTTGCTTTAAATGTAGACCGTTTGTACATATATGGTAAATCGTAGAAGGTAATAACGCTGTTTTTCTCATTTTCACCAACTATCTCTTTTTTCAATTCATTTCGTTTGGAAAATATTTTCTGGTACTCTTCTTTACCCCAGAAACCTGCTTTTATTATCTCGTCAAACTCGCATGTAGGGTTATACAGTGAAACAATCTTCTCCCCCCACGCAAAGTAACAGTCAGCAGTTTGAAATGCGTAAGGGGCCCATCTGCCCCATGAAACAGTAGATCCAAAATTATAAATACCAATTTTACTCTGATGCCTTGCACTCAAAACCGGAGCGACCACCATCTCACTACCACCGCTATGGAACAATATCAACATCCCAATTTCATAGTAATAATAAAGTATTTCATATCTTGTTTTCATAGTAGCCCTTGAGAATGCAAGCAGGACATTAAAAGATATCCACTTTTTTTCAATGAGATAACCAAAAAAAATCTTTGATGGGAGCAATATATAGTCAGCTATAATTGTAGGAAGCAAACTGACAGGCACCTCCAGGTCTTTTAATACAGTGTAGTTATAATTGTTCTTCCTGTAAAACTCTGCCATTTCATTAACATGCTTATCCGCCTCACCGTCTACATAAAAAAGCACATCATCTACCAGTATGTCTTTTCCATCAATCAGAAAATCGTTGCGAAGCAAACCCTCTTTTTTGGGAAAATGAGCTCTCATACAAACTCTATGTTTCTGTTTTTTTACTCTGTGGAAAGTATATTTCTGCTTAAATAATGAAACACACGCTCCAGAGAGAGTCGCCAGGAATAGCTCAAATCCATTCAGTAATTGGAATATTTTAAAACCAGAGAAAACTACTGAAACCTGTTCTAAATTCTTGAAAGGGTTTTTCTCAAGAATATAACGGTAAAGGTCATTCTCAGGTACTATTACAGTAATGTTCTCATTAGAGTGTATGACTTGATAATAAAATCTTAAAAAATTTCTAATTTTATCCTGGATGAAGAATTTCGCAACAGTATCTATTCTGTCAGTACCATAATAATTTTTATATGTCTTTACCGCTATTGAATCGGAGATTTTCATATCACAAAAGAAAGAGTGAGTTAAATCTACTGTATTATTTTCAATTAAGAAAAAAGCACCTTCATATTCGGAAATATATTTGGGAGGAGTGTGCTGTTTAATCAGAGAGTCCATTCCTTTTTTAACAAGCGGTATATTAAAGAGTATATTTAGTATGATTGAAAATGAAGATAGGTCATAGTAAAATGCACTTCTTCCTCCAAATTTCATCAAAAGCCCTCTTAATAAGCCCCACATCCCCATCTGGTAAAAAATTACTTGCTTTGTATCGCCAGGTTTACTCATAAGCTCTATAACTAGAATACAGGAGAAGAAAACAAAGCTTACACACATTTGCCTCCTTTAAGTAGCATGTACGGGTTGTTCCTTTTCAGATTTTAATATGTCACCATTAGTGCTGCTTACAGAAGTCACCTTATCACTACCGAAGCGTTCTGAGTAAATTCTATTGGCATTTTCTATTGCTTCCTCTTTTGTTGAACCGTTATCCATGCCAAGAAGGAGAGTGTTTATATATAAACCAATTCTCTGGTTGGCACCTCCATCTTGAAACGGGTCCATTTTATGTATCACAGATGACCAATCAGCAAACCCATTCCTAAGCACCCTGTTCTCCCTGTATTCTTCTATATTTTTAATCATTAAGACAATATCATCAAATACAACTTTATCTCTTCCCCATTTGTAAACAGGATGATTATCCCCTTTCTTTGTACAATCATAAAGAATTGCCGGTATTCCGGATAAACAGCACTCAAATGCAGCTGTAGATTCTGCGATGAGGCCTATTACAAGGTCAGAAGCCTTACCGGCCGCTACTGGAAATCCGGAAGAAGCCAGGATTTTAATTTTCTTTTTTTGTTCTAATAGCGATAAGAGATCGGATGTCTGTTTTGAAGATCTGAGGTAATGCAGAGAATTGTTTTTTTTGGGTTTAATTATTATGCCAACGCCTCTTCCTCTAAGGGCATATTCGAAAAGTTCACTATAAAAAGCTAACATCTCACTTTTTATTGAATATATCGAATTGGAACCAAAACTTTCATCAAATATGCTAATAACAAAATCCATACCACTGTTGTCCAAATCCTCTCTAATAGACCTGCCAGAGGGGCTTATTTCATTAAATACATAGTCGAAAATGTATCCTGATTGAATAATATTGTTACAGGATGAATGCTTATTAGAATAAAGTTTCTCATACTCCTTACCCCATATAAAAAAGATATCGCATATATCCTGGTGCAAAATCATTGTTCTCGAATGGTTTGAATATTGATAAGACATTACGACTACATCTGATAGCTTAGCAGCGATATCTCTATGTGAAAATATTTCATCAAACCGGAACTTAATTTTTATATTATTTTGTAAGAAAAAGTCTTCCCAATACGGTAATCGGAGAAACAGTTTTGCCAAAATTTTGAATTCCTCAAAACTTACCCTATTATTAATTCTATACGAAAGTTTTATTAAAACTTTTAGATATTGCAAAACGAAAGTTACTATCTCCAAAGAACATTTATATCGCGCTACACCTTTCCGCTTTTTTTGAAACAGATTCTTAATGCAAAACAGTTTAAACCCCATAAATTCAATATTTTTCTTTTCTTCATTGCTAATACTGAATTTATCAACACTTATATCGTCATTTAAATATATCGCTATCCTATCGTGATCAATATTTGATTTTGGATACCAAAACAGATAATAATTTTTCTCAGAAACAAATTCTGTGAAATTGTTGTGAACACAAAAGGGAATACCTACTTTAGCAGCCGCATTCAAAGCTTTAGCCGGCCTGAGTTTTAAGAAGGCATTAATAATTATCGTGCTCAAATTTAGTAAATAATAAATAAATTTCATCAATTCGTTATCACGTAATGATAAGCTATTGTAATAAACAAATGGAGTATTCCTTTTTTTTGCATACTGAACAACAAGATTCGTCCAGTGGCTTCTCTTTCCTATGACTACGGTTAGCTTGCTCCCATATAGTGTGCTCTTGACGTCCCTTGCCAGCCACTCTGTAACCCTTACTATCATGAGATCATCATAGATATCCATTACTATACGATGTTTCATATAAAGGACCAAATCATCCCTTATCTTGTACAGTTTACTATTAAGATAGTTTAGCAAAGATCCTCTTCGATTCAGGTATTTCTCACCTACCTCATCAACGATTCTATATAAATCATCATAATATACCGCATCAGTAAGAGGCTTGCCCTCGGTGGTATACATTTCATTTATATTATAATCCAATTTTTTTATTAATATTCTGTTAGACAAAAAAGGGACAAACCGCTTATACCTCTCAATAAATATTGACAACCTGCTTGTATAAAAGCAATAGATGCTTTTTTTGCTCAGAAAGTCACTTAATACTATCTTGACTAAGCTGCCGAAGCTGATGCGTCTACATAAATAAGAAGATTCTTTCTCACAAAAAGTCATAATATTACTCTTACAAAAAAACTTTAATATTAAGAAATTGCTATTGCACTGTACTGCACCACCAACTGATAACACTACTGTAAATAATTACACCATAGCCACTCCAATACTCTTTGAGTACGAGCATAAGCCACTAAAAATTCCGCTTATCCCAGTCGACTTTATCCGAAAGCCTTTAGTATTTTCAAATTACAATCCTGGCAAGATCAACACAATGTCCTTTTTCACTTTTTCAATATAAAAAGCCAGTGATGTTCCGGTGTCATCGGAGAGTCATACCCCAAATCAATTGACTTATCTACAGTCAACCCCTTTTCTCTGAATATTTTTTCCCACTCTTCCGGCTTGTTGAAATTAAATGGAACATTCACATCTCTATATACAACCCTGTTCCACAGCCAATCAAAGAACATATCGCAGTAATATTCATGCTGATCCGTATAAACAGATTCAATAATTATTATATTGTTTTTACTAACCCTTATAACCTCATTTAGGGTTTTCATATAAGATTGACAATGATGCAAAACGGTCATTAAGGTTACATTTTCAAACTCATTTTCTGGAAACGGAATATTCTCTCCATCATAGACAGTTAGCTTCAAATTGCTCTTATTAAAATCAATTACATCTATTATTGTGGTAGGAAAGCCCAAATCATTAATTTTTTGAGCAATTTTTCCGCTACCTGTTCCAACGTCCAATGTATTTCCCTTAACAAAATGATTTTTTATTTCATCAAAAACCAGCTCCTCTTCTTCTTTGAGGCGTTCATCAATAGTACCACTAACATTGTAGTCCCAAATTAGTTTATGCAAAATCTCTTCTACCTCAAAAACACTTATGTCCTGGATAAAATATTTTTTTATTTCTTCAGCCATACCATTGACTACATCCAGACTCACACCAATGTAAACTAACCAGTCACAGAGCATTTCTTTTATATGAACATCAAAAATTTCTGCGTCTCTAATAACTTTTATTTTGTTTTCCATATTGTATATCCCGATTCAATGCAAAGGTACGACACATAAAATAATAATTAATTTCATGCATATTAGAATAAAATAATATACTAAATATAAAAACAAACAGCGGATCACAACTAGCTTCGAAAAAGCCTATATAAGAACGTTCAACATTAGAAATTATACTAATATTTAACCGGCTATAGAAAATCAGAATGAAGCGCTGATGCCAAAGGAGCTCTATACACACTACAAAAGAAGTCCAGCCTGAATAAAGAAGTGAAAGGCACTTCTAAGCATGAAAATACGCATTAAGCATGTGCGGTTAGAAACAATATAATTTTTGCTAAGCCATGAACATCCGACCAATTTAACGAGGAGGCTGTATCGCATACTACTATTTACTGTTTGGTAAATCAGGTTGCCGTATACAAATCTAAGCCATCAAGAAAAGTGCATATGGCCACCAAGATAATTGGGACAATCTACACCTATTTGTTACTATTCAAATTATTACTCACCACATTTATAATCGAATTAATATTTGCCCAATTTTCCGCTTGAATATCATCTGGCATAAATTCAATATCGAATTTTTTCTCAAAAGTGGAGATCAGACTAACGATATTTAATGAATCCAGAATATTATTTGCCAATAAATCTTTTTCAAGATCTTCTTCTTCGAAATCATTAGCAATAATTGACTCTTTAACTAAAATATTTATAACATCATTTTTGACATTTCTCAAAACACGCCTCCCGTTTAGATAGACTAATTAATACTATGATTTTATAGTTTATAAAATCCTTGCACAATTCAATGTTTTATAAAGAACAAAGGGTCTTCTTTAAAATACCCCTTAACTGCTGTATAGATAGATTTTATGTCTGCACAATATATATAACTATCCATTATTTTCGTTTTCTGCACAATACCATCCTCTTCTACTCTGTTTTTAAACATTCTCAAATCAGTTATAACAGTACCATCCAGCTTCCGCACACAACACACCCATGTCTCTTTTTTCAGCTTCTTTCCTTTTTGCACCTTCCCTGAGAATCGTTTTAGATAACGATACTTATTCTTCAATCTCTGGTCAAAATATATTACAAATGCAGTACGGTCAAAACCAACTCCAACTTGAAGCAATTTACCGTTACACCGGTAAAACCTATCGAAAAAAGAATCTTTACCAAAACAGGTTTTAGGTACATCCTGAGTTAATTCTTTCTCCAACCTGCCAATTGCACACACTGAAAATATAGGATCCATTGTGCGCAAGCATTTATTGGTTTTCCACATTGTTGTTGCCAACAGTCCATTTGCGTTTATTGGTGGATCATTTGGATTGAAAATTTCGTTTGTACTCATGCTATAACTAAAAGCGGGAAAACACACTGTTCCCTCAGTACCAACAGAATCAATTATAGCATTGCACGTATCTTTTAAGAAAACATTATGGCGCTCACTGTTGATTTTCATCAAAAAAGGCAATAGAGATGATTGAACAAAAATTAAATCACCCTTTCTGACACCGACACTGGCGATAGATTTTTTTATTTCAGAATAAAACATTTACTCTTTTAATTATCCAAAACAAATTTATCACCCCAAAAAGATTGCATAGAATAGAACAAATCGGTCGCTTCTCTTTTAATTTTGTTGAAATCTATAAATATATTTTTCAGGTACAACAACTCAATCTCTTTTATCAATATACTATCTTCTATGCCAGCATTTTTATTTTTGATTTCACATATTTTTTCTTCAATATGCCGGTTCACAATGTCAATGCACTTATAATAGAAGACATTTTTTGGTTCTTTAAAGAATTCTTCAACAATTAGCAATGTCTTATCATTAACTAATCTTTCATCATTCTCAATTGTGCATGGATTCTTTTCAAATATCTTCTCTTGCCAAATTCCCCCTTTTTCAAAGGAAGAAATTTCTCCTTTATAATTTACCAAAGGCTTGACAGGATAAAGCTTACAAAGAAAAGATCTGTATTTGTGCTCATGGCATAATCCATCAAATGTACATTTTGCCGTAATTATTTCAAAACTAATATCATCAAGAAGAGCAATATTTAACGGACGATAATCAAGTCCCGTTTGTAGCCTGCCCGCATGTAAGAGATAATTATATTCATCTACCGTTAGATGTAAGGTAGCTATATTCTTCATAAAACGTGTATTCTGCAATATGATCTTATAGCTACAGCAAAAGGAGTTACAATCCTTATAGCAATCATTCGACAATGAATTTTCCGTCTCAGTAATTATCTGCCAGTTTGTTTTCATCAAATAAATTTTTCAACAATACTACATCAATCTTATTGGATGGTGTAAATGGCAATTCGCTTAGAATAAATATTTGCGTGGGTACCATATAAGAAGCAAGTTCCTTTTTCAAATATTGAAACAATTGTTCTTTGAGATTTACAATATTTTCTCTCGGCACAATACAAGCTACAATTTTCTGATCTCCTTCCTCTGCAGGCACACCGAACACACAACACAATTCGACGAAATTGGTATCATACAAACAGTCCAACAGGTCTTCTGTACAAATCCTGTATCCCATAACTTTGATTTGCTCATCCACTCTACTTTTATAGAAATAAAAGCCATCTTCATCCCTGATCACTTTATCTCCGCTGTATACCACCCTCTCTTTATCTCTCAAAAACTCTGGTATCGCTGAACTTTGCTTAAACACTTCACTGCTTTTAACCAAATCATTCCAATATCCTTTTGCTACTACACCTCCCCTATGCTCCAAAACCCCTTCCTCACCGGAGGTACAGATTTTTCCATCATCATTTATTAGAGATATTTCAACATTTGGAACTGGTGTCCCAATAGAACCATATTTTTCTTTCAACATACCTGGCCTTAGACAGGTAGACCAACTTGCTTCCGTTAAACCGTATAACATATAAATCTCAGTTTTTCCCTCAAACTTTTCAATGATCTGTTTCATTATAGATTTTGGAGGATAACCGCCACCTATACTTATATATCTCAAACAAGGGAACTCCTTTGCAGGAAAAAGAGATCTGGAACCATAAAGCAAAGGCCATATCGGTGTAATTCCGGAATAACTGGTAATTCTCTCTGAAACTAACGTATTGACAATATCATTAGGAAAAAAACTGTTTAGAATCGTCAGCTTTCCACCGACCAATAACATTGTGTATAAAAGAGTCAATCCGTAATCTGCGCTAAACGGCAGTGTACATAAAATATTCTCGTCAGAAGTATTCTTAAATAATCCAGACATCACTTTTGCACACATGACAACCTCATTATGTGTAAACATCACACCTTTAGGCTTACCGGTTGAACCTGAGGTATATACCAGCGATGCGAGATCACGATCGATTACGTGGGGAATTAAGACATCATTATAGTCAGTATTATCTGTTAATATTTGCTCGATATCCATTAAATTGACATCTTCATTTTTTACATTTGAGAAGAAATAGTTGATTTTGTGGTGATTATAAATAATAAGTTTAATACCACTGTCCTCAATAATATGATTCACTTGCCTCGGTTTTATTTTGGTATTAATACAGACAAAAGCTCCACCTGCGTACATTGCTCCAAACATTGATATTATTGTATTAACAGAATTTTCTTTAAAAATACCCACTCTATCACCCTTATTAACTCCTAAAGCTGTCAAATGCCTGCCTAACTGCCTGGATTTATTTTCCAATTCCTTAAATGTAATTTCACGTACTTCATCCTTCAACGCGATTTTGTCAGGGAAACGCAGAGCGGATGCTTCTAACATATTTAATGCAGTAAAAATCATCATTATTTTATTCCTTTGAATTGATAAAGATTCTTTTATTTAGGTAGTTTCATATACCTGGCAGCAAGCATAAATTGTGCATTCCTCTTACAACGGTATAATTCATTCTTCAGATTCTCATCTTTCAGATCAGTAATTCTGTTTAAAAAATACTCATAAAAACTTTCTATTGCTTGTATCGCATTTTCTTTATCAGCTAACGAATGAATAGGCCAACAGTAGTTCTGACATTGTGTTCCAAATTCTTTCAAATAATTAAGAAACATTTTGTGGTATGAAAAGCTTGCAAAACGTTTTATCTTTCCAATAATTACTTTCATCGGTTGAGTTACCAGTACTATTTTCTTAAACTGCAATAATGTCTCAATCTCGTTTTTTGAAAAGTTTTTGCTTTCAATAATTTCATAAGGAGCAATTTTATTGAATTTAATTCCATATTTCTCTACCTCATTTCTATACCTCGTTTGTGGCAATAATAGCAAAATCAAGATATCAAGTTCTTCCGTAGGAAGGTCGTAAATAGTATCAAATGTCTCTAAAAAAGAGTTGAAATTATCACCTGGTAAACCAAAAATAATTTGTGGGATTATATAAAGATCTTTCTTTATTGCCAAATCAAGATTTTTGAAAAGTCTGTCTTCGTTTCGATATCTTCCCATAATTTTTACCGCTTCAGGGGTTAGACTCTGAATCCCCACTTCAACGGTTCGCATGCCTGCCGCTTTCGACAAATCAATAATACCTTCATCCATGGTATCTGGCAACATTTCAGCATTAATAGTTGTTTTGTGATTATTTTTAACAATACAGGTCAATATATCTTTCGCCCTTTTTTTGTTCGAATTAAATGTAGGATCCATTAAATAAAGCTGCTTAGGTCTGTTTTTCAGAATTAATGCTAACTCCTTCTCTACTCTATCCATATCAAAAAATCTTAGTTTTTTATTCCCTTTTTGATAATTACAATAAGCACAATCCGAAAAGCAACCTCTTTGTGTCTCTATCGCAACCAAACGGTTTTCCATTTTACTTAAGTCAACTATCCCTAATAAATATGGAGATGGAATTGTATTTAAATCTACGATGTTTTCTCTTTTTCCTGTAAAAATACTTTGCCCGGATTTATCTTTATATATGATTCCTTTAATATCCGCCAGCTCTGTTGTCCTGTTTTCGTCATTGTAAAAATCCAGAATATCTTTAAATGTGGCTTCTCCCTCGCCTACAACAATAATATCAATAGAAGTGTGTTCAACAACATCACCAGAGTTATCACTGAATTCAGGACCACCTAAGATTATTTTTATTGCATTGTCACGTTTTCTTATCCCGTCTACTATCAAAAGGGTTTTTTCTATGTTCCAAATATAACATGATACAGATAGGATGTCTGCCTGATTGGCAAGAATATCATCAATAACACTATCTACTTGTATATTTTCATAATAAATCAAATTAATAAACTCTGTTTGTTTATAAAATTTGGAAGTGGTGTAATAAGCTTGTAAATAAGCAAATGCGAATGAATATTCCCATTTAGGCACACCAGAGAGGTTGTCTTCTGAATTAATACCGAGACATACGATTTTCATACTTTATCTATGACGTAAAATAATCTTTTAAACGGTCAATGGCTTCTATATATCTTGGATCACAAAAACTCAATCGTAGACCAAGTGGTATTCCAAAATCAGTTCCCGGGACAGTACCGACATAAACCTTCTCCAGTATGTCTACTGCCAACTCTTTTGAATCACTCATATTTTTCTTTTTGATCCAATCTTCGCAATCTAACACAATATAGAATCCACCATCAGACTTTATCGGATTACATCCAGAACCCGTAAGCGTATTATATGTATATTCCGCCCTATCTCTGAAAATACATTTTAATTCTTCCGGTGCATCCAGGCTTTGCAGCGCTTCAATCATTCCATATTGGTTAACAGGATCAGCGGTCAATAAAGTATGCTGCTGAATTATACGCATTGGCATTATTAGATGATCTGGAATAATACCGTAGCCTACTCTTTTTGTATACATCCTAAATCCTTTAGAAAACCCATTCGTAACAATAGTTACATCTTTATATTTATCATCGTATGAAAGGGGACATTCAAATTTATCATAAAAGCAGACATTGTTATATATCTCATCGTTAACAATATATGAACGCCCGTCAACGATACTATACATCTCCATAACTTCATCTTTTGTTACAAAATTGCCAATAGGATTTCCGGGGCTATTTAGTACGACAATGGCTGTCGAATCAGGGTTATATGCTTTTTTGAACGAATCAAAATTTATTCGTTTCGTTTTATAATCGATCTCATAATACGTAATCTTGGCATCTACCAAAATAGCGCTTAGAAGGTACAAACAATAATATGGTTTAGGCAGCAAAATTTCTTGTCCTGGTTTACACAGAAGTTGAAATGTATTCCTGAATATAGCGCTTGTGCCAGCATTCACTACCACATTATCCATTGAAACATCAGTTTTAAATTGAGTGTTATAATAGTCTGCAATAGCTTCTCGTAACTCCGGCACACCTTGGGGATATACAAGATGTGTCTTACTATCATCATGAACGGTGCCAGACATCACATTTAAAACATTTTCCGGAACTTTTAACTTAGTAATACCAATTGTAATCTTAATTACATCTTTACCTTTTTTTAATAATTCATCTGCAAGCTCATCAAGGACAAACATTTGAAACTCTAATCTGCTGATAGGCAAAGGCTTAACATATAGACCCATATTTTCCCTTTCTTGATTTAATTATTGAACACTAGCGCACTTACTAGAAGCATAATTTGTTACCTACAATTCTGATACAAACCGATTACAAGTTACTGGACAATATCTGTTTTGTTTATCTATCAAATTCAATTGGGATCCTTTTCCTCTCAATTAAGCCACTGTCATGGAGCTTATCCAGAAATCCAACAACGTCTTTAAAATCTAGCTTCAGCTTCTCTGCAATTTGAAATGCTGTCATATCTCCCTCAAGCAAATACATAAGCCACATAACACTTTCATTCATTCCCTGGTCTTTACGCCAATCTACCCATAGATCATATTTTGATAAGAAGACAGGACCCTTAAATTTTCTAACAGGAATAAAGTCTTTTTCGATAATGTGACATAAATCATATAAGACTTCAATCGTTTCATTAACCTGACGAAAGTTCACACTATCAATATTATCCAGATGTGAATGATACTCAGGATAAGGCAAAACCGGTTCATTTAGCCCCTGCCGCCGTGCCTCTTCTTTCTTTTTTAATCTCTCATCCTGATTGACTCTTGTTATTGAAATACTTGGTATATCAACACCAGGAGCATTAAATATTTTTTCATCATTACCAGCCACGGTTAAATAAGGATATGATTTGCTTATCTCCTGAAATTCAGTCATGGCACACAGTGCATAGCTATTAATAAGTTCACTACCCTTATAGCTTTTTTGCAAAACCAGAGGATTTCCAAGGCCAACCATTTCTACAAATATGGAATACCTAATCTTTGAAATCAGATGCTCATTATGACTCAAAAATGCTATTGAACCTATAGATTCTGGAACAAAGAGAAAAGTATAATTATAATATAAATTCTTATCTTCCATTAATGTTGCTAATGCCGTATTCACCGCACATCCGATTAAACCATCATTAACTTGATTCGGGTGGTCAAGATGACAGAGAAAAAAAATATATTCATCACTTTCGCCTTTAATAGTATATTCACCTACTGATAGATAGTCATCTATAAATTCACTGTCTATAATCACTTCATATATTTCATCCTCTTCTATTTCATTTCTCTGTTCGTGCGTAAGACAAAAACCCCACTTAGGTTTGTAAAATGAAAATTCATATGGTATTGCATGAGGAATTTCTTTATGAACATAGATATGCTTAAGGAGTTCGCCCCCTTTAATTTCCTTGTGTACCGGTACAGAATAACTCATCACATGGAGTGGGCAATCTTTAAAAGACGCAAGAACGCTATTCGAAGTCTTTATACAACCATCTTTAATTTGCCACTTTGGAGGAACATCCCATGTCCAGCATTCTGTACCTGTTTTATATCTATGGATTTCCAGGTCAATATACCTGCCTAAATATTCCAAGCTCTTTTCAAATGCTTCACCAACTATACATCTGTTAAGATTCGCTAAATTACTTAAAATATCTTCTACGATTGGAGAAAAGGAATTTAAAACGGTCTTCGTCATTTAAGCTATTTATTTGTTGTAAGTAATATTAAAAAGTTTCATAGTTATAAATATGAATTCATTGAACTTTTTGAATTAA
>ENA-OREN01001021-OREN01001021.1-marine-metagenome-genome-assembly--contig:-NODE-1021-length-35155-cov-5.080421_pt1 | contig 35155 bp, 33 predicted proteins | sample MGYA00248624_ERZ508555 | MGnify/ENA primary metagenome ERZ508555 (study PRJEB26222, sample SAMN06267773) | marine metagenome | isolation source: Saanich Inlet, British Columbia, Canada | place... | reverse complement strand
GTTAGGTACTTTTATGGGCAATCGAATTGCATCCTTTAACCTAAATCAAGAGTAGTAAAAATGAAAGCGTATTTATGTAGAGAGTTTGGCCCCATTGATTCACATAAAGTTGAGGAAATTGACAATCCAATTCCAGTAGATCATGAAGTTCTTATAAATGTTCATGCGGCCGGAGTTGCGTTTCCTGATGTTTTAGTTGTTCAGGGTTTGTATCAGATTAAACCTGATTTCCCTTTTTCCCCTGGAGGTGAATTTGCAGGTGTAGTTCACTCAATAGGTAATAAAGTAAAACTGTGGAATGTTGGTGATCGAGTAATTGGCTTTAAAGGTAGCGGGGGCTTTTCAGAGCAAGCGATATGTAATGAATACAATATTATGCCTCTCCCTGAATCAATGGATTATGTGTCGGGATCTATTTTTCCTCTAAATTATGGAACCTCCATTCATGCTTTTAAACAACGAGCTGAACTGCAAGCCAAAGAAACAGTTCTAATTATGGGAGCAGCAGGTGGACTAGGTATAACAGCTATTCATGTAGCAAAAGCACTAGGCGCAACAGTTATAGCTGCTGCTTCATCTCAAGAGAAGCTAAGCTTATGTAAAGCTCAAGGAGCAGATGAATTAATATTATATTCAAGAGACAACATGGACAAGGAGTCTCAAAAAGGGTTTTCTGATCAAATTAAAGCATTAACAAACAAACAAGGTATTGATGTCGTTTTTGATCCAGTAGGTGGTGCTTATTCCGAACCAGCCTTGAGAGCAATGGCTTGGAAAGGAAGATATCTAGTCATTGGATTTACTTCTAGTATACCGTCAATACCCTTAAACTTAGCCTTATTAAAAGGTTGTCAGATCGTAGGTGTCTTTTGGGGTAATTTTTGCGTAAAAGAACCATTAGTTAATACAGCAAATTTTAAAGATTTATTTGATATGTTTGAAGAAGGAAAAATAAAACCTTTTGTTGTTAAGACATACCCTTTGGAAAAAACCGGATACGCGATTCAATTATTAGCAAAGCGTGAGGCAATTGGAAAAATCGCTATCAAGATTCGCGATTAAATGAATTCAACTAAGAGTTATTCTATATTGGGGTTTCTAACTGTATTAAATATCCTCAATTTTATTGATCGACAATTATTAACAAGTTTTTCTAATTTTATAGTCCCGGAACTCGAGCTTACGAATACTCAATACGGGATTTTATCAGGCCTGGCTTTCATTGTTTTTTATTCTGTTATGGGGATAATCATGGGGACCTTAGCAGACCGAGTTAATAGACCAAAGTTTATAGCTATTGGTGTGGCTCTATGGAGCTTATTAACAGCCGCTTCCGGTATGGCAAAAAACTTCTGGATGCTTTTTTTTCCAAGAATATTCATTGGCGTAGGGGAATCTATTTTAACGCCAACATCTTTATCCTACTTGTCTGAACACTTTCATAGGAAGAATTTGGGATTTGTGACTGGTTTTTATTATCTCGCAGTACCTTTTGGCGTAACACTTTCTTTTTACATAGCTGGTTTTCTAGGCCCTTTATGGGGTTGGAGAAACTGTTTTTATGCCTTGGGACTTTTGGGTCTGGTATTAGCTGCTTTAATGCTTTTATTTAAAGAAACCCCTAAAAGAAAAAAGGCAATAAAAAATCTGTCCATTCGGGATGTACTAACTAAAGAAACTTTTATAGAGTCACTTCATGAATTAAGAAAAATCATTAGAGGAAGTTATGCATTGAGAATGACAATTTATGGAGGTATAGCTGCTAATTTTATTCTCGGCGCTCTCGTTTTTGATCAACTCTGGTTGGTCAATGATAAAGGCTTTGATAGAGCTGAGATTCTTATAACCAGTGGAACAATAGGCTTACCTGCTGGTATTTTAGGTATTCTATTTGGCGGTATAGGCAGTGATTACTACACTAAAGTTACAGGCAAAGGCAGACAAATGTTTCTGTTTTGGTGTCTACTAATCCTTACTCCATTTATTCTCTTTTTTCGATTAACAGACGATACAGGGACGATTTTCTTTTCATTATTGTTTCTTGGTTTCTTCCAGTGGGGATGTTTGTACGGGCCAATTAAATCATCAATCCTAGAACTTTCACCTGAAAAAAATAAAGCCCTAGTCTTTGCTTATTATTTATTTTTGACGAATTTAATTGGCATTGGTTTATCTACAACCACTGCCGGGATTATGATTGATTTCTTAATTGCAAATAATATTGAAAAGCCTTACTCCATTACATTGCTAACTTTCCAATTACTTTCAGCAATTTGTCTGCCAGCATTCTATATAGCTGGAAAGAACTATAAACCCATTGATTAGTATTTGTATAACCTAAAAAAACTTTAAATCCTTGTCTTTGATTTTTCCATAACGCAAAGCAAGCAAATCGGATAGGTACTGTTGTGTATTGGTCCACGGTGCTCTCGCTCCTTGTTTTGGAAACTTATGTTTTGCTCTTTCAACATAACCGGAAGTAAAGTCCAACCAAACACCTTTTTCTTCGACACTTTCATCTGTAATTGCCATGCAATAATCAAAACCTTTTGTATCAATGTAGTTAATTAGTCTGCAAGTGTATTCTGCAGTAAGATCCGCTTTTAATGTCCAAGAAGCATTGGTATAACCAAACGTTACAACCATGTTAGGTACATCAGCAATCATCATACTCTTGTAAAACATTTTAGAAGAGATATCCAAGTCATTGCCATCCACAATGATCTTCATATCGCCAGCAACTTCCATATTCAGACCTGTTGCTGTAATAATAATATCCGCATCCAGTTTTTCACCCGATTTAAGAGTAATACCATTTTCTGTAAATCGCTCTATGTGATCCGTGACAACACTTGCTTTATCTTCATTGATGGCATTAAAGAAGTCGCCACCAGGAACCAGACATATTCTCTGATCCCATGGGTTGTATTGTGGGGTAAAATGCTTGTCTATATCGTAATCTGGTTTCAGTTTATTTTTTATTTCTGAGATTAACCAAGCTTTTACTTTTTTAGGTCTCGCTCTTGCTTGATTGAAAAAGAACCATTGGGAGAACAGTATATTTTTCCAACGAACGATGATGTAGGCAAGTCGATCGGTAGTGTATTTTCTAAAGAAGTTACCAAGAGGGTCTTCTTCTGGTCCTATTATGTAATAAGTAGGGGACCTTTGAAGCATTGTAATATGGTCTGTGTCATCAGCCATACTTGGTATAATGGTTACCGCAGTAGCACCACTGCCAATAACCACAACTTTTTTATTCTTGTAATCTAAATTGCTTGGCCATTGTTGTGGGTGAATAATTTCACCTTTAAAGTCTTCTTCTCCAGGGAAAGCTGGTTTATAGCCCTGATCATAATTATAATAGCCGCCACAAAATAGAATGAAATCGCATGTGAGATTATCTGTAGGGTAATCGTTATTAGTATTGATTGACAATGACCATTGTTTATTTTCTTTCGACCATGAAACAGAATCCACCATACGATTGAATCTAATATACTGATCAATACTGTTTTCAGTAACAATGTCTTTAAGATATTGAAGTATAGAAGGACCATCAGCAACCACTTTTCTTCCAACCCATGGTTTAAATCTGTAACCCATTGTGCACATGTCTGAATCCGACCTAATACCAGGGTACTGAAAAAGATCCCAAGTGCCTCCAATTGAAGATCGTCCTTCCAGCAAAAGAAAACTTTTATTAGGGCAACTTTTTTTAAGATTATAAGCAGCAGCAATACCGGAGATACCGGCACCAATTATAATGACATCAGTGTGGTTATTTTCCATTTCAATATTGATTAAATTAATAAAATGATTGGTAATATTATAGTATAGATATTACCGTTACTTAAAGTATTAAAATTTATTTATGAACGACCAATAAGACTGTAATATGTCTACACCCTATTAAGAATAATTATTTCAAATCTTATTTATGAGTTATCTAGTTTTAGCAAGAAAATGGAGACCAAAGTTCTTCTCTGAAGTATCCGGACAGGATCACGTAGTCAAACCACTCCAAAACTCACTAAATAAAGATAAAGTTCATCATGCATTTTTGTTCACAGGCACAAGAGGAGTGGGTAAAACAACAATTGCGAGACTTTTAGCAAAAGCACTAAATTGTGAGAAAGGCGTATCGTCTGAACCTTGTGGAGAATGCCAACCATGTACATCCATTGATGATGGTAACTTTATAGACCTAATCGAAGTCGATGCAGCCTCACAAAGAGGGATTGATGACACCAGAGAGCTATTGGAGAACAGTCAATATACGCCTTCAACAGGAAGGTATAAAGTCTACTTAATAGATGAAGTACATCAATTAACCAAAGAAGCCTTTAATGCTCTCCTTAAAACACTTGAAGAACCGCCCCCACATATGAAGTTTCTTTTAGCAACCACAGAAAGTGAGAAAATACCGATTACTGTTTTATCAAGATGCTTGAAATTCAATCTTAAGAAAATATCTGAAGATACAATTCAACAAAGAATGATAGACATATGTAAAAAAGAGAAGATTAAGTATGAAGACAATGCATTGGCTTTAATCAGTCAAGCTTCCGATGGAAGTATGAGAGATGGTTTAAGTCTTCTAGACCAAGCACTAGCGTATGGTAATTATAATCTCACCACCGAGCAAATAGAGAATATGCTTGGAACAATAGATATTAATTACTCAATAAATCTTTTAGTCGCAATTTTTAATCAAGACAAAGAGCAGCTCCATGAAGCGCTTAAAGAAGTCGATGAACTCTATCCAGACTATTCTTCAATCTTAAACTCGATGGCTTCTTTGTTGCAAGAAATTGCTTTCAAGCAAGTGACTGATAAAACAGATAAAACAACAAATAAAGACATCATTGAGTCCATAGCAATGAATCAAGAACCTGATTTAATTCAATTGTTGTATCAAATAGCAATTACATCAAAAAGGGACATGGAGATTGCACCAAGCATGAAAGAAGGTTTTAGAATGTCCATACTTCGTATGTTTTCATTCTCTATAAATGAAGAGGTTGTTCCCATTCAAACTTTAGAAAAAAAAACAGTAAAAATACAAAAAACAGAGATTAGTAGTGAATCTCAACCTAAAAATAACAACAATCATCAAAGTGAAACCACGCCTAAAGCATCTACACATGTTATGAATAGTAAGAGTTGGCCCAATCGAGTCAATGAGATGAATATTAATGGAACGGTTAGACAGTTGGCTTCTCATTGCAGTCTAGAGAGTATTAAGGATCAGAAACTGCTGTTAACAATTGATACGATGCACGAACATCATTTATCAACAAACAGAGTTGACGCTTTAAAAAATTATTTAATATCTAATTATGATTCTATTAAAAGTGTCGATATAGCACTCAAATCCAATGATGGCAGAACATTAGCAAAAAAAAGAAGTGAAGCCAATGAAGAGCAAAAGATCATGAACCAATCCAGAGTAAAAACAGATCCAAATCTTCAACAATACATGGAGCTTTTTGATGCAAAAATAGATGAAGAATCATGAAAAAGTTTAGTCCAATACTTCAAGATCTAATTGACGCATTCAAGCAATTACCTGGTATAGGAATAAAAAGTGCTCAACGAATTGTTTTTTATTTACTGAAAAACAATGATGATAAAGCACAGTTTATAACTGAGGCACTCACAAAATCTCTAGAATCCATTAAAGAATGTTCTCAATGCAGAATGTACACTGATTCTGATGTATGCGAAATATGCTTAGATGAAAAAAGAAATAGTAAAACTATTTGCATAATAGAATCACCAGCTGACTTACTGGCTATAGAGAATACTCAACAATATAATGGTAAATACTTTGTATTAATGGGTCATTTATCACCGATTGATGGTATTGGTCCAGATGAATTAAAAATTAATGATCTGGAAGAACTCATTGTCAGTCGTTCGATAGAAGAAATCATATTAGCAAGCAGTCCTACTGTTGAAGGTGAAGCCACTGCAAATTATATCGCTACGATTGCTGAGAATAATAATATTAAAGCTACTCGTATTGCTTATGGTGTTCCAGTAGGGGGCGAGCTTGAGTATGTTGATGCCAATACACTAATACAAGCCATTAATAATAGAAACATTATGGATTAGAAGTCTTTTTATAGTCCACTACAAGTTTTTTATAGTTTTCGTACCTGGAGGATTCAATTTCATTTTTTCTTAAATGTTCTTTTACAGAGCAGAGCGGTTCAGAAATATGAATGCAATCTCGATATTTACACTTCCCTATATGAAGTTTCATTTCCTTAAACCCAAGTTGAATATCTTGAGCATTTTCTATTGCAGGGTGTAAATTTTCTACACCTGGAGTATCAATCAAAAAGCTCTCTGAGTTTATTTGATACAAACTGGTAGTGGAAGTAGTGTGCCTGCCTTTCTTAGTCTTTGACGATAATGTTTTAGTTTTCAATGCTTGATTGTTCAGAAGCATGTTGGTAATTGTGGATTTTCCAACACCAGATTGTCCCACTAGAAATGATGTTTGGTTCATTAATTGATTGTATAACTGCTCGAAGTTGTTATTGGACTTAGCTGACATATTAATGAGTTTATAACCAAGTGTTTTATATTTTAATATCCTATTGTCTGTCAAACGACCTAAATCATTTTTATTGTATATAATTGCTGCTTGATTCTTCATCAATTCACTAACCAGTAATAATTTATCCAGCAATAGAAAATTCGGTTGAGGTTCAGGTGCAATAACAATTAATAATTGAGTAACATTTGCAGCCACAATTTGTTTTTTGCCTAATTTATCAAAACGTTCTACAACATTAATTCTTTCTTTTGGCTTATCAATCAGGGTTACATCATCAATTATTATATTCGATTCTATACAGTCCCCAACATAAAGTTTTGTTTTGGAATTCTTCAACATGAATTTATGCGTCTGATTATTAGAGTCAATTAATAGACCATGATTGCCATAAATATTAGCAATTCTTGATACTGATTGTTTAGATTCTTTCATAGTTAAACTTTTATGATTATACCTTTAATACTCTGTTAGAATCGTTTTATGTCTACAGATTCAAAAAGACTTATTTGGCTAGATCTAGAGATGACAGGTCTTGATACTTTCAATGATACGATTATTGAAATAGCAACCGTTGTCACTGACGGTAATCTTAGTGTAATCGCTGAAGGTCCTAGCCTTGCTATTCATCAAGACGATACTATTCTTGATAATATGGATAATTGGAATAAAAAAACACATTCACAATCTGGATTGCTTAAAAGAGTGAGAAAATCAAAACTCACGATTGCTGATGCTGAGAATATGACACTTAGTTTTTTAAAAAAAATCACCAACAAAGAAGAATCACCAATGTGTGGCAACACCATTTGTCAGGATAGAAGATTCTTGGCAAGACAGATGCCACAATTGGAATCACATTTCAACTACAGGAATCTTGATGTTACTTCTTTAAAAATTATCTCTCAGCTTTGGAATCCAGAAGTTGCAAGATCACACAGTAAAAACTCAAATCACCTAGCAATGGATGATGTATATGACTCCATATATGAGTTAAAGCACTATAAGAATTACTTGATCAATGAAGAGTAGAAGATCATCCTGCAAAAAATAGTGCGATCACACAAGTCAGACCTAAGATATATGAAATAGACCTTAAATTACCTTTTTCTTGGATATAAAATACTCCATGGAGCACTCTACAAAAAACGAAAGATACAGCTAAAACATCAATTATGAACTGATTATGTCCAAGCAGATGTGCAATGATTACTGCTGCAACAAAAGGAGGAAATGTTTCATAGCAGTTTTGTTCAGCGCAGTAAGCATTTTTTGCTTTTCCTGATAACTGATTAAGATGATCTCTTGGTGAATTATTGTTGTATTTTAATGTGGAATTCTTTTTTGATACGCCAGCCCAGTAAATTGGAATAAGCATGCAAATTAGTATGCAAAGGTATGCTAAAGTCATAACGATCTCCTTATGTGATATTTTTATTTATTTAGTATTATTATTATGTAATATTTATGTCTAAATATTGTGATTATTAAAATAAAAAAAGCCCTTTCTAAAAACAATCCAAATTCCATTAGTAGGGCTGAAGATTTGTATTTACTTTATGAAGATAATTACAAACTATTTGAAACAAAGATATTGCTATCTTTCAAAAATATAAAAGGTAAAAAGGCTGAGACTAATAATCATGTAGAATTGCTTTTTTCTGATTTAGAATTACCGCCCATAAAAATTATCATCAAGCTTATTTCAAAATTTACACTTGATTGTTCTATGCATTATGATCTAACTTCATACAATCATTCATCCATTAATATCTTCCCTTTCAGAATAAATTTTAGAGTATTTAAGGATGCTAATATCATTGAAGCCCAAACGATTGATGATAGTAATAATAACTTTTCTATAAACACTGAGAAACGATCAGTTAAAAAAACAGAAATCAATATCATGGATCAAAAGCTTGCAATAAACTCTCTTTTACATGAGTGGCTAACCATGATTAACCATCATTATTGTAAATAAATGAACACCAATAATCCTTTAAGTAATAATACCTTTAGAAAACTTTTTACTGCACAAATCATAGCTCTTGTCGGTACAGGGCTTTCTACAATTGGATTATCTCTTTTGGCTTATGATATGGCTGGAAGCAACGTTGGAGCAGTTCTTGGGATAGCTCTGGCGTGTAAAATGATAGCCTATATATTCTTTTCACCCATCATAGGTGGCCTGGTTCATAGATTCGCTAGAAAACAATTTATGATTATTATGGATGTCTCTAGAGCTTTAATTGTTTTATTTATGCCGTTTGTAAATGAAATATGGCATATCTATCTTTTAATATTTTTGCTCAACTTATTTTCAGCTGGATTTAAGCCTGTCTTTCAAGCGGTTATTCCCGATATTCTTAATGACGATAAACAGTATGGTAAAGCGCTTTCTTATTCAAGATTAGCCTATGATTTAGAGGTTTTACTAAGCCCGACTCTTGCAGGAATAGCATTATTATATTTCTCTTTTTCCAGTCTGTTTGTTTTAAACTCTTTTGCGTTTATTGTTTCAGCTTTAATTATTATTATAACGTTGGTACCAAAAGCTAAACCTGTTGAAAGAACAGGTAGTGCATGGAATGAAATTACTTATGGAGTGATTTCTTACTTTAAGACACCAAGATTGAGAGCAATATTAGTTTTATACATTGGAATTGCTAGTGCAAGCTCTATGATTATTGTTAACACAGTTGTCTATGTGAAAGATTATCTGGGCGCATTTGACAATACTACAGTTGCTATATTTTTTGCATTATCGGGTTTAGGATCCATGATTGCTGCTTTCATCTATCCTATAATATCAACTAGAATTGAAGATAAAATAGTCATCCAAAGTGGAATATTCATAATTGCATTAAGTTTAGCTTTTATGTCATTAGAACCGTCATTCATACCCGCCTTAATTTGTTGGTTTTTTACAGGAATGGGACTCTCTTTTTCACAAATACCAGTTGGTAAGATCGTGAATATGTCTTCCAATCCTAAAGACAGAACAGCTTACTTTTCAGCACAATTTGCTTTATCGCATATCTGTTGGTTTTTTGGATATTTAGCAGCAGGGCAATTGGCCCTAATTTTTGGATTTAGTTTTACTGCATCTTTTCTAGCATCCATTATTGCTATCTGCTTAATATACAGTGTATTATTTTGGCCAAATGAAGAATCGTCAATTCTTAAACATGCACATAGTGAATTAATACATACTCACTCTCATTTACATGAGGATGAACATCATAAGCATACGCATCAATTAGAGAATAATAATGAAAATCATGAACACAAGCATAAACACGCTTCAGTAACTCATGAACATCCATTTTATATTGATATTCATCATCAAAACTGGCCAAAAGGATAAACAAGCTCTATTGGTTAGATACTTCAACGAAAAGGTTTTCTTCATCATTTAATACAGGCGGGTTTAGATAATTAATATAATCAACTACCATATTATAAATCTCATTAAGTATTGTTTGATTTCTAAAGTCGTCAAAAGAATCTTCTTCAAAACCTAAAGCCTTGAGTCTACTGGATCTTCTGCCTTTATTGTCTTTAAGAATTTGCTCTCTTGAAGCAGTTCTTGTTTCAATGTTTAAGGATACAATTGAATTTTCTCTTTGCTCAAACGATCGCTTGATATCTTCTTTTAAATAATCAAATGGTAGATTATTTTCTGATCTGGATTTAAAATTATTTTCAATAAAATGAATCGGTTCTTTCAACGAGTTATTGGTATTAAACTCCAATGAAGGAATCTTATCCCATGGGAGTGAATTTATTTTTGTTTCTTCTCCTATCAATTTCTCATCAATAAATGAGGGCAATACTATATCGGGTATTACACCTTTATTTTGAGTGCCTGCTCCAGTTACACGGTAGTATTTAGCTATTGTTAAGGTTAGTTGCCCAAAACCTTTTTTTGAAGTAAATCTAGAATATCTGTCCAAAGGGTATAAGCTTTGAACACTGCCTTTCCCATAGGTTTTCTGACCGATTATAATTCCTCTTCTATAATCTTGTATTGCACCGGCAAATATTTCTGACGCTGATGCACTAAAACGATCAATTAAGACTACCATTGGTCCATCGTAAATAGACCCTGGAATAGGGTCTTCGATAACATCTATCTTTTCATTTGTATCCTTTAATTGTACCAATGGTCCATCGTTAATGAATAAACCTGTTAAAGAAGCGGCTTCATCTAATAGACCACCTGAGTTACCTCTTAAATCAATTGTTAACGCATCGATACCAATATCCACTAAGTTTTCAACAATTTTCTTAACATCAAGTGTCGTGCTTCTATAATCTTTGTCTCCACGTCTTCTAGCTGTAAAGTCTTGATAAAAGCTAGGAACTTTTATTATTCCAATAGAATATGTACCTTGAGCATTCTTTATTGTCTCTATATAACTTGATGCAGCTTGTAGCTCTAGCTCAACTTCATCTCGTTCCAAGGTTAATAAATATGGATTTCCATCAGGATTTGATCCTGTTGGCAGTATTTGAAGTGTTACATTAGTATTCTTTGGACCTCTAATCAGTTTAACAACTTCATCCAGCTCCCAACCTATAACATCAACCAGATCATTACTCTCATTGTCCAAAACACCTATAATCTTGTCTAAAGGTTTTAATTCACCATTTTTAAAAGCAGGACTTCCAGGGATTATGCTCTGAATTTGAACATAGTCATCACTCAATTCCAGTCTTGCTCCTATTCCTTGATACGATAATGTTGTTTGAATTTCATATTCTTCTGCTCGATTTGGATTAAGATAATTCGAATGTGGATCTAGAAAATGAACATAGGAATTTAAAAATATATCAATTACATCATTGCTATCATAGTTATTGATTCGATTGAGGAACTTTTGGTAACGTTTGTTTAGTGTCTTTTTAGCTGTGTTTATTTCTTGACCGGCTAATAGAATAGACAACAAGTCATTTTTCGATTTCTTTTCCCAAGATGTATCCAATATTGAAACATCTTTTTGCCACTTTACATTGTCTCTACTGAAATCATATTCTTCGTCAGCTAAGAAACTATTGGTTGAATTTATGATCTTTATAGAATATTCAATTCGCTGTTGCACTCTGAGTCTGTATATTCTAAAAATATCAAATATCGGTTCAAGATTTCCATTTTTCAAAGCATCATCAATTTTATAACGATACCTTTGAAAATAATTAATATCTGATTGAGTGAAATATATTTTTTGTGAATCCAATGTATTTAAATAGTTTTTAAGAATTAAATGAGAGGATTCATTGCTGATTTTCTTTTTTGAAAAGTGTCCCTGCTCAGAAATTGCTGCAACTAATCTTAATAGATGACTGTGTTCAGGATTATTCTTTAATAATGAAGGCACATGATCTGATAAATCATTAGATAAAGTGATTGGAATAAAGAACGCCAACAGCAATAGGATAATTAATTTAAAATTATTAACCATTCAGATGGTGAAACATTGATTTAAGTTATCGTTTGTTTTGAACATTCTATAGTATTTTTACTCAACTAAAGAAAGCAAGTATTTGATTTGATAGACCTTCACAAGCATTGGATTGTGTTCTTGCTAAAATAGGAATCGGTATAACGATAGCTGGAATTACAGATGTCCCTGTAACACTAGCTGAAACATTTCCTACGACTATTGCTTCGTTCAAATCCCAAACTGAAGCAGAATATGATGAAGTGTCATCCCACCAAGCAAAACCAAAGCAACCTCCACCTCCTGGTCCTGCTGCACAAGACAGTGCTCCAGAACTAGAATTAGTTGTTGTTTCTCCTGTGATGTTAACAATGTATTTGATTTTTAGGTTTTCAAGTTTATTTTTAATAACCTGTTTTTTTAAAAACTTGGGCAACTGCTCTGCATTTTGAGGTGCTGTACTGGGTTCAAACCATGGATAAAAATCATCTTTAAATTGATTTGTTGGTATTAGATTAAATTTATTTTGTTTTCTTTTTAGATTTTTATTTAAGCAATTCATAAAATCAATCTCAGTTTTATTACCCGTGTGGTAACTGTCAGAAAGAATTACAATAGACTGACCTTCAATTAACTCAAAAGGTAGATTTACTTCTTCATCAACTCTTGTAGTCGAACAAGAAGTAATTAGAGTCATTAGCAATAATGAGGATAATGTAATATTTCTTTGCATTATTTAATTGCGCTGACTATTGACTCCATTTCTTCTTCCATTTTAATTGTTAAATTTGCTCCAGTATCTCGAAGTGCTAAATCGATAGCATTAATCAGAGCCTGATTTTGATTCAATGACGCTGTTTCTTGTTCCCCATAACCTGTAATATTCCATTTTTCAGAATATTCACGTTCTGTATTTGTTAACAGAATATCGTATTTCAACCAGACTGAATATTTATCATTTGATGCTAAAGATGGTGTCAAGAATTCAAACTTATCCAATTTAATATTTATTACAATATAGTTAGCATCGTTTAAAGGTTCGCTGTTAGATTCCATCTGGATTGAATTGTTAAAAAAACCATTTAATATTTTATCAAAAAGCTTTTTATGCGAGTCATTGAATTCTATCTCCCAAGGCGATTCATTTTTTTCAATATTGGTACTTTTAAACTGATAGTTAATAATATTTTCATCATAGTTCACTAGAACTCTAATATTATCCACTTGATCAACTAAGGGTGACGGTATATTGGTACTGATTATGAGTGACTGAGAACAGCCATAAATAAGTACAATTAATAACAAAGAGGCTATACGGTTTGATAGTTTCATTATTATTTCATTTAACCTCTGGAGGTACCTCTTCAGCATATGCTTCCCAAGTGCCTTTTGGTATTGTATTGCCCCAGCCAGATTGAACCTCTAGTATTTCAGGGTGATCTTTTTCAACTCTTTCTAAGACTCCTCTAGGTATGTCATCAAGAGTACCTGTAATTTGATAACTATGCATTCTTCCAAATAAACACCCATCAATATGAGTTTGTCCCATTTTCATCCAAGGCCACCAGGGAGAAGTCCTCATAAAACCAGCATGAAATGGAGAAGAGGGCACAGATTTATCATTCATTTTATCTATTGGTGTGTAGAAACTAAAATGTTCCGACGGGTTAATAATAGAAGTTGTATGTGCTTTGGGCCATTTTTCTTTTGTTACAGGATTACTGTATTCATGTGAGTACTCCCATGAAAGAAGATATTGATCTCCTAGTTGTTTCCAAGGAAGAATAAAAGGTGATATAGAATTCTTCGTTAATGCCTCAGCCTCATTCATCAGTGTTGGTTGGTCTAAGTTAATATTACCCATTGCAAAAATAGGCATCTCAGCAGTTAAATGCCCCCTCATTTTTTTGTTAATAAATGGAAATACATCCACAGTTTCACCGGTCCAAGGATTTTTCCAATGGTCAATTATTTTACCTGTATTCAGATCAGTAAAATAACCGCCTTCAGTTCCTCTGACATTGATTGTTTTATCATCATTGATTTTTGATTGCATATTACCAAAACCGGTATATCCAAATAAAGGAATAAGTCTATTTGTTCCTATTCTAGCGAATTGAACACCCTCATAGCCACCGTAGGTTGGTTTATCATCATAACTGCCCCAAAGTTTTCCAAAAGCATACAAGTTGTCGTGTGGGTCATTAAAATCTAATGCGTTATTAGCCATCAAGTCTAATTGAGTAGAGGATGCCAATGAAGCGGCAACTATGGATGTGGTATTTTTAAAAAACTTTCTTCTAGACGTTATAGATGTAAAAGAAGAGGTAAACATTTTATCATTCTATGAATTCTTCATTGAAATCATCAATCTCATCTTGCTCTGTATCGGTTTCAGCATTTGGCCATATTTTAGAAAACTTCGTTCCCTCCATACTCAGGCCTGCAATTATACCTTTATGACCAAAAACAAAGCCAACAATCGGATCTTGACTTTCAATAGTGTCAATTGAGCCACCAATTCCCATAGATAAAAAAGCAACAGAACCATCAACACCAACTTCCCATCCAGAACTGTATAAAAAATCATCCATGGCTTGATCATCAAAAAATAAAATAATCATATCCTTGGAACCCACACCGACTTGTAAACCTAATGATGTGGTAAAAGCTCTAAAATATTGGACCTTAACATCGTCAACAATCAAGGCTCCTTCACCATATTCCATTCCTAGTATTACACCAGCTTTAATCATTTTTGGGATTACTAATATTCCTCTAGCACCATCTAGATATGAATCACTGCCTTGAATTTCTTCTGAAAATCTTTCCATTGCACTCTCAATAGCTGCATCTATCTCAAGAGTGCTCTTGGAAAAAGAGCTAATGGGGTGTATCAAAGAAAAAAATATTATTAATGTAAAAAACTTTCTGAAAAAATTATTCATGTATATATCCTTTGGTGAATCTGTATGTTAACTTTTTCTAATCTTTTACTCAACGCTTCACTTAGAATTAAGCCTTTAATCTTATGATTAGATGAATATAGTTAATTTTGTTTCTGGAGGCGGCGGGAATCGAACCCGCGTCCGCTAACCATCCATAAAATGATCTACATGTTTATCCCGTTCTTCTTTTTATTTAATTTAATAACGCCGAAAGGAAGGCAATTATCAAACGATTTCCCGACTTATGTTTAATGATTATTTGCAAGAAAAAGAACAATCACGATCTTGGATAATTGTCATTAATAAATTCCTCCAAGTGAAAAGTTATTAATGCCAGCCGGATTTAAGCGGCTAGTGCGTAGTTGTCGTTATTTGCAACTAAGTTTTATCAGATTGATTAACGAGGATTCTGATACCTCGACATGCACATAAAACTTCAGTATCAACGTCGAAACCTTGTCGCCCCCTTTATTATTAATAAATATAATTATCTCAAGAACTATGAGAAGTTAAAAGGTCTGTTGCGCTTTTATTTCATAATTGATTTTTCAATCCAGGTTCTAAATTTTTGATGAGTCAGTAAACCCTTAGAATTAAAGGTGTAAGTAAGTCCATTAAGATCTTTCTCTATACTCTTTTGTATGCCTTTGCCAGACATAAGGTTGGAGACGATAAGAACTCTCTTTCCTTGTTTGGATGATTCATCAATAAAATCTCTAATTTTAAGGACATTAGATTCTCTTATGCTTTTGCCTGCATCATCTTGAAGTGTAAAAGATTTAACTATGGAATATTCAGAATTATCAGAGATATATTGAGCTATATTGTCCATGATTCTTAATTCTTTTATATTATCTGATTCGCTAACAGGCCCATGTGCAATAATTAAGACCACTTCTTCTTCCTGCTTATTGCTGATTTCATTGGCGTATTCTAGAATTATTTCTTTAGCCATTTGATCATCACTTATAGGTTCTATAAATTTAAACAGTTGTGAATCTAAAACATTTACATCCGCATAAGAGTAGTTGTCTTCAATATTGAATATATACTTCCATTGTCTAACGAGAGTATTAAATGGGGTGCTGCTGATTGGCACAATAAATATTGTTTCTACTCCTTGATTTTTGAAACTTTTGACTGAGCATTCGATATGTCTAGAAGTCATCATACTCATACCCATTGATAGTATGATTTCATAATCAGCGTTAAAATCTAACAAACTATTGAAAAGATCTAAATCTCCATCAGGCCCATAACCATGAGCCAAGATGAGTAATCCTTGATTAGGGGATTGTCCATTTTTTACAGGCCAATAGTAATTTGGACCCATCAATTGCATCATATTACGAAGTTGTTCATTATCGAGCATGGATAAACTAGGAAGATTTAATTTAATTTGCTTATACTTTTCATCCATACCCATGGCATCCATCATCAAGGGGTACTCTTTTCCTAATGAATCTGTATCTGTCTTACAAGACTCTTCAGCAACTATTGGTGCAATAAATAAAAGCAATAAAGATAAGAAACTGATTAAAGATTTTGTATTCATCTATTGTATTTTTGCTTACTTAATCTTTCTTTGTCAAGCTTCCAATCACGCTCCTTAATGAGAGCTCTTTTATCTTGTTTTTTTCTACCTTTAGCTAAACCAATTTGAATTTTTACATTACCACTTTTCCAATATAAAGACAGTGGTATCAATGTGTAACCTTTTTGTTGAATAAAATTAATAATTTTAGTTATTTCTTTTCTATTAAGTAATAACTTTCTTGTTCTTGTAACTTCATCTTCGTCTTTAATATTTGCATTTGCTAATGGAGAGAAGTGTGCCCCAATAAGATAAACTTCTTTTTTTCTTAGAATGGCATAACTTTCTTTAATATTTCCTCTATTGGCTCTCAAGCTTTTAACCTCCCACCCTTTGAGTACAATTCCTGCTTCAATCTTTTCTTCTATAAAAAAATCAAATAAAGCTTTTTTATTATCTGTAATTGTAGTTGCCATTGTGTTTATTTTAATTATCCTTAAGCTACTGTTAATCTTCTAATTATATCCATTATTAATAAAGGAATAATAAAATCTCTAATATTCAAAGAAAATCTCTTCATGGCCATTGGTCTTCTAGGCTCATGTTTATATTGGCTGTTAGTGGTTCCGCTATTGGCTTAGGAAATATCTGGAAGTTTCCGTATATTACAGGTGTAAACGGTGGAGGTGCATTTGTAATAATTTATCTTATATGCATCTTCTCAATTGGTTTACCCATCATGATTTCAGAAATTATGATTGGCAGAAAAGGCAAAAGAAACCCTATTACCTCAATGGAAATCCTAGGTATAGAAGAAACTGGTAATGGTGTTTGGAAAATTGTCGGTTTTATTGGTTTAATGGCTGGATTCTTAATCTTATCATTTTACAGTGTAATTGCGGGTTGGACATTCCATTATTTTCTCTTAACACTTCAAGGATTATTCATTGAAACTTCTGCTATGGAAGTGAAAACTGTCTTTAATCAATTGACTCAATCCATACCCAAACAATTAATATATCATTCATTTTTTATGATTCTTACAGTTTCTATTATTTCAAAAGGGGTTCGAAATGGCCTTGAGAAAGCAGTCTATTTCATGATGCCTGCTTTATTAATTATAATGTGTGTATTGCTCTATTATTCAATTACTCAAGGTAATTTCTCAGAAGGAGTATCTTTTTTATTTAAACCTGATTTTTCGATAATAACAGCTTCAACTATACTGGTAGCAATGGGTCATGCTTTTTTTACATTGAGTTTAGGCATGGGCTGTGTCGTCATGTATGGAGCATATCTCGAAGAACATGAGTCAATTTTTAAAACCTCTATAATTATTGTTCTATGCGATACTTTTATAGCTTTGTTTGCAGGTTTGATCATATTTCCTATTGTATTTGCTAACAATTTAGATCCTGGAGCTGGACCAGGTTTAATTTTTCAAACTCTACCTTTAGCGTTTGGTCAGATAAATGGTGGAATTCTATTTGGCGCTTTATTTTTTGCTTTAATCTCATTTGCTGCCTTAACCTCTGCAATAAGCCTATTAGAGCCTTCAGTTGTTTGGCTAATTGAAAAAAGACAAATAAGACGATCAACTGCTGCCATTTTAATGGGACTATTAATTTGGTCTATGGGTATATTTACGATTTTATCGTTTAATAATCTCTCCTCTTTTGTATTTTGGAAAGGAACAATATTTGATAATATTGACTTCTTAGCTAGCAATATCTTATTACCAATAAGTGGATTACTCTTCACTGTGTTTGCTAGCTGGTTCATGAGTCATAAATCATCTAAAAGAGAATTATCTGACACAACTATACTTCAGTACAATATTTGGCGATTTCTAGCAAGATACATAGCGCCATTAGCTGTCATTATAATATTAATCAATTTTATTGGGGTCTTTTAGGGTTTGGAATATTTTGAAAAGATAATAAATATTGAAGAACCAGTTGAGAATATTTACAGCATTATTGCCAATATAAATCATTACCCTGATTTCTTACCTTACTGCGATTCAACTACTATTCTTTCAACAACAAAAGATGCTATAACAGCAAAAATAGACTTCAACTTCTATAGTTTTAAAATGTCAATTACAACTGAAAATAAAAATATTCAAAATGAGAAAATTGAAATGACATTAATGGATGGACCATTTGATTCTTTTAATGCAATTTGGCTGTTTAGTAAAAATTCATCACACTCAACCAGTATTAAGTATTCAATGGATTATGCAGTTTCTAATCCCATCATTGCAATGCTTATAAGAAAAAATAGGAATGTTTTTATTGATAATTTTATAGTAGCTTTTAAAAAACAGATTAAAAAGAAAGCAACTAGTTAGTATCTGTAAGGACATCTTTTTCTATTGATGTAACTATTCCATCCATAAAATTTATTATTAGCCAATAACGCTGACTGTCTTCGGTATCATCTGCATTCATTCGAGGTTGATATAAATAAATATAATCCCATCTTTCAGACTCATAAGGAGTTCCTACAACTGGCCCTCCTAGTAAATATCTAATTTGGCTTTTTGTCATTCCAATCTCAATACGATCAAGATTTTCTAAATTTAATAGATTTCCTTGTTGTAGATCCGGTCTATACACACAAGAGACGTTTAAAATGACTATAACTAACAACAGCAATGTTTTCATATTCTGATACATCCTTTATTTAATTCTTTTTTTTATTAGAACCCCATAACAACTTAGATCTTAGCACATCAAAATAATCATAATCCTCTGGATGAATTAGCTTTATTGTGTTTTTTGTAGCATTAATTATAATTGTTTCGCCTTGCTTAATCTCATAATTAGAGTCTCCGTCTAATGCTATTTCTGCAATTTCGCCAGTGTTTAGTATGGGTTCAATTAAGATTTCTGAATTTGATGGTATAACCATAGGTCTATCATTAAGAGAATGAGGACAAATTGGGACCAATATAAATGCTTCAACATCAGGTTTAAGTATCGGACCTCCACAACTTAAAGAATATGCGGTGGAGCCTGTGGGAGTAGAGACAATAAAACCGTCACCTTCATGTTGATTAATGTAGTTACCATCAATAGAAGTAGTGACTTTCATCATACGACCAGTTTCTTTTCTCCTTATAGCTACATCATTGAGAGCGATGCCTATAGAGTTTTTGATACCATCTTTATTAATTATAGTTTCAATAAGCAGTCTATCTTCAGTTATAAATTTACCTGATATCAAGTCATTTATAGTTTTATTTGCATCCGATGGATTGATATCAGTTAGAAAACCTAACCTTCCTTTATTAATGCCAGTAACTGGAATTTGGTGCTGGTGGGAAAGTTTAGCAGATTTAAGCATTGTTCCATCACCACCTATAGAAATTATTAGGTCGCATTGATGTATTTCTGATTCATTAATAACTTTTATCAGATCTATTTCAGTAATATTATTAGAATATGAGGAATCAAATATTTTAACAGTTACATCATGAATGAAATTCTTTTGAAGAATAGCTTTTAAGCTATCAACTGAATTATGATCGCCAGTATTGAGCAGGAAAAGAATATTTTTAAAGCTTGCCATTAATATTGTTCTTGACTAGTTATTATTAATTGGAAATGATAACAAATTATTATGATCTAAGTTTAGGACTATTATTTTACATGGATAATGCAGATAACAAAATACCATCAGGAAGAGCTAAGGATATCTTATCAGTCATTATTAATAAGTACATAGCAGAAGGAATACCAATTGGGTCTAAAAACCTATCCATGTCTGATCAAATAGATTTAAGTCCAGCATCCATTAGAAATGTAATGTCAGATCTAGAAAACTTAGGTTTTATAGCTTCTCCTCATACTTCAGCTGGGAGAATACCAACATCCAAAGGTTATCGTTTCTTTATAGATAGTTTACTTCAACTTCAACCAGTCAATGCTAGGGAAGTTGAATCCATTAAAGAAAAAGTAATCAATAAAGAATCAAACAGTAGAGAATTAGCTAAAAATATATCATTAACATTATCTACTATCACCCAGTTAGCAGGAATTGTTACAGTACCTAAACAAGATGTATCCAGATTAAAGGAATTAGATTTCATACCTTTATCGGAAAACAGAATACTCGCTATATTGGTCATAAACGATTCAGAAGTTGAAAATAGAATTCTGCAAATGAAGAGAGAATACACTCGTGATGAGTTGAGATTCACTTCTAATTATATTAATCATAATTACATAGGTAGAAGCTTCAATTACATTAAAAATGATTTACTAAAACAGTTAAAAAGAACAAAAGAATTAGCTAATTCTTTAATGAACGACATAGTTAACATTGCTGAAGAAGTTTCAGATGATAGCAGTTCAGATGAATACATACTTAGCGGTGAAAATAAATTACTAGACTTTGATGAACCATCCAATATAAAAGAACTCAAATCTTTATTTGCTGCTTTTAATGAAAAACAGGAAATACTTCATCTTTTAGATAAAAGTATGACTACAAGTAATATACAAATCTTTATTGGGGAAGAATCTGGCTATAAAATGTTTAATAACTGTAGCTTAATAACTTCTCCATATACAACTGAGGACGGAGCTATAGGAGTGCTAGGTGTTATAGGCCCAACTAGAATTGCTTATCAGAAAGTTATACCTATAGTTGATATTACTGCAAAAATATTAAACCAATCATTGAAATCATAAAATTCAACCTTATAAAGTATATGAGGAAATATTATGAATGAAGAAACCAAAGAAGAGATGTTCAACAAAGATGATGAAACTATCGATCCAATAATAGATCAAAATAATGAAGAAATCATAGATGAAAAACTAGAACAAAGCACTGATCCTTTATTATTAGCTCAAACAGAAGCTAAAGAAAATTGGGATAAAGTTCTAAGATTGCAGGCTGAAATTGACAACCTCAGAAAACGCACTTTCAAAGATATTGAAAATGCAAGTAGAGGTTCTATAGAAAGAGTTATACAAGAAATCCTTCCTGTTATAGATAGTTTTGAGTTAGGTCTAAAAGTAGACACATCAACTAAAGAAGGTGTGGAAACATTTATAGAAGGTCAATCTTCAACATTTAAAATCCTAAAGAGTATTTTAGAAAAGCTTTCAATAGAGACCATCAACCCAAAAGGCATGCAATATGACGCATCCTTCCATGAAGTTATAACAATGGCGGAAAATAAGGATATAAAGCCAGGATATATCATTGAAGTTATTCAAAAAGGCTATAGGTTACAACAGCGTTTACTTAGACCAGCAAGAGTTATAGTCAGTTCTGATAATGAAAATAAATAATAACTTAGCCTTGAAAAAATATTACTCGTCCATATAAAGAGACTAACTAAAAACTTTTTTGGAGTAAACAATGTCTAGAGTTATAGGTATAGATTTAGGAACAACAAATTCATGTGTTGCCATAATGGATGGTGATCAAGCAAAAGTAATTGAAAACAGTGAAGGCGACAGAACAACACCTTCCATTGTTGCATACACCAATAAAGATGATAGATCTTTAGTAGGGCAATCAGCAAAAAGACAAGCTGTTAGCAATCCAGAAAACACATTATTTGCTATCAAACGGCTTATTGGTCGAAAATTTGATGATAACTTAGTAAAAAAAGATATGGATAAAGTTCCATATAAAATCATAAAAGCTAAAAATGGAGATGCTTGGGTTACCGCTAGTAACAAAGAATTATCACCTCCAGCAATCTCAGCAGAAATTTTAAGAAAAATGAAAGAAACAGCTGAAAGTTATCTTGGAGAAACTATAACCGAAGCAGTAGTTACAGTACCTGCATATTTCAATGACTCACAAAGACAGGCAACTAAAGATGCAGGTAAAATTGCAGGATTAGATGTTAAAAGAATTATCAATGAACCTACAGCAGCAGCCTTAGCTTATGGTCTTGATAAAAAGAGAGGCGATAGAAAAATTGCTGTCTATGATCTTGGTGGAGGTACATTTGATGTTTCAATTATAGAAATAGCTGATGTCGATGGTGAAAATCAATTTGAAGTATTAGCTACGAATGGAGATACATTTCTTGGTGGCGAAGACTTTGACCGAAGAATTATGGAACACTTGTTATCAGAGTTTACTAAACAAACAGGCATGGATATTAAAAATGATCCACAAGCTGTTCAACGGCTGAAAGAAGCAGCTGAGAAAGCAAAAATTGAATTGTCTAATCAAGCACAAACAGATATTAATCTACCATACTTGACTGCTGATTCATCTGGTCCTAAGCATTTAAATATGACTTTAACCAGAGCCAAGCTTGAATCTCTTGTTGAAGATTTAGTAGTTCAAACGATTGAGCCTTGTAAAACAGCTTTGAAGGATGCTGGATTGAAAGTTTCTGATATCAATGATGTTATCCTTGTTGGAGGTCAAACAAGGATGCCTAAAGTTCAAGATGAAGTGAAGTCATTTTTTGGCCAAGAACCAAGAAAAGATGTTAATCCAGATGAAGCTGTTGCGATTGGTGCTGGAATACAAGGAGGTGTTCTTTCAGGCGATGTTAAAGATGTTTTACTTCTCGATGTTACACCACTGTCACTAGGAATTGAAACACTGGGAGGTGTTACAACAAAACTCATCGAAAAAAATACTACAATCCCAACAAAAGCAGACCAGGTTTTCTCCACAGCTGAAGACAATCAAACTGCAGTAACGATTCATGTACTTCAAGGAGAAAGAGAAAGAGCTCAAGACAATAAGTCATTAGGTAGGTTTGATCTAACAGATATTCCAGCTAAACCCAGAGGATTACCACAGATTGAAGTTATTTTTGATATTGATGCTAATGGAATCATTAATGTCTCCGCTAAAGATAAAGAAACAGGAAAAGAACAAAAAATTGTCATACAAGCATCCAGTGGTCTTTCTGACGATGAAATAGAACAAATGATCTCAGAAGCAGAATCAAACGCTGAAGAAGATAAAAATTTTAGAGAGACTGTTGACATTAAAAACCAAGGTGACCAACTAGTACATGCAACTGAAAAAACACTTGAAGAATTAGGTGAAAAAGTTGAAGCAGAAGAAAGAGCTAATATTGAGTCAGCTATAGCTGAATTAAAAGACGCGCTCAAAGAAGATGATAAAGAAATTATTGAGGCTAAAATAAAAACATTAAGTGAGGCATCTGTTGGCATGGCACAAAAAGCTTTTGAAGAAGCACAGACTAAAGCCAATGCTGATAATGCTACATCTGATGATAAAGGAGTAGAAGACGTAGTTGATGCAGAATATGAAGAAGTAAAAAAAGAAGAAGAAGTAAAAGAAGAAGAAGTAAAAAAAGAAGAAAAATAAATATAATTAATTCTATATATTAAATTACTATAGGGCGGGTAATAACTTGCCCTATCTACACTTGGACGTTTTAAATGAGCAAACCTGATTATTATCAAACTTTGGGTATTGAAAAAAACTCTAGCGAATCAGAGATAAAAAAAGCTTATCGAAAAAAAGCAATGAAATATCATCCAGATCGTAACCCAGATAATAAAACCTCTGAAAACAAATTCAAAGAAGCCAAAGAAGCTTATGAGATTTTATCAGACCCTCAAACAAGAAATACATATGATCAATTTGGTCATGCTGGTATCAACTCCCAAGGAGGCATGGGAGGAGGTTTCAACTCAGGCGACTCTTTTAATGACGTATTTGGTGACATGTTTGGAGATATATTTGGAGGTAGAAGAGGAGGAAGCCAACAAAATCAATCTCAAAGAGGGTCAGATTTAAGATATGAGCTTACTTTGGATCTTGAGCAAGCGGTATTTGGTGACAAAGTTAGTATAGATATACCATCACTGAGCACATGTGAACCTTGCAATGGAAGTGGAGCAAAACCAGGAACATCCCCAACAACATGTCAGCAATGTGATGGAAGAGGGAATGTTAGGGTACAACAAGGATTTTTCACGCTCCAACAAACCTGCCCACAATGCAGAGGAGCTGGTCAAACAATAAATGACCCTTGTCAAAGTTGTTCAGGTCAAGGAAGAATTCAAAAACAAAGAACCATATCGATTAAAATACCAGCAGGTGTAGATCAAAGCGATAGAGTCAGACTATCCAATGAAGGAGAAGCAGGAATTAGAGGCGGTTCATCTGGAGACTTATTTGTAGATATCAATATCAGAGAACACCAAATCTTTCAAAGAGAAGGGAGCAATCTTTTCTGTGAAGTACCTACTAGATTTTCTACCGCAGTTCTAGGTGGAGTCTTGAAAGTACCCACAATAGATGGTGCTGTAAATCTAACAATTCCGGAAGAAACTCAATCTGGTAAAGTATTTAGACTTAAAGGAAAAGGCATTAAATCTTACCGTGATAGAAGCATTGGTGACTTGTACTGTACTGTACAAATTGAAACACCAGTTAGTTTGAATAAAAAACAAAAAGAATTATTGGAGGAATTTGAACATTCACTCAACTCAAGTTCTAAAGAACATCGGCCTCACAGAGACAATTGGAAGGCAAGTGTGAAAAGTTTCTTTGATAAGATAGGTATTTAACAACTTATTTACCTGATGCAACATTTCATATTATTCCTATAATCTTTATTGCTATTTTTCTTTTTTACCTCATTCAGCTGCCTTTTTGAAACCATATAAATTAAAGAGTGACATCATCCCAATTTATCTCTAAGATATTACGGGTTCCAACCATTTTTTCAGGAAGAACCTTTTTTAAAGGCTCTTCCTTTTTTTTAAATAAAGGGATATAAAAAATTGACAACAGCAGTTTTGGCACTTGAAGACGGTACCTTTTTCAAAGGGATTTCAATAGGTGCTATTGGTAACTCAATAGGTGAAGTTGTATTCAATACAGCGATGACAGGTTACCAGGAAATACTAACGGATCCTTCTTACCACAAACAAATAGTTACTTTGACATATCCACATATAGGTAATACTGGAACTAACAATGAAGATTATGAAAGCAGACAATCCTTTGCTGCTGGTCTGGTGATAAGAGAAGCCTCAATATTATCTAGTAATTGGAGAAATCAAACAGATTTTAGAGATTTTTTGATAAAAGAAAACATTGTTGCAATAGCGGATATAGACACCAGAAGATTAACAAATCATATTCGTACAGTAGGGTCATTGGCTGGATGCATTACAACTGATACCAATAATTTCGACCATGCAATAAGCAAAGCAAAAGAATTTCCTGGACTCAATGGTTTGGATTTAGCAAAAGAAGTTTCTACAAAAGAATGTTACGAATTCAAATCTAAACTAAATAATCATGCAAATAATAAATTAACTATTGTTGCTTATGATTTTGGAATTAAAAAAAACATCCTAAATATATTAAGTAAGTATGGCTGCAATGTAATCATTGTCCCCGCGGAGACAAAACCTAAAGAAGTATTATCCATGAAACCAGATGGGATATTTCTATCCAATGGTCCTGGTGATCCTGAACCATGTATCTATGCAATTGAATCCATTAAAGAGTATCTCAATAAAAAAATACCCATATTTGGTATTTGTCTTGGGCATCAACTATTAGCGATTGCTAGTGGAGCTAAAACAGTAAAAATGAAATTCGGTCATCATGGTGCCAATCACCCTGTTAAAGATCTATCAACTGGAAATGTATTGATTACTAGTCAAAATCATGGCTTTACAGTTGATGAGAGTTCAATACCTTCAAATGTTAAAATTACACACAGATCACTTTTTGATAACTCAATTCAAGGCATAGAATTAAACGATTCAACAGCATATGGGTTTCAAGGTCATCCTGAAGCAAGTCCAGGTCCACATGATGTTTCACACTTATTTACAAAATTCATTGAGCTCATGAAAAATGCCTAAAAGAGATGATATTCAAACAATTTTAATTATCGGTGCTGGACCAATAATTATAGGACAGGCTTGCGAGTTTGATTACTCTGGTACGCAAGCTTGTAAGGCTCTAAAAGAAGAGGGCTACAAAGTAGTATTGATAAATTCAAATCCTGCAACAATCATGACGGATCCAGATAGTGCAGATTCTATATATATAGAACCAATTAACTGGAGAACGGTTGAGAAAATTATTCAGAAAGAAAAACCAGATGCATTATTACCAACAATGGGCGGTCAAACAGCATTAAACACGGCTTTAGATTTAGCCAGTAAAGGCATATTAGAGCAATATAACGTTGAGCTCATTGGTGCTTCAAAAGAAGCTATAGATAAAGCAGAAGATAGAGATCTTTTTAAAAAAGCTATGCAAGAGATAGATATTGATGTCGCTAAATCAGGATTAGCAAACAATCTCAAAGAAGCTATATCCTTAGCTAATAATATTTCTTATCCAATCATTATAAGACCTTCTTTTACTATGGGAGGATCTGGTGGAGGTGTTGCAAATAATGAAAATGAACTTATTGAGATAGTGACTAGAGGATTGGATCTTTCGCCTACAAATGAAATTTTGATTGAAGAATCATTGATTGGGTGGAAAGAATTTGAAATGGAAGTTGTCAGAGATAAAGATGATAACGCAATAATAATATGCTCAATTGAAAACATAGATCCCATGGGTGTCCATACTGGTGATTCAATAACGGTAGCGCCAGCTCAAACCCTAACAGACAAAGAATATCAAGTAATGAGAGATTATTCCCTTAAGGTACTTCGTAAAATTGGTGTAGATACTGGTGGTTCAAATGTTCAGTTTGCAATTAACCCTGAAGATGGGAGGATGATCATAATAGAAATGAATCCAAGGGTGTCTAGATCATCTGCTCTAGCTTCAAAAGCTACAGGTTTCCCAATTGCAAAAGTAGCAGCTAAGCTTGCTGTAGGATATACATTAGATGAGCTGAGAAATGACATCACAGGAGGAAAGTCTCCAGCTTCTTTTGAACCATCTATTGATTATGTGGTAACTAAAATACCAAAATTTACTTTTGAGAAATTTCCAAATGCTAATCCAACATTGACAACTCAAATGAAGTCGGTTGGTGAAGTCATGGCCATAGGTAGAAGTTTTCAAGAATCGTTGCAAAAAGCATTGAGGGGACTTGAGAATGGCAACTATGGTTTCACTGAGATTCCAAATGTAACTAACATCGAAGAAAAAATATCCACACCAACAGCAGAAAGAATATTATATTTAGGACAAGCCTTTAGAGAGGGCCTAACATTGGATACGATCCATGGCCTGTCAAAAATAGATCCTTGGTTTCTTTCATACATAGAAGAAATAATTACACTTGAAGAAACCATTAAACAGTTGGAACTCAATACAATTGGTAAAGACTTTTTATTTACACTTAAAAGAAAAGGTTTCTCGGACATTAGACTGGCCGAACTTTTATCTGTTTCAGAACTAGACATTTATAGTTATAGAGAAAAACTAAACATACACCCAGTTTTCAAAAGAGTAGACACTTGTGCAGCAGAATTTGAAACTACTACTGCATATCTCTATTCAACTTATGAAGAGGAATGCGAAGCACTTCCAACAAGTAATAAGAAAATTATGATACTTGGGGGTGGGCCCAACCGAATAGGACAAGGCATTGAATTCGACTATTGCTGTGTCCATGCCGCCATTGCTATTAGTGCATCTGGACATGAGTCAATAATGGTTAATTGCAATCCAGAAACTGTTTCAACAGATTATGATACATCAGACAGACTTTACTTTGAGCCATTAACATTTGAAGATGTAATGGCTATTGTAAATGTTGAAAAACCAAAAGGCATTATTGTTCAATTTGGTGGCCAAACACCCCTTAATCTTGCTCAACAGCTTCAAGAGGCTGGGGCTCCTATTATTGGTACATCACCTGAATCTATTGACATAGCTGAAGACAGAGAAAGATTTAAAAAGATTGTCACAGAGTTGGATTTACTACAACCTTATAATGAAGTAGCAAAAACTAAAGAAGAAGCAATAAAAAATTCAAAAAAAGTTAAATACCCATTGGTAGTAAGGCCATCATATGTATTAGGAGGGAGAGCCATGGATATAGTTTATAACGATCACGAACTGAATAAATATATGAAAGAAGCAGTTAAAGTTTCAAATGATTCCCCAGTTCTACTGGATCACTTTCTTGATAAAGCTATCGAAGTTGACATAGACGCAGTATCAGATGGTAAAGATGTATTAATAGGTGGGATTATGGAGCATATTGAGCAAGCAGGAGTTCATTCTGGAGACTCATCCTGTTCTATTCCACCCGTAACGCTTTCTGTTGAAATTCAAGATCAACTTATAAAACAAATGATTGCATTCACAAAAAAACTTAATGTTATTGGACTAGTTAACGCACAATTTGCTGTGAGAAAAAATAAAATATTTATTCTTGAAGTGAATCCAAGAGCTTCAAGAACAGTTCCATTTGTGTCTAAGGCTACAGGTAATCAATTAGCAAAAATTGCAGCAAAAGCTATGATTGGAATACCTTTGAGCGAACAAGATGAGACGTTTTCACATACTCCTGGTTTCTACTCTGTTAAAGGTCCTGTTTTTCCATTTAATAAATTCCCTGACACAGACCCAATTCTTGGACCAGAAATGAAATCTACTGGTGAAGTAATGGGTACAGGTATGAGTTTTGGTGAAGCTTATATAAAATCTCAATACGCTGCAGGCACTGAAATCCCCTTAAGTGGAAATGTCTTTATTTCAGTCAGAGAACCTGATAAAACAAAACAATTAATTAAAATTGCGAAGCAACTACTTAAAAAAGACTACAATCTTATTGCTACTCAGGGAACTTGTGACTTCCTACTAAATAATAATGTTAAATGCACATTTATCAATAAAGTACGTGAGGGTAAACCTCATATTGTTGATATGATAAAGAATAAAGAAATAAATTTAATAATTAATACAACCGAAGGCAAGCAATCCATTCAAGAATCTTTTTCAATCAGAGCTGAAGCTGTGATTAAGAATGTAACCTATTACACAAGTCTTGAAGCTGCTATTGCAACTATTGATTCATTCGATTACTTTAATAACATTGATATAAATAAAATACAAAACTATAAATACAATAAAAACTAGTATGGAAAGATTCGTGATGACAATAAATGGGCAGTTAGCCTTAAGAGAAGAATTGAGAACACTCAAATCGGAAGATAGACCAACCATCATAAAAGCTATCGCTACAGCAAGGGATTTTGGCGATCTTAAAGAGAATGCTGAATATCATGCAGCTAAGGAGAAACAAAGCTTCGTAGAAGGACGGATTAAAAACATAGAATCTAAATTATCAAATGCTGAAATTATTGATGTAACCACTTTAAATATCTCTGGTAAAGTTGTTTTTGGATGCACTGTGAGTCTTTTAAACCTGGATGATAAGTCGAAAGTAACTTATAAAATAGTTGGTGAAGACGAATCGAATATAGAAGAAGGACTTTTGTCTTATAAAGCACCTTTAGCTAAAGCAATGATAGGTAAGAATATTAATGACTTTATAGAATTCAATATGCAAGATTTTAAAAAGAATTTCGAAATATTGAAAATAGAATACATTTAAAATTCAATGGCTAAAGAACATTGGCGACAAAGACAATCACTGGATAAATATTTCTTAGAATCTAAAGCAAAAGGATTTAGATCAAGATCGGCATTCAAGTTACAAGAAATTGATCAAAAGATAAAATTATTCTCATCGAATATATCAATTCTGGATTTAGGCTCAACACCTGGCGGGTGGAGCCAGTACATTTCAAAAAAAAATCACAAGAAATTAAACATTATTGCAACTGATATAAACGTTATGACTAAAATAAATGGCGTATCTTTTTTTCAAGGAGATTTCACAGAAAAAAGCACCCAAAAAATGCTTATTAATATGAATAATAACAACAGATTTAATGTTATTTTATCTGACATTTCACCAAATAAATCTGGTAATAAGGTAACGGATCAGTATATTTTCTATGACTTAATCTCAAATATCCTTGAATTCTCAAAAATTGCCCTTATAAATGAAGGTAAGATTGTCATTAAGGTGTTTCATGGACTAGGATTTGAGGATTTTACAAATGATTGTAGAAAAATTTTTGAAACTGTTAAGTTCTTTAAACCGAAAGCTTGTAGGACAGACAGTAAAGAAACTTACATGATAGCTAAAAACATTAGGTATAATTCACAAAATGAATAACTTCTTCAAAAATGCAATGGTTTGGATAGTACTAGGGTTAGTGTTGCTAACCTTCTTCCAATCATTTTCTCCCAATGCAATCAGACAGGAAACAATAGACTACACTACCTTTCTAGAGTTAGTGAGAACTGGAAGTGTTAGTGAGGTAGTTTTTGAGAATGATGTCATTAAAGCAAAAAAACTTAATGGTGAGAATTTCCTAACTTACAATCCTGAAACAGACAACACTGCTTTGATCGGGGAACTAAATAAAAGTGGTGTTAGGATTAGTGCTACACCACCCAAAAGCCAAAACCTTTTTATTAGCTTATTGATCAACTCTTTTCCTGTAATTCTACTGATTGCAGTATGGATTTACTTTATGAGACAAATGCAAGGAGGAGTAGGTGGCGGAAAAGGGGCAATGTCTTTTGGTAAAAGTAAAGCTAGACTTCTTGGTGAGGATCAAATAAAAGTAACGTTTGCAGATGTAGCAGGAATAGAAGAATCAAAAGAAGAAGTTGTTGAGGTAGTTGAGTTTCTTAAAGACCCAGGTAAGTTCCAAAAATTAGGTGGCAAAATGCCAAAAGGCGTTTTAATGGTAGGATCTCCTGGTACAGGAAAAACACTCTTAGCTAGAGCAATTGCTGGAGAAGCCAAAGTCCCATTCTTTACTATCTCTGGATCTGATTTTGTTGAAATGTTTGTGGGTGTGGGTGCTTCTAGAGTTAGAGATATGTTTCAAGAAGCTAAATCACATTCCCCTTGTATAATTTTTATTGATGAAATTGATGCAGTAGGTCGACAAAGAGGTGCAGGACTTGGAGGAGGGCACGATGAGAGAGAGCAGACCTTAAATCAATTGTTAGTAGAAATGGACGGTTTTGAAGACAATGCTGGTGTTATAGTTATCGCTGCTACAAACAGACCTGATGTTTTAGATTCTGCTTTATTAAGACCAGGAAGATTCGATAGACAAGTAGTCGTTCCCCTTCCTGATGTCAGAGGAAGAGAGCAAATCTTAAAAGTTCATATGAGAAAAGTTCCTCTAGATAAAAATGTTAAACCTTCAATCATAGCAAGAGGTACTCCTGGCTTTTCTGGAGCAGACCTTGCTAACTTAGTTAATGAATCTGCACTGCTAGCTGCAAGAGCAAATAAAAAACACGTAAGCATGGATGATTTAGATAAAGCTAAAGACAAGATAATGATGGGAGCAGAAAGAAGATCTTTAGTCATGAGTGAAGATGAAAAGAAATTAACTGCATACCATGAAGCCGGTCATGCAATTGTTGGTTTAAGCTTGGAGGATCATGATCCTGTTTATAAAGTTACAATTGTTCCTAGAGGAAGAGCACTGGGAGTCACCATGTTTCTTCCAGAACAAGATAGATACAGCATGAGTAAGAAAAGATTGCTTGGACAAATCACAAGTCTATTTGGAGGTAGAGTTGCTGAAGAATTAATTTTTGGAAAAGATTCTGTAACAACTGGAGCGTCTAACGATATTGAAAGAGCAACAGAAATAGCAAGAAACATGGTTACAAAATGGGGTTTATCAGAAAAACTAGGGCCACTGGCTTACAGTGAAGAAGAAGGAGAAGTATTCTTAGGGAGATCGGTAACGCAAACAAAACAAATATCCGATGTAACTGCAAAAACAATAGATGAAGAAATTAGGCACATAATTGATGGTACTTATAAGCATGCTACCTTGATCCTAAATAAGAATATAAAACGCCTTCATAAAATGTCTGAAGCTCTCATGAAGTTTGAAACAATTGAGCAATCGCAAATAGAAGATATAATGAACGATAAAGAACCCAGACTCCCTGATGATTGGGATAATAGTGATGAATCCAATGAAGATAATGATCAAACACCTAATTTAGGTGATCATGCAACTCAACACTAAATTTACTTATATTTATCAATTAGTAATTACCTAAACTAGATTAATTAGACTTAATGGCTATAATGTAGTCCAAATTCACATAATAGTAGGTAAGTAACTTAAATTAAATGAACGTATTTGGAACAGATGGAATTCGAGGAAAAGTTGGCGATCACCCAATGACTGTCTCCTTTACTTCTGCATTTGCAAGCGCTATCTCTGCAGTTCTTGCACCAACTGGTGGCAAAGTAGTTATAGGTAAAGATACTAGAAGATCAGGTTATATGTTTGAATCGTCATTGGAATCAGCGTTTGTTGCCTCCGGTTTAGATGTTGTATTACTAGGTCCACTTCCTTCTCCAGCTATTGCAATTTATACAAAAGAAACAGATGCAAATTTTGGAATTATCATAAGTGCTTCTCATAATTCATATGAATACAATGGGATTAAAATAATCAATAGTAACGGTGAAAAAATTGATTCCCAATTAGAAAATGAAATTGAAAAAAAATTATTAGATGAACCCATTACAAAAACATCTGAGAATATAGGAAAAGCAACTAGATCTGCAGATTCTAGAGACATGTACGAGTCTTTTTTAACAAATGTATTTAATCATAAAAGAACACTCACTAATTTTAAATTAGTATTAGATTGTTCTAATGGAGCAGCCTATAAAGTAGCCCCAAGTATTCTTTCAAAACTTGGCGCTGAAATTATTCCAATAGCCTGTTCTCCTAATGGCTTTAACATTAATAAAAATTGTGGTTCGACAAACCCCGAAAATATTATAAACACTGTCAAAGCATTAAAAGCAGATTTAGGTATTGCTTTAGATGGAGACGCTGACAGAATTCTCCTTATTGACGAGAACGGTAAATGCCTAAATGGAGACCAGATACTCTACATGTTAGCAATGATAAATAAGGATAAGCCAAACTTCAATTCTAAAGTTGTTGGAACAATACTTACAAACTCAGGCCTTGAATCATCATTAAATGATCAAAACATACGGTTATATAGATCGGATGTTGGCGATAAGAATGTTTTAGATATGATGAAAAAAACTGGATCAATAATCGGCGGTGAAACATCAGGCCACATTATCAACTCTGAATATTCACCCACTGGAGATGGCCTTCTAACAGCGCTATTGATTCTAAAAGATATGGTGGAAAATAATAGAAAGACTGAAGACCTTCTCTCAGGATTATCTCTCCTGCATCAATTTAATGAAAATATAAATATCGAAGGTAGAAGTATTAGTGAATCATTGATTCATGAAATAAATAATAAAGCTTCAAAGATGCTCGAGAAAGGAAGAGTAATCATTAGAGTATCAGGCACAGAACCTATTATAAGGGTAACAATAGAATCAAATGATCAAGATCATTTTAATCATATATTTAGCTATATTGAATCAGAATTAAATTCCAATGAATAACATGTACATTGTGGCAAACTGGAAGATGAATGGTGATCAAATCATTAATCGTGATTTAATTTCCACTATAGAAAAAAATAGTGTTATCAATGATTCTTCTCATATGATCATCTGCCCATCAATGCCTTATCTTCAACAAATAGACACTCAAAAACCACCCTATATGATTCTGGGTGCTCAGAATATCTCTCAATATGACAATGGTGCTTATACAGGTGAAGTTTCTGGAAAAATGCTAGCAGATTTAAAAACAAAATATGTCATTATTGGCCATTCAGAAAGAAGGGAACTCTACAATGAAGACAATAATGTTATTAGAGGCAAGTTCTCTAAAGCTATCGAGAATAATATTAAACCCATACTGTGTGTTGGTGAAACTATTGAACATCGAAATAGTGGTGAAACATTTGATTATATTCATTCACAAATAGACGCTGTTCTTAGCAGCAATAAATTAGAAAATCTAAAAGAATTAATAATTGCCTATGAACCTATCTGGGCTATAGGCACTGGTCAAACAGCAACTCCAGAAAGTGCAGAAGAAGTACATTCATACATCAGAAATACACTATTAAATACTGATTCGAATTTAGCTGAAAATACACCTATACTCTACGGTGGAAGTGTTAATAGTGATAATGCTGAAAAACTATTTAAAATGGAAAATATAAATGGAGCTCTGATAGGTGGAGCTTCATTAAATGGTGAAGAATTTTCAAAAATTTATAACATAGCAGGGGAACTCACAAATGAATAATATTAATTCTATTTTACTAAGCTTTCATGTGGGAGTTGCTATTCTTATTGTCATATTAATTTTAATGCAAAAAGGAAAAGGTGCTGATATGGGTTCAGCTTTTGGTGCAGGCGCATCAGGAAGTGTGTTTGGCTCTAAAGGTTCAGCAAACTTCTTATCTAGAACTACAGCAGTCCTGGCTACTGTTTTCTTTGTAACCAGCTTAACACTTGCATATTTTAATAAAGGAACAGTTGATAGTTCCAGTGTCTTGGATCAAATTAACGATAGCAGTATTACTATTGAGAGTGATGAACCTGCATTCCTCAAATCACCTATTATTCCAGACTAAATATATTAAGCCGATGTGGTGGAATCTGGTAGACACGCTGTCTTGAGGGGGCAGTAGCGAAAGCTGTGCCGGTTCGAGTCCGGCCATCGGCACT
>ENA-OREN01001020-OREN01001020.1-marine-metagenome-genome-assembly--contig:-NODE-1020-length-35155-cov-6.074691_pt1 | contig 35155 bp, 31 predicted proteins | sample MGYA00248624_ERZ508555 | MGnify/ENA primary metagenome ERZ508555 (study PRJEB26222, sample SAMN06267773) | marine metagenome | isolation source: Saanich Inlet, British Columbia, Canada | place... | reverse complement strand
AATGCTAATTTAGTCCACCCGTGTGCAAGTTGTAACGTATAAGGTAACGTCATATAAGCTTTAATAGTAGTTCCAACAATTAATAAACTTAATAAAATGTGGGTATTATTAACTACTGTTGGATCTCCAATCCAAGTAGAAAGAATTTCCTTCGAGAAAAAGATCATCGTAATTGAGATCGGCAATATGATAATTGACGCCAACTGACATCCCCTATGATATAAATCTGATATGCCAACCTCATTTTTCTTCACGACAAGCTGTGAGAGCCTTGGAAATAATGCCGTGTGAATAGGAGACACAAGACTCATGATTACTGTTGCTACCGTGGTCGCCAACATATAGTAACTAAATACTTCTAATGTCAGCATTTTACTGAGAATTACTTTATCAATCTGAGTCAATAAAACAGTCCCTAACGAAATGCCCATCACTCCTGACACAAACTTCCAATTCTTTATAAATAAATTTTTATCAAATTTACTCCGGCCATTAGATTTAGGAAGTGACCTCCAGAGATATACTGCCAGCACGATCGTGGTGATTAATGCTACAACCGACTGCCAATAGAAAAAATATAATATTGAGGGTGAAATAAAGGTTAGTATTAATACAGCCCCAATATGACGCGCCAACATTGATAAGGTCTTAATAACATTATACAAAACTTGACGCTGAAGCCCCTCTAATCCACCTATATAAATAGCCCTTGGCCACTGAAATGCAAGCAGCATTCCCATGATAAGGAGTGTCTGTTCAATTATTTCAGTACTAATATTAGCGGAATTAATCCAGTATTTAGCAATTAAAGGGGCTAAAATTATCACGGATGCCCCAATTACAATACCAATCAACCAATAAACCACCTCAAAAGTCCGCACTAAATTACGCGACTCCTGTTCAGAGTTTTCTATTACAGATAATCTAGACAATTCGCGACTTAAAGTAGTACTGAGCCCCATGTCTAATAGAATAAATAAGGCGCTTAATGACATGAAGACACCAAGAAGACCGTATACTTCTACTCCCATCAACTTGATATAAACCGGAATGAAGGCAAGATTAAATATACCTCTCCATACATTGCCAGTAAAATTAGCAATGATATTATGTCGCACCGATCGGGTTAATTTCATTTACAACTTGACCTGCTAAAGCATTAGATTTATTGAATAGATATGGGAACTGTAGCTAAGGAAGTGGCTAATGGATCCAACTTGAGCATTATATCAGTTTTAGATAAGCCCAATTATTACTTATTTAGTAAATAACGTATAAATTTATGGCGTATTTTATGGCTATGCGACAAACTTGTTGCAGGCTTGTTATACATAAAACTGCGCTGCCCCCCAATATAAATCACGAGATTATTAAAATGTGGGTTATGTACGATTCCACTGCAGCTCAATCACTTACCTCTGGTAAAAAATACCTGTCAGTAAAGATGCTAAACGAATACGACTGTAAAGAAATAAAAAGGGGCCAGCTTCTACGCTAACCCCTTGTTTATATGGTGCCCTGGGCAAGAATCGAACTTGCGACCTACCCCTTAGGAGGGGGCCGCTCTATCCACTGAGCTACCAAGGCTTTCTGCATTTTACGTTAAAATCTCTCAGAAGAAAAAATTGAGTAACTGACCCGATAGATTAATAGCTTGTCAGGAGTTATTGTTATATCCTAAAGTACAAAACATAGTTTACCCAATATATACCAAGGGGATATACCATGAGATGGCTGGCAATTGCTGCAACATTAACAGGAGTAATTATGTTTTTCTCAAGTCAAATTGCACAAGCTGACACCCCTGAAGTTGGACAGCCTGCGCCAAGCTTCAAACTACCAGACCAAAACGGTAAAATCCATACATTAAATAACTTCCGTGGGAAATGGCTAGCGCTTTATTTTTATCCTAAAGATGATACCCCGGGCTGCACAGAACAGGCATGTAAGTTTCGCGATGATCTCCACAAGCTTAAAGCTTTAGGTGCTAACGTGGTTGGCATAAGTGTAGACAATACTACCAGTCATGCTAAATTTGCCAGAAAATATAATCTTCCGTTTCCACTTCTCGCTGATAACGATGCTAAGACCGCCGCTCAATACAACTCCCTGTTAAATCTTGTAATCGTAAAATTTGCCAAAAGAAACACATTTCTAATCGACCCAGATGGAAAAATCGCAAAAATTTATTTATCTGCTAGTACTTCACGTAATTCGATAGAAGTAATAGAAGATTTGAAAAAATTACAAGCTCTGTAGGTTATGATTTTGTAATAAAATTTACCTTGCTCTCTTTATTGCAGATACTTTGAACAACACCACTGCAGCACCACTACCGCCATCAGCTGGGCTTGCCTGACAAAAAGCCAGAACATAACTGTATAGTTTAAGCTGATTCCAAACCAGAGTTTTTAATACCGGCTCTTGGTTTTTTGAGTTAAGCCCTTTCCCATGTATTATCTGCACGCAACGAAATTCCCTCCTGCTACAAGTATTAAGAAACTCGTCTAGCTCCCGTAACGCTTCATCTCGGGTAAATCCGTGCAGGTCTAACTGATCATCAGTATTCCAATAGCCCCTCCGGAGTTGCTTTAAAGTCTTTCGGGATACCCCAGAGCGTAAAAAAGAATGTTCGCCGCCTGGTTCCATTTCTGATACCGGACTATAGTTAGTCAACGAACTGTCCGGTGTTGATATATTTCGTTGTTGTATATTGGGTCGTGGAAGCTTACGAGAATGAATTGCCTTATCAGCTGCCGGCATTGGCTCTACGTCCCGAACGGCATCTCGGAATAATGAAGCCTCATCACTGCCGTCCACAGAAATCTTGTCGCGTGGTTTCATATGAAACTCTGGCCTTATTTAGCTAGCTCAAGTCATCAAGATATTTTTCCGCATCAAGTGCAGCCATGCACCCAGTACTCGCACTAGTCACTGCCTGACGATATATATGATCCTGTACGTCACCTGCTGCAAACACACCAGGAATACTGGTAGCAGTTGCATTTCCCTCGTTGCCACCATGCGTAATGATGTAACCATTTTTCATTTCGAGCTGCCCCTGAAAAATGTCGGTATTCGGTTTGTGGCCAATAGCAATAAATACTCCGTGTAACTCCAAATCTTTTGTAGATTTATCCTGAGTATTCTTGATGCGCATTCCAGTCACACCAGAATTATCGCCAAGGACCTCATCTAAAACACAGTTTAATTCAAGCCTCACGTTGCCGTTTTTTACCCTTTCCATCAGCTTATCTATAAGAATCTTTTCTGAGCGAAATGTTTCCCTTCGATGCACCAACGTAACTTGGCGTGCAATATTTGAAAGATATAGAGCCTCCTCCACTGCCGTGTTTCCCCCGCCAATAACCGCCACATCTTCACCCTTGTAAAAAAAGCCGTCACAGGTTGCACAGGCAGAAACTCCTTTCCCCATGAATGCTTCTTCTGAAGGTAATCCTAGGTATTGGGCTGACGCACCGGTTGCAATAATTAATGCATCGCAAGTATACGTTCCCTGATCACCAATCATAGTAATAGGTTTGTCAGAAAAATTGACAGTATGAATATGATCAAAAATAATTTCTGTATTAAAGCGCTCTGCATGTTTCTGGAAACGCTCCATTAGCTCTGGACCCTGCACACCCATTGCATCAGCAGGCCAATTATCAACATCGGTGGTAGTCATTAGCTGTCCACCCTGAGCTAATCCGGTAATAACAACAGGACTTAGGTTGGCGCGAGCAGAATAAACAGCTGCGGTATAACCGGCAGGCCCGGAACCAAGAATTAATAAGCGGGAGTGTTTGATTGTCATAAGATTAATATATAAGGTGCATTATTTAAAATAAGAATTTCTATAATTTTTGCTCAACCCAGTCTAAAACACTGTTCAGTGCTTTTTCCAAGTTTTCAGGTTGTGTTCCTCCTGCTTGTGCTATATCAGCCCGCCCGCCACCTTTGCCTCCTACTTGCATCGCTACAAAGTTTACAAGCTCTCCTGCCTTTATTTTTGTCGTAAGATCTTCTGTAACCCCCGCAATTAATTTTACCTTGCCGGCGCTCTCTGTTCCAAATACTACAATACATGTTTTTAGTTTCCCCCTGAGTCGATCTAAAATTTCACGCATTGTTTTTGTATCTACACTCTCTAAACTGGAAGCTAATACCTTAATACCTTTAACATCTTGCGCCCGCTTAATAAGGTCATCCCCCTGCGAACCGGCAAGCTTTGATTTGAGTTGTGACAAATCTTTCTCAAGACGCCGGATACTATCATTCAATTGAGATAATTTTTGTGTCGCATCTTCCGGTTGGGTTTTTAACTCTTTGGCAATTTCCGTTAAATATATTTCCTTCTGTTGTACATAAGCCAGCGCCGTATCTCCTGTGACAGCCTCAATTCTCCGGACGCCAGCAGCTACTCCACTTTGCATACGAATTTTAAATAAACCAATATCCCCTGTGCGATTAACGTGAGTTCCTCCACATAACTCCTGTGAAGAACCGATTTTCAGCACACGAACTTCTTCGCCATATTTTTCTCCAAAAAGCATGACTGCCCCAGTTTTTTGTGCCTCATCCAATTTCATTACACTTGCATCAGTTTTAGTATTGGCAAAAACCTCGGCATTAACTATCGCTTCTATCTGATAAATCTCTTCATCGGTTATCGGCGAATTATGTGCGAAATCAAATCGTGTTTTATCAGCATCTACCAGCGACCCTTTTTGCTCAACATGGGAGCCAAGCACCTCCCGTAGAGCTTTATGCATAAGGTGAGTCACAGAGTGATTACGTTCCGTACGCGCCCGCGTAACTGAGTCAACTTTTGCTACAGTCGTATCGTTTACCGATAGCTTTCCGCTTTGCAACTGACCCCTGTGTCCAAATACCTCCGCCTGAATCTTTTGTGTTTCTGCGACAATGAACACCCCACCATCGAACAACAACACACCTCGGTCTCCTATCTGCCCTCCTGATTCAGCGTAAAACGGCGTATGATCCAGCACAATTACCGCCTCATCCTCGGCCTCGATAAACTCGACTGGGTCGCCCGCCTTGTAGATTGCCGCCACATTACCCTCATGCTGCAGGCTATCGTAACCATGAAAATGGGTCTTGCTTCCGCTGTACTCTATACCGGACTCCATAGTAAATTTGCTGGCCTTACGTGCACGATCACGCTGCGCCTCCATTTCCTTTTCAAATTCTTTTTCATTAATAAAGAGCCCTCGCTCACGACACAGGTCCCGTGTTAAATCTTTAGGAAAGCCAAAAGTATCATACAAAGTGAATACGTCTCTGCCCGCAAAAGGCACTGAGCTTTCATTAAGAAAATGAAAGACTGCTATACCCATTTCTTCCGATTTTTTTTCCTCATTACCAATTATTATTGCGTGACCAGAAACTGCTATTTTATTCTTCTGTGAAAAATTATTTATAGCGTCTACAAAACCCTTTTTAAATTTAATTACGCTATCTTTCTCAGATAATATTATTGTTTGTGCTGCAACAAAACCACCTTCCGCTAGATCTAATATCCCATCAAAAGAAGCGACCCCTGTTGTAATATCTGAAGATTTAATTTCATATTTTTCCCGTATGTAACCTATGCCACGATTTTCTAATCTAACCAGCCTCTCAAACCACTGCATTCCTCTCCCTAACGTTTCTCCGAAACGCTCTTCCTCCTGCTTCAACACTGAGGCTACCCGTATTTTTGCTTTATCTAATTCCGGATAGTGCTTTCCCATAACATTTACAAGTTCTTCTACCAGCAAATTAAAGAATTCCTTCTTCTGCCCCAGCTGGTAACCATGACGGATAGCGCGACGAATGATACGACGAAGCACATATCCACGCCCCTCATTGTCGGGAATTACTCCGTCAGTGATGAGAAAGGAACACGCCCGAATATGGTCTGCAATTACTTTAAGTGAATTTTCATTAAGATCAGCAGTATTAGTTATGTCTGCCGCCTTACGAATAAGGCTCTGGAATAAGTCAGTCTCATAATTAGAGTGCACATGCTGCATTACAGCAGAGATACGCTCTAACCCCATCCCCGTATCTACTGAAGGGCTGGGTAGCGGATGAAGCGTGCCAGCGCTGTCCCGATTGTATTGCATGAATACCAGATTCCAGATTTCTGTAAAGCGATCCCCGTCCTCATCAGGGGAACCAGGTGGGCCACCTGATACACTCGGGCCACGATCATAGAAAATTTCAGAACAGGGGCCACAGGGACCGGTGTCTCCCATCTGCCAAAAATTATCCATAGAAGAGATTTGCACCAACTGTGAGGAATCAACACCTATTTCCTTAAGCCAGATTTCAGCGGCCTCATCATCCTCAGCATAGACTGTCACCCATAGTTTCTCTTGTGGAATCTCTAATATTTCAGTAAGAAATTCCCATGCATAATGAATAGCTTCCCGTTTAAAATAATCTCCGAAACTAAAATTACCCAGCATTTCGAAAAATGTATGATGACGAGCGGTATATCCTACATTCTCAAGATCATTATGTTTTCCACCCGCGCGAATACAACGCTGTGCGCTTGCAGCACGTACATATGGGCGCTTGTCTTGTCCAAGAAATACATCCTTAAACTGAACCATGCCCGCATTAGTGAATAATAAAGTCGGGTCGTCGCCAGGAACAAGAGGACCTGACGGCACGATTGCATGTTCACGCGCCTTAAAGAACTCTAAAAATTTTAGTCTTATTACGTTACTTTTCATATCAACTTTCTTGATACAAAGAATCTAATCCCAATTTAATTACTCATTCCGGGGATCCAGCACCTGCGTAATGGTCTCTGTACCAAACCCTCTTCCCATTAAAAACCGTATTTGTTTTACTCGTTCTGTTGCGCTAGCCGGTGCTGTACCAAATTTTTTCCGCCATACCGTTCTAGCAGCTTCCAGTTCAGTTTCTTTAAGACGTGGTAACACAGCTGAAATTAACTCTTCGTCAATACCCTTTTGTTGTAATTCATATACGATACGACGGCTTCCAAACCTATTCCTTCGGATGTGTACAATCTGCTCAACCATCCGCTCTGCCGACAAAAAACCATCGCGTTCCAATAAGTCCAACATAGAAGATAATTCTTCAACAGTCGAGGCATAAGGTGTAAGTTTTTTTTCCAGCTCTAACCTAGAGTGTTCCCGTCGTGCCAGATAGCCGAGGGCACGGCCTCTTAAACTCGGCTCGGATGACATATTTCTTAATCTGTAGGCACTATTTCAGTTTGTGAGGCCACCCCTACGATGGCGCGAATCTTTAATTCAATTTCATTCGCAATGTCAGGATTCTCCTTAAGATACTCACGTGAGTTATCTTTACCCTGTCCAATCTTTTCACCGTTGTAAGAGTACCAAGAACCAGCTTTCTCAACCAAGTTGTGTAATACACCGAGTTCAACAATCTCGCCCTCGCGTGAAATACCCTCCCCATAAAGAATGTCGAATTCTGCTTTCTTAAATGGTGGCGCCACCTTATTTTTAACCACCTTGACTCTGGTCTCGTTGCCCAAGATTTCATCACCCTTCTTGATGGCACCAATACGCCGGATATCAAGCCGAACCGATGAGTAAAATTTCAGGGCATTCCCACCGGTAGTTGTTTCTGGGTTACCAAACATAACTCCAATTTTCATACGAATTTGGTTAATAAAAATTAGCATTGTATTGCTACGTTTAATATTAGCAGTAAGCTTTCGCAATGCCTGCGACATCAGCCTCGCCTGCAGACCCATTTGATGGTCTCCCATTTCGCCCTCAATTTCTGCGCGTGGTGTTAATGCTGCAACCGAATCAACTACCACCACATCCACCGAGCCAGATCGTACAAGCATATCAACGATCTCCAGTGCCTGCTCTCCATTGTCAGGCTGCGAGATAAGTAATTCCTGAACGTTGACACCAATTTTCTGTGCATACAGCGGATCTAACGCATGCTCCGCATCAATAAATGCCGCAGTACCACCTATTTTTTGCATTTCTGCTATTACCTGCAAAGTAAGCGTGGTCTTACCTGATGACTCTGGTCCATAAATTTCTACTACTCTGCCGCGCGGCACCCCCCCGACACCTAACGCAATATCAAGCCCTAAAGAACCGGTTGAAACCACGTCAATATCTTTAATGGCATCGCTATCGCCAAGGCGCATGATCGAGCCCTTACCAAACTGTTTATCTATTTGGGAAAGTGCAGCTGCCAACGCCTTGCTTTTATTATCATCCATAACTAAATCCTTTTATAATTTCATTGAATTATCTCACAGGTAAATCAACGCAGTCATGCTACTGAGTAATCTGTATCGCGCAAAAGAGCTATCAGACCTTGCATAGCCACAGCAACTGACTGCTGTCTAACTGCCTTACGGTCTCCACTAAAATGCCTAGTTTCACTTCTCATATGGTTATCCTTTATTTCCCAAGCAAAACATACCATGCCCACTGGCTTCTTAGTTGTCCCACCTCCGGGGCCAGCAATTCCAGTAATAGAAACTGAAACTTGTGCGCTACTCCTAGCAACCACACCATGCGCCATTTCCCGTGCTATCTGCTCCGATACCTCACCATATTCTTTTAATGTCTTAGTACTTATGCCTAACATTTTCTGCTTAGCATTAGCCGTATAAGTAATAAAGCCGCTCTGGTACCAGGCTGAACTCCCCGGGATAGAAGTAACTATTTGTCCTAACCAACCACCCGTACAAGATTCTGCACTTGCAAGCATCAACCCTTGCCGCGTAAGGGCCAAACCAACTTGCTTCGCAAGATCATGAAGCGTCTGGTCATCTATAGCATTTATGATTCCACCCAAATTTATACTCCACCTGTACTACTACAATACAAATGCTTTCCATGCCGCCAAACATAGCAAGGTATAGAATGCTGCTAACATATCATCAAACATTACACCAAATCCGCCTCGTAATTTCTTATCATAGTATCGGATTGGCTGAGGTTTATATATATCAAAAAAGCGAAATAACAAGAAAGCAAATGCTTGCCACATTAAATTATCTGGCGTAAAAAATAACACGAGCAGAAATGCAACCATTTCATCCCATACCATTCCACCATGATCATGAACGCCGAGAATCCTACCTGTCAGAGCGCAAACCCAAATACCAGCAATGAACATCACGTCTATGAGCAACAAAAACTCAAGCGGTTCCAGATGTTGATTTAATAGCCAAAATAAGGGGAACGCAACAAGAGTCCCTGCTGTACCTGGGGCAACCGGGCTTAATCCAGAGCCACCGCCAAAGGCCAAGAAAAAAGCAGGATGCTGAAATATAAATCTTATACTAGGAGTCAAATATACAGGGCTGACTTTCGTCGTCGATAACGGGGCAGCTTCCTGCTCAACTACTTCCTGAAACTCAGGTGGTGTGAAAGTGGTCATGGCCTGTTGTTTCCAGAATTATTGGTTCTTCTGTTGAATCTAACACTACCAACCCTTCCCCCGTAATAATTTTTCCGATGCGGGTCAAAGGGATTCCTGTCTCTTGTGAAATTTTATCAATTTTACTACGTCTCTCTTTTGGCACAGTAAAACAAAGCTCATAATCATCTCCGCCCGCTAGCATGCAATTGATAACCCGTGGTTGAGAAAAATATTTTTTTAATATTACTGAGCAGTTTACCTCTTTCAAATTAATGGTGGCAGCAACATTTGAATGCTCCAAGATATGTCCTAAATCTGCTAAAAGGCCGTCTGAAATATCAATTGCGCTATTAGCAATACCGACTAATCTCTGCCCCAGACCAACCCGTGCAACAGGAAGAAGCAAAGAATTCCGGCATTCAGTAAGTTCATCTAGCTCAAGCTTAATTTGATGACGCTCATGTAAAAGTGCCAATGCGGCATCGCCTAATTTACCTGATATCCAGATGTCATCTCCCACCCTTGCGCCATTTCGGCGCAAAGCTTTTCCCTTTTCCACTTCCCCAATAATTTGAATGCAAATAGTAAGAGGCCCGCGTGTAACGTCTCCACCAATAAGCTCTACCCGATGTGAACACGCTAGCTCCAAAAGTCCCTTGGCAAATGACTCTACCCATTTCGTGTCAATTTTTATCAATGATTCCGGTAACGCAAGTGCCAAAGTCGCCCAACGTGGGCTTGCACCCATTGCGGCCATGTCGGATAGATTCACAGCAAGAGCCTTATGACCTAATTTGTAGGGATCAGTATCAGCAAAAAAATGCTGCCCGGATACCAACATGTCAGTGGAAACTGCCACTTCCATTCCGGCCTCGGGTCTAAATAATGCTGAATCGTCTCCTGGTCCCAACGCTACGGTGGAGTCAGAACAAGTAAAAAGACGAATTATGTCTGCTTCGGAAACCATTTTTGCTTTCTATAAAAAATTAACCGTTTTTTGTAGTACGCCTGAATTGTCAGTCACACAAAATACAGGCTTTTACTTATAATCCCTGGCTTCCGCTTGTACCATATAACTCACAACTATTTTAGTTCAGATCTTCTGTGATTTAGCCGGTAGCGCCAGCTCCTCTGCACGTAACTGTTTAGCCAGCTTGTCCAATACACCATTTACATATTTGTGCCCGTCCGCCCCGCCATAGCTCTTAGCTAACTCTACTGCCTCATTGATAATTGCCCTATACGGTATTCCTGGATAACTAGTAAATTCGTGGGCACTTAGTAACAAAATGGAAGCCTCTATTGGACTAAGCTCTTTAAAAGGGCGGTCCAGACATACTTGAATATGCTTTTCCAGTTCCGTTAGATTTGTTAGCACCCCCCGCAACAAATCAGAAAAATACTCCTGGTCTGTCTTAAGAAACTCCTTCGTCTCATGTAGCTGTTCTGTGATAGCCTGAATCGTCCCGCCCGCTACAAACCATTGATATAGCCCTTGTAAGGCTAGCTCGCGCGATCGACGACGACGACCTTTACGTTTAACTTTCTGTCCCGCTCTAATTTCTGTTTGTGCTGCCGGCATCTTCTGTGTCATTGAATTTCTTCGTCGAGCTTTCTGAGTATATGAACCATTTCTATTGCTACTCTTGCAGCTTCAGCCCCTTTCTGACTCATTCGCTCTAGTGCCTGATCATTAGTATTAGTTGTAAGTATGCCGTTAGCAACTGGAATACCTGTATCAAGCTGTACAGCAGTTATTCCGCCAGCAGATTCTTTCGATACAACCTCAAAATGATAGGTGTCTCCACGAACCACTGCGCCTAATGCTACTAATGCATCAAACTGATCGGTTAAGGCCATTTTTTGTAAAGCTAAAGGAATTTCCAGCGCACCCGGAACTGTTATCATCACAATATTTAGCACTCCATTTTTTTCTAACTCTGCAGTACAGCTATCAAGAAGACCCTTGCTGACATCAATATTATAGCGACTCATGACTATGCCTATATTTAACTCCGCACCATTTAGCCCTGATTCGAGCTCATGAATCTTCTCGTAACGCCCCATATACTCTCCTGAAATTATTAACTAGAAAAATGAAAGAAATGCGGCCCTTAGCTTCGCTCTGTATTCTCCGGCTCTAGATATCCTGTAACCTCTAGACCAAAGCCTGTCATACTTGGCATTTTACGTGGAACCCCAAGTAACCGCATTTTTCCTACATTTAGATCTTTTAATATCTGCGCACCAATTCCATAGTTGCGTAAATCAGATCTGGTAGAAAGATGAGGGTCTGTTTTTTCCCACGTAACATGCTCAATTAATTCTGCAGCGTTTTCCCTACTATGCAATAAAACAACTACCCCGCACCCGTCATTAGAAATGACACGAAGTGCATCATTAATGTTCCAGGAATGAGACTTGTCTTTTATATCTAATAAATCAATAACGGACAGAGGCTCATGCACCCGCACTAGAGTATCACCATCAGGAGTAACCTCACCTTTAATTAGCGCAAGATGAGTCGCATTAAAAGTCTTATCAAGATAAACAATGAGACGAAACTCACCATGCGCTGTTTGGATAAGCTTTTCTGCCACACGCTCTATAAGACTTTCCGTGCGACTACGATGATGAATAAGATCAGCAATTGCTCCGATTTTAAGCTGATGCTTTGTAGCAAATTTAATTAACTCTGGCAGCCTCGCCATGCTCCCGTCATCCTGCAAAATTTCACAAATTACTGATGTAGGGGTAAGTCCGGCCAGATTAGCTAAATCACATCCCGCTTCAGTATGACCGGCACGCGAGAGTACTCCGCCTTTTTGGGCCATTAATGGAAATATATGTCCAGGTTGAATAATGTCCCCCGGCCCTGCATCCGGACTTGCTGCCATCTTTACAGTGTGAGCACGATCAGCAGCAGAGATACCAGTAGTAACTCCAGTTGCAGCTTCAATAGAAAGCGTAAAATTTGTTCCCAATGGGGAGTGATTAGTTGCAGCTGATACCATTAGGGGAAGGCTCAATTGCCGGCAATGTGCTTCAGTTAACGTTAGACAAATAAGCCCACGGCCGTGTGTAGCCATAAAATTTATTGTTTCCGGTGTAACAAAATCTGCTGCTAATAACAAATCCCCTTCATTCTCGCGATTTTCTTCATCGACAAGAATTACCATTTTCCCATTCTTAATGTCATGGATAATATCTTTGATGGAGCTGATGACCATTTCGTTACTCTTTAATTAGTAATTAAAATATTATCTAGGGGCTGAAATTAAAAATTTCTCAAGATAACGTGCAAACAAGTCTACCTCTAAATTTACTTCCATATCCTTCTTCAACTCTTTAAATGTGGTCGCCGCTAAGGTGTGGGGAATAAGATTAACTCGGAATTCATCCTTAGTAATTAAATTTACTGTCAAGCTCACACCATTAACGGTAATAGAGCCCTTTTTTGCAATATACTTCATCAGAGCGATTGGAGGCCTTATAGCCAATATATAACTTTCTCCCGCTGGCTCCAATTTTATTATTTTTCCCACTCCGTCTACATGGCCACTTACCAAATGCCCGTTTATTCTATCGGATAATTGCATAGCTTTTTCAAGGTTAACTCGCCCGCCTCGCGTATCCAGGCTCTGGGTACAACTTAGAGTTTCCCGTGACACTTCCATGCTAATTGTGTTTCCCATTAAAGTTGTTATGGTAAGACATACTCCGTTAGTTGCAATGCTGTCACCAATACGTAGATCGCTTAAATCTAGCCCGCCTGATGTAATCTCTATACGCACACCATTTTCCAAGGGTATAATTTTTTTTATCTCGCCAACTGCTTCAATAATTCCCGTAAACATTAGTCCCTTTTATTTTCTAATCTTTGTGCGCTCATGTTATATGGTAATAAGCTTTAATAAAATGTCTAGATCACATGCTTTACTAAAAAATATCTTTCCTTGTTTATAATAATAGTAATAGCTAATATCAATTTATCTATCTCAAGAGGATATCACGACGGGGCCTAATTCTGGATCTAGAGTAGAATTCAATAAGTTAGTCTAGCTTTATATGCCTTAACTCTACGACAATTTGCCACATGACTAGGAAATACGATATAAACTAATGTTTAAATAAAATCATTGTAATAAATCTTCGATGAACTATTGAAATGTTCGGTACCCTTAGTCAAACAACGTTAAATAAGAATTTACAGCGCCTATTTTTTCTCAGGTGCATAACTATTGCTATCCAGTCCCTCACTTTTGCTTCAACATATTGGATATTTAATATACCGCTGCCCTGGACAGAAATAATTACGACGTTATTACTTCTTTCTATATTGAACTTTGTAACCTGGGTCCGTTTACGCCGAAACTTTTCGGTATCAAACATTGAGTTTTTTCTCCAAATCTTAATAGATGTTTTTGCATTAAGTGCATTGCTATATTTTAATGGTGGTTCGACCAACCCATTTGTTTCTCTCTATCTGTTGCCCCTGACAATTACTGCTGCTGTTCTACCATGGGTATATACATGGTTGATGGCAGCAACCACTATTGGACTTTATTCTTTACTATTATTTCATCATGTGCCTTTGCCACATGATCATAACGAACATGTGAGTGAATTTGATCTACATGTCTCCGGAATGTGGCTCGCATTTGTTTTAAGTACTACATTAATTTCTTGGTTTGTTGTTAAGATGAGTGGATCTATCCGAGAGCGCGATAAGGAACTTTCTGAGATTCGTGAGCAAGCCCTACGTGATGAACAGCTTATTGCGCTTGGAACTATGGCGGCTGGGGCAGCACATGAACTTGGAACGCCGCTAGCAACTATGGCTATCGTAAGCAAGGAAATACAAAACGATCATATTGATAACCAAGATCTTCAAAAAAATATGAGTATCTTACGGGATCAGATTACTCAATGTAAGCATACGCTGACTGAACTACTTGCCGATGCCGGCCAATCTCGTACTGAAGATGCTAGTGGTCAGGCTGTTGACCTCTTTCTACAAGACATATTAGAAAAATGGAGGCTGATGCGCCCTACGGTCAAATTTACTTATGTCTGCAATGGCGATTTTCCGGCACCTAGCATAATAAATATGCAACCACTAAGCCAGTCAATTTTAAATCTATTAAATAATGCAGCGGATGCTTCAGTTGAAACTAGTATTATCAACAGCTCAACGGGTATTTCAGTAGAAAATATTATTATCAATAGCAACTGGAACAAAAAGGAACTGCATTTAGAAATTCTTGACTTTGGTAAAGGTCTCAGTGAGGAAGCTTTAAAGCGGGCAGGGCAAGCTTTCTTTACCAGTAAGGATGAGCATGGCTTTGGAATTGGATTATTCCTAGCAAATGCAAATATTGAAAGATATGGTGGAAGCGTACACTTAACTAACTATGAGAAAGGTGGTGCGTGCACCCAAGTCATATTGCCTCTAATTGGGACCAAAACATGACTACACTTCCAAAAAACAATTCAAATGATGACCTTCCAAATTTATTGCTTGTTGATGATGATAAGGTTTTTTGTAGCGTGCTTGAAAAAGCAATGATAAAGCGTGGATTTAATGTTATTTGTGCGCATTCAGTCAATCACGCATTGGAATGTACTAAAACATTCTCACCTGAGTTTGCAGTAATTGATTTGAGATTACCTGGCCCATCTGGTTTGGTTTTAGTTGAAAAATTAAAAGCGATGGATTCCGGTACCCGCATCATCATGCTAACAGGTTATGCAAGCATCACTACAGCCGTTGAAGCAATTAAACTTGGTGCGACACACTATCTTGCAAAACCTGTTGATGCCGATGAAATTATGATGTCTTTCGGACGTATTGAAGGCAACCCTTCTGCTAAAATTAATACTAAATCGCTATCGGTAGGCCAATTTGAATGGGAATATATTCAACGTATATTACTCGAGAATAATGGTAATATTTCAGCTACTGCAAAAAAACTTAATATGCATCGCCGTACATTACAACGCAAACTTAATAAGAGTCCTCTTTAAATCATAAGGTTTTTTGTTGTTTAAATAATTATAAAAATCTGCTCATAATCCGAATATCTTCTCCTACCATACGCAAATCTTTAATTTTAAGATTATATTTTTCCGAAAGATCAGTTAATTCTGGCAACTGTAGCATGCCCATAGCCCTGTTACCTATTAGGTGTGGGGCAAGATATATTATTAGCTCATCCACCAGACCTTCCCTGATAAATGCGCTACTCAATCTGTTTCCTGCCTCAACTAATAGCTCATTAATTTCAAAATCTGCAAGTATTTGCATCAGCCCCGCAAGATCAATTTTTCCTTTTTCACTAGGTAATATAATTGGACGAGCACCTGCTTCTTTTAAAGCAGATATTCTTTCTTTATTATCAGTTGTAGTGAAGATTAACTCTCCCTCACCTCTGAGAACTTTAGCAGTTGTGGGGATTTTCAATTGACTGTCTATTATGATGCGTAACGGCTGTCTGGATGTCTCAATAAAACGTACGGATAATTGTGGATCATCTTCAAGCACCGTGCCAATCCCTGTTAAAACAGCACAAGAGCGGGCACGGAACCTGTGCCCGTCATGTCGCGCCGCCTCTCCAGTAATCCACTGACTAACGCCATTATTTAGTGCCGTTTTACCATCAAGGCTTGCGGCAATTTTCATTCGTACCCAAGGACGATTATTTGTCATTCTGGAAACAAAGCCAACGTTAAGGTCTTTGGCCCACTCTCCCATTAAACCAACCAGCACGTTAATTCCGGATTGTTTCAGAAGTGAAGCTCCTCTTCCCGCAACTAAGGGGTTAGGGTCTTGCATTGCAATTATTACTTTAGCAACTTTAGCTCTAATCAACGCTTCTGCACAAGGATGCGTACGGCCATAATGGCTACAAGGTTCCAACGTAAGATATACTGTCGCACCTTGTGCCGCCCTCCCGGCAATATTAAGTGCATTAATTTCAGCATGAGGTTGCCCCGTTTGAACATGCCAGCCACTTCCAGCTATTTTGCCATCACGAACAATTACACAGCCTACACGCGGATTGGGGCTTGTACTATATAAGCCTTTTTCGGCAAGCTGTAACGCCTGAGACATGTAAGCATGATCATCAGAAGAAAACATAATCCTATTTTATTTTTTTTTACGACGGCGCGGTTTTTGTATTTCTTTAATTGCGTCATGAAAATCATCTGCATCCTGGAAACTTCTATAAACAGAAGCAAAGCGGATAAAGGCCACTTTGTCCAATTTGTAAAGCTCCTGCATTACCATTTCACCTATCTTACGAGATGCTATCTCTCTCTCTCCTAAACTCAGAAGTTTTTGTATAATCTGATCTATCGCGTCGTCTACATCTTTAGTCGGCACAGGACGCTTGTGTAATGCACGCATAAAACCTGTAAGCAATTTGTCGCGACTAAATTCAGAACGAGTGCCCCCCTCTTTTATTACTTGGGGCAGACGCAGCTCAATAGTTTCATACGTAGTAAATCGTTTGTCACAGCTTAGACATCGGCGGCGACGGCGCACCTTGTTTCCCTCCTCGCTAACACGGGAATCAATTACACTCGTATCGTCTGCAGAACAGAAAGGGCATTTCATAATTAAGAATTTAGAAAAAGTAGAGCGTTCTTATTTGCCATCAAAACATTTCAATTTAAAAATAAACCACACTAATTAATTACTAGTTAATTAGGTTCCATAAACCGGATATCTCGCACACAAAGCTTTTGCCTCATTACCTGTTTGTAATAAAACCGCATTGTCTGTAGGTGCCTCTAATACATCGGCGATCAAATTTGATAGCTGCTCTACCTCTATTTCCTTGAAACCGCGCGTAGTAACTGCAGGAGTACCTATACGGATACCACTGGTAACAAATGGCTTCTGTGGGTCATTAGGAATAGCGTTTTTATTTACAGTAATGTTCGCGCGTCCTAGCGCTTCCTCTGCCTGCTTGCCGGTAAGGTTTTTTGCCTGAAGGTCGACCAAAAACATATGACAATCAGTGCGCCCGGAAACTATACGTAGCCCGCGTGCTTTTAGAACATTTGTCATTACACGAGCATTATCAATTACCTGCTCTTGGTATTCCTTAAACTCTTTGCTGGCTGCCTCCTTGAAAGCAACCGCTTTGGCAGCAATCACATGCATCATCGGCCCGCCCTGGGTCTGTGGGAAAATCGCTGAATTGAGTGCCTTTTCATGCTCGGGCTTCGCCATAATAATGCCGCCCCGTGGCCCACGTAATGTTTTGTGTGTGGTACTAGTAATAAAATCAGCGATGCCTACCGGATTAGGATAATATCCCGCCGCTATCAGCCCAGCATAATGGGCCATATCCACAAACAAATAAGCGCCCACATCATCTGCAATCTTACGAAAAGCCTTCCAATCTATTACTAAAGAATAAGCAGAAGCACCTGCAACAATCATTCTTGGTTTATGCTCATGTGCCAACCGTTCTAGCTCACAGTAGTCAAGTTCCTCGGTATCAGGATTAAGCCCATATGAAACAGAATTAAAAATTTTACCACTAAGATTAACTGATGATCCATGTGTCAAATGTCCCCCGTGGGCAAGTGACATACCTAGAATCTTGTCGCCAGGCCGCAGCACAGATAAATACACCGCAGCATTTGCCTGTGATCCAGAGTGTGGCTGAACATTGACATATTCTGCTGCAAATAACGATTTTGCTCGATCTATTGCATATTGTTCAACTATATCAACGTACTCGCAACCGCCATAATAGCGTTTGCCTGGATATCCTTCTGCATATTTATTTGTTAATAAAGATCCTTGCGCCTCCATAACAGCTGGGCTGGCATAATTCTCTGAGGCAATTAACTCTATATGGTCTTCTTGACGCCCAACTTCACTTTTAATTGCCTCCCATACAGCAGGATCAATGCTTTGAATAGTTTGCTTAGATGAAAACATGTCTGTATCGCCATTTATAATTATCAGAAATCAGATTTTACCATTATCAATTGAAAACCGTGGACGGATTCAAAAATCACCACCTTCTCTTAACTATTTTTTTCCAAAAAAGTCATATTATCTTTTGGCCTAGGTCAAATATAGCTCATTTCTCTTCATTTTAGAAAAATCCGCACATTGCAATCGCTTACCTGACTAGTTAACATCATTACTATATAGTGTATTTAAAGGCTATAAATTAAACGATCTTCTAAATTGTTTATCTATTCGAATTTATCAGACTATAATCATTTTGAAATTTAGAAAACCCACCTATAAAGCTTCGTCGGATAAAACTTGAAAAAAACTCAACATATACTTCTTATATTGAAAGGCTAGCGCATGCCAATCGATATCAATGAAATTCTCAACCAAACACGTGACAAAAACTTTGAGATTTTCGAAAAACATATAAACCCTGTTCTTGTCAAAGTATTACGCATAACGGGATTCAACCGTTCCTGGGTACGTGGTGAGGGCTCATATTTATGGGATGAATCCGGCACACGTTACCTTGATTTTCTTACCAACTGGGGCGTGTTTAACGTTGGTCGCCGGCATCCAACCATTCGTAACGCACTACAACAAGTTTTGGATTCTGATTTTCCCGGGTGGATTGGCCTTGATGCGCCTCCCCTTGCAGGTGTTCTTGCCAGCGAGCTTACGAAACGCACTCCCGGAAATCTCGATATAGTTTATTTTTGTAACTCTGGAACCGAAGCTGTTGAAGCTGCGATTAAATTTGCACGTGCTTCAACAGGTCGGCCTTGTTCAATACATCTTGCAAAATCCTTTCACGGCTCAACTACCGGAGCGTTATCTTTGAGCGGCGAACAGAATTTCCGTAGAGGATTTGAGCCTCTTCTTCCGAATAACTTAGAATTAGCCCCCGGCGACCTTAACGGCCTGGAAGCACGGCTTGCACAAGGTGACGTTGCTTCTTTTGTTTTTGAGCCAATTCAAGGAAAGAGAGTTAATATTCTTAGTAACGAATACCTCTTATCAGCACAGAATCTGTGTCGCAAGTATAAAACTCTTATGATTTGTGACGAAATTCAATCCGGAATGGGTCGGTCTGGTCGCTTTTTAGCCTGCCAATGGATTGAAGGATTACAACCAGATATTATCTGTCTTTCTAAAGCCCTTTCAGGTGGATATGTTCCACTAGGCGCCACTATCACCCGCCGAGCGATTTATGACAGCGTCTTTGATTCAATGGATCGCGCTACTGTTCATGCGTGTACTTTTGGAATGGGAAATCTTGCAATGGCAGCAGGATTATCTACGCTTACTGTCTTAGATGATGAAAACCTTCTTGCCCGTGCGAATAAAACCGGCGCTCGTTTTCGACGGGGTATTGAGGCAATGGTGCCCCGTTTTGAGTTTTTAAAGGGTGTTCAGCAGCGAGGGATGATGATCGGCATTGAATTTGGAAAACCTAATTCGCTTCCCCTAAAAGCAGCTTGGGCAATGGCCAATAAAATAGATGAAAACCTATTTGCTCAGGCAATAGTCATTCCTCTCTTAGAGGATCATCATATTCTTACACAGGTTGCAGGGCATGCCGTACCAATCATAAAAATATTGCCTCCCCTTAATATTGAAGATACGGATGTTGATTGGTTTCTCAGTGCTTTTGAAGACGTGATGGTAAAACTCCACAAATTTCCAGGGCCCGCCTGGGAGATCCTAATGAAAATTAGTAATCACGCTCTTAGTACAAAACAAAAAGAAAATCGATCTGCCGCTATCTAAATTTTTATTCGCCCTTTTTTTGGTGCCATTATTAATAACTGCCTATACATCTAAATTTTGAACTCGTAATGCGTTGTTTTCAATAAATGCCCGGCGCGGCTCTACCACATCTCCCATTAAAGTAGAAAAAATATCATCAGCTGCAACACCGTCTTCTATCATAGCTCGTAACAATATGCGGTTCTTTGGATCCATAGTTGTTTCCCATAATTGGCCTGGATTCATTTCGCCCAAACCTTTATATCGTTGCGTGCTAAAATCTTTTCCAACCTCAAGTAACAGCCAATCAAGCGCTTGTTTAAACTCTTTTACAAGATGCGTCTGTTCGCCTCGTCTAACGTAAGCCTTAGGGCCGAGCAATCCTTCAAGTAATTTGGAAGCTTCTTTTATATGAAAAAAATCTCCGCTATTCAAAAATTCTTGGTCTAAATAACTAACCTGCTTATTTCCATGATGCATACGAGTTATTTTCAAACGATAATTCTCATTTTCAGAATCATAATCTGGAATAATCTCTACTTCGTTAACACGTGCCGCTAATTTTGTAGCCGCTGTCGCAGCAGATTCCTTGCCACTTAAGTCTATTTCAGGATGATAAAACAAAGCATGCATTACTTCACTGTCAATAAGTCTGCTCATTCGATCAATTACAGCTTCCGCCAACAAATACCGGTCAGCTAACTTAGTTAGGCTCTCCTCTTTAATTGGCGGTTTACCATCATGCGTATGTAGCTCAGCACCTACTAATGCCTGTTTTAGCTGATACTGTTTCAGTTCATGATCATCTTTAACATAGCGTTCTTTTTTACCCTGCTTAACCTTGTAAAGAGGTGGCTGAGCAATATAAACATAACCACGCTCGATCAATTCTTTCATATGCCGATAAAAAAAGGTAAGCAGTAGTGTCCGAATATGCGCTCCATCTACATCAGCATCAGTCATTATAATAATACGATGGTAGCGCAGCTTATCGGGATTAAATTCATCTTTACCAATGCCAGTTCCAAGCGCTGTAATCAATGAAATAATTTCCTGTGAAGCTATCAGCTTGTCAAAACGAGCTTTTTCTACATTAAGAATTTTTCCTTTCAGCGGCAAAATTGCCTGAAATTTACGATCGCGCCCTTGCTTAGCAGACCCGCCCGCAGAATCTCCCTCCACAAGGTAGAGTTCACACAGCGCGGGGTCTTTTTCTTGGCAATCAGCAAGCTTACCGGGAAGCCCCATTCCATCTAGAACACCTTTTCGTCTGGTTAATTCACGAGCCTTTCTGGCGGCTTCGCGAGCTCTAGCTGCATCGATAATTTTGCTACAGATAGTTTTGGCATCAACCGGATTCTCTAGTAAAAATTCAGAAAGTTTTTGAGCAACCACCTCTTCAACTACTGGACGGACTTCGGCTGAGACTAATTTTTCCTTTGTTTGAGAAGAAAATTTTGGTTCAAATAGTTTTATCGATAAAACACAAGCCAACCCCTCTCGCATATCATCGCCCATTGTTTCAACTTTTGATTTTTTTGCTAGATCATTCTTATCGATATAATTATTAAGTGTTCTCGTCAATGCGGCACGCAAACCAGTTAAATGTGTTCCCCCATCCTTTTGTGGAATATTATTTGTGAAACACAAAACCTGTTCAGCGTAGCTATCATTCCATTGCATAGATAACGCCACTTCAATGTCATCTCTTTTCCCGGAAGCATAAAATAGATTAGGGTGTAACGTAGACTTCGTCCGATTAATATATTCTACAAAACTTTTAACTCCACCAACAAAGGCAAAGCTTTCTTCTTTATTACTTCGCTTATCAACCAAGTTAATTTTAACTCCGTTATTAAGAAAAGAAAGCTCACGCAACCTCTTTGCAAAAATATCATAGTGATACTCTATATTTCCAAAAATTTCTTTGCTGGCTAAAAAGTGTACTTCTGTACCACGACGCTCTGTTTTTCCAACCTTGCTTAATTTGGTGGTCGGAGAACCCATACTAAATTCCATCTGGTATTTGTGGCCATCTCGTCGGACAATAAGACGAAGCCATTCTGACAGAGCGTTTACCACTGAAACGCCTACACCATGAAGCCCGCCAGATACTTTGTATGAATTATCATCAAATTTCCCGCCCGCATGTAATTCTGTCATAACTATTTCTGCTGCAGATCTCTTAAATTCGTCATCTTGTTTAATGCCAATAGGAATACCTCGTCCATTATCTTGCACGCTAACTGAGTTATCTGAATGAATAATTACTCCAATTTCATCACACTCTCCTGCCAGGGCTTCATCGATGGCGTTGTCTAATACCTCAAAAACCATATGATGCAAACCCGTCCCATCACTCGTATCACCAATATACATTCCTGGTCGTTTTCGAACAGGATCTAACCCTTTCAGGATTTTTATATTATCTGATCCATATTCTTCTTGAGTTTTATTTTTTGATTGTTTAGAAAGGGGATTTTCGCTCATAGTTAGTTTTTCTTTATTTTAATTTGGTTTGGTTTAAATTTTCTCGTTTTCTAAAAATAGACTATATTCTCATTGGCATTACTACATACTTAAAATTATCATTTCCCGGAATAGTAATCAGGGCGCTACTGTTTGAATCACCGAATGAACATTGTATTGTTTCACTTGTTAGATTATTTAGTACATCTAATAAATAAGAGATATTAAATCCTATATCTAACTCTTCTCCCTTATAACTTACTTCCAGTTCCTCTTGAGCCTCTTCTTGCTCATTATTACTACAAACTATACGTAACCTTCCTTCTGTTAAAATTATACGTACCCCACGAAATTTTTCGTTAGATAAGATAGAAGCTCTTTGTAACGTCTGTAAAAACAATGTTCGGTTTATTTCGATATGTTTTTTATACCCGGATGGGATTACCCTATTATAATCTGGAAATTTTCCCTCCACTAGTTTTGAGACCAAAACAACATTCGCAAAGGTAAAACGTATCTGGTTTTTCAAAAGTTCGATCGTTACTGGATCTTCGTTTTCTTTTAATTGTTTTGTTAGTTCTAATACAGCTTTTCGAGGAAGAATAATTTCTTGTTTTTCCTGTTTTTCTTTAATAGCTAAAAAAGAAAATCCTAATCTATGTCCATCTGTTGCGACAGCTTTTAAACTATTTTCTTCCTTTACCAAAAGAAGACCGTTTAAATAATATCGAATATCTTGCTGAGCCATCGCATATTGTACAAGTAACAAAAGTTTTTTTAATTCCCCTTCTTTTACTATGATTTTATCTTCTATTTCTGTTTTTTCTGGAAGTTTTGGAAAATCTTCTGTTGGAAGTGTTTGTAAATTAAACCTACTTTTACCTCCTTTCAAAATTAATCTTTTTTCTTCACCTTCTAATGTAATATTAGTTTCATCAGGGAGCGCTCTAAGTATGTCCTGGAGTTTTTTTGCTCCAACAGTCACCGAACCTAATTGTTCTTTAATATTAGAATCATCTTCAGTTGTAGATGTTATTTGAATTTCAAGATCTGTTGCAATACATGATATCTTTTTATTTTTTCTTTCAATTAATACGTTTGAAAGAATAGGTAATGTATGGCGCCGCTCGACGATTCTAGTAATTGATTCTAGCTGTTTTAGTAAAGACTCTTTATTGCTTTGTATTAGTTTCATTTATTTAAACCTTAATAATTAATAATAAGCTTTATATAAGTCATGTATTAAATAATATTACTAATGTTATTAGTAATATAAATAATAAACTGGTGTTGTATCGTTTCTGTATTAATATTGAATCAATTGTGCATAAATTTTTATATTTTAGCTTGAAAACTTTTATCCACAATTTAAACAGAAGTTTATCCGCGTAAAATATGTAGTAAAGTATTAAAATCTCGATTTGTAGATGAATCTGAGGCTCTAAGTTCTGCTATTTTTCGGTAGCCATGTAAAACTGTTGTGTGGTCTCTTCCGCCAAAAGCTTCTCCTATATCAGGTAGGCTTAACGGAGTTAATTCTTTTGCTAATGCCATTGCCATTTGTCGTGGCCGGGCAAAAATTCGTGAGCGTTTTTTTGAATACATTTCTGCTACTTTTATCTTATAGTAATCTGCAACTGTTTTTTGTATATTTTCAATTGAAATCTGCCTGTTTTGTACAGCCAGCAAATCTTTGAGCGCTTCCCGTGCAAGATCTAATGTTAGTTGGTGACCTGTAAACCGGGAGTAAGCTAAGACCCGTTTTAAAGCCCCTTCTAATTCTCGTACATTTGAGCGTATATATTTAGCAATATAAAAAGCAACATTTTCATCTAGGACAATTTTTTCCATTAGTGCTTTTTTTATTAGTATAGCGACACGCATTTCCAACTCGGGTGGCTCAACTGCTACCGTCAAGCCCCATCCGAATCGAGAAATTAATCGTTCTTCTACTCCTGATATTTCTTTTGGATAAGAATCACAGGTAATTATTACTTGTTTGTGTGATTCAGTTAATGCATTAAACGCATAAAAAAACTCTTCTTGTGTACGGTTTTTGCCTCCAAAAAATTGAATATCATCTATTAGCAACAAGTCTAGTGAATGATAATATCGTTTAAATTCATCAAAGGCCTTGTGTTGATAGGCGCGAACAACATCAGATACATATTTTTCCGCATGAATATACCGAACTTTTGCCTGATTGTTTTCTGAAATAACGTAATTACCAATTGCTTGAATTAGATGTGTTTTGCCTAATCCAACGCCACCGTATATAAACAAAGGGTTGTAAGCGCTCCCCGGCCTCTCTGCAACCTGTATAGCACCGGCACGGGCTAACTGGTTGGCTTTTCCATTTACAAAGGTTTTGAAAGTAAAAAACGGATTTAGTCTGCTCTTATTAATTTCTGTAGAGCGTTTTTTTACAATGGACGAGGATTTTGTTGTTTTTAAGGCCGGCGCAGCTACTAACGCTTCTTTCTGGATAACTGTTTCTGTTGGCTCCGCTATTTTTTCATCAAGTTTTAATTGGAAGCTAATGGTTCTAGAAAAATGACTTTTAGCTATTTGTTCAATACGCGGCAAAAAATTATCTTTGACCCACTGTAAAACAAAACGGTTTGGGGCTACAAGTATTAGCTCATCATTTGTGATAGACAACCTAAGTTGTAGGGGCTTAATCCAGGTATTAAATTGCTGAGTACTTAATTCACTCTCAAAGTGTTGAATGCATGAAAGCCAAAAGGTATCTGTAGTTGCCATAATAATGAGATTATTTTCAGAAACTAAGAGCACTATAAACGTTGACCGAGTTTACGTATTCTAGTCCTTTTTTGTCGACTTATCCACAGGATTGAGGTGCTGTGGATAAGAAAAAATGGTTGGCTATTTGATAAATGTGATTAAGGGGTTTTAATAACCAAATTTTTAACTGCTTACGATATATGGAGACGATAGAAGAATTACTAAAAATAAATTATTCGTAGATTAAATAGATTAATTAACGTGTTGAGGGCAATTATAAGTTGACATTATCCTATGTAAAGTGTTGTAATTCAGGGTTTATTTATCGGGTCATAGAGAAAAATTTTGAAATAAACTTTCTCTATGGCCAGTGTTTAAAGTTAAACGCCAAAAGAAAGGACAGTAGATGAAGCGCACTTATCAGCCATCAGTCATAAAGAGAAAGCGAACGCATGGATTTAGGGTTCGTATGAAAACCAGTAGTGGCGCTGCAATTATCAGAGCTCGTCGAGCTAAAGGCCGAGTTAGCTTGGCGGTATAATGGCCGACTTAAAGCGCGCTGACATATAAAAGAATTGAATTATTCGTTTGTTGCCAAATGTTTCCAAAATATCACAGGCTGCACAATTCCAAAGAGTTTTTATCGGTGATTCGGTTCAGTTGCGCTGAAAGCAGTAATTTTTTACAGGTTTTTGCAAAGCCTAACGATCTTCTCTACTCAAGATTAGGGCTGATCGTTGCTGGCAAAGTTGAGCGATTAGCAGTTAAGCGCAATCTAGCTAAACGGATCTTACGAACCGTATTTAGTGAGCATCAAAAAGATTTTGTGGGGCTAGATGTGGTAGTTCGTTTACGATGCGCTGTTACCAGAGGAGAGGCTTCCAGAATGAAGGAAGAATACAAGGCATTATTAGTTAAATTACATAAATGCTGCGGATAATTATAGGTTTTATTAAGTTTTACCAATATTTTTTGAGTTCTTTTTTTTGGGGCTCGTGTAGGTTTAGTCCTTCCTGCTCTCATTATGCTATAGAAGCGCTTGTTAAGCATGGGCTCTGGAAGGGAATGTGGTTGAGTGTGTGGAGAATTCTTCGTTGTAACCCGTGGGCCAGCGGTGGACATGATCCAGTTCCTTAGTCGTCGGCATTACTTGGGTCTTAATAGTGTGGCACATAATTTTTTAATACAAAATAATAATTAACGATGGATATAAAAAAACTTGTTCTTGTTATGGTTTTTTTCACTTCAGGATTATTCCTGTGGGAAGAATGGCAGGCGGGACAGCATAAGAGTACAGCACCACAAGTTGCTACAACGGCTAGTAAGGCGGCACAAGGTACGGCCGGGTCTGATAGTAAATTCGAGGAGGACGGAGCTCCGGTTCCTGGAGAAAAGCTTGTCTCCTCTCAGCAAATTAAGGGTACTGGTTCAGGAGAGGACGCTGCTCCCGTGGCCGCATCAACCGGATTAGAGTCGGGAACAAGAATTACAGTTAAAACTGATATGGTTTTAGCTGTAATAGACACAGCGGGTGGAGATATACGAGATCTAGATTTATTGAATCACCCTTCCCGAGCAGATAAGAGCATCCCGTTCGCTTTGTTACAAAGTGAGTTTCCTCGGGTTAATGTTGCGCAGTCTGGCCTAATTGGAGAAGGGCTGCCCACACATCAAACCCACTATACGACAGAATCTGAAAGTTATACGCTAGCTGCTGGTGAGGATAAAATTGAGATAAGGCTTTCTGCTCCTGAGGTTGAAGGAATAAAAGCAACTAAGATTTATACCTTTCATCGTGGCAGCTATGTCATTGATGTTAAATTTGAAATTGACAATCAGGGAAGCAAAGCACTTCAGCCGTTTTCCTATTTCCAGGTGCTTCGTGATGTCGTTCCCGTAGAAGCTTCGATGTTTATAATGCCGCAATTTAATGGCGCGACGGTTTATACAGAGGAAGAAAAATTCCAAAAAATACCGTTAGATGAAATAGCTGATGGAACAGCTACGTTCCCTAAAAATACCGATAATGGTTGGCTTGCCATGCAAGAGCATTATTTTCTTACTGCTTGGCTTCCAGAAGCTGAAACAAAGAGAGAAAATTTCGCTAAACACCATGGGGGATATAAATATTCCGCAGGAATAATTGTGCCGGCAGGTACAATTCAGCCGGGTGAGATTGGCCGTGTAGCGGTTCCACTTTATGTTGGCCCACAGGAACAAAGTAAGCTGGCTGCATTAGCACCAGGCCTTGATTTGGTGGTTGATTATGGCTGGCTTACTGTGATTGGGGCGCCGTTATTCTGGTTGTTATCTTTCTTTCATTCGTGGACTGGAAATTGGGGGTTTGCAATTATTCTTTTGACAATGCTGGTTAAATTAATCTTTTTCCCGTTGTCTGCAGCTGGCTATCGTTCAATGGCAAAATTAAAGGCAGTTGCTCCTAGATTGAAGACTTTGCGTGAACAACACAAGGGAAAAGATAAGCAGAAAATGAACCAAGCAATGATGGAGTTTTATAAAACTGAGAAGATTAATCCTATGGGTGGTTGTTTGCCTATATTAGTTCAAATTCCAATATTCATTTCACTTTATTGGGTTTTGCTTGCTAGCGTAGAGCTGCGTTATGCTCCATTTGCCTTATGGATACAAGATTTATCTATGCCAGATCCTTATTATGTGTTGCCGGTGATTATGGGCATCTCCATGTACATTCAAACTAAGCTGAATCCAGCTGCAACTGATCCGATTCAGCAAAAGGTAATGCAGCTTATGCCATTGGTTTTTAGCATATTCTTCTTCTTTTTCCCCGCTGGACTTGTGCTGTATTCTTTAGTGAATAACTCGCTTTCTATTTTACAGCAATGGCAAATTACACGGATGTACGCTCCGTCAACTGTTCCAGCAGTTAAGAAAAAATGATCTGAGAGAAAACAACGGCGTATATAATTGAGGTTTGGCTCAATTTATTTTCATGGGAAACGCTGATATTATTGCTGCGATTGCTACTCCGCCGGGACGAGGTGGAGTTGGTGTGGTACGCGTTTCAGGCAAAGACCTGCAACAAATAATTCAAGAGATATTGGGACTCTTTCCAAAGAGCCGCCATGCCAGCCTAAGTAATTTTAAAGACGAAAATGGGCTGATCATTGATCAGGGCATTGCTGTCTTTTATCCCTCCCCGCATTCCTACACCGGTGAAGATGTATTAGAGCTGCAAGGCCATGGAGGGCCGGCAGTAATGGATATGTTGCTATCTCGCTGCCTTTCTCTGGGGGCAAGACTGGCTCAGCCAGGAGAATTTACCTTGCGCGCCTTCCTTAACAACAAGCTCGATCTGGCCCAGGCAGAAAGTGTGGCGGATATTATAGACGCGAGTACCGGCGAAGCAGTGCGCTGTGCTATGCGCTCATTGCAGGGAGAGTTTTCTGCTGCCATTCATAAGCTGACACAAACAATTATTGACTTACGTATGCTTATAGAGGCGACATTAGATTTTCCAGAAGAAGAAACCAGTTTTCTTCGACACCCCGATATTTATTGCCGACTTGAAAATATTAAATCAGAGCTTGGGGGAATAATTTCTGCCGCACGGCAGGGAAGCTTGCTTCGTGAAGGAATTCAGGTGGTGTTAGTAGGGCAGCCTAATGTGGGAAAGTCCAGCCTAATGAATAAGCTGGCAAAAGAAGAGGTTGCTATTGTTACTGCAACTCCTGGCACAACTCGGGACGCAATCCGGGAGACCATTCAAATTGATGGGGTACCGATTCATCTTATAGATACTGCCGGATTGAGAGAAACCGATGACGAGATAGAAAAAATAGGTATTGCCCGTGCTTGGGCGGCCATTGAGAAGGGAGGCCTTGTTCTCTTGTTGACGGATTGCCGCTATGGGTTAACTTCTGAAGACCAGGGGATACTTGACAAGCTCCCAGCAGGAGTACCTTTAATTCATATAAGCAACAAAATAGATTTGCTAAAAGAATTACCTTGCGCTCTAGGCAAGAAAGAGAAAATTTATCTTTCCGCAAAAACTGGCACTGGGATAGAGCAGCTCAGGCAAAGGCTCCTTGAAATTGTAGGCTGGAAATCAGGCTCTTCCGCAAACGAGGGGTTGTTTATGGCTCGCCGCCGCCATTTGAGGGCGCTCTCTGATACAAATAAACATTTGGAGGATGCTTGTAAGATAACTAAGCAAAAAATTAGAGCGGAGTTACTTGCAGAGGAGTTGCGGCTCGCGCAGCTTGCCTTGTCATCGATTACTGGCGAATTCAGTGCAGATGACTTGCTGGGGGAAATATTTTCTCGCTTTTGTATTGGCAAGTAGCGGGCCCTCCAAAACCCTCGCAACCATGGGGCGAGGGCAGCCAGACAGCTTTATCGGTGATTGGTTTATAGCAATGTTTCACGTGAAACATTGCTATAAAGGTCACGGGACGTTTCACGTGAAACAGTTTTTGCGTGAGAACGAAGTAAAATTTGTTGTTAGTTTAAAATAGGAGGGCGTCCTTTTGCCCCAATGCTCCGGTAGGGACTTAGTCAGCTGTTGGTAAGCGGCAGAGATAGATGGTTACCCCGATGCCAATAATGCCTAGCGTCGCAACCGCCCACCATTGTCCTATAATCCAAATTGACAGTGACATGCTGGCCCAGAGCATCGTCAATGCCCGCCAACGCACGCGACGGGGAATGCCGTTGCCAGATTGGTACTGGCGGACAATCGGACCAAGGTGGCGATTGGTAAGGAGCCAGCCGTGAAAGCGCGGAGATGATTTAGCGAAACAGGCGGCCGCCAGGAGAATAAACGGAGTGGTGGGTAGTAGTGGCAGCATCACCCCAAGTACGCCTAGGGCAATTGAAAGGCAGCCGACACTGATTAATAGAATTTTGATGGTATGGTGCTTCATAAGTTTTATTTTGTAACAAGTGATAATAACAGAGTGATGGCGTTGGCCCAATCTGTCTCTATCCTTTCATTGTCCTGCTGTGACGGCTAATGAGCTGGGTTCGGCACAATAACATTTGTATTTAGTTTGCCGTATAATATATTTTTTTAAAAAGGCTTTGTAAGGTATTGGTTCGGATGAGTGTTTCTGAAAAATTTGATGTTATCGTGGTAGGTGGCGGACACGCGGGTACTGAAGCTGCGTTGGCGTCCGCAAGGATGGGAAGAAAAACCCTTTTGCTTACTCATAATATTGAAACTTTGGGGCAGATGTCATGCAATCCTTCTATAGGGGGGATTGGAAAAGGGCATTTGGTTAAAGAGATCGATGCGCTTGGTGGGGCCATGGCCGCCGCTGCAGATGAGGCGGGAATTCAGTTTCGCATTCTTAATGCCAGCAAGGGTGCGGCGGTTCGTGCAACTCGTGCGCAAGCTGACAGAATGCTTTATCGGCAGGCAATTCGCCGCCGACTAGAAAACCAACCGAATCTAAATTTATTTCAACAGGCAGTAAACGATTTCACTTTAGAGGGCAACCGGGTTACTGGGGTTGTTACTCAGCTGGGGATTAAATTTTTTGCCGATACTGTGGTATTAACTGCTGGGACGTTTCTTGCAGGTCTTGTACACGTTGGGTCAAGTAATTTTCAGGCTGGGCGCGCAGGGGACCCCTCATCTAATACGCTTGCGAGTCGTTTGCGGGAGATGGATTTGGCTGTCGGAAGATTAAAAACGGGCACGCCCCCCCGTATTGATGGCCGTTCCATAGATTATTCGGTTTTAACGGAACAGCCTGGTGACAGCCCTGTTCCATCTTTCTCATTTTTAGGCAGCGCTTCTCAGCATCCTGCTCAGTTATCCTGCTGGATAGCCTCTACTAATGAGCGCACTCACAATATTATTCGTGCTGGATTAGACCGATCGCCTTTATATACGGGTACGATAGAAGGGGTTGGTCCTCGGTACTGTCCTTCCATCGAAGATAAGGTCGTACGGTTTTCTGATAAATCGGCGCATCAGATCTTTTTAGAGCCGGAAGGTATTAATACCAACGAAATTTATCCTAATGGCATTTCTACAAGCTTGCCATTTGATCTGCAGGTTGACTTGGTGCGTTCCATTAAGGGGTTAGAAAAAGCACACATTACCAGTCCGGGATACGCGATTGAATATGATTATTTTGATCCGCGAGGGCTTAAAAGCACACTTGAAACTAAGGCTATTGAGGGGCTATTTTTCGCCGGGCAAATTAATGGCACCACTGGTTATGAAGAGGCGGCGGCACAAGGTTTGTTGGCAGGGATTAATGCTGGACGCAAATCACAGGGGCAAGATGGATGGTGTCCGCGGCGTGACGAGGCCTATCTCGGAGTATTGGTAGACGACCTAATTACACGTGGAGTGACGGAGCCGTATCGAATGTTTACTAGCCGCGCAGAGTATCGTTTGCAATTGCGCGAAGATAATGCTGATTTACGCTTGACTGAAATTGGACAAAAGCTTGGGGTTGTTGAGGACGCTCGTTGGGTGGCGTTTGAATCTAAGCGTGAGGCAATTAACGGCGAACAGAAAAGATTAAAAAAGATTTTTATTGGGCCAAATATTGGAACAGGGAGCGTGCCGGAGGAGGAAATGATTCGAGTCTTGGGCGGCCCTGTTGAACGAGAGTTTTCGCTATATGAGCTGTTGCGTCGACCTGATGTAACCTATAAGAGGCTAATGTCACTGACAGGGGTTGAGGAAGTTGCCATTGATATCAAGGTATCGGCTCAGGTTGAAGTCCAGGCGAAATATTCTGGTTATATCGAAAGACAAAAGGCTGAAGTGGAGCGCAATAAACAATATGAAAAGATGGTTTTGCCCCAAGAGCTGGATTATCAGTCCGTACGGGGTCTTTCTAACGAGGCGCAGCAAAAATTAAATCAGCATAAACCAGAAACTTTGGGTCAGGCGGCACGGATCTCTGGAATTACTCCGGCGGCAATTTCGTTATTGCTGGTACACTTGAAGCGTGGTTTTGTGGAGCAGAAAGAAAAGAATAAAAAAGAGCGTGAATCTAGAATCACAACTGGCTGAGGGGGTTGGTGCACTGGGGATTTCCCTTCCGGAGGGAGCTGCAGTTCGTTTGCTGCAGTATCTAGATTTGGTCGAGAAGTGGGGTAAAGTATACAACTTGACATCGGTACGTAAGCCGGAAGAAATGTTAAGTCGACATCTTCTTGATAGCTTGGCTGTTTTGCCGCATATTGCGGGGCCCTTAGTCGCAGATGTGGGTAGTGGAGCGGGCTTGCCTGGAATCCCTTTGGCCTTAGCGCGGCCTGAGTGGCATGTGGCTTTGCTTGAAAGTAATCAAAAGAAAGCAGTATTTTTACAGCAAGCCCGAATCGAGTTGGATTTGAAAAATGTTGAGGTAATTGGAGGGCGAGTTGAGGGTTATAGTTCAAATGAAAAGTTTGACACGGTTATATCTCGGGCCTTTTCTAGTCTTTCTGTTTACGTCCAGCTGGCAGGGCACCTGTGCAAAGAGGGTGGCAAAGGGGGTTCGATAGTGGCAATGAAAGGAGAAAGCCCCGAAGAAGAATTGAAGCAAATCCCAGAACAATTTGCTGTAAATAAGATACTTCCAGTTGTCGTTCCAAGTCTTAATGCAAAGAGACACCTTGTCTTTATTAAAAGAAAATAATTTTAGTGGCACATAATTCGCCGATTATATAGCAACAAAAATTTGGGAGAGGGTTTGGTGGCAAGAATTTTGGCAATAGTAAACCAGAAGGGTGGGGTGGGAAAAACCACAACGAGCGTAAATTTAGCAGCAAGTCTTGTGGCTGCTAAACGCAAGGTGCTGTTGGTTGATCTGGACCCGCAGGGCAATGCCACTATGGGAAGTGGTGTAGATAAAAGAGGGCTTCAGAGGACGGTTTATCATGCTTTGGTGAGTAATCAATGCATAACGGATATTCGTATAACCACAACCAGCGGGAAGTATGATCTAATTCCTGCAAATCGTGACCTGGCTGGCGCTGAAATTGAAATGGTGGGGCTCCAGCGGCGCGAAATGAGATTGAGGGAATCACTAGAAAAAATTAAAAATGAATATGATTTCATTCTCCTGGACTGCCCGCCCGCGCTTAGTTTGCTAACGTTAAATGGTTTATGTGCAGCAAGTGCCGTGATGATTCCAATGCAGTGTGAATATTATGCATTGGAGGGGCTAAGTGATCTAGTTAATACTATAAAAAAAGTGCGCGTCAACCTAAATCCTGCTCTAGAGATTGAGGGTTTGTTGCGAACAATGTTTGACCCAAGAAGCTCGCTGACGCGGCAGGTGTCTGATCAATTAAGGGATCATTTTGGCGCCAAAGTTTATCGTACGGTAATTCCGCGTAATGTTCGGTTGGCAGAGGCGCCAAGCTTTGGTAAGCCGGGTTTGTACCACGACAGGCTATCTAAGGGATCACAAGCATATCTTGCGCTGGCAGGGGAGATTTTGAATAGGTCTTCCGCCAATGTGTCGTCAATTTAAGATTGCTTTTTGAGGCAGGCTAATTCATGGCTGTGGCGTATAAAAAATAAGCGAGGTAAAAAATGACAAAACAAAAGGGGCTGGGAAGAGGGCTAGATGCGCTGTTTGACGGCGATAGCAATCCGAAGGCAATCGGAGGAGCGCTACAGAATCTAAAAACATCTGTTTTGCAGCCAGGAAAATATCAGCCGCGGACCAGTATGGATAAAGAGCCATTAGCAGAGCTTGCTGAGTCTATTAAGACACGCGGAGTTATGCAGCCTATATTAGTACGGCAAATTTCAGGGGGAAATTACGAAATCATTGCAGGTGAGCGGCGTTGGCGCGCAGCCCAAGTAGCGGGGCTCCAAGAGGTTCCAGCGTTGATTCGAGAAGTAGACGATGATGCGGCGTTAGCAATGTCACTAATTGAAAATATTCAGAGAGAAGATTTAAACCCATTAGAAGAGGCTTTAGGGATTCAGCGGTTGATTAAAGAGTTTGACATGACGCATGAGGCTGCAGGTAAGGCTTTAGGTAGTTCGCGTAGCTCTATCTCAAATTTATTGCGGTTATTAAGTTTACCGGCATCAGTACAAAAGCTTATGATGCAGGGAAGGCTCGATATGGGCCATGCGAGAGCCCTGCTAGCACTTTCTTCCACAAAACAAATTGAGGCCGCAAATTTAGTAGCAAATAAGAAACTTTCCGTGCGTGAAACAGAGGTGCTGGTGGGTCGAATGAGCAGCACGCTGTCTTCAAAAAAATTTCCAGATCAAGACGTGCTGAGATTGCAGGAAGAGGTATCGGCCCAGCTTGGAGCACAAATCACCATCAAACCCGGGAAAAAAAATACCGGAAATGTGCTTATTCATTACAGTGATTTAGAGCAGCTAGATGGAATTTTAATTAAATTACGAAAATAGCTGCAGATTGGCATCCATTAATATCAACAATAGAAGCAATCCAAATAAAAGATTAAAATGCAACATTTGGGGGGTAACATTTAAAAGAACACAACACTTGCTATTTATTAAAGAGAGATCTAAGTGGTCATTGTTCTATAAAAGATAAATTTGAGGGTAAGGTGCTGTTGCAATACCTTGGTATAAGAGGATTAGCTTAATAAACTGCTTGACTTAGGGCGCTCATCTCGGCTAATCTGCAGGTTGATTGTCGGCTAATAAAAATGTCGAGAGCTATTCTCGTCATGAAGGTTTTGAAAGTCGTAGTACATATTTGAGTAGTACATATTTGAAATGATAGGAGGATAACAAATGGCAACAACATACGGTTCAACTGGAACAGCAGCCAAAGCATCTTCTGGCTCCTGGGATCAGTCACTTTGGTATGA
>ENA-OREN01001016-OREN01001016.1-marine-metagenome-genome-assembly--contig:-NODE-1016-length-35228-cov-4.623425_pt1 | contig 35228 bp, 35 predicted proteins | sample MGYA00248624_ERZ508555 | MGnify/ENA primary metagenome ERZ508555 (study PRJEB26222, sample SAMN06267773) | marine metagenome | isolation source: Saanich Inlet, British Columbia, Canada | place... | reverse complement strand
TGAATTGAACGATGACGTTATCATTACATTCGCAGATCTTGTAGTTCACCAGGACATCATTAATTTATTGGTCAAATCTAAAAAAGATATTTCAATGGCGATAGATACCTCCCAAGTTTTAAAAAGCACAATGAGAGTCGCTATTAAAAATAACTATATTAAAAACATCACAACAACAACAGTGGCTGAGGCAGATGGAAACTTTATAGGAATTTCAAAAATAAGTCAGTCAGGGTGTGCTCTTCTATTGAATGAAATGTCTAAAATAGTAGATAGCCATCATCAAGATTATTACACCATAGCAGTTGACAACATAGCACGTAAAGGCAATAAAGTTGGGTATTGTGATGTTAAGAAATATATTTGGAGAGAAATAGATACTAAAGATGAATATAATGAACTCATTAATATATACAACAAGTTTTCTTAGATAAAATGCAGACATTTGGAGTTTTTTAAATGGAATTAACTAACAAAGAAGCACTTATAAAAAATATTATATTTGTTTCTGGATTAACAAGATCCGGAAAGATATTACTTTGTCCAATTATTTCAAGTTTTAACAATACAGAAAAAGTAAATGTTAATTTTGAGCTTGAACAGATCCCAATGTTAAATCATTTAGGAGAAATTAGCGATAATGCCTCAAAGTTATTATTACAATCTGGGATAAATTCAGCAATATACGACAATGCTATTGGGCGTAATTCTAATTTTCGCCCGGACGACTACACTAGTATATGGAAATATAGGGAGCCAATGGAATATATACAAAGATTATTTCAGCCAGATGGTGATTCTGCACTTACCAAATTAAATGCACTCAATAGACTTTTTCCAATGATGGTACACAATGGATTATGGCATGCAGATATTTGGTTTAAGGCCTTACCATCTGTTAAGTTTATTCATATGCAGCGTAATCCTATCGATATTGTTTATTCTTGGATAGGAAAAGGTTATGGAGACGACTTTTTTTCTAGTGCTCGAGCAAATATTGTAACGTTTCAACACAAAAAAAACTTATTACCATATTATGCATTCGGTTGGGAAGATGAATACTTAAGCTACAAAAAAGTCGATAGGATTATACATATGGTAAAACATATTAGGAATTGCCATCAAGACTCATATAACAATCTTAATGACATCCAAAAGAAAAATATTTTGTTTGTAAGGCATCAGGAGTTAATTACTGAAACTGATAAAAATTTGCAGATAATATCAGATTTTGTGGGTGAAAAACCTTCTGTGGATACTGCTTCTATACTTCTAAAAGAAAATTGTCCGCGCTCCCCAAATTTAATAACACCTTTCTCTTCTAATAATAAACAATTTAATGAAAAGCTCAAAGAAATCGAGAGCTTATCAAATCCAGATAGTTATAAAATTTTAATAGATATGGACAATCAATTTAAATCAACAAAACTTGCCATTTGATCTTGAGATGAGAAATAAAAGTGAAATTATATTTTAAATTTAGTAGAGGGCTTTAATTTTGAAAACAGTATATCTAGCTATGAGCGTTGATCTTATTCATCCTGGCCACATTAGTATCATAAAAAAAGCAGCTAATCTTGGGATATTAACAGTCGGTGTGCTTAGTGATTCAGCAATTGCATCTTATAAAAAATTACCTTATATGACTTATGCTCAGAGAGTAGATATTATTGAAAACATCAAAGGGGTTTCTAATGTTATCGTTCAAGAAACTCTAAGTTATAGTGATAATATCAAGGCTCTGAAACCTGATTATGTTGTTCATGGAGATGACTGGCGAGAAGGAGTTTTAAAGAATACAAGAAAAGAGGTATTGGATATTCTTGATGAAATTGGAGGAGAGTTAGTTGAATTTTCATATACCAAAGGTATTTCATCGAGTGTTTTAAGAGAGATAAGTAAACCTATCGGCACAACACCGTCTATTAGGATGTCATTGTTCCGAAGGTTATTGAATGCCAAGCGGGTTATAACAGTTAATGAAGTGCATAATGGTCTGTGTGGATTAATTACTGAAGTAACAAAAGCTGAAAGAGATGGAAAGGTTGTTGAATTTGACGCGATGTGGTCTAGTAGCCTTACTGATTCCACTGTTAAAGGTAAGCCTGATATAGAGGCTGTTGATATGACGTCTAGATTATCAAGCGTAAATCAGATCTTCGAGGTCACTACAAAACCTATGATTTTTGATGCTGATACAGGTGGAAAGATTGAACATTTTGTGTTTACAGTCAAGTCCCTTGAAAGACTGGGCGTATCTGCTTTAGTCATTGAGGATAAAGTTGGATTAAAAAAGAATTCCTTATTAGGTAATGATGTTTTGCAAACCCAAGATTCAGTTGAGAGTTTTAAAGAAAAAATTTCAGAAGGAAAAAAGGCGCAAGTAACTGATGATTTTATGATTATTGCCCGTATCGAAAGCTTAATTCTTGATGCGGGCATGGATGATGCTTTAAAGCGAGCAAATGAATATATTAAAGCTGGAGCAGATGCCATAATGATTCATAGCCGGAAAAAATCTGCAAATGAAATATTTGAATTTTGTGAAAAATACCATAGTATGAAGTTGAAAGCGCCATTAATGGTTGTACCTTCAAGCTTTAATAGTGTTACAGAGGCTGAATGGGAAAAAAAAGGGGTTAGTATTGTATGTTACGCAAATCATATGTTACGTTCTGCTTACCCAGCTATGCGGAATACTGCTAAATCTATATTGACCAACGGAAGAACTTTGGAAGCAGAATCTGATAATTTGTGTATGTCTATTAAAGAAATACTTGAGTTAATACCTGGTACTCGTTAGAAAAAGTAAATGTATACTCCGCAATTTTTTTTTTTAAAAAAAGCAAGACTCAAGATAAGGTTTATCCAAAAGGGCTATAAAACCTTAAAAAAAACAAATCAACTAGATTTTCTTAAAAGATTAAATGATTTGTTGGTTCGAACTAAGCTAATAAACACTCATTTTTCCAAAACAATTCAAACTACTCACCTTAATTTTGAATTATCTACAAGACAATACTTGTACACTAGAATATTAGAAAAGCCTTTTAATGAAGCAGTTTTGTTGAGCATTGGCTCAGGTAAAAATCTAAAATATCCACTTCCGAAAGAATGGCGTATTCGCTTAGTAGAGGAGGGTGTGAAAATTGATAAATTAGCTTGTTCATTTCTATGGGTTGGTTATATTTTAAAATTATGGGTTATTAATGTAATCAAAGGAGTTATAAGTTTTTTTAAACTGTACAGAGGCTATAAAGATTTAAAAAAGTATGTTTATTTTGATCAAATTGCTGAAAATTCTCTTCCCTCAAACAATAAAGATCATACTATTGTAAATTGGTATTTGCAGTGGAAAAATAATATAAAAAAAATTAACTCAATAGTTCATTCAGATGAAAATGTGAATGATTATAAGTATAAAAATTTAAATATTTTTTTTAGTGATGGCCTCCCACAAATAAAGGGATTTACACTGTTTAAGTATATATTATGGTCATTATATCTTTGCTTTTATTCTTTATTCTTTATTGTGAATAAACCATATTCATCTATATTGTTATTCGAGCAACTAAAGCTTATTAGGGTAAAGCTTTCAAGCAAAGAAAATATTGTAAGCGACGCTCTATTTAATAATTCTAATGCCTATTATCGACCACTTTGGACGTATGAGGCTAAAGAAATGGGAGCTAGAATTTTATTTTATTTTTACTCAACGAATATCGAAAATTTTAAAATAGAAAATGGTTACTCAACTCAAAATCCTTGGCATATAACATCGTGGCCATATTTTCTAATCTGGGATGATTTTCAGAAGAGATTTCTTGAGCGAAATAAACAGTTTGAAGCAATTAAAGAAAAGGTAGGTATTATTTGGTTTTCTTCCACAAGTAAAAAAATAGATATCCAAAAAAATGCTATTGCAGTTTTTGATATCACACCTTATAGGCCTTCACACTACTTTTGGAGAATTAAAGAGCCTGAATATTATATTTTCAATATTATTGATCTATTTTTATCAGATATTCAGAATGTTTTGAGTAGAAATAATTTTTGTATGCTTCACAAGATGAAAAGAGAAAATAAATTTGTTGATAAACGGTATGCTAGAGGAATCAAAAAACTAAATACTCGATTAAACTATATTGAAGTTGATCCAAATATTGACGCATTACATGTTATAAAAAAAACAACGGCCTGTATTTCATTACCTTTTACCTCAACTGCATTAATTGCAAAGGAGGAGGGAAAACCTTCAGTTTATTATGACCCTACTGGAACTTTACAAATAGATGATAGGGCAGCACATGGTATTTTAATTTTAAGGGGTATTGGTGAACTTGATGAGTGGGTAAATGATTTAGAAAACAAACCAAAAACCGCTGGTTTAAAAAGTTTTGAAAATTAAAAATCATCAAAGTGAATCTATTTAATGATTACACTTATGAAACAGTTTGGGAATATAAGCCCACCCTATTTTGAAGTAATATTTGATCAAGAAAAAATATGAATAATTATATTAATTATTTTTTTAACTTTGTTTTAGCATTGAGCTAATTCAATTAGATGGTATCTATATTTTTGATTATTAATTTAAATAACATAATTTGTGATTAACACTACATTATTAGACAGTATTCTGAAACACCAAAACAATAATAAATATATTGTTGCTAACACTTATTTACATATTCTCCATAAAAATCCTGAATTATTAGAAAGATATAATCTATCTTCTATTGAAAAGTTATATCAAGCTGTTACATTTTTTTTATTTACTGCCTATAAACTTTATCAAGCTTTTTTTTATAAAGAACCTAATTTCAATAAGGATAAGGGGTTTAAATTTGACGTTTTATTTGTTTCTCATTTTACTAATATTGAGCAATTCAACCATGACGATCCTTTTTTTGGAGACATACCAACTCAACTTTCGAATGAAGGTTTGTCAAGCGGTATCTGCTTAATTAATGGAATAGGAGCAAAATATACTCAATACCCCTCTCCTTGGAAAGATAAAAAAGTCCCAAGATTAATTTTAAGCTCAAGTTTAAGTTTTTTTTCAGAAATTAAGCTTTATTTCTCACAAAGAAAAGCAAGAAAAAGATTAAAGCATATTCTTAATGATTTACAAGTAAAAAAATCAGATAAGAAGGAAATATTGCTCAATCATCATTCACCATCTACATCAACTGCACTTAGAATTGCTATTCAGTTAGCAGATATAGTTCGCAAGACAAATGCTAAGTATATAATTACAACTTATGAAGGTCATTCGTGGGAACGTTTAGTTTACTATTATGCGAGAAAAGTTAATCAAGATATAAAATGTTTCGGCTATCAGCATGCAGCTGTCTTTAAGTATCAATATGCATTAAAGCGTCCGCTAGAACCTTTATATAATCCTGATATTATCCTAACATCAGGAAGTGTTTCCCAAAAAATACTTAGTAATTGTTTATCACTTAGGGGTTCTAAAGTTGTCTGCATTGGATCACCAAAGTACCCTAAAGCTCATAAATTCACTAATAAAATTAATTGTTGTTTAGTAGTTCCTCAAGGGACTATTAAGGAATGTATTTGTTTATTTAAGTTTAGTTTAACTTATGCCATGCAACATAAAGAGCAAAAGTTTATTTGGAGGTTACATCCTTTAATGAGCTTTAATAAATTAAAAAAATATAGCTCTATTTTTAAGAATTTACCTAAAAATATTTATCTTTCAGAAGGAAATTTCAATGAGGATATTAACAAATGTGATTGCGTGCTTTATCGGGGAACTACTGCTGTTATTAATGCAATCAATGCAGGGCTAAGGCCAATATATTACAAAAAAAATATTGATGAGTTAACCATTGATCCTCTTTATCAAATGGGAGTTGGTAAAGATATTGTTCTAAGCCAAGGTGAATTAAAAATTTCGTTAAACAAACATGCTGATATGCAGACAAAGCGATCATTGCAAGACTTTGCAAAAAATTTTTATACCCCTATAAACTACAAATTATTAAAGAGCTTTATGCAATGAAACTATCGGTCGTTATTCCTACATTGGGAGGTATTCAACTTACTGAAACTATAAAAAGATTACATAACAGCTCAATTAGACCGCTAGAAATTTTAATATGCATTCCTTCTTCAAGTGAATTATTGGCTGATATAAAATTATTTAATAACATTCAAATAATTCGAACTCTAAAAAAAGGACAAGTTTATCAAAGATCAATTGGTTTTAAGATTGCAAAAGGTGATTATGTATTGCAATTAGATGACGATGTTTATTTAGAAAAAGATAGTATCAGAAAGTTAATTAATTGTATTAATAGTTCAAATGAAAAAAAAGCTATCGCTCCTAATTATCGATGGCTAGGTACTGACACTTCCGTATTTGAAAGTAAACGTTCAAAGCTATCTAACTGGATTATGAATGGCTTTGATGGTTATAAGCCTGGAACTATAAGTAAAGTTGGCATTGGCTTCGGTTTGAATTTTGGTAGCAAATTTAAAGAAGAAAATAAATCTGAGTGGTTACCCGGTGGTTGTATACTGCATCGAGCAGATAATTTAATTATAAAAGATTATTTTCCTTTTTCTGGGAAAGCATATTCTGAGGATTTAATTCATTCATTTCTATTAGAGAAAAACGGAGTTAAATTATATGTATGTAAAAATGCAATTGCATATATTGAACCGATATTTTATTCAGATTCATTGGAAGAATTGAATAAACAATATAAAGTTACCAAATATTTCGTATATCTTTCTGGGAGGGGACAATTAAGATTGAAAATATATTATTTTCTTAGATTTATTCAAAAATCATTAAAAGCAGTAACTAAAAAAGTTTTTGGGGTTAAAAAATTTTATAAAAAAAATTAAAGTCGATATGAAATATTTTATTAAAAGAATTTATATTTTATTTGTAAGGTTTGGGATAAACCCAATTGCTATGTATAAATTTATTATTGGCATTCCTTTTTTTATAAAAGATATTTTTATCTTTTTCAATCAAGGATATAAAAGTAAAGAAAAAAGTTACTTTTCTATTGGCTTGCCATTTCCAATCTTAGATGAACGATTCAAGAAAAGCGGTTCTGTAAGTGGACATTATTTTTATCAAGACTTATTAGTAGCACAAAGAATTTTTGAGAACAATCCTAGTGTTCATTTAGATATAGGTTCGCGGGTGGATGGCTTTGTAGCCCATGTTGCATCATTTAGAAAGATAGAGGTTTTAGATATTAGATCTTCAGAAGCAGAAGTTGAAAATATTAAGTTTAAAAGAGCTGATCTGATGAATTTTGATAATCACTTGATGAACTATTGTGACTCATTATCCTGTTTACATGCTCTAGAACATTTTGGATTAGGTAGATATAACGACCCCATTCAGTTTGATGGATACTTAGATGGACTTGATAGTATTTATAAAATTTTAAAACAAGGAGGTACATTCTATTTATCAGTTCCAATTGGCAAGCAAAGAGTGGAATTTAATGGCCATAGAGTTTTCGCAGTAAAGTATCTTTTGAGATTGTTTCAGGATAAATATATTGTTGACAATTTTTCATTCATAGATGACAAAGGAAATTTTAATAAAAATGTTGAAATGAATGATATTGATATTGATAATAATTTTAACTGTTATTATGGCTGCGGTATTTTTGAGATGACAAAACTATAAAAATAGATGTATGTGATAAAAAAAATACCTAAAGTGATACACGCAAAGACTATCTATTCGGAAAAAAATGATAACGGTTAATATTATTGGTGGGCTTGGTAATCAGATGTTTCAATATGCTTTTGGGTATGCTGTATCGAAAGAAAATAAAACGCTTCTTAAGCTCGATATTAGTGGATTTAATGCCTATAAATTACGCAAGTATGAATTAAATTTATTCCGTATAGATCAAAACGTGCAGATTAAATTTAAAAATGGATCTCTATTAAGTAAAGTTAATAGTAAAGAAAATACTTTTTTTGATAAGGCCTATAGTAAATCATTGAGATTTTTATTAAAGTTTACTGATTTTTACTTTGAAGAAAAAAAAGAATTTTTTTTTGAAAAACAAGTCTTTGATCGTAAAACCGATACTTATTACTATGGTTATTGGCAAAATGAAAAGTACTTTAAAAAATATCGAGATGATATTTTAAGGATATTTTGTTGGAAAAAAATTCATCACGATGCTGAAAAATATAAGCAGAAAATTATTAATAGTGAGTCAGTTAGTATACATATAAGGCGCGGAGATTATGTAACTAACATTAATACGAATTACATTCATGGTACATGCGGAATAAACTATTATAAAAAAGCTACTATAGAAATAAAAAAAATTAAAAAAAATGTAAAATTTTTCATTTTTAGTGATGATATGGATTGGGCAAAAGATAATCTAAATTTTCTTGATAACAAAGTATTTGTGGAGCTCGGTAAGGCTATACCAGACCACGAAGAGATGTATCTGATGAGCCAATGTAAGCATAATATTATTGCCAATAGTTCTTTTAGTTGGTGGGGTGCCTGGCTTAATCAAAATCTTGCTAAAAAAGTCATAGCACCAAAAATATGGTTTAATAATTCTAAATTAAATACAGATGACCTTATTCCTCGCTCATGGCTCCAGCTATGACTAACCTTAAGGTAAGAAAACTAAATTCATCATATAATTTGTTTAGATTAATAAAAAAATTACTAAAATCATTTACTTTTAAATTATGGTACCCAAATGGAACCTATGATAGGGATTTGGTAGTTATTAAATTGATTCAATTTTGACTGCTCATAATATATGTTAAACGTCATACCTGTAACTGTAATTATCCCTTGTTATAGATGTTCATCTTCTATTGGGCGTGCCATCAAATCTATCTCATCACAAACTTATCGCCCTAAAGAAGTTATATTAATTGATGACTATAGTGATGATGAAGGAAAAAATCTTTCTGAACTCTATAAATTGAAAAAATTATATAATGATATTGAAATTAACATAATTTCTCTAAACAAGAATATGGGGCCGGCTGGTGCACGAAACGCGGGTTGGAATCAAGCTAAGCAACCATATATCGCTTTTTTAGATGCTGATGATGCCTGGCATCCTGAAAAACTAGCAATTCAATACGGATGGATGGTAAGACGTCCTGAAGTATTGCTTACTGCTCATAATACTAAATTGCTCAAAAGTCCTTTAATAGATTCAAAACTTTCAAAAAACGTTGACTTTGATAAAGTAAATATTCTAAAGCTTTTATTTGTCAATTATTTTCCTACACGCTCAGTCATGCTAAAGCGCGATATTGATTATCGATTTTTTCCTGGCAAGCGATACGCCGAAGATTATTTATTATGGTTATCTATAGCACTTGATAAGAACCTTGTCTATTATCTAAATTTACCTCTTGCTTTTTCATTTAAGAATGATTTTGGAGATTCAGGTTTGACAGCTGATTTATATAAATGTCATCTTGGGCTAACGGACACTTATAGACAGCTTCTTGAAAGAAATAAAATTCCAAAAATAGTTTTTTTTGGAGTAATGACTTTTGAATATGTTAAATACATAAGACGCTATTTAATAGTAATTTTTAGAAAGTTAATTCAATCAATTAACGATATTTTTTGATTATGCCAAGGAAAAAAATTTTTTTTGTTGTAGGGACGGAGTTTGCTGTTAAAGTTTTTTTATTGACACACCTTAACAAGCTTTCTAAATATTTTGATATTACAGTAATTGTAAATACTAAAAATAGTCACTTTTTAAAACAAATTGGCTTAGATATTAATATTATTCCATTAAAAATCTCGAGAAAAATACATCTATTTTCAGATTTGTCTTGCTTTGTAAAGCTTATTTATATTTTTTTGAAAGAAAGGCCTGACTTTATTCACTCACAAACCCCTAAAGCTGGCATTTTAGCTATGTTGCCAGGATATTTATGTCGTATATCAGTTCGAATACATAATTTTACTGGTCAAGTATGGGTGAATGAACATGGTTTCAAAAGATGGATGTTAAAGACCTTCGATTATTTAATTGGACATCTATCAACAATAAATATTGTTGATAGTCACTCTCAGAGAAATTTTTTGATTAAAGAACGTGTTCTTTGTTTAGAAAAAACTGTTGTATTTGGAAGTGGCTCTATATCAGGGGTTGATTTAAAAAAGTTTAAGCGGAGCAAGAAGGTTTTCATTGAAGTGCGGAAAGAAATTTTGATCCCTGAGGACGGTTTTATTTTTATTTATGTTGGACGTCTTAATAAAGATAAGGGCCTGCTAGATTTAGCTAAGGCTTTTTCATTAATCGGAAGTAAAAAAGCTTATTTAATTATTGTGGGTCCTGATGAAGGCAACTATACAAAACAGATAAAAAGATTAAGTGGTAAAAATCGAGAGCGTTTGAGATTGATTGGATTTTCTGATAAGCCTTATCGTTATCTTGCAGCATCGAATGTATTATGTTTACCAAGTTATAGGGAGGGTTTTGGTTCTATCATTATTGAAGCTGCTGCTATTGGGCTTCCAGCCATTGCTTCAAATATATATGGTATAAAAGATGCTGTTTTACAACAGAAAACTGGACTATTACATGAACCAAAAGATTTACAAGCAATTGTGCAATTTATGGAGTTTTATTTATCTAACCCGAAGATTGTTACTAGCAATGGTCTCGCAGCAAAAAAAAGAGTTATAGAGAAATTTGATTCTGAGCTTTTGTCTAGGTATTGGTTAGACTTTTACTTACAGCATAGGTAAAAACATATTTTAATTTTTAAAGATTCGCTTAAGACTGATCTCATATCATAAACAAAAATAAAGCGAGTGATATTCATAAGAAAGATTTTTTATTTAATTGGTGTTCATGGCGAAAAAGGTTATGATAAAAAAGCTGTTTATGAACAGTTTTAAAAAAAAACTAATCAATTGCCTTAATTGATTCTGTTTTTTTTGTAGAAAAAATATTTTATACTCCATTTAATTCAAGTGGTTTAATAGAAATATCACTCAACATTATTTATATGGTGTTTTTGTAAAATCATAATGACTATGAAAAATAAAATTTTTTTTATAACTGGAGGTGCAGGATTTATAGGTTCCACACTTGTTCGCCATATAATTAATAATACTTCTCATTCTGTTGTTAACGTCGATAAACTTACTTATGCGGGTAACCGTGAATCATTAAAGTCCATAGAAAATGAATCTAGATATACTTTCGAGCATGTTGATATTTGCGACGCTAATGAGATAAGACGTGTATTTAATGAATATCAACCTGATGTGGTGATGCATTTAGCTGCTGAATCACATGTTGACAGATCGATCGATGGGCCAAGTGAATTTATTCATACAAATATTGTTGGAACTTATACTTTACTTGAAGAAGCTAGGGAATTTTGGACAAATTTAGATAAAAACAAAAAAAATAGTTTTAGATTTCATCATATATCAACAGATGAAGTTTATGGTGATTTAGGAGGTACAAATAAGCTGTTTACTGAAGAAACTTCATATGCACCTAGCTCTCCTTACTCAGCCTCAAAAGCAGGTTCTGATCATTTAGTTCGAGCATGGCAACGAACTTTTAAATTACCAACACTAATAACAAATTGTTCAAACAATTATGGCCCTTTTCAGTTCCCTGAAAAGCTTATTCCACTAATTATTCTAAATGCACTTAAAGGTAAAGATCTCCCAATTTATGGCAATGGCAAACAAATTCGTGATTGGCTTTATGTAGAAGACCATGCGAGAGCACTTCTTCATGTCGCACTAAATGGAAAAATTAATGAAACTTATAATATTGGCGGACATAATGAATTACAGAATATAGATGTTGTTAAGATTGTATGCAGTATCCTGGATGATATAGTGCCAAGTAAAATTCTTGGGATCGACAAGTATGAGCAACTCATAAAATTTGTGGGTGATAGAGCGGGGCATGATGTAAGATATGCTATTGATGCAAGTAAAATCGCAAATGAGCTTGGCTGGACTCCCGAAGAAACTTTTGTAACGGGAATTAGAAAGACAGTTATATGGTATCTAGAAAATACCACTTGGAGTGAGCATGTTAAGGATGGCACCTATCAAGGAGAAAGATTAGGAGTATCTAAATAAATGAAAGGGATTATTCTTGCAGGAGGCTCTGGTTCAAGACTTTACCCTTTAACTAAAGTCATATCAAAGCAACTTTTGCCTATTTATGACAAGCCAATGATTTATTATCCTTTGTCTGTATTGATGCTTGCTAATATTAAAGAAATACTAATTATCTCTTCTCCCGATGATCTTAAAAAGTTTGAGCATTTACTAGGTGATGGCTCTGATATTGGAATGAAATTTGAATATAAAGTGCAACCATCCCCTGATGGCCTAGCCCAAGCTTTTGTTTTAGGCAAAAGTTTTATTGGTGACGATGACGTATGTTTAATATTAGGTGATAACATTTTTTACGGTCACGGCATAACAGAAATACTGTCAAATGCAGTAGCAAATTCAAAAGTTAGAAACATGGCGACAGTATTTGGCTATCATGTTCATGATCCCGAGCGTTACGGTGTAGTGGATTTTGACGATTCAGGTAAAGCACTTAGTATTGAAGAAAAGCCTACCGAGCCCAAAAGTAACTTCGCAGTTACAGGTTTATATTTTTACCCAAATGATGTAATCAAAAAAGCATTAGTGGTTGAACCATCCGATAGAGGTGAATTAGAGATTACCTCAATAAATCAAATGTATTTAGATGAAAAACGCTTATCAGTTGAATTGATGGGTAGGGGTTATACTTGGTTGGACACAGGCACGCACGAGAGTTTATTGGAAGCTTCAACTTTTATCGAAACTATTGAAAGGAGACAAGGTTTAAAAGTAGCTTGCATTGAAGAAATTGCCTTTAAAGCAGGATACATTAACAGAAAGCAACTAATAGAGTTATCAAGGCCTTTGTCAAAAAACCAATATGGACAATACTTACTTCGACTTACAGAGAAATTATCTTGAATTTTACCCGCCAATCAATACCTGATGTAGTATTAATAGACCCTCATGTTCACGGAGATAATCGTGGATATTTTATGGAAACATTTAAGCAAGATATCTTTGAGGAAGTTGTGGGCTATAAAGTTAAATTTATCCAAGATAATGAATCAAAATCAAGTAAAGGTGTTTTACGTGGATTACATTATCAACTCCCACCATTTGCTCAAGCTAAATTGGTAAGAGTGATTAAAGGCAGTGTATTGGATGTAGCAATTGATATCCGTAAGTCTAGCCCAACCTTTGGCCAACATGTAGCTGTAGAATTAACAGCAGAGAACAAACAGCAACTCTTTGTACCTAAAGGTTTTGCTCACGGATTTGTTGTTCTAAGCAACAGTGCAAGTTTTATTTACAAGGTAGATAATTACTATGCACCAAAATATGAGAGAGGTATTGCTTTTAATGATTCTGACTTAAAAATTAATTGGCAAATTCCATTCGACAAATTGCGACTTTCAGATAAGGATAAAAATTATCCAAATTTAGCAAATGCTAAAGATTTATTCGAATAACAGATAATGAGAGTGCTTGTTACAGGCAAGGGTGGCCAATTAGGAAGATCTATTTACAAAGCTCTTTATACAAGCAAAGGAGAAAAGAGATACATTCAAAGTATAAATGAATTTATCTTTGTTGGCAGGGAGGAATTAGATTTAAGTCAAAATGAGAGTGTTTCAAACTATTTTAAACATAATAAATTTGACGTTATTATCAATTGTGCGGCTTATACTGCAGTAGATAACGCTGAAGAAGAACATAAACTTGCTAAACAAATTAATTATTTGGCAGTTAAGCAGTTGGCTGAAATAGCTAATAAGCAGCAAGCAAAATTAATTCATATATCGACTGATTATGTTTTTGATGGTAATGGACATAAGCCATATCTAGAATCAGATAAAACTAATCCAATAAATGTCTATGGAAAAACAAAGTTAGCCGGAGATTTGATACTTCAAGAAATTATGCCAACTAATTCTATAATTATAAGAACCAGCTGGGTATATTCAGAGTATGGAAATAACTTTGTTAAAACAATGCTGCGATTGGGAAAAGAGAAGAGACAGTTGAATGTTGTAAATGACCAAATGGGGTCACCTACTTATGCGACTGATTTAGCTAGTGTAATTTTAGAAATTTTACAAAATAAAATTTTTAAAGAAAAAAAATTTACTGCTGGAGTTTATCATTATTCAAATAGAGGAGGGATAAGTTGGCATAAATTCGCAGAAAAGATTTTTGAGATCGGAAAAGTTGACTGCAAAGTTAACCCTGTAAAAACAAACCAATATCCAACTTCTGCTAAAAGGCCAAAGAATACAGTTATGGATATTGATAAAATTGTAAATACATTTGACATAGATATAATTGATTGGGTTGATTCTGTTCAAGTTTGTATTAAAAATATAAAGGATAAAACATGAAAGCAGTTATATTGGCAGGCGGTTATGGGACTCGACTAAGTGAGGAAACAAATCTAAAACCAAAGCCTATGGTGGAAATTGGCGGTAAACCAATTTTATGGCACATAATGAAAATGTATTCTAATCACGGAATTCAAGATTTTATAATATGCTGTGGGTATAAAGGTTACATTATCAAAGAATATTTCGCTAATTATTTTCTTCATGAGTCTGATGTAACCTTTTGTATGAAAAATAACTCAATGACAGCGCACGAAAAAAGAGCAGAACCTTGGACCATTACTTTAGTTGATACAGGTGAAAATACAATGACAGGAGGTAGGCTAGCACGGGTATCTGAGTATTTAAAAGGAGAAGAAGCATTTTGTTTTACTTACGGCGATGGTTTATCTGATATTAACATTTCTGAATTAATAGCTTTTCATAACAAACATGATAAGGATGCAACATTGACAGCTGTATATCCACCTGGAAGATTTGGCGCACTCGATATAAAAAAAAATCAAGTTAAAAAATTTACAGAAAAACCCAAAGGTGATGGAGCCCTCATTAATGGTGGATTTTTTGTTCTCTCTCCTAAGGTTTTAGAGCGTATTTCAGGCGATGATTCTAGCTGGGAAAAAGAACCCTTAGCGAGTTTAGCGAAAGAAGATAATCTGATGGCATTTACACATAAGGGTTTTTGGCAGCCAATGGATACATTACGTGACAAAATTTATTTGCAAAAGCTATGGGATGAAGGTAATCCTCCATGGAAATCCTGGTAATAAGTTATGATTGATCGAACATTCTGGAAAGGTAAGCGCATCTTTTTGACTGGACATACTGGTTTTAAAGGAAGTTGGCTTTCTATGTGGCTAACTTTATTAGGTTCAAACGTAAGAGGTTATGCTCTGAACCCGCCTTCATCTCCCTCTTTATTTAATGAGGCAAAAATCGACTCAATCATTGATTCGTGTATCGGAGATATTAGAGATCAAGATGAACTTTGTAAAGCTATGAGAAAGTTTAATCCTGATATCTTAATTCATATGGCGGCTCAATCACTGGTGAGATATTCTTATGATTCGCCAATCGAGACTTACGAAGTAAATGTAATTGGAACAGCAAAAGTATTTGAAGTTGCTAGAAGTTGTTCTAACCTAAGAGCTATCATAAATGTTACATCAGATAAATGCTATGAAAATGATGGGAGGTCAGAAGGTTATGAGGAGAGTGATCCCATGGGTGGTTTCGATCCATACAGTTCCAGTAAAGGCTGTGCAGAGCTTCTTACCGCATCTTATAGACGTTCTTTTATGAAAGATCAAGGTATAGGACTTACCTCAGTTCGAGCTGGTAATGTCATTGGGGGAGGAGACTGGGCAGAAGATAGATTAATTCCAGATATCTTGAGATTTTTTGAAAAAAACGAGCCTGTTCTGATTCGCAACCCAAATGCTATCCGTCCATGGCAACATGTCCTTGAACCACTATCAGGTTACCTTGTCCTTGCACAGAAACTTTATAAAAATCAAAAAGATTATTCAGGGGGATGGAACTTTGGTCCACACGATAGTGATGCCAAACCGGTGGATTGGATAGTAAACAGTATGATGTCAAAATGGCCAGACTCTAGCTGGAGACTTGATAGTAATTTTAATGCTCATGAAGCTAATTTTCTTAAGTTAAATATTTCTAAAGCGCAAAAAAAACTTGACTGGAATCCTAGTTGGTCACTTGATAAAACACTCGATCAAATTGTAAGTTGGCATCGTGCTTGGCTCTCAGGAGAGAATGCTAAAGTTATTTCATATAATGAAATAACAGAATTTATGCATGCACTTAAAAAGTCATAAAGCACTTGTCGGATAATATATACAAATTTAGATGTAAGCAAAAAAATAAATTTTGAAGATATTTATCACAGGAAGTAATGGGTTTATAGGGGGCCATCTTGTAAATAAAGCTCTTGCTAAAGGTCACGAGGTGGTAGGTTTTCGTCTTCCCGGGCATCTTGAAAAAATTAAAATTCCCAAACAGCCTATTTGGTTGGAGGGGTCATTAGAGGATGATTTAAAAACAACTTTAAATGGCTGTGACGTATTAATTCATTTAGCTGCTTACGGTGTTAATCCGTCATATAACTCATGGGAAGAAGCCTTTCGATGGAATGTCTATGCAAGTCTAAATATATGGAAACAAGCTTATGAAGTGGGAATAAAAAGACTGATCATTTCAGGAAGCTGCAGTGAGTATGGCAGATCAGCAGAAAGATATGAAAATATTCCATCTGATGCACCTTTGGAACCAATCAACGCATATGGTGCATCCAAAGCAGCGGCTTCAATTGCTGCATTAGCATATGCACATGAATATAATATGGAAGTTGCTATTTTACGTCCATTTCATATTTATGGAGAAGGCGAGGGTCTAACAAGGTTTTTTCCAGCTATAAAGAGAGCGGCTTTAGAGGGGAAAGATTTCCCAATGACCTTAGGGCAACAAATTAGAGACTTTACTCCTGTAGACATGGTTGCAGAAAAATTTCTAGAGTATAGTACTGAAGTTTCTATAGAACCAGGTAAACCAATCATAAAGAATCTAGGGACAGGTAATCCACAATCACTAATAGATTTTGCTAAAAATTTATGGAATATTTACGACGCAAAAGGTAAATTATTGCCGGGATCAATTTCCTATAGAAAAAATGAAATTATGCGATGTGTTCCAAAAATATAACCTTTATTTATTTTTTTAGGTGGAAGTTTGATAAAAATTTTACATGGTTAGCTTACAATTTATTATTAACCTTGAATGAATGGTTTCTTGATGACTCAAAATAACAAACATATGACAAGAGGAAGTTTGCTAGCTAATAACGCATTAATCACGCTTTTAAGCCAAGCCCTTCCTTTAGTGGTTGCTGTTATTTGCATTCCATATTTGGTAAGTGGTATGGGCATTGAGCGTTTTGGAGTTTTAACTCTTGTTTGGATGGTGACGGGTTATTATAGTTTATTTGATTTTGGTGTTGGTCGGGCTCTAACTAAAATGGTAGCTTCAAAGTTAGGGGCAGGTGAAGAAAAAGATATTTCAGCGTTAGTATGGACTGCTCTTTTTTTTGTATTCTTAATGGGTATGTTAGGGGCATTTATTGTGTATATGATCTCTCCTTACCTAGTTAAAGAGGTATTTCAAATTACTGCTGAACTCCATAATGAAACTTTAAACGTATTGTACCTTTTGTCATTATCACTTCCAGTTGTTATATGTGCCACTTCTCTAAGAGGTATTTTAGAGGCTTACCAACGCTTCCCTTTTATTAGTATTATTCGAACACCTGTAGGTATTATGACGTTTATAGGGCCTCTATTAGTGTTGAATTTTTCTCAAAGTCTTACTTATATAGTTCTTGCTTTGTTGTTTATTCGAATGGTTGAATGTTTAGCCTATCTTTTGTTTTGTTTTTATATAAACCCTACACTTAGAAAAGGAGTAATGCCACAGATTAGATATCTCAAACCTTTATTGGCCACAGGTGGCTGGATGACAGTTAGTAATATTGTTGGTCCGACTTTGCTTTATTTAGATCGTTTTTTAATTAGCACTATAATCTCCATTTCTGCTGTGGCTTTTTACACAACACCTTTTGAGGTTTTACATAGGTTAATGATTATTCCAGGAGCTATAGTTGGAGTTTTGTTTCCTGCTTTTAGTCATAGTTTTGAGCATGATCTTGAACGAATAACTGTAATATTTTCCAGAGGTGTAAAATATACTTTTATTGCAATGTTTCCACTCATTTTATTCATAACAACATTTGCTTACGAGGGGCTTAATCTTTGGCTAGGAGGTGAATTTGCTCAAAATAGTTCATCTGTTTTGCAAATATTAGCGGTAGGGTCATTAATTGGAAGTATGACTTATATGCCCTATGCATTAATTCAGGCTGGTGGTCGGTCAGATTTTACTGCTAAGTTACATTTTTTTGAATTTCCTTTTTATTTAATAATTATGTGGTGGCTAACAAAAAATTATGGCATTGATGGTGCGGCTTTTGCTCTGACACTCCGCTTTTCTACCGATGCAATAATTTTATTTTTTAAGGCGAAAAAACTATTAGATATTAACTTTTTCAGTAGAAGGTTAATATTATATGTCACTGTTGTATTTATGCTTCTTTTTGTTTCTACAATCATTCCGATAGATATAACAATTAAAAGTCTTTTTCTACTAATAACAATTTTTGCATTTATTTTAATTTCCTGGTTTAAGATATTAACTCTTGATGAGCGTATGGTTCTTCGAAATTATTTTAATGCTAAATTAGTTTTAATTTTTAAGAAATAAACAATGTTAGTTTTTGAGAGTAAAAAATTCATAACTTTTATAACTTTATACAGTTGTTGCACTTTAGCTGTAATCATTAACCTTGTTTAGTAAGGTTAAAAGTATCGAAATGGGTCAATTAGAAAATAAAAAACCAGAAAAAAATAATATTTGTGCAATTATTGTAACCTATCATCCAGATGAAGAATTTCCCAAAAGGCTTAAAAATGTCATGAATCAAGTCGATAAGGTGATCATTGTGGATAATCATTCTTCTTCAGCCTGTTTATGTATGCTAGAGAAGATATCTTCAGATCCTAGAGTCAATTTGATTATTAATAAGGAGAATTTAGGAGTAGCAACTGCACTTAATCAAGGTGTCAAACATTTAACCAATTACAGTGAGTCTTATTCCTGGTTTTTATCATTAGATCAAGATACCTTACTTTTCCCTTTTATGCTTCAAAACCTAATTTCTGCCTTTAATGAATGTCCATTTAATCACCAAGTTGGGATAATTGGGTCAAATTATCAAGAATGGACAACAGGAAAAATTCTTTTTAATAGTCAGCAAGAAAATCAGATATGGGCAGAGGTAGAAAATTTGCCTACATCCGGTTGTTTAACTTCTATGAAGATTTTCCAACATGTAGGTAATTTTCGCGATGACTTTTTTATTGACTATGTTGATACTGATTACTGCCTTAGGCTCAGAGATAAAGGATACAGAGTTATTATTTCACCTCAGGTAGGGATGAAGCATCCTCTTGGCTATTACAAACCTAATAAATGTTATAATTTTTTGTTTAAAAAAAGCATGGTAACTAATTATCCACCTATACGTCACTATTATTGGACAAGAAATGGTTTAACCCTTGTTGGTGAGCGATTAAGTAAAAGTCTGAAATGGTCACTTAGAGAGGCTTATTATCTCTTAATAAGAAGATTGGTAACGGTACTTTTGTTTGAAGATAAAAAAATTCTTAAAATTAAATATATTATAATTGCAATTTTTGACGCATCCTTATCTAGAAGAAATAAAAAAAGAGGTTTGATTTGACCCCGATACTTTCAGTTTTAATGCCTATTGCGACTGTAGATCGATTTCTTCCAATAGCGATAAAGTCTTTAAAGAATCAAACTTTTGAAAATTATACATGTTTGATTTTGACTTCAAAGCTTACTAAAGAGGATGCAGATGAACTTCACTCAATTATATTAAACGATTCACGTTTTGTGGTTCATCAATTAGAATTGAATGGCATCGCTTTTGCATTGAACTATGGACTTAATCAATCAAATTCAAAATATATTGCGCGTATGGATAGCGACGATGTATCACATCCATTTCGCTTTGAGAAACAGATAAACTTTCTTGAGAATAATAAAAAATATGTTGCAGTCGGTTCTCGTGTGGAATTAATTAATGAAGAGGGCGTTCGACTAAGTCAAGTGTTTAAATTTTATGAAAATGATTCTGAAATAAGAAAAGCATTAAAATATCGCATGCCTCTGTGCCATCCCGCAATGATGTTTCGTGCAGAAACTTTAAAATTAAATAAAGGTTACTTGTACGGAAATTCAGCAGAAGATCACGAGCTTTTTATTCGAATTACAAGAGATAAAAATTGCTTATTCAAAAATTTACCCGATAATCTATTAAGTTATAGACGTCATGATAATCAGCTTACAAATATAAAACATGCTAGAAAAGCATACTGTAACATTTCAGGCTTTATGTTTACCGAGCTAATGTTAACTGGTAATTTTATGTATCTGCTTGGAATTTTTTCATACCATCCTATACTCCGAAGAATTCGGCTTTCATTAAGAAGATTTAAAGAGCTGCTTAAATGAAATACTTTATTACAGGTGGCGCCGGATTTATAGGATCAAATCTAATAAAAAGATTGTTAACTAATGAGGAATGCAAAAAAATAGTTATTTATGATAACTTGAAATCAGGATCACTTTCACTGATTGAGGAGCCTTTGATTGATAAGCGTGTTTCTTTTATATTTGGGGACATTCATGATTATGCTTTGCTTTCGAAATCTATGCGTGGCTGTAATACATTATTTCACTTAGCAGCAAATCCGGATATCTCAAAGGCAGAATCAGACCCTATGCTTGATTTTAAAGAAGGAACGATGCTTACACAAAATGTTTTAGAGGCCGCCCGCACATCAAATGTATCTAATATAATTTTTACTTCTGGCAGTGGTGTTTATGGTGAAATTCCGGGTCAAATTTTTTCAGAAACTTATGGACCTTGCCTTCCAGTATCTCCTTATGGAGCAGCAAAGCTTGGATCTGAAGCGTTGATTTCAGCTTACTGCAATATGTTTAAAATTCGCGGATGCGCTCTTAGGTTTGCAAATGTTGTAGGCCCAAACCAAACACATGGAGTTGGTTATGATTTTTTAAATATGCTAATCAAAGATAAGTCTCAATTGAGAATATTAGGTGATGGGACACAATCTAAATCATACATATATGTATCTGATGTTCTTGATGCAGTAGATTTAATTTTATCAAGAAATGAATCAACTTGTAATTTTGATATATTTAATGTCGCTACAAATGATTATATAACTGTCACAGAGATTTCAAAACTTGTATGTGAAACCATAGGATTGAATTTAAATGATGTAGATTTTCAATATACCGGTGGTGATCGAGGATGGAACGGAGATGTTCCAAAGATACTTTTTAATTCTAATAAAATTCGTAATTTAGGTTGGTCGAATCGCTTTACATCCAAGGAGGCAATCAAGAAGTCTCTCAGAGATATGTATATCAATTTGCACAAGTAAATTTAAGAATGCATATTTATAAGTCTTACGTCTACTTTTAATATTTTAAGGTTTAAAGTTTTAATATGATTATTACTCGAAGTCCGTTAAGAATTTCCCTAGGAGGAGGTGGAACAGATTTACCTTCATATTTTCATGAGCATGAAGGTTTTCTTTTATCTGCTGCAATAAATAAATATGTATATGTAACTGTTAATAGGCCTTTTATAGAGGGAATCTTTCTTAAGTACTCCCAACTTGAGCATGCTAATTCGATCACGGAGGTTAAACATCCAATCATTCGTGAGGCTCTGCAGATGCTTGATTTCAAGACTCCACAGATTGAAATTTCAAGTCACGCAGATGTACCTGCTGGAACAGGACTCGGTTCTTCGGGAAGCTTCACCACTGCCTTACTTAAAGCTCTATACACTCACCGTAAAAAAAACCTAAACCATGAAGAATTAGCTGAACTGGCATGTCATATTGAAATTGATCGTCTAGGTGAACCGATTGGCAAACAAGACCAATATATTGCTTCATTAGGCGGGATTACATGTTTTACTTTTCATCAAAATGATAAGGTTTCAGTAAAGCCATTAAACATTAATATGGAAACTATGTTTGATTTAGAGGATAACTTATTACTTTTCTTTACAGGATTTTCAAGAAGTGCAGGCGATATTTTAAAAGATCAGAAAGTTAAATCTCAAAAAAATGATAAAGACATGCTTAATAATCTTCATTATGTTAAGGATTTGGGTTATCGCAGTCGTGATGCCCTAGTAAAGGGAGATACAAAATTGTTTGGGGAGTTGATGCATGAGCATTGGAAAAATAAGAAAAAAAGATCTGGTGGTATGAGTAATTCAAAGATTGATGATTGGTATAATATTGCAATGCAGAACGGTGCAATTGGAGGAAAGCTTGTAGGAGCAGGTGGAGGTGGATTTTTGATGTTCCTAGCAGATGATCGAAATAAATTGCGTCGTGCGATGTCTCAAGCAGGCCTTGAAGAAATGCGCTTCAATTTTGACTTTGAGGGAACCAAGGTTATTGTTTCAAGCGGAGTAAGTTAAAATAATGTTTCCTGTTGCTATATTAGCCGGCGGTTTAGCTACAAGATTACATCCTATAACGGAAACTATACCAAAAGCACTTGTTGAAGTAGCTGGCAAACCTTTCATTATTTGGCAATTATCCTACTTGAAGAAACAAGGAGTAACTCATGTGGTTATTTGTGTAGGCTTTTTAGGAGAAATGATTCGAGATGTGGTTGGTAATGGTGGAAAGTTTGGGTTGAGAGTAAACTACTCAGAGGATGGCCCAAATCAACTAGGAACAGGAGGGGCACTTGTGAAAGCAACTGCTTTGTTAGAAGATAATTTTTTTGTATTGTATGGAGATTCTTTTTTACCAGTAAATTTTTCTTTTGTCCAAGAAGCATATTGTAAAAGCAAGCAAGCAGCTTTGATGACTATTTTAAAAAATAAAAACCAGTGGGATTTAAGTAACGTATTATATCAAGATGGTCATATAATTAAGTATAGTAAGCATAAACCTACAAAGGAGATGGCACATATAGATTACGGATTAGGAGTGCTCTCGACATCAGTATTAGAAAATTACTTCTCTGAACAATCATTTGATTTGGCAGATATATATCAAGATCTTTGTAAGAAAAATAAATTGGCGAGCTTTGAGGTTCATAACCGCTTTTATGAAATAGGATCACATGCAGGCTTAAAGGAAACAGAACAATATCTATCAATGAGGGAGAAAAAATGAATTACGCAGAAAAACATATGAATGAAGCAGCAGAAATTATAAAGAAGATCGACACTTCTGCCATTGAAAAGATTGCTGATCTAGTAGCAAATTTAAAAGTACAGGGGGGGCGTATTTTCTTTTTAGGAGTGGGAGGTAGTGCTGGCAATTGTTCCCATGCTGTGAATGATTTTAGGAAGATAGTTGGTATTGAATCTTACGCACCAACTGATAATGTATCTGAGCTAACAGCAAGAACTAACGATGAAGGCTGGTCAACCGTATTTGTAGAATGGCTTAAAGTAAGTAAACTTCAATCTAAGGATGCACTCTTTATCTTCTCTGTAGGCGGTGGAAATTTAGAAAAAAATATTAGCCCTAATTTAGTTGAAGCTATTAAGTTGGCTAAGACTATTGGAACAAAAGTAATCGGAGTTGTTGGTCGTGATGGAGGCTTTACTGCACTTTCTGCAGATGCATGCGTAATTGTTCCAACAATAAATTCTGAGACCATTACACCTCATGCCGAAGCATTTCAAGCGGTAGTATGGCATTTGCTTGTATCTCATCCAAAACTCAAGATGAACGAAACCAAATGGGAATCTTCGGTTTAGTTAACTGTTCAATGATATGCAATATCTGAAGCGAGCAGTCTTTTTGGATAGAGACGGTGTAATAAATCGTTCAATAGTTCGCAATGGAAAGCCCTATCCACCCAAAAACTTTTTAGAGTTGGAAATTTTACCGGGTGTTATTAATTCTATGAAATCTCTTAAAGAACAGGGTTGGTTACTTATTGTGATTACCAATCAACCAGACGTAGCTAGGGGAACAGCAGATATAGCTGACGTAGAAGAAATAAACCAGCATTTGCTTAAACATTTGCCAATTGATGAATTTCTGACCTGTTATCACGATAACAACGATGGATGCAATTGTCGTAAACCAAAACCTGGCGCATTGTACACCGCAGCTGATAATCATGGAATAAATCTTTCGGCTAGTTTTATGGTCGGCGACCGCTGGAGTGATATAGAAGCTGGAAAAAATGCTGGTTGTAAGACTATATTTTTAGATTATAATTACAATGAAAGAAGACCTAATAATTATGATCATAAAACATGTTCACTTCTCTCTGCATCAAAAATTATTTTAAGGGATTATTATGAAAGTGAAAAATGTTAACGAATTAAATATTAAAATATTTGCGGATGGAGCTGATAAAGAGGACATGTTGCAAATGTATGCTAAACCATTCATAAAAGGCCTTACTACAAATCCCACGTTAATGAATAAGTCTGGCGTGAAAGATTACCGTTTTTTTTGTAAAGACATACTCTCACATATAAAAGATAAGCCACTGTCCTTTGAGGTTTTTTCTGATGACCTAAAGGAGATGGAGCGTCAGGCTATTGAGATCGCAAGTTGGGGAGACAATGTGTATGTCAAGATACCTATAACAAACACAAAACGTGAGAGTTGTTTTTCATTGGTTGAAAAGTTGACTGCACAAAAAGTTAAAGTAAATGTGACAGCAATAATATCGCTTGATCAAGTAAAAAATATAGCTCCAGCATTAAATCCAGATGTTCCAAGTTATATATCTGTTTTCGCAGGAAGAATTGCCGATACTGGCAGAAATCCACTCCCAATTATGTCTTCAGCATTAGCAACACTTCAATCAAATACTAATGCTGAACTGATATGGGCTAGTCCACGCGAATTACTAAATATTTATCAAGCAGAAGATATTGGATGTCATATTATTACTGCAACTAACGATATATTAAAAAAACTTAAATTAGTAGGATATGATTTGGAGGCTTTTTCATTAGATACTGTTAGGATGTTTTATAATGATGCCGTAGAGGCTGGTTATAAATTATGAAAGTATTCTAGGAGTTTTTTTGAAACTAACAATCGCCATCCCTACATTTAACAGGAACAATATTCTTAAAGAAAATCTTTCGAAGCTTCTTCCTCAGATTACCGAGGATTGTAGAATTATAATTTTTGATAATTGCTCCGATATTCCAGTTGAAAATTCATTGAAGGATTTATTGGAGAGTAGTTCTCAGGTAGATATAAGTGTGGTTAGGAATCGTTATAATGTTGGTATGACTGCCAATATTCTTAAGTGTTTTGAGGCATGTAATGATCCGTGGTTATGGGTGCTGGGTGACGATGATGAAGTTACCGATGGGGCAGTTGCTAGGATTCTTAACGATATAGAAAAGCAACAAAAGATGCACTTTCTTACTTATGCATGGGATGAAGATTCATTTAAACGGAAAAAAAAACTAATTACAAAAGGAATTGATCAATTTCTTGAACAATTTGAAACCTTTGGTGCAGTCCTTTTTCTCTCAACCTCTATTTATAATATGAAAAAAATTTCGAGCGGTATGTCATTTGCACATTTTTTTCAAACATCCTACGCACCACATCTAGTCATGCTTTTCATGTCCCTAGGAGATTATGGCAAGTGTGCTTTTTATAAAGATCAAATAGTTTTTAACGAAGCTGATAAAACACCAGCTCATTTAAAATGGGATCAAATTTTCATATATCAAACCACGATACTTCTTCGTTTGCCCTTAAAGCCAAGAACAATTCAAAAACTTAAAACACGACTTGAACAGCTTACAAGAGTTTGGACAATTTATAATTTTATTTTTACTCTAACTTTTATGAAATATGAGAATGGCGGAATAAATAAACCTACCATTCTATATGGAGAGATTGTTAGAAGTTTTTACCATCTAGATAGACGGTTGATGACAAGAATTACTTCATGGCTTGGATATTTTATAATCAAATACCCTTCAATGTTTAGATGGATTTTTTCTAAAATTTTTAAAATTATAAAAGGAAGAGAATTTAAATTGCAGAATAACTTAAGAGTATGAATATTCTTCTTATTACTCCTGGAATAAACAAAAGTTTTAATGATAATTATCATGCATATAAATATATTGCAGATGTTAATAATAATATTCTTGCAATTTCTAATAAAGAAAATATCAATAAAGGGGGTCGCCAAAAAAAAAGTCCAGAGATTGATGTTGATGGTTCACTAGTTATACATAGAATTTTCGATTCAATGCGGGAACAACAATCTTTTTTTCGAAGACTCGCTTATAAAAAAAAAATAAATGCTCTTGTATCAAAATTTCGACCTGACATAATTTTTTGTGAGGAAATTAGCAATCTGAGGTTTGCCTTGGAAATTAAAAATATTCTTGGGGTCCCAATTGTTCTGCGAACTGAATTTGCATTTGACCCTAATTTTCCATATAGAAGTTTAGGAAGGATATTAAAGCTTTTTAAAAATTCACTTACCGGCGATCATCTTCCTATACTTTTAGGAAAATTAATATGGAATTGGGCTTATGCTAGATCAGATGCAGTTATTTCTTGCTATTATGAAGATGTAATAAATAAAACTAAGGTAAATAACACTCCGTTTTATTTTATTCCATGGCCGACTTTTTATCCTAATATTAAAAATAATTCTAGAAGAGTTAGAAATCGAGCCATTTTTATAGGTGCATTCGATCCTCACAAAAATCTAAGTGAGTTATTAATCACTATCCCATATATTTTGAGCCAAACTCACATTAAAGAGTTCTGCATTGTTGGTGTTGGTGAGGATATAGAGATTATTAAACAGCTAAGAGCTAAATACCCTAATCAAATAACACATTATCAATCATTGAGTCGTGAAGATTGTCTCTTATTGATTCGAGAAAGCTTCATCTCTTATTCTCCAGCAACTCGAGGTGGATGGGGTTTTATAGGAGATTCTTGGGCCATGGGGACGCCTGTCGTTGTAACGCATAATCATTATGGATTCCTTGATGATGTTGACTCAGTAGTGACATCTAAGGAAAAAATAGTAAAAAGAATTAATTCTCTTTATGAAAATAAAAATGAATTTGATAGACTAAGCAAGGGCGGGCATAAACGTTTTCTCAAAAATCACACATCCCAAGCAGTTGGACAAAAATTTCTGGATATCTGCGAATCACTTATAAATTAATGCTAGATATTTTTTTTGAAATAAAACCTATATGAATGATTATTCTCAATACATATTAGCCCTTTATTTTTTATCTGTGTTTTGGGTTTTAATAACAAAATTTATAAATACTGGCTTAGGAAACTTTTTTGCTCTAATTGTATCTTTTATAACATTTTTAATTGCATCATTTCGGCCTAGCCATTTTCCAGATATGGAAACTTATAAGCGAATGTTTTTTGAGGTATCAGTTGGTCCAGAATATTGGTCGGAGTCTCACGGTGAGGAAGGTTATAAAATACTATCTTATATTTTTTATCAGATATGGGATGATTATGCTGGATTCCTTTTATTCATTGCTCTTTTGTCATATGCATTATTAGTTATAATTTCTAAAATTTCAAAAGTACCATTCAGTTATCTATGGTTTACTTATTTTAGTTTCTATTTTGTTACTCGTGATTTAGGTACGATGCGGTTAGCCCTTGCCTGCCATTTAATAGTAATTGCATTGCTACAAAGAAAAATTATTTGGCAATTTTTTATTCTAGCTATAGCATCGTTTACGTTTCAGTATTATGCATTTGTAGCAATTTCTGCTTCAATTCTATCTCGAATAAAACCGACTTTGCTTCTTTTAATTTATTTAATGATTCCATTTGCTATTATTGGGGTGAGTGGCATCCTTGACATATATACAGTAGAAAATTCCTTTTTAGCATCTGAGAGACTCGTTGAGGCATATATACAGTCAGATTATAATAGTAATAGAGGTGTCCCAGTTATAATTCCAACGATTAGAAATTTATTTTTTGCTTTACTGTTATTTTATTTTATGAAAGAAGAAGTAAAGTTCCGAAAGTACCGAATATGGGTTTGGTCGGCATTCTTATCTGTATTAACCTATTTATTATTTGCAGATTTTCTCATCGTAGCACAGAGATTTTCTGCTTACTTTGGTGCAATTATTCCTCTAGGGCTGGCATACCTTTTAAATAAGAATAATTTAAGTCTTCTAGAATTTTCTCTGATATTTTTTTTAGTCTTATTTAACTTTTTTCTTTTATTTTATTATAATGATTTCGTTTGGCGGATTTAATATGAAAAACTTTTACAATTATTTTGTGAAATATTTTTTTGATCGAGATAGCTAATTGTCCGTTAGATGATTAAATTTTTTTTTTAAAATTTTATAAGACTAAACATTGCATATTGGGTTATTTATTTTCATAGTTAAATGAATTGAATTTAAATATAGTTATCATTATGATAATATTTTCATATGACATATACAAAGCCTAAACATAATAAAAAAGTACCATCTATAGCTGTCTTACTTTCTGCTTTCAATGGTATCAGATGGATAGAAAGCCAAATAAAAACTATTCTAGCTCAGAAGAATGTTTCTATAGAAATATTTATAAGTATTGATATCTCTATTGATAAAACTTATGAATTATGTTGTCTTTTATCAAAAAAAAATAAAAATATTACTTTGTTGCCATATGGCAAAAGATTTGGAGGTGCAGCAAAAAATTTTTATAGATTAATTCGTGATGTAGATATATCAAAATTTGATTATATTGCGTTATCAGATCAAGATGATATTTGGGATAAAAATAAAATGTATCAAGCTTCTAGAATAATTGAAAAAAATAATTTGGGCGGGTACTCTAGTGATATTACTGCTTTTTGGGCTAATGGAAGAAAAAAAATAGAAAAAAAATCGTTTCCTCAAAAAAAATATGATTATTATTTTGAATCAGCTGGACCAGGTTGTACCTACGTTTTAAAAAAACAGCAAATGTTAGAATTTAAAAAATTTCTAATTAAAAACTGGAAAAGAGTAAATTTAATCGAATTACATGACTGGATTATTTATGCTTTTTTTCGTTCGCAGAATTTTAAGTGGATTATAGATAATAAACCTTTAATGTACTACCGCCAGCATAGATTTAATCAATTCGGCTTGAATTCTGGATATAAGGCCTATTTTTATCGATTAAAAAAAATAAAATCAAAATGGTATTTTGGTGAAGTATGTAAAATAACTAATTTATTAAATATAATTTCCCCAAATAAATTTTCACTCAATAGAAATTTCTTAATAAAAAATTTTTGGAATTTGAGGCGTAGACCAAGAGATACAATAATTCTTTTATTTTTAAATATATTTTATATATTTTAATGAAATTTTTAGTAACAGGTGCGACTGGTTTTATTGGGCGGGCTCTTGTTCAAGAGCTTATAAGAAAAAAATTTAATGTATCAATTGCTATTCGTCAAAGAACAAATTTATTTAATGATCAAGTAAAGCAATTTATATTTGATGATTTTAGTAAAAATCCTGATCTCTCTTCATGTCTTAAAGATATTGATTGCCTTATTCATTTAGCTAGCAAGGTCCATGAGGTAGGAAGAGATAATGTATCAGATTTAGATAACTATAAAAAAATTAATACAGATTTTACAGTTAATCTTGGAAAACAGGCAATTTCTGCAGGCGTTAAAAAATTTATATTTTTAAGCTCTATTGGTGTTAATGGCTATCAATCAGAGAAACCATTTCTAGAAAGTGATATTCCGAATCCACAAGGCCCGTATGCTATTTCTAAATATGAGGCAGAGCTTGGATTGTTAGATTTAGCTTCAAATAATAATTTAGAAGTTGTAATTATTAGACCTCCGCTAGTTTATGGAGATAATGCCCCTGGTAACTTTGGTCGATTAACCAAATGGGCGCGAGCTAGGCTTTCAATACCTTTGCCACTGGGAGCTGTTAATAACTTAAGGTCATTTATAGCTTTAGAAAATCTATTAAGTTTTATCATTACCTGTAGCAGGCATCCAAACGCAGCCAATCAGGTTTTTTTAGTATCTGATGATGAAGATTTCTCAACAACTCAGCTTTTAAAAAAAGTTGCAAAAGCATTTAACAAAAAACCATGGCTGCTCCCAATTCCTGTGAGCTATATGATTTTTTTAGCAAAATTATTTGGTAAGAAAGCTGATGCAGAGCGTTTATTTTCTTCACTAACAATTGACAACAGTAGAGCAAAAAATTTATTGGGTTGGAGACCAGTAACATCAATGAATAAGCAGCTTTGTAAGGTGCGTTAAATGAAGAGAATATTTGATTTTATAATCGCCCTTATACTTTTAATTGTGTTGCTTCCTTTATTTTTTCTAGTTGCAGGTTTGGTTATTACGACATCAAAAGGACCAATTTTTTATTGCTCAGACCGTATTGGAAAAAACAATAAAATATATAAGATGCCAAAATTTAGATCAATGAGGGTAAATACCCCAGCGTTAGCAACTCACCTATTAGATAACCCAGATCTTTATTTATCACCTATAGGAAAATTTTTGCGACGTTCTAGCCTTGATGAACTCCCACAAATTTTTTCTATTTTAAAAGGTGATATGAGTTTTGTAGGACCACGACCAGCACTCTTTAATCAAAATGATTTAATTAAATTACGCTCTAAAAAAAATATTGATAAATTATTACCTGGGCTTACTGGATGGGCACAAATTAACGGTAGAGATGAGTTGTCAATAACTGAAAAAGTAGCTTTAGATGAAATTTATTATAAAAATCATTGCTTTTCATTTGATATAAAAATTATTTGGATGACAATTTTAAAGGTTATTAAAAAAGAGGGAGTTTCACATTGATTAATCAGTTTCTCCTGTTATTATCAAAACAATGTTTCTTCATATTAAACTAAAAAATGTCCTTTTTTATTAATAAATTACTTAGCTTACCTCGTCCTTTCAAGCAACTTATTATGATATTTATAGATTCAGTTGCTCTTATCGCGGTTCTAATACTCTCATTTTCAATGAGAGAAGGTGTTTGGTACATACCAGCAAACAACTTTATTTTTTGGCTTATCTTAATTTCCCCTCTTATTGGAGGATTAATTTTCAGTTTTTATGGTTTGTATCGATCGATCACACGTCATGTAGGCTTTGATGCATTATGGAATATTGTTAAAGCAGTTTCTTTATATTCTTTTGTGTGGGGTGTTATTTATTTATTAGGGGAAGCTACTTCTAGGTCTGTTGTATTAATAAACTGGACACTATTATTATTCGTAATAATCTCCATACGTATGTTAGCACGCTGGATTTTAATTAATGATGTAATGGTGCAGAATTATATTCAAAATGAAATTTCACGCAAAAGAATATTAGTTTACGGAGCCGGTAATGCAGGTATACAGCTTGTTGGCGCTTTGACTCATTCTTATGAATATAATCCAGTTGGATTCATTGACGATTCAAATGAGTTACAAGGGAATTATATTGTTGGTTTAAGTATTTATTCTCCAGATGAAATTAGTAATGTAATCAATAGACTCAAGGTAGACGAAGTTTTAATTGCTATGCCCAGTGCCTCAAGAAAAAGAAGGTTTGATATTATTAAGGCATTAGAACCTTATCCTGTTTTGGTTAGAATGCTACCTGGTGTTTCGGAACTTGCTGAGGGCAAGGTAGGTGTTGATGACATGAGGAGGGTAGATATCAAAGATTTGCTGGGAAGGGAGCCAATTTCAGCTGATAAAAAACTACTAAGTAAAAACGTTACTAATATGGTATTGATGGTTACTGGTGCAGGTGGTTCAATCGGGTCGGAGATTTGTAGGCAAATCATACCTTTAAAACCAAAAGCACTAATTTTGTATGAAGTTAGCGAGTTAGCCCTTTATAAAATTGAAAAGGAATTATCTAACATTGATGGTCACCAAATTAATATTTATCCAGCTCTAGGTAGCGTAAATAATAAAGGACGTCTTGATAATGTAATGAAACATTTTAAGGTAGATACTATCTATCATACTGCGGCATACAAACATGTCCCAATGGTTGAATTTAATAATACGGAGGGAGTAGACAATAATGTTTTTGGAACCTTAAATTGTGCAGAAATTGCTATTGCTAATAGTGTTGAAACTTTTGTATTAATCTCCACAGACAAAGCAGTTCGTCCTACCAACACAATGGGAGCAACTAAGAGATGTGCCGAATTAATATTACAAGCACTTTCAGAAATTCAAACTACTACAAAATTTAGTATGGTACGTTTTGGCAATGTTCTTGAATCAAGTGGTTCTGTAATTCCTTTGTTCAGAAAGCAGATTAGAGAAGGAGGTCCTTTAACGGTCACTCATAAAGATATTTATCGTTTCTTTATGACTATATCTGAAGCAGTAGAATTGGTAATTCAAGCAGGTGCAATGGGTAAAGGTGGTGATGTATTTATTCTTGATATGGGCAAACCAATCAGCATTGATGTTCTAGCAAAGAAAATGGTTAAATTAAGCGGATTAGAGTTAAAAGACAAGTTAAATCCGAACGGAGATATAGAGATTAAATATACTGGCCTTAGATCAGGTGAGAAACTTTATGAGGAGCTCCTTATTGGAGATAACGCTAGTAAAACAAAAAACCCACTAATTATGCGTGCTAAAGAGGAAATGATTGCGTGGGAAGATCTTAAGCTTGTTCTTGACAGCTTAAAAAAAGAAGTTGAAAATTGTGATCAAGAAAAAATACGTAAACTATTGGTAAAAATTGTTCCAGGCTTTAAACCACAATCTAAAATAACTGATATTTTATTTGCAAAAGGCTGATATTAACTATAAAAATTAATTCAAGAAAAACTAAACTAAATCAAGAAAAAAAATTTTAAATTTAATATTTAAAATATTTTATCTATCTCCTCAATAGATGAAAAAGATTTTGTTATTGCTATTTTTGACCAATCTTGATTTGAACCGTAGCCATAATCAGCTCGAATAAAACTAAGCTTATTACGATTTGCCCCAAGACCATCATTTACCGTATCACCTAAAAAGTAAGAACTCTCAAACACATTATTTTTATTTATAATATCCTTAATCATTTTATCTTTATTTCTGATTAATTTTTGACTGTCACTACATTCAACATAAGTAAAAAAATTCTGCCAATTAAAGTAATTAATTAGTTTATTGGTAGGCGAATGTCTTTTGTTAGTAGCAATTGCCATATGAATTTTTTTTGCATTAAGTTTTTTTAGGGTCTCAGTTACGGCAGGGTAGGGATGTGAGTTTTTAATAGCATGTTCGTCATGCATCTCAATAAATAGTTTTATAAACTTGTCTAATTGACTCTGATGATTTGGACCTAATATTTCTGATGCAGTGTCACGTAGCGGTGGACCTATTAGGATTTTTTTGGCATAAGTAATTCTTTCAGGCGCAAGGTAGTTTGTTATGCTTTGAAAGCACTGATAGATAGCTTTTTCAGAGTCAACTAATGTGCCGTCAAAATCAAAAATAATTGCTTTAATCAAAGATTGACCCAACCATCTTCTTTAACACTTTGTTGAATGCTTTCGAGTGTTCTTACATTCCATAATGCATCCTCATTTGATAATTTTGAAACTACATCTGAACTAATGATTTTATTAAAATGATTAATTTCTAAAACAAAGTGATTGGCTGCTGGGACAACCTCTTCAGTTAAGTCGGAACTTTCCGTATTTATAATTATTTTGGCTTGCTTATCCTCTGGCTGCCAAACAATTGGGCATTTAATTCTTCCCAATGGCCCAAACGCTTCAAATTCTGATCTGCGAGTGCATTCAAAGCTAATATCAAAAGTTGCACGCTTATCATTACCAAAGTCAATTAAACCACTCGTTGAGATATCGGCACCATGTTCATTAAGTTTAGCTATAGCTTTAACTCTCTTAGGGTTCTCTTTAAAACACTGTCTTATGGTGTGGATAGCATAGGGGCCTATATCCCACAGCGCACCACCTCCATTTTTCATAGAGCGATTAATTCGATAAAACCTTGCTGGTTTAATCGGAAATGAAAACATGGAGTGTGCGTAATTGATATCTCCTAAAATATTTGATTTGATTGTATTTATAATTCGATCAAATTGGGGATGAAATGCATACATAAATCCTTCCATAATTTTGACATTATTTTTAGATGCCTCTCTAATCAATTCTTCCACTTCTCGAGTTTTTATTGCCATTGGTTTTTCAATTAGAACATGTTTTCCTGCTCTTATGGCTTTCAAGGCAACTTCTGTATGTTCCTCATTTGCAAGGGGAATATATATGGCATCTACTTTTTTATGATTGATGACTTTATCAAAACCATCAAAACAAGATACTTTGTCTTCATATTCTGGTAGGTGCTTTAAAAGACATTCTTTTGAAGCACTAGGACGCCTGCTGCCTATCGATATTAACTCACCTAGTTCTGATTGAACAATAGCAGGCATAAGTCGCTCATTTACTCTCGCTGCACCTAAAATACCCCATCCAATTTCTTTCATAAACTTTCCTTAGTATTGTTTTGGTTTTCACCAATATGATTTACACCTTTTGATTTTGATAACATAATTTGTTTTTGTCTTTCAGTTACACCTGCTTTTTTCTTATCGCTAAGCTTATTAAAGCAATAAGGACAGGAAATACCTTTGGTGTAGTGATCCGATTCTAATTCTTCGGGAGATAGAGGGTGTCTGCAAGCATAGCATTGGTCATATTGTCCTTCATCTAAACCATGCGTAACAGCAACGCGTTGATCAAAAACAAAGCATTCTCCCTCCCATAAACTTTTCTCTTTCGGAATATTTTCTAAGTATTTCAATATACCCCCTTTGAGGTGATAAACATCTTCAAAACCTTTCTCAAGCATCAGAGAGGTTGCTTTTTCACATCGAATGCCTCCAGTACAAAACATAGCAACTTTCTTTTGCTTATTATCTTTTAGATTTTTTTCCACAAAGGTAGGAAATTCCCTAAATGACTCTGTTTGAGGGTTAATTGAATTTTTAAAAGTCCCAAT
>ENA-OREN01001010-OREN01001010.1-marine-metagenome-genome-assembly--contig:-NODE-1010-length-35350-cov-6.363167_pt1 | contig 35350 bp, 31 predicted proteins | sample MGYA00248624_ERZ508555 | MGnify/ENA primary metagenome ERZ508555 (study PRJEB26222, sample SAMN06267773) | marine metagenome | isolation source: Saanich Inlet, British Columbia, Canada | place... | reverse complement strand
GTGGCTGCAGAGCTAGCATACACCATTGTTGAATCGTCTTTTTTTGCCTTATTTAGTAAATCATAAAACGAGTTAACATTGGTTTGCATTACAATTTCTTGGTCATACACTCGCGTGTCTGAAATCGCTGCCTGATGAAACATGTAGTCAAATTTATAATCATTCAAAAGTGCTAAGTCGGCTTTGCTATTGATATTGCCACACACCACATCGCCGGTAAAGCCGATTAAATTTTTGTAATGACCAAAGCTCTGCAAATTACCGTTAGCAAAGGTGGCCTCGCTTCTAAAGCAGTCAAACACCACCACTTGTGAATCTGGATAATTTTCTTGAAAATAAAAGGCTAGGTTGCTGCCGATAAAGCCAGCTCCACCAGTAATTAAAATAGTTTTATTATTGAAGTCTGTGTTGCTATAGGTCATCTGTATTAGTTGATTAAATGCATGGTTCATATGATAAACGAAAACCTAGCCAAAATTCAACATTCATCAAGGCTAGCCTTAGTATAATTAATCCAAATTGACAGGCTTAATACAAGTATGAAGTACACTAAAAACTTTTACCAAATCAAATCAAATACTGAGATATTTGAAAGACTGCAAGTTGAGCGTAAAACCATCGGTTATTACGATTTGCCGTATCAAGATACAACTGATATTAAAGAGTATGTAGCTACAATAACCAAAAAACACATTGTTGTTTTAGGTGTTGGCGGTTCGAGTCTTGGTGCTCGGGCAATCTATGAATTTTTATTGCCATCAAATAATTACCATAAAGATCTGCTTTTTTTAGAAACAGTTGATCCGCTTAAGATGAATCACTGTTTAAAGAAGGTAGACTTGAATAATTCGCAGTTTTTGGTCATTTCTAAATCTGGCAATACGATTGAAACCATTAGTATATTCAAATACTTAAATTCACTAGTAGAGATCAATAGCTCAAATTGCACAATCATTTCAGAAGCTGGAAGTGCACTGACTAAATTTGCTAGTGATAACAACATCAAAGCGTTTGATTTGGCACAGAATGTGGGCGGACGTTTTTCAGTGTTTAGCGTGGTAGGCTTGGTGCCACTGGCAATGGTCGGTGTGGATATTGATAACCTGCTTAATGGATGCAAGCGTGTAGCAGATAGTTTTTTTGCTAAAGAGGGCTACTACAAACCTATTATTAGAAAAGCTAGATTTTTGGTTGAGAATAAAAATAAGTTTAATATTAATATTATTTTTTCTTATTCATCATTATTGGAAAGTTTTAATAAATGGTATGTACAGCTTTGGGCGGAAAGCCTCGGCAAGGTTAATATTAACGGCACGCGTCAAGCGCTCACACCAATCGGCTTGGTTGGCCCGGTTGATCAGCATAGCTTTTTGCAAATGATTGTGGATGGCGTGCGTGATAAAACCGTGACGTTTATCAAGATTGATGACCTAAAAGATGAGACAATCATTCCAGAAGATACGGCTAATAAGTTTGATAGTTTGGCTTGTGGTTACGCAGAAGGCTATAGTTTTAATGAGCTGTTAAATATGCAGGCTGATGCTACCATTCAATCAATCCAAGAGCAGGATAATATCCCTTGTGATGTAATTTCTATTCGCACGGTTGATGAATATAATATTGCCAAAACCATGTTTAGCTATCAATTGCTAGTTTCCTGTATTGGTGCATTCTTACAAATCAATACCTATAATCAACCAGGGGTTGAGTATGGAAAAATTAATTTAGCTGAAAAGTTCACACAAGCATCATGATTAAAATTAACAAATGTTTATTCCCGGTTGCAGGCTACGGCACTCGCTTCTTGCCAGCTACCAAAGCTATTCCTAAAGAGATGCTGCCCATTCTTACCAAGCCACTAATTCAATACGGCGTGGAAGAGGCGATGAGTGCTGGCATGACCACCATGGCCATGGTCACTAGTAAGTATAAGCAAGCGATTAAAAACCACTTTGAGCCACATGCAGATATTGAGGCCAGCATTAAAGGCACTGCCAAATCAGCATTGCTTGATGAAGTTAATCATACCTCAGAGCAATGTGACTTTACTTATATTGAACAGCAGGAAATGTTGGGCTTGGGGCATGCGATTTATACCGGTAAACCGCTAATTGGCAATGAGCCTTTTGCAGTTATCCTGCCAGATGATTTATGCACTAATTCAGCTGACTCTGTGCTCACACAAATGGTAAGGCTTTATGAGCAACACCCTGATTGCTGTATTGTTGCCATTGAAGAGGTGCCAATGACTGAAGTGGATAAATATGGCGTAATTGATGGTGAGTTGCTAGAGGGTTCTAATGATGCTTATCGAGTTCATAGTATGGTAGAAAAGCCTAGCTCTGCTGATGCGCCAACCAATCTGGCTATTATCGGCAGATACATCCTCACATCAGAAATCTTTGATGCACTTGAAAACACAGTGCCAGACAAAAACGGCGAGATTCAAATCACTGATGCATTGATGACACTTGCCAAGCAGGGCAAAGTTATTGCCTATAAATTTCAAGGTGAGAGATTTGATTGTGGCAGTGTTGAAGGTTTTGTTATAGCGACTAATTATTTTGCTAAACGACAGCTTATATTTTAAATTTTTATTTACCTACTGGCTTCGAGAGAGTGTTGTGGTGCGGTAGCAATGATAGTAAACTATAAATAAACAATGAAAAATAATAAAAAAATAGCGCTAATAGGGCTAGGGTATGTAGGTCTCCCTCTTGCTGTAGAATTTGGAAAAAAACGCGAGGTCGTTGGTTTTGATACAAACCAGCCCAGAATTAATGATCTTAAGGATGGTATTGACTCAACCCTTGAAACCACCCCTGAAGAGCTTAAAGATGCAATCCATCTGAGCTATACAACCAATCTAGAGGATATTAAAGATTGCACTATTTTTATAGTTACAGTTCCAACGCCAATAGACAAACATAAAAGACCTGATTTAACTCCTTTAGAAAAATCTAGTGAGGCAGTAGGCTCCATTCTTAAAAAAGGTGATATTGTCATCTATGAGTCAACCGTCTACCCCGGCGCAACAGAAGAAGTTTGCGTGCCAATCCTTGAAGAGAAATCAGGCCTAACATTCAACAAAGACTTTTATTGTGGCTACTCTCCTGAGCGTATCAACCCAGGAGATAAAGAGCATCGTGTTACCACTATTAAAAAGGTGACCGCAGGATCAACTCCTGAGATTGCTACTGAAGTTGATGAACTGTATCAAGAGATTATCACTGCAGGCACTCATAAAGCAAGCAGTATTAAGGTGGCAGAAGCTGCCAAGGTTATTGAAAACACCCAAAGAGATGTAAATATTGCTCTTATTAATGAACTCTCACTTATCTTTAATAAATTAGATATAGATACAGAATCCGTATTAGAAGCAGCAGGCACTAAATGGAACTTTTTACCATTTAGACCGGGCTTAGTAGGAGGGCACTGTATTGGTGTCGATCCATACTACCTAACTCACAAAGCACTTGAGGTTGGTTACAATCCAGAGATGATTCTTGCAGGGCGTAGGTTAAACGATAGCATGGGTTCTTATGTGGCAGATCAAGTATCAAAACTAATGACTAAAAAACGTATTCATATCGTAGATGCAAATGTACTAATCATGGGTTTAACATTTAAAGAAAATTGCCCTGATATCCGCAATACTCGTGTAGTTGATTTGGTTGAGGAATTTGAAAGCTTTAATTGCAATGTAGATATCTATGATCCCTGGGTCAATAAAGACGAAGTTGTTTATGAATATAACATTAGACCAATAGATGCGCCGATAGAAGGTAAATATGATGCAATTCTATTGGCTGTTGCACATGATGAATTTAAAGAGTTATCGTTAGACCAAATAAAATCATTTGGCAAGGATAGTCACGTGCTTTATGATATTAAATATTTACTTAAGGCTGATGAAGTAGATGGGAGGCTATAGATGACTAAATACGAAAAATTACAAGAGTACTTAAAAAACAATCAAAGTATTTGGTTGATAACTGGTGTGGCTGGGTTTATTGGTTCTAACCTGTTAGAAAAATTACTTATTCTGAATCAAAAGGTAGTGGGTCTTGATAACTTTGATACAGGCTACCAACACAATATTGACCAAGCTATTGAAGATGCTGAAAACGCAACAGGTAAATCATTAAGTGGTAACTTTAATTTTATTAAAGGCGACATTAGAGAATTGAAAGACTGTCAGAAAGCTTGCAGTGGTGTTGATTATGTTCTACATCAAGCTGCACTAGGATCTGTGCCAAGATCAATTGAAGACCCTATTAATACCAATAGAGCTAATATTGATGGTTTTTTAAATATGCTAGTAGCAGCCAAAGATGCAAAGGTAAAACGCTTTGTGTATGCCGCCTCAAGTTCCACTTATGGTGATCATCCTGACCTGCCAAAAGTAGAAGATAAAATCGGTAATCCATTAAGCCCCTATGCAGTCACCAAAGTTGTTAATGAGTTATATGCTAGCGTTTTCGCAAAAACATATGGGTTTAAAGTCATAGGTCTTAGATATTTTAATATCTTTGGTAAAAGGCAGAATCCAAACGGAGCCTACGCTGCCGTTATCCCAAAATGGGTATCGGCAATATTAAATAATGAAGACGTGTTTATTAATGGAGATGGTGAAACAAGTAGAGATTTTTGCTATATTGATAACACAGTACAAATAAATTTACTGGCGGCAACAACCGATAATGATAAGGCGGTAGACCAAGTGTACAATGTTGCATTGAATGATCGAACAAGTCTTAATGATCTTTACATGATGATAGAAGATAGACTCGTACAAAGAACTAAAAATTTAAAGAGAAAAGAGCCAATTTATAGAGATTTTCGTGCCGGCGATGTACGACATTCATTGGCTGATATCAGCAAAGCACAGCAATTATTAAATTATCAACCAAAGTACAAAATAGACAAGGGTCTTGATGAGTCGATGGATTGGTATGTACAAGATTTAAGCTAATGCAAATTATTCCTGTAATTTTATCTGGCGGTTCCGGCTCACGTTTATGGCCATTATCTAGAGAACAGCATCCAAAGCAGTACCTCCCTCTCGTTGGCAATAATACAATGTTACAAGAGACATTGCTACGCTTAAAGGGACTGGATAATCTTGCTGAGCCAGTCATTATTTGTAACAGCAGTCATCGTTTCATGGTTGCAGAGCAATTAAAACAGATAGATATTAATAATCCAACAGTATTGCTTGAACCTGTGGGCAAAAATACAGCACCAGCTATTGCAGCTGCAGCGATTTATACCATTAATAGTGCGCAAGATAAAGAAGATCAAATATTACTTGTTCTCTCGGCAGACCACTTAATAGAGGACATTTCAAGCTTTTATAGTGCAATAGACAGCGCAACCAAGCATGCCACTAATGGCAAGCTAGTTACTTTTGGCATAGTCCCGGTTGATGCGAATACTGGTTATGGTTATATTCATAAAGGAGAAGCGCTTAACGATGCATTTACTATCAAAGAGTTTGTGGAAAAACCTAACCAAAAAGATGCAAAGTCATTTCTGAATAGTGGCGATTATTTGTGGAATAGCGGCATGTTTATGTTCAAGCCAGGCGTATTTATTGGAGAATTATTTTTATTTGATAGTGGCATGGCTTCCTTGGTTGACTTATCCATAAAGAACGCCAGTAGTGATCTTGATTTCTTTAGGCTTGATTCTGATTCGTTTAGTCAGATAAATGCAGAATCTATTGATTACGCAGTAATGGAAAAAACTGATAAGGCGGTAGTAGTTCCTCTGAATGCTAATTGGCATGATATTGGGTCCTGGTCTGCACTATATGATATATCGAAAAAAGATGAAAACAACAATGTAATCAAGGGAGACGTTGTTGCTGAACAGACAAGTAATAGTTATATCTATGCTAGCAACAAAATGATCGCCACACTAGGTATTGATAATTTAGTAATTATTGATACACCAGATGCGACTCTTATCGCAAGTAAAGACAAGTCACAAGAACTTAAGGTTGTTATTAAAAGACTTATTCAAGAAAACCGTTATGAACAAAAGCTACACAGAAAAGTTTATCGTCCATGGGGTTGGTATGATTCTCTTGAATCAGGTTCAAATTTTCAAGTCAAAAGACTTCACATTAATCCGGGTGCAAAATTATCTCTACAAGCGCACCAAAAGAGAGCGGAGCATTGGGTTGTTATAAAAGGCAAGGCTTTAGTTACGTGTAATGATAAAGATTTTATTTTAAAAGAGAATCAGTCAACCTATATTCCAAAAAATTCTAAACACCGTATAGAAAATTGTAAGGATAGTGCATTAGAGATTGTAGAGGTGCAATCGGGGGAATATTTTGGTGAAGACGATATAATCAGGTTCGATGATAAATATGGAAGAAATTAAAGACTTAAGAAGTGCAGTAAAGGCATATTCCGTTGAATAATTTTATAAAAAAAATAAAAGTATTGCTAAATAGAGAAAGTCAGAAGCAACTAGCTTATCTGGCGTTGTTCTCTATTATTATTTCTATTATTGAAACAGTGGGAATATCAGCAATTATGCCATTTATTGACGTTTCAACTAATTTTCAAATTATTCATGAAAATAAATACTACTCAAACATTTATAATTTTTTTGAGTTTGATTCTGAAATAGATTTTGCAATTTCTTTTGGTTTGGTTCTTTTTTGTTTTTACCTTTTTAGAGGTGTAGCGAATATACTCTATAACTATCGGATGACGCATTTCTCTCATACACTGTATACATTAATCACGCAAAAACTATTCCGAAAATACTTATCAATGCAATATCAAGATTACTCAGCTAAAAACAGTAGTCTTTTAACTAAGAATATTATTACAGAGGCCTCATTGTCAACTAATGTAATTTCAGCTGTTTTACTAATGGTTTCTGAATTTTTTGTCATCTTTTTCCTTTACACACTCATGTTATTTGTCAATTGGGAAATAACACTAGTATTTACATTCATTCTAGCCATTAAGCTATTATTTTTATCAAAGACCATATCAAAAAAGATTAAAAAAGTAGGAGTAATCAGGGCTGAAATTCAATCAGATTTTTATGAATTATTGAATCAATTTTTTGGTAATTTTAAGCAAATAAAGTTACAAAGTCATCGATGGAATAAAGCTCTAGTGAGTAAATTTAATAAAATAGTTAAAACTTATAGCCATATGAATATTGTCAATGGAACATTGTCAGTTATTCCACGAATATTTTTAGAAACAACAGGCTTCTCTTTGATTGTATTGTTGTTAGTTTACTTATTGTATTCTACACAAGGCAACGTACTTTATATTTTGCCTACTTTAAGTTTATTTGTTTTGGCATTGTATCGATTATTGCCATCTGTCAATAGAATTATTTCTGGTTACAATACTATTATGTATTATCATAAATCCATAGATATAATAGGGTCTGAACTGCAGATCTCTGTTGAGAACTTAGGAGTTAAAAAAGTATCTTTTGATAAAAATATATCTCTAAGCGAGGTTTGTTTTGAGTACAAAGATCAGAGTCAGGTTTTGAAAAACATTAATCTAATTATTAACAAAGGTGATAGTGTTGCATTTGTTGGTGAGAGTGGTTCCGGAAAAACTACATTGGTAGATTTAATTATTGGGTTATATTTTCAAAATAAAGGTGAAATAAGGATTGATGGCTTATTATTGAACGACCAAAATATACAAAATTGGCGGTCACAAATAGGCTACATTCCACAACAAGCGTATTTATTTGATGGCACTGTCGCAGAGAATGTTTGTTTTGGTAGAGAATTCAATAAAGATTACTTAATCAAGGTACTAAAACAGGCTAATATTTATGATTTTTTACAAACGAAAGAAGGAGTAGACACGTTAGTTGGTGAGGGTGGAATTCAGCTAAGTGGAGGACAAAAACAAAGAGTTGTTATAGCGAGAGCGCTATATGGAGATCCGGAAATTCTTGTATTAGATGAGGCGACAAGCGCTTTAGATGATGACACTGAAGAGCAAATCATGAACGAGATATATAATATTAGCAATAATAAAACACTAATAGTTATTGCACATAGGTTAAGTACGCTTGATAGATGTAAAAAAATTTACAAAGTTAAGAATGGGTCACTTATACAAGAAAATGATTTTTAACAAGAAAATACATATTGAAGATAAGTTGATATCTGCCACATCACCAACCTTTGTGATTGCTGAGGCTGGAGTAAATCATGGTGGAGATATGGTAATTGCCAAACAATTGATAGATTTGGCAGTTAGGGCAAAAGCAGACGCAGTTAAATTTCAAACATTTAAAGCCGAGCATTTAATATTGAATGATATACAAAAAGCACCATATCAAAAAGACACCACAGATGCGAGTGAATCACAATATGATATGCTCAAGAGGCTTGAAGTTAGCCGAGAGCAAAATCTAGATCTTAAGCAATACTGTATGGATAAAGGTATTGTATTTCTAACAACGCCATTCGATGAAGAAAGTCTAGAAGAGATTGATGAGCTTGACTTGCCTGCCTATAAAGTGGCATCTACAGATACCACGAATTTACCTTTTTTAAAAAAAATAGCCAAGAAAGGCAAGCCTATATTTTTATCGACAGGCATGAGTTACCTTTCAGAAGTTAGGTTGGCACTTGAAACTATTTATGAATACAATAAAGACGTAGTGTTGTTACAGTGTACTGCTAATTACCCAATTCAAGATAACGAGGCAAATCTGGCAGTTATTAATACGTATAGAGATAATTTTGATATATTGCTAGGTTATTCAGATCATAGTGTGGGCGTTGGTGCTGCACCATTTGCAATTCCTATGGGGGCCAAAGTAGTTGAAAAGCACTTTACAATTAATAAAGATGATGAAGGCCCTGATCATGCAGCATCGCTTTCACCGGATGAATTAATAGCTTTTGTAAAGACAGTTCGTAGGGTTGATACATACATGGGTAGCGAAATAAAGGAGCCGAGTTTGTCAGAGCAGAACACTAGAAAGTCGTTACAGAAATGTATGGTGTCCAGTCAAAATATCAAAAAAGGAGATTTGTTCACCAATGATAATCTTGTTGCTAAAAGAACGGGTGGTATTGGCATTTCTCCAATTGATTACGAAAGCATAATAGGAATAAAGTCACACAAAAGCTATAAGAAGAATGAGGTAATCTCCATTGACTAAGGTAGCAATTATAGGAGCTGGCGCACACACCAGATCATCAATAAACTTATTACTAAATTATTTTAATAGTGATGACATTCGTATTTATGACGATTCTTTTGTTAAAGGTGAACAAGAAATGATAAGTTCAATTCCATTAATTGGATGTATCAATGACATTGAATTAGAGCAAGATATTTTTTTATCTATTGGTGATAATAATTTAAGAAAAAAGTATTTCTTAAAGTTTAAAAATAAAATCATAAGAAATACTATCTCTCATAGCGATTCATTACAAGAAAAAGATGTAATATTTGGGATTGCTAATCAAGTTTTTGCACATAGTTATATTAATTCCCAAGTCGTAATTGGAGATAATAATATCATCAATACCGGTGCTATTATTGAACATGAGGCCGTAGTAGGCAGTCACAACCACATATCCATAGGGGTAAAAATATGTGGCAGAAGCACCATTGGCAATATGTGTTTAATTGGTGCAGGTGCAGTAATATTGGATAAATTATCTATTTGCGACAATGTAATTATTGGCGCAGGGTCTGTAGTTATCCGAGATATAAATGATGCCGGAACTTATGCGGGAAATCCAGCAAAGAGAATCAAATGATATACATCTCTACTTCATGTGTTAAAAATACCAAAATCAAAGACTCTGTCCAGGAATTAGCAGAAAATGACTTTCAAAATATTGAACTATCTGGCGGTACCGAATATTATGAAAATTTTGAAAATGATTTATTAGAATTAAAGGATAAGTACAGTCTTAATTATCGTTGTCATAATTATTTTCCACCACCGAAAAAACCGTTTGTGCTTAATTTAGCATCACTGAATGATGAAACATTTCAAATGAGTTTTGATCACCTAGAAAAAGTTATTGCTCTGTCAAATAGACTGGGGGCGGACAAATTTGCATTTCATGCAGGATTTTTTATTGATATTAGGTTAAGTGAAATTGGCAAAAAATTAAGTCGAGACAATTTATTCGATAAGAAAGAGGCTGTTGAGCGTTTTTGCAACGCTTATGATGTTATAAAAAGAAAGGCGAAAAATGTAAGCCTGTTTATTGAAAACAATGTATTTTCTAAGACTAATGCAGATACTTATGATGGCGAAAATCCATTTATGATGACCAATTTTGACGAATACAAATCTTTAAAAGAAAAAATAAATTTCAATCTGTTGTTGGATATTGCTCATTTAAAAGTTAGTTCAAAGACTTTGAGACTTGATTGGGAAGAGGAATTTGAAAATATGATGAGTGTAAGTAGCTATATTCATGTGAGTGATAATGATGGTTTTCATGATTTAAATAATCAGCTAACTAAATCATCAAGTTTATTGACCATGTTGGAGCGGAGTGATACTAGAAATAAAGACTTTACTTTGGAAATATATGACGGAATGGATGCTATCAAGAAGAGTTATAAGGTCTTATCCGAGGTGGTTCTATGATTAAAGATCTTGTTTGCGATTGCAATAATACTTTATTAGAGGTAATGCATATTATTAATGAAAACGCCATGGGTGTCTGTTTCGTTGTTGATGAGCTTAATTCCCTTAAAGGCGTTGTAACTGATGGAGATATAAGGCGAGCATTGTTAAATGATATTAGACTAGATGAAAAAATAAAAAATATCCTATCTAAGGAATTTGCTTATGGGAATATTGATGAGCATTATGACAATCTAATATCAAAGATAACAGATGGGGTTAATATTATTCCGTTAATTGACAGCAACTTCAAGGTTGTTGATTTCTTTGAATACAAGCAAAACATTCACTTTCCAGTTGCTATTCCTAATCTAAACGGTAATGAATTTAAGTATTTAACTGATGCCTTTTTAAGCACTTGGATATCAAGCTCTGGTAAATATATTGACAAGTTTGAGGATGAATTTTCTAGTTATTCTGATTGTAGTTATGGTGTGGCAGTTTCAAATGGAACAGTGGCACTGCATTTAGCTATGGTCGTATTAGGTATTGGAGAGGGGGATGAAGTAATCGTTCCTGATCTAACTTTCGCAGCCACTATTAACGCTGTTTTACATGCAAACGCAACACCAGTTATTGTTGATGTTGAGGAGAGTAGTTGGTGTATAAATCCAGAAGAAATTGAGAAAGCAATTACACCAAAAACAAAGGCAATAATCCCAGTTCATTTATATGGCCAAGTATGTGACATGGACTCAATAATGCACATAGCTAAAAAATATGACTTAAAAATAATAGAAGATTGTGCCGAAGCCCATGGTGCGACTTATAAAGATAAAAAAGTTGGTAGTTTTGGCGATGTTGGTTGTTTTTCGTTTTATGGCAATAAAGTTATAACTACTGGCGAAGGCGGCATGTGCACAATGAATAGTGCTTTATTGGACGAGAGAATGAGAATTTTTAGAGATCACGGCATGAGTAGAACAATAAAATATCAACACGATGTGGTAGGATTTAATTATAGAATGACAAATTTACAGGCTGCTATTGGCCTAGCCCAACTTGAAAGAATAGGGAATATACTTCTAAATAGAAGAAAGTATGAAAGAAGTTATAGGGAAGTAATGAGCGATAAGAATGTAGTTTTTCAGGAAGACCTTTTGCATCGAAAGAGAATTACTTGGCTTGTAAGTATCTTACTGGATCGAAATGTTGACAGGGATAAATATATCAAAAATTTAAAGAGTAATGGGGTTGATGCAAGGCCTTTTTTTTGTGCTTTGAGCAGCATGAATATTTATAAAAAATATTGCCATGTTGAAACGCCTGTTACAAACGATATATCAAGACAAGGTGTCAATTTTCCAACTTATGAAAACTTACAAAGTGCGGAAAAAATAAAGAACATCTTAAATAGTATATTATGAATTGTCCAAATTGTGAGAGCGAAGATGTGATTTTATTCCACAATAAAGTGTGGTCCATGAGTGAGGGGAAAGTTTATAAGTGTAACCAATGTGATTTAACTTTTATAAACCCCATAATGAGTATTCAAGAAGAGCACGAATTTTATAAAAATTATACTAGCCATGTAAAAGAGCGCGGTGCAATCATTCGGAATTCAGTAGAAGAGTTTCATGAAAAAAGCAAAAATAATGCAAAAGAAAGATTTAACCGATTAAAGCAATACTTCTTAAATAAGAAGGTTTTAGAAGTGGGTTCGTCGACTGGTGCATTTCTATCTTTAATAGATACTTGCGATACTTATGCTTGTGAGTTATCACATGATAACTTAAATTATTCAAAACAGTTTATAACCGGCAAGGCATACACATCTTTGGATAATGTGGATGTAGATAAATTTGATGTTATTTGTATGTTTCATGTTTTTGAACATATAAGAGATCCAATTGATTTTTTAAAAAAATGCAGGGCACTTTTAAATAAAAACGGACTCATATTGATAGAGGTGCCTTGTTCTGACGATCCTTTATTGACGTTATTTAACTGCAATGAATTTAAGGACTTTGTATTCCAACCTATGCACCCAATGATATATAACGAGAAATCGTTAGATTATGTTTTTAATAAGGCCAAATTTAATAAAGTTAAATCAATTTATTATCAAAGATATGGATTAGATAATCACCTTTCTTGGCTTAATAATAGACAACCAGGCGGTGACATTAGGTTTGAAGAATTGTTTGGTCTAAATGTTGGATATAAAGATAAGTTAGAGATCATTAAGAAGACAGACACAATATTTTATATTGCAGAATTAAGTTGTGATAAATAATAAGACATTTATAGCAATTATTCCAGCCAGAGGTGGGAGTAAAAGACTACCAGGAAAAAACATTCTTGATTTAAATGGAAAGCCGTTAATTGAATGGAGCATTCAAGCAAGTTTGGGTAGTAAGTATATTGACAAAACTATGGTTACGACTGATGATGATGCAATTATAGAAGTGTCTAGGAAGGCCGGTGCAGAAGTTCCATTTAAAAGGCCTAATGACATATCTACTGATGTTGCTAAAAGGTCAGATGTTATCAAACATACGGTTGATTTTTATTATGATTCTTTAAAGAAGAAATTTGACTATATTGTTTTTTTACAACCCACATCACCGCTTAGAACCTCTGCTGAAATTGATAAAGCAATAGAATATATGTTTCAAAAAAATGCTGATGCGGTAGTATCAGTTTGTGAACTTGAGCACCCAATTGAATGGAGCGGTGTTTTGCCGGTTGATATGAATATGAGTAAGTTTCTAAGTCGTACTCAGGTAAAACTTAGGGGACAAGACTTGCCTTCTCAATATAGATTAAATGGGGCAATATACATATGTAATACAGAAAAATTTATTGAACAGGGCTGTATGTTTTTAGATGATAATATTTATGCATATGAGATGGACCAGGTTGATTCTGTTGATATTGACACAGAAATAGATTTTAAGACTGCAGAAATTTTATTAAAAATTAAATAGATATTAAGTTAGATTAAAAATGAATTTACCAAACCACAACGTAAGAATAATTGCCAAGTTAGAGGTTAAACCGCCTTTTGTCGTGAAGCCGATAATTTTTGAAGGATTGAGACGCATTGGAGGAACCAAAAGCCTTGCAAGGAATGAAGGCACTTATTCTAAATACGCCTCTCTTGATGATAAGTTAGATGGATTCCATTTTTATTTAGCTTATATTAAGTTTGGATTGGGAAGAACAAGTTCTGATACTGCCCACGAAATCAGGGATGGACATATTGATCGAGATGATGGAATTCATCTAGTAAAAAGATTTGATGGAGAGTTTCCGGAATTGTATTTTAAGACATTTTTACAATATTGCGATATTACAGAAGAATACTACCATGAGGTTATAGATAGCTGGAGATCTCCACACCTTTGGCGTAAAAGTTATGGGAAGTGGAAGCTAATAAACCCCATATGGAAAAATTAATTATAGGAGTTAGATTATGAACGACACATGGAAAATATGGGATGACAGAGATGAGTATGGAAAGAGCTTTTATTTGAGAAGTATTGGAGAAAAAGGTGAAATGGAGTCTAGTAAGGCGACGGCTAAAATAGTCAAGAGCCTTATTCAAGATAATAATAAGGTTTTGGATATTGGATGTGGTGGTGGGCACTATCTAGTTTCTTTAGATAAAACTATAGATAAGAAATTTTCCTACCATGGTATAGATGCAACTCAATCTTATATTGAATTAGCAAAAAAGGCTTTTAGAGATAGTTCTACTGAATATAGGAAAGAGGCTATTTTTGAAGAGGGAGATATATTTAATTTACCGGTTCCAGACGGTTTTGCTGATATCGTGATGTGTAATAATGTACTTCTACACTTACCTAAAATAGAAAAGCCAGTGAGTGAGTTATGGAGAGCAAGTAAGAAGTATCTTATAATAAGGGCATTAATTGGTGAAGTGTCATTAAGAGTTAAGTTTGTTGAAGAGCCTGAAGAGTTTGATGAAAATGGTGATCCAATCAACTATTATTTTCACAATATATATTCAAAATCTTATATAGAGAAAATAATTCAATCATTGAATGGTGTAAAGCAATATAAAATCTTTTCCGATTTGGATTTTGATGAGAATAATTTAGGATTAGAAAACTTTGAAGATTTAGAGTATTCAGATCATGAAAATAAATTCGTTACCGAAAGTTTAAGCGGAATGCAAGTGGCATCTTATTTGATTCAACCATGGAGTTACGTGGTTATTGAAAGAGAATAATGCTGTGTTATTAAATATAAAATTTTAGAATTTTATAGTCTTATTTCAAAATAAAATAAAATGAAAGTTTTAAAGTTCTTTAGATTTTTATATCATAACAAAATAAAATCTTATTATGTTAGATATGCTATAACTAAGCTGTACAATCTATACGGGTTGTTCCATAAGGGCTCACGTTTAAAATATTACTTTCCTTTGACGATTGATGGTAGATGCAATCTTATAGGTAAGGCTATGTTTGAAGATGATAACGGTTTTGCCTACTATACTCAATATTATTCCGAACCATTCTTCTTTTTAACTAAGGACAAGCGTTCGGCTTACCTATATAAGACAGAAATTTACAAAGCAAAAATATATAATACTCCTAGCATAAATTATAAGAGCCAAGTTGAAGATGATTGTGTATTACCTGTATCAATTATCAATAAACATAGTTATAACAAAATAGATAATGAAAATTTAATTACAGTAAGAAAAAATTCTGAAACTATTCGTTTGGCAAATTTGGCACAAAATCGGTTTCATTATTTAAGATTTAATAAAGGTGACAATATATCGATAAGCTCCAAAAAAGATATTTTGATTGGAAGGCCTTTAGCATTACACTCTAATAAGAAGAATAATAAAAAGCTTGTTTTAAGTATCTTTGTTGATGCTTTTAGTGCATCGCTGTTTAAAGAGTACTCATACGAAGAGTTGATTCCAAATACATATAATTTCTTTAAAAAAGGGCTCATATTTAATAATTGCTATTCTAATGGTGAGTCCACCATAACTAGCCTCTCATCTATGTTTAGTGGTAAGTACGTGGGAAAGAATAATTTTTTTCACCCGAGAAAGAGGCAAGTATTAGGCGTTGAACAGAAGACGGTAAGTCAATATTTTCAAGATCAAGGGTATTTCACCCAACTTATTAGTGGTAATTATGGTCAAAATCCTTATCAAGGATATTGTATTGGATTTGACAGAACTATTTTTAAGAATTCATTAAGACACAATGAAATTATTCATGAATTTTTGGATAGCATGAGAGTATTTAAAGATAGAGAGGTGTTTACCTGGTTCTCATTTTTAGATATTCATCATAACTTGGGAATATCGCCCGATTTTAGTTCTGGGGCTGATCTAGACATATGTGATCATGATTATAGAGTTAAAGATAGAGTAAAGTCCCCATTTAGAGGTTTTAGCTCGGCAGATACAGCAAGATATATTTCAGAAATTAAAAGAATGGACTACAATATGCAGATTTTATATAGTTATATAGAGTCGAATTTTTGTGATGATGAAATACTGATTTCTTTAGTGTCAGATCATGGAAATTCAATCTCTGATAAGTCCAATAAGATTGAAATTCTTAGAAAAGAAAAATTGAACGTTCCATTCATGGTTCGAGGAGCGTCTAGCAAGCCAAAAATCAGTGACGAGGTTGTTGAGAATGTTGATATGCTTGCCATTTTGTTGAAACATTCCGGTATTGAGTATGATAATAAAGAAATTGACGGGACGATTCCAAGGGTGTTAGGTGGCAAAGGGAAGGATTTTATTTTTTCTGAATCTATTTACCCAAATCAAACATATAAGGCCACTATAAAGGATTCTAATTATGAAGCTTTTTTTGAGACAAATGATTATGTAAGTCAAGCTGGCGAGGTAGATTTGTCGAATTATGCATTTAAGGTTTATGGTATTGAAAGTGGATTGTTAGTCAATGATGAGTCATTGATTGATGAGTACAAGATAAAATTATTAAGTAAATTGAGGAGATAGGCGTGTTGATTTGGATTACAGGATTGAGTGGGAGTGGCAAAACCACAATAGGAAAGTTAGTATATGAGTATATTAAGCAAATAGATAGTAGTACAGTTTTTTTAGACGGAGATGTTATAAGAAAAGCACTTGATAATAATTATGGCCATACATTGCAAGGTAGGCTACGTGGTGCAAAACAAGTGTCAGGCCTGTGTAAGATGCTAGACAAAGAAGGTATTAATGTAGTGTGCTCTACAATGTCACTCTTCAAAGAAATTCAAGAGTCAAATAGACGAGAGATTAGTCAGTACATAGAAGTTTTATTAGATGTTGATATTCAAGTTCTAAAAGCAAGAGACTCTAAGAGAGTGTATTCGTCGAATACAGAGAATGTTGTTGGTGTCGATCTTCCGTATCACGCTCCAAGGAATCCGGAGTTGATATTAGATAACTCTGATTTTACGTTTTTAGATAACAATATAGAAAAAATACTAAAGTTATTTTCTAAAATAGAGCAGCATGGATTTGGCAAGCAAACTAGTGTTGAGTTTTGGGAAGAGTATTATGCCTCTCATCAGAATCCATCTGACAACTCACCATTTGCCAAATTTGTATCTGAATATTTACCTGGTGCAGGATCATTCGTGGAGCTAGGTTGTGGTAACGGCAGAGATAGTGTATTTTTTCATAGTGTCAGTGACCTTAATATTAGAGCCGTTGATCAATGCGAGGATGAAATTAATTTTTTAAATAAAAGTTATGGCAATAGCAAGCTTAACTTCGAAGTTGGCGATTTTACAAAATTAGATTTTACAGGGGCCAGTTATAATTGCATTTATTCTAGATTTACTATGCACTCGATTGATGAAGCATCAGAAGAGAGAGTTTTGGATTGGGTTAGTAAATCTTTGCTATCTGAAGGACTCTTCTTTTTAGAGGTGAGAAGTGTGAAAGATGAAATATTTGGAGATGGTAATAGAATTGGTAGCAATGAGTATTATACAGATCACTATAGGCGGTTCTTAGATTTTGAGACGATCAAGAGTAAAGTAAGCAAAACAGGGCTAGAAGTTATTTACTCTATTGAATCTAAAGGGCTGGCTGTTTATAAAGATGAAGATCCTATGGTTATACGAATAATTGCTAAAAAATAATACGTATTTATAGTGTTTTATTTACATAAATTTTATCGATATATTTTTGATACATTTTTTAAATGGTCGGATGTAACTTTTATTGGCTGGATTAATCGTAAACTTGAAATTCAATTTGGGAAAGATAGAAAACAGTTTGATAATATAAATTTAGAGTTGGTAAAACGTTATTTTGACAACAATATTGTCAATAATGGCAATATACAAAAAACAATACTTGTTGAAGCTATACATACACAAGCAAAATCAACATTGCATATAAATTTTATGCAATTGTTGATATCATCTACTTTCAGATCAAGAGTTGTGGGTTATACAAATTTCTATGAGCCTGACAATGAAAAGATCTTTAAATCATTTGGTGTAAATGAATTTATTAATATCTATAAATTTTTTAATTTCAAAGTTGTCTTTTTGGCATTATTAACAACATTTAAAAGTTGTATTTTAGGCGGAAAATTTACTAAGTTTAAGAACTTAGAAGTGATAGTTGATGGTATTAATATTGGAGACAATATCTATGACAATTTCTTAAGAAGGGAATTAGTCGCTACGCATAGAAAAAAGACACTTAAGTATTGTTTATATGTTTACAGAGGCTGTTATTTTTACTACAGCTCCAAAACTGCATTATCTAAATTGAATATCACAGACATTATTGTCAATAGTAAAGTGTACACGAACGGTATTTTAATTAAGGCATGTACAAGTATTAGCAAAGACGTAAATATTTGGAAGACGGAACCATGGTCGTACACAAGATTTTCTATTTCTAGAACAAATACATCTAAGTGTGGCAATGAGATTCCTTTTGATCGACTATTTAAAGATCCATACTTAAAATTGATTTTGGAAAAGTTTTCTGTATCGCGGATAGAATCTTTGTTTGATGAGTCATTTAACGAGGGGCTCTCTTGGGTAGAGGATGAGCCAGACAATGTCATATCAGATGTTAAGGAGTTCGATGCTTATCCTTATGACAAAAAGAAAAAGAATATTGTCTTACTTTCTCATGCCTTTAATGATGCAGTAAGAATTGCCAATAATAATATATTTGCTGATTATTATATTTGGCTATCTGAAACACTTGCTTTATTAAGTAGTAATAATAATATAAATATTTTCGTTAAGCCTCATCCTTATGAGGGTAGATATCACTATAAAGAGAAGGCTAATAGTGTTGTAAAGAATGTGTTAATCAACAATCCGAGTATAAAGATATTTTTTATTGATAAAGATATTAAGCAAGATTGTTTGTTTGATTTTGCCGATACCATTTTAACTGTGTGTGGCACAGTCGGATTAGAGGCCCCTTGCTTTGGAGTGCCTGTTGTTACTGCGGCAAGAGGGTCTTATTATGAGGCTAACACTACAATAAATAGTGAAAATTTTTCTGAGTACAAGAACATACTCGCCAATGTACATTTAATTGATAAAATGAGCCGGGATCAAATTTTTAAAGCAAAAGGAGTATATGTTTTTACTAACCTTATTAGGCACGTAGATTTCGATTTTGATTTTGATAAAAACTCAAAGGATGATATAGAAAGGTTTGATTTGATTAACACCTATTTTGGAAATTTACCAGAGGTAAAATCACTTCATTTGTACGAAGTGTATAGTGACATGTTAAGAAATAATCGTGATGAATTTATCAATATTTAGATAAAGTAAAAGAGAGGAAACAATGTTTAATAATAAAAATATACTTATTACTGGAGGGACTGGATCTTTTGGTAAAAAATACATTGATGTTATATTGGAAAAATACAGCCCAAATAAAATAGTTATTTTTTCTAGAGATGAGTTAAAACAATATGAAATGCAGCAACATTATAACAGTCCGTGCATGCGATATTTTATTGGGGATGTTCGAGATGAAGAGCGCTTGAATCAGGCCATGAAGGGGATTGATTACGTTATTCACGCAGCTGCAATGAAACATGTTCCAGCGTCTGAATACAATCCTACAGAGTGTATAAAAACAAATATTTATGGAGCTGAGAATGTTATCAAAACAAGTATTGCTAATCGGGTGAAAAAAGTGATAGCTTTATCTACAGATAAAGCAGCAAACCCTATTAATTTATATGGCGCAACAAAATTAGCATCCGATAAATTATTTGTTTCTGCAAATAATATGGTTGGAGAGAATGACACTTGCTTCTCCGTGGTACGTTATGGCAATGTGGTTGGATCTAGAGGGTCAGTTGTTCCATATTTTAATAAGCTAATAGATTCTGGACAGGAATACTTGCCTATCACACATACTGATATGACACGTTTTTGGATTACATTACGTGACGGGGTAGAGTTTGTGCTTAAAAATTTTTATAGAATGCGTGGCGGTGAAATATTTGTACCAAAAATCCCATCTGCACGAATTATCGATCTTGCAACTGCAATGGCCCCAAATCTAAAGCAAGAAATTATTGGTATTCGTCCGGGTGAAAAGATTCATGAGATTATGTGCCCTGAGGATGATTCTCACTTAACATTGGAGTTTGGGGATCATTACGTAATACAGCCATCCATTACCTTTACTTCACGCGGAAATAATTATAAAGAAAATAAGTTAGGTGAAATAGGCACACCTGTAGAGGCTGGTTTTTTATATAGTTCTGGAGTGAATAGCCATTTTCTTACGATAAAGGAATTGATCAAATATAATAGTATTTCGGAGCTATGATTCCTTACGGTAAACAAGATATTAAGCAGGCTGATATTGACTCAGTTTTAAATGCCTTACAATCTGATTTTCTGACTCAAGGCCCTCAAGCCCCTCTGTTTGAAAAAATAGTTTCTGATTATTGTGGGACAGAGTATGGAGTGGCAGTTAACAGTGCTACTTCGGCATTACATATTGCTTGTTTGGCTTTAGGTCTTAGGGAAGGTGATTGGCTTTGGACCAGTCCAAATTCCTTCGTTGCGTCTGCAAATTGTGGTCTATATTGCGATGCAAGGATTGATTTTGTAGATATTGACCAGCAGACTTACAACATGTCGGTTGAAGAGCTAGAAAAAAAGTTGGCTCAAGCCAAGCAAGAAAAAAAACTCCCAAAAATTTTGATACCGGTACATTTCTCTGGACAGTCTTGTGACATGAAGAAAATCCATTCTCTTAGTAAGGAGTATGGTTTCAAGGTTATTGAAGATGCCTCACATGCTATTGGTGGTAAGTATTTAGATGAACCGATTGGCGGTTGTCAATATTCCGATATTACTGTTTTTAGCTTTCATCCAGTTAAGATTATAACAACTGCAGAAGGTGGAATGGCAACTACAAATTCTAAAGAACTTGCTGAAAAAATGCAACTTTATCGTAGTCATGGAACTACACGTAATGAAAAATTGATGACAAAAAAAGCGGATGGTCCTTGGTATTATCAGCAAGTTGATTTAGGCTTTAATTATCGCATGACTGAATTGCAAGCTGCATTAGGGGTTAGCCAAGTGCAAAGGTTAGATGAGTTTGTTGCTAGACGCCATGTTCTTCAAGAAAGGTACGATTCGCTATTAAGTGGCTTGCCAATAATAAGGCCTTATCAAGATAAACATAGTTTTTCTGCATTGCACTTATATCCGATTCAAATAGATTTAAATAAAGTTAGTAAAAATCGCGAACAAATTTTCAATGAGCTTAGAGAGAATGGTGTTGGTGTAAATGTACATTATATTCCAATTCATACTCAACCATATTATCTCCAGTTTGGATTTAGAGAAGGTGATTTCCCTAATTCAGAATATTACTATAGCAGAACAATAAGTCTCCCGTTGTTCCACGCTATGACAGTAGAGCAACAAGATGAGGTGTGTGATGTGTTGAAGCGGGTACTACAATGAACATATGTGTGATACCAGCAAGAGGCGGAAGTAAGCGTATTCCAAGAAAAAATATTAAAGAATTCAATGGCAAACCAATTATTGCATACTCTATTGAGGCCGCTCTTAAGAGTAATTGCTTTGATCAAGTAATAGTCTCTACTGATGACGATGAAATTGCCGAGGTTGCAAAAAAATATGGTGCTCAAGTTCCTTTTCTTAGACCTGACGAGTTATCTAATGATTACGCCGGCACTATTCCAGTTATTAAACATGCTATCGAGTGGATGGAAGATAATAAAAGCTCTGTTGAGAATGTGTGCTGTTTATACGCAACCGCACCATTTATACGACCACAAATAATATCTCAAGCCTATCAACAGCTAAACAACTCAAAGGCTGATTATTGTTTTAGCGTAACAAGTTTTGTGTTTCCAATTCAAAGGGCAATAAAGATTGTTGAGAAAAACAAAGTAAGTATGTTTTATCCGGAACATTTTAATACTCGATCTCAAGATTTGGAAGAAGCATATCATGATGCTGGACAGTTTTATTGGGGTAAAGCACAAGCTTTCAAAGATGAATCGCCAATTTTTACAGAAGTGGCAACCCCTTATATTCTTCCAAGGTATTTAGTGCAAGATATTGATACCCCGGAGGATTGGATAAGGGCAGAAGCAATGTATAGAGCTTTACAAGAAACTAATGTATTGTTATGAAGGTTGTTTTTCGCGTTGATGCTTCTTTAAAAATAGGTATAGGGCATGTAATGCGCTGCCTGACCCTGGCTCAAACTCTAAAAGAAAATGGAGTAAATGTTGAGTTTATTTGTCGAAAACATGAAGGAAACTTGATAGATAAGATTCGTTCAAATGGATTTAATGTTTACGAATTAGTATTATTAGAAGAGAATGAAGCTGACAGTAAATTATCGCACTCTCGTTGGCTGGGAGCGACCCAACAACAAGATGCAGGCGACTGCATTAATGTAATCAAATTAGAAAAAATCGACTGGTTGATTGTTGATCATTATGCCTTAGATGAAGACTGGCAACGCAAGCTCGAACCATATTGTGAAAAACTAATGGTGATTGATGATTTGGCTGATCGAAAACATCAGTGCGATATTTTGCTTGATCAAACGTTTGGTCGTCAATATGATGATTATGTAGCACTTGTGCCAATAAACTGTGAATTATTATTAGGTTCGCAATATGCGCTACTCAGGCATGAGTTTGCCAAATGGAGGTTATATAGTTTAGATCGCCGTAGTAAGTTAGAGTTTAAGCAGCTGCTTATTAATATGGGTGGTGTTGATGTTAACAATGTTACCGGTCAAGTTTTACAAGAATTAAAAACATGTAATTTGCCAAATGATATAAATATCACTATTGTCATGGGAGACTCTGCACCTCATCTTGAAGATATTCGAACTATAGCAAGTGTCTCCCCTTATAAGATGATAGTTAAGGTTAATGTGGAGAATATGGCTGAAATTATGTCAAATGCTGATATAGCAATAGGTGCAGCTGGAGCTACTACATGGGAGCGATGTTGTTTGGGGCTGCCAACCATTCAAATTATCATTGCGAAAAATCAATTTTTTTCTGCTGAGAATCTAGCACGTCATCATGCTGTAAAGTTATTAAGAGAAATTAAGGAAGTCACTTATTTATTGAAAAATCCAAATGAATGGATGAAGGGCGTTGGTTATACAGCTTCAAAAATCTGTGATGGCATGGGTGTTTATAAAGTATTTAATAAAATGACTAATTATAAAATTCTTTTTGAAAATTTTGGTGAAGTTGAGCTATGTAATTATGTAAATTTGAATGCAGATGATAAGATCTTAGCGCTTAATATGCGTAATCATCCACAGATTAAAAAATGGATGTACAACCAGAATAATATTTCAAAAACATCTCATTTTGAGTTTATTAAAAATTTAGAAAATGATATTGAGCAACGTTATTTTTTAGTTAAACAACAAAAAAATATTATTGGATCAATTAACTTCTCACAGATAAATCTACATAATTCTGTAGAATTCGGGCTATACACCAACCCTTTTAAATCTTTAAAGAGTGCGGGTAAAATATTAGAAGCTGCCGCTATTCATTATGCATTTAGGGAATTGGATGTAAATAAACTGAAGCTAAAGGTGTTTACTGACAATGAACGAGCGATTAATTTTTACAAAAAATGCGGGTTTAAACTCATTGACACAAGAAAAGTAAACAATAAGGATATACTCTGTATGGAAAAAAGAAAGATATTGGAGGGGTGCAATGAATAGTTTGATTAACATTGATGGCAGAAAGATAGGCGTTGATTATTCCCCCTTTATAATTGCTGAAATGTCAGCTAATCATAACAGCAATATTGACAATGCCTATAAAATTATAGACATGGCTAAAACTTGTGGGGCAGATGCAATTAAGTTGCAAACTTATCATCCAGATACGATAACCATGGATATGTATACACCAGAATTTATGATTGAGGGTGGGTTATGGGATGGGCAAAGTTTGTATGAGTTGTACAAGGGGGCATTTATGCCATGGGAATGGCACAAGCCATTGTTCGATTATGCCCAGAAGCTTGATATAACTATCTTTAGCTCTCCTTTTGATAATACTGCTGTAGATTTATTAGAAGATTTAAATACTCCAGCATACAAAATAGCTTCATTTGAGGCGGTTGACCTTCCTTTGATAAAATATGTGGCACAAACAGGAAAGCCTATGATTATCTCAACAGGCATGGCAGATGCTAAAGAAATTCAGGAGGCTATTGAAGCTGCACGAGAAGGCGGGTGTAAAGAATTAGCCATATTGCACTGTGTAAGTGGGTACCCTGCACCAGCTGAAGATTATAATTTAAAAACACTCGTTGATATGCAACAAAAATTTGATCTAGTTACTGGCTTGTCAGATCATACAATTGACAATACAACAGCGATTGCCAGTGTGGCATTAGGCGCTTCCATTATTGAAAAGCACGTGACATTAGATCGAAACGGCGGCGGACCTGATGATTCTTTTTCACTAGAATCGAAAGAGTTGACAGAATTATGCGTAGGAGCTAAAACAGCATGGGAAGCACTTGGACAGGTTGATTATGGTAGAAAGCTGAGTGAACAGGCTAACGTAAAATTCCGACGTTCATTGTATTTTGTTAAAGACATTAAAGAAGGTGAAGTGATTACTGCAGAGCATATTAAAAGTATTAGACCTGGGTACGGCCTCCATCCTAAGCACTATGACAATGTTATAGGCAATGTGGTGAATGCTGATATAAAAGCAGGACAGCCTGTTTCTTTTAATCTACTTCAAAAAATAAATGTATAAAGCAGTAACAGTAGGGCTAGGGAATATTGCATGGAAAATGGGCAGTGACTCTGTATCAGGGGCTAGTCTTTGCCATAGAGACTCATATGAAAAGAACGATAAAACTATATTAGTTGGTGGCTATTCTCCATTTAGATCAGATGTTGAACTTTTTTCGAATTCTACTGATATAAAAGGTTATGATAGCCTTTCGAGTATGTTGGAAGAAGTTAAGCCAGATATTGTATCTATTTGTTCCCCAGAAAATAATCATGCTGAGAATTTAGAAGAGTGTATAGCTAGAAAAGTTCCTATGATTTGGCTTGAAAAGCCGGCCACTACGTCTACATCTGATTCGATAAAGCTTGAGAATTTGCGATCTTCAATGTCACCAATGTCAAAAGTTTTGGTAAATTATCAAAGGCGCTATACAAGTTCTTATCAGCAAGTAAAAGACCTTTTAGTGCGAGAAGTGTATGGAAAGTGCCTGTCAGTTAATATTAACTATTCGCTTGGCTTGGTGAAGAATGGGTCGCATATGATGGACATTCTTAACTATTTGTTCCCACTTGAAAAGTTAAGTTTGCTGTGGGTTGAGAAAAAAGTTGATATACAGAGCCCTAGTTTTGTTTTATCAACATCTGACAATATTATTATTCAAGTATCTGGAATAGAATCGACTTTTCATAATATTGACATTAGTGTTACTTTTGAAGAAGCAAGAGTTTCAGTTCTTCATGGTGGCATGACTTCACGGGTAGAAAATGTTAAAGAAAATGATTTATTTCCCGGATATTACAGACTTTATGATGAAAACCCATGCACTCTTAAAAATTCAGGTTTTGATTTTTCTTTTGATAAGGCATTGAGTAATTTAATAGATTCCTTTGAATCTGACTCTGAGCCTTTGAGTAATTTAGCAACAGTTCTTCATAGTCAAAGACTTGTTGAGGCAGTGCTTAATCAAAGTATTGACGCATGATACTCGTCTCAGCCATTGAAGTCGGCAGTGTGCGTTCATTGTTGCCTGTTTGTACGGAGTTATTAAATCAAAAATTCGATATTATTGTTGATAAAAAAGGTTTTTTTAAAGAGAAAGAGTGTAATTATTTAGATTCATTATTTGTTAATCTGGACTATGATGACTCATCTATTAAGAGTTTCTTAATCAGCAACAGTGTGAAAGTCTTGTTGTTCTCTGTGAATATTAATGACACGTTTCCACTAAAAATTGCACGTATAGCGCAGTCTATCAATATAAACACAATACATGTCCTTGATTATTGGAATGGGTACGTTTCGAGAATGCAACTTGATGGAGGGAAAGTTTTTCAACCGACAAAATATTTAGTCCCTGATGAGTATGCAAAAAAAGAAGCTATTGTTAATGGAGTTAGAGAGAATGATATCGTTATCACAGGGCAACCCGCGCTGTCAGATAACGCGGAAGCATTTTTGCAAAATAATGTTAGTTCAAATTTAGGTGTTGAAATAGCGCAAAATATTAAAAATAAAAAAACTGTACTGTTTGCTTCTGAGCCAGTCTCATTAGACCAGGGTGAGTCACTTGAGGAAAACAAGAATTTTCGTGGATATGTAGAAAAAGATGCCTTGAAAGTTTTAATTCAGTCTCTTAAAGGTATTAACGAAGAGTTTTATGTCATTATAGTCCCACATCCTCGTCAAAATATTCAGGAATTAAAAGCAACATGGCGATTATTGGGCGGTGATGCATATGGCGATGTGTTGTCTGGAATTAGGGGTAGGGATTTATTGCCCCTTGTTTCTGGAGTATCCGGAATGTCATCCACGCTATTGTATGAAGCATGGCTTGTGGGAATTCCTGTTTTGAGTATACAGCCTGGGCTACTGATAGATTCACTTCGTATGATGCAGAAAAAGGATGGCGTTATTTTTATTGATAATTATAATTCATCAGTAAAAGTGGCTAAAAAGTGGTTAGGCACTATAAACAATAAAATAAAATATATTTTCCAATCAGACATAAATCTTCATATTAATGCACCTAAGTCTGTAGTAAGTGAAATAATATCTGTGTACAAATAGAACTAAGGAAATAGATTAATGGCAATACTAGCAATTCAAGGCGGAGACCCGATTCGAACCGAACCATTTCCTGCTTATATTACAATTGGGGAAGAGGAAAAAGAAGCAGTTTGTAAGGTCATTGACTCAGGATGTCTTTCTAAATATTTGGGCGCATGGCATGAGCAGTTTAATGGTGGTGATCAGGTACGCGCACTTGAAGAGGAGTGGGCTACATATTTTGGCGCAAAGCATGCAATTGCCGTAAATTCATGTACCTCTGGCCTTTACTGTGCTGTTGGTGCAACTGGAATAGAACCAGGTGAAGAGGTAATTGTTTCACCCTATACTATGAGTGCTTCAGCCACGGCACCACTTATTTACAATGCAATCCCAATTTTCTCTGATATTGAGCTTGATTGCTATTGCCTTGACCCAGAAGACATTGAAAGAAAAATCACTAAAAAGACACGCGCAATCATTGTTGTGGATATTTTTGGTCAGCCATATAATGCAAAAGCTATTAATGAGATTGCTAAAAAATATAACTTGATTGTAATTGAGGATGTTGCTCAAGCGCCTGGAGCTAAATTAAATGGAAAATTTGCCGGAACACTTGGCGATATCGGAGTTTTTTCACTTAATTACCATAAACATATTCACTCTGGTGAAGGCGGGGTGATAGTGACAGATAATGACGAATTGGCTGAGAAATGTCGACTGATTCGTAATCATGCCGAGGCAGTTGTTGAGGATATGAAGTTTTCTGATTTGAGAAACATGATTGGTTTCAACTATAGAATGACTGAAATTGAAGCAGCAATCGGCCGCATTCAATTAAGAAAACTTGAAGGACTTAACGAAAAACGTATTGATAATGTCTATTATATCGAGAGTAAACTTTCACACATTCCTGCACTGAGTTTTCCCAAGGTACGTAAGGATGCAGAACACGTTTATTACGTTCACGCTTGTAAATTTGATGAGCAGATCGCAGGAATAGGACGCAACACTTTTATTGACGCTGTGCGTGCTGAACTTCCGTATCATAAACTCCGCGAACAAGAGGGGGTTAAAATTAGTAGTGGTTATGTAAAGCCACTTTACCTACAACCAATGTTTCAGGAAAGAATAGCATACGGCTCAAAAGGCTATCCATTTTCAGAAAGCGATGTAGACTATAATAGTGCAGCGTGCCCAATAACTGAGCGTATGTATTTTTCAGAATTGTTTGTACATGAGTTTATACTGCCTAGTATGGAAAAAACAGATTTAGATGATGTGGTGTTAGCTTTTAATAAGGTTTGGAAATTTCGTTATGAGTTGCTATAAAAAAGGAGTTCGATTATGAACGGTGCATTTAGGGTTGGGAAAAGTATATATTTTAGAAGTTTATCCGTAAGTGATATTGAGAATAGATATTATGAGTGGTTTAACGATGAAGTTACATCGAAAAATAATTCTCACAGTATATTTCCCGAGACAAAAGAAGACGCTGTCCAGTTTCATAAAGAATTAAAAGACAATAATTCAATGGTGCATTTTGCAATTATTGAAATAGAAACGGATATGCATATTGGGTGTTGTTCGCTTCAGTGTATAGACTGGATCTCAAGATCTGCAGAAATGGCTAGAATAATCGGAAAGAAAGATTTTCGAGGGAAAGGGGTTGGAACTGAGGTCGGAAAAATGTTATTGGAGTATGGTTTCAATACTCTAAATTTAAACAAAATATGGGTTGGAAATGTTGCAACAAATGAAGCGGCAATAGGGTCAAAAAATAAATTAGGCTTTACTGTTGACGGGGTTCTGCGTGAAGCCAATTTTAAAAATGGAACCTACCATAATGTTGTAATAAGCAGCATACTTAAACGTGAATACACTAGTTTTTAACAGAAAATATGAAGCAATTAAATTCTCTTGTTAATAATACTATCCTTAAAATCATAAAGATAATAACCTTTAGAAAATTGGAAAGTACAATTCTAAAATATTTCATTCCTCCTATTATATTTATAATTTCTCAAAAAATAGAAACAATGTATAAAGTTTATGGGTTTTCTAAAACTTTCAACCTATTAAATATAAAGCGTAAAAAGCTATTTTATCAACATAAGCTACACCTTAATCATAATTCTATAGAGAAGCGAATGATAAGCGAACTTAATACTAATGGTATAGCAACAGCTAATATATATATGATTTTTTTCCGGATGAAAATATATTGAGTGATATCCAGTCCTTTTTTGAAGAAAAAAAACAAAATAGTGAAAGTGATAGGGTTGGCTATTTTTTTAAATACGTCAATAGTTTAAAAATTAATAATGAAAATAACTGTATTAATAATTATGTGTTAAATAGAAGTTTAATAAAAATTAGTTCCAACTATTTGGGGCTACTTCCTGTATTTTGCGGTGGAAGTCTTATGGAGAATTTTCCACACAAAGGTGCAAGGATATCATCTCAGTTATGGCATAGAGACAAGCATGATAGGAAAATTATTAAGATTTTTTTATATTTAACAGATGTTGACAGCAAGAATGGGCCATTTGAATATATTACAAAAACACATGTAAATGGAAAATTTTGGAAAAAATTTCGTACAATTGAACGCCTCACAGATTCAGAATTGAAAGGTAAAAATTCTGAAATCCTTAGTTATAAGAAGATTTGTACTGGAAAGGCTGGAGATATAATATTTGTTGATACAACAGGAATTCATAGAGGGGGGTATGTTCAAAAAGGAAGAAGAAAAATTGTCGATATGTACCATTTTACAAAAAATTCGAATTCACCTAAATTTTTTACTATAAGCGATGATTTTATTCCAGAAAATAATATGATCAAAGACTTCTTGGATTATAGATAGGCTGAAAAATTTCATGTTAAAAATTTAATTAAATATTGATCAAGGTGATATCTATCAACACAACAGGAATTCTATTTGTTTCTAACTTTTCTAATTTTTTAAATGAAACAGAAGATAAGGTAGCATCATACCTACCACAGAATTGTAAGTATAAAATTTTGACGTATAAAGTATGTGAAATTAATAACAGTTTTTCGTATGAGAATTTTATTGAAAAAAATTTTGCTTCAATTAACAAGTGTGACTCAAATTATTTTTCAAATAAATTTCATGGAGTGAATTTTAATTTACCAATCGTAGCTGAAAGGTTTTTAAGTGATTATTATATGTTGGATGGCGCCTTAGGGCATAGACAATATTGCTTCGAAGATGTGCAGTTTATTCTGAAAAGTTGGATATTATTTTTAGATCATCATGTTCAATCTTGTGAAATTGTATTTTCAGGATATGCGGATAATATTGTTTCACACCTAACTTTTCTTCTGAGCGAATATTATGGCAAGCAATGTATTTCATTTGGACCTAAAAATGTTATTAACCATGAGACATGTTATTTGACAAGCGGGCTATTCGCAAAACCTTACCATGATCTTGTAAACAATAAACCAAAGATGGACGTATCATTATTAGCTAAATATATAGAAAATTATGATATGCGACATCAGATTCAGAGAGCTTATAAAGATACTAAAGGCTTAAGTAAACCGATATTGGGCATGTATAGTGCGAATATTATTAGTAGAAATTTTTGGCGTTATACTTTATTTGGCTATAAGACTAAAAATAAATCCTTAAAAATTTTTTTAGAATTGGATAGGGTGGATTTATATTCAAAAGTTAAGAGTTATGTGAGACGTACTTATAATGCTTTGAGTACTAAATTTTTTTATAAGTTTGTAAAAGACGTAATACCATTAAATACAAAAATAGTGTATTTACCTCTTCAAGTTCAACCTGAAGCATCAACAAGTGTTACATCTCCATATTTTATGAATTTACAATCAACGGTGGAATACGTGTCAAAATCTTTGCCATTAGGGTTTATTTTGGTTGTGAAGGATCACCCTGCAGTTAAAGGGATGCGCAGCATATCTTTCTTAAAAAAAATACGCTCATTGCCTAATGTTTATTTGGTTAATCCTAAGAAGAGTGCAAAGAATTTAATGACATTGTCAACTTTAATTATTGGTTTTGGCGGGACGACACTGTTAGAGGCTATTTCTCTTGGAAAGAAAATACTAATTTTTGAAGATAGTTTTTATAGCCAAGGAAAATTAGTTCATCGACTTAAAGAATATAGGAATTTACATGATGAAATACTTGATTTTTCAAATTTAGAAATATCAGATGATAGAAAGAAAAAAGAGTTGGAAGATATGCTAAATTATTTTCATCAAAGGGGTTTTCCAAGGTATACCAATTTTGAAAAAAATATGGCGGTAAATTTAATGAAAATATACAATGATAGATAAAAGAAATATAAATATTCTTTTTGTACACTATTTGGAAAGAGTTGGAGGCGGGGAGAGATACTTAATTAATGTTATAAATTCGTTACCTAAAAACTATAATATTTTCTTACTAACTCCAAATAGTAATTGCGAGCTTGAAGCGTATATTAGTAAACCCATACAAAAGATATCAAAAAAATTCATAAGAAACTTAGGCCCATTTCCATCTTTTTCTTTAACTTTGTTTACGACAGTTTATGGTTTGATAAAAAATGAAAAAATAGATGTAATCCATTTAAATGACCATTATTTATTACCGTCTTTTGTTTTTTTTAGATTAAAAGTTATATTCACATCGCATGGCATGTGGGATGTGTATTTCATTATCAACAAGATGATACTAAAAACTATAAACCCAATTACGATTGCCAGCACTCCAATTCAATATTCTAGATTAAAGCATCTAGTGGACGATCTACACCTCTTACCATTCTTTAATTCCCACACTGTGGAATATAAAAGAAAAACTATAGGCGATATTGTAAATATAGGAATTGTAGGAAGATTCAGCCCAGTTAAGAATCATCAGTTAGCTTTTTCCGTTTCAAGTTGCCCGGATTGCCTATTACATGTATATGGCGAAAAAACATTAAGTTTAAAAGAAGAGTCAGATAGTTATGAGGCTAGTTTATTAAACATGATGAATGCTAATAAAAGTATTGTTTATCATGGTTTTGAGGCAGACTTGGAAAACATTTATAAGAATATTGATATTTTAATTATTACATCAAAAACAGAGTCTTTTAGTCTGGTTAATATTGAAGCATATTCGTACGGAGTACCTGTTTTATCTACTATGACAGAGGGAAGCTCATCCTTAATAATAGATGGCTATAATGGGTTTATTTGCAGCAACAAGGAAGATTTTTGTGAAAAAATTAAAATTATTTGTAATAATTACGCTAGTTTCTCTAAGAATGCATATAAAAGTTCTCTAAAGCATACGAAAGATGGCTACATGAAAGGACTACTGCCTCTTTATGAAAAGATTCTATGATTTTATTTAATGTTATTTAATTCACATATTTTTATTTTTGCATTCTTGCCATTTACTTGGTTAATCTACTTTTATTTAAATAAAAGTAGATTAACAGAAATGGCTAAAGCATTCCTGTTATTAGCTTCTTTGTTTTTCTATGGATGGTGGAATATAAAGTTTCTGCCAATTATTTTATTATCAATTCTGTTTAATTATGCTGTTGGTGTTTCCTTTGCAAACAATAAAGAAAAACATAAAATTTCTGATAGGTTGTTACTTTCTGTCGGAATAGTTTTTAATGTTTCTCTGTTGGCTTATTTTAAGTATGTGGATTTCTTTATAGAAAACATTAATAATGTTTTAGGATCTGAAATAGGACAACTCCATTTGATTCTACCATTGGCTATTTCATTTTTTACATTTCAGCAAATTGCATATTTAGTAGACTCGTATAAAAGAAAAACTAGAGAAACTAATTTTCTTAATTATGCCGTTTTTATTGCTTTTTTCCCTCAATTAATTGCAGGCCCAATTGTTCACCATCAGGACATGATGCCTCAATTCTCTAGTCTAAAAAATAAGATTGTAAATTATAAAAATGTCATATTGGGTCTAATTATTTTTTCAATAGGCTTGTTCAAGAAAGTTGTGTTAGCTGATTCTTTTGCTATTATTGCGAATAATGGATTTAGTCATGCCGATATGCTTAACTTTTTTCAAGCATGGATAACATCCTTTTCATATACATTCCAATTATATTTTGATTTCAGTGGGTATGTGGATATGGCAATTGGAGCGGCATTATTATTTAATATCAAACTACCATTAAATTTTAATTCACCTTATAAAGCAGTTAATATTCAAGATTTCTGGAGAAGGTGGCACATTACTCTCAGTAGTTTTTTACGTAATTATATTTACATTCCTTTGGGAGGTAATAGAAGAGGGAAGAATGCAATGTATCTCAATATTATCGCCACGTTTATTATTGGAGGTGCTTGGCATGGTGCGGGGTGGACGTTTATTTTTTGGGGGTTGTTACATGGACTGGCTTTAGTAACTTATCATATTTGGTCCCAACTGCAATTTAAAATGAATATAGTAGTTGCTCAGGTTGCGACATTCTTATTCGTGAACATTACATGGGTATTCTTTAGGGCGGAGGAATGGCATGACGCAATAAATATTTTAAAATCCATGTTCCAAGTAGAAAATTTAGGTTTAGTGTTTACACCAGAATTGCTGTTTATTTTATTGGGATTCGTTATAACCTCTTTGTTTATAAACTCAAATCAAATTATTAGTTTGCTACGAAGTAGAAATAGAATAAATAAACATATTATTTTAAGTTTCTCGTTATTATTTGCTGTAGCTTTAATCTTTATTCAGAATGGGAGTGTGTTCTTATATTATGAATTTTAACAAGAGAACCTCAAATTTTCTTATTGTATATGCGCTGATACTATTTGTTTTACTATCTTCCGCCATTAACTTTATGGTGGACGCTAATAATATTTTTGGCAATAATAGTATTAAGTATTTTAATAAATATAAATATAAAAGATCACAGGCTCAAGTATTATTTAATGCGACAAAGAATATAGATCGCTTTGATACAGTGATATTTGGCACAAGTAGAAGTGCGATTTATGGATCTAATAATGAATCTTTCAAAAAATTAAAAATTATTAACTTATCAGATATTATCTATGGGTATCCTTCAAGAGTGTACAAATTTATTAATAACCTGGATGATCAGTCGACAGTAAAAAATATATTTATAGGTCTAGATCTACACACCATGACTATGCCAAAATCTAAAAAAGAAGATTACAGAAATTATATATTCAGTTTGTTTCCAGATTTTACATATATTTCCAGTGTGATTTATAAGGTGTTGCCTAATAGTTTGCCGTTATCTTTTATGACCGTTAAGAATAATTGGAACAATAAAGTTCCTGGCTCTTATATGGATCATTTTGGCGTAAGACATTACAATGCTGATCAGCATAATTATCGTACCAAGGTTGATTACGCTAGAAAGAAGTTTAAATATGATGAGGTACAATTGAAGTACCTAACCAGAATAGAAAAATTATGCAAAACAAAAGGCATAACCCTGCATTATTTTACTTTCCCGTACTCTGCAGATTATTATGACCTTGATTATGATAAGGTTGAAGTAGACAAATTTATTAGCATTATGTTGAATTATATTGGTGGCGTTTATAATTTTTCTTACATTAACAAATTGACCAAAGACAAGGGCAATTATTTTAATAGAAAGCATCATAATCATAATTTTGATAAATACTTATATGACGCACTCATTTTAAATAAAAAGCATGGCGAGATAGATGGAGAGACTGTGTTTGAATACATTCAAGATGAAAAGTAAAAGCATACTTTATTTTTGCTCTTCATGCCCTTATTTGGTTGATGATGGGATAAAAAATATCAATATAAATTTGATTAACGAATTTATCGCAAATGGCTATGAATTATCCCTTGTTGTTCCTCATAGTTGCGATCTTATTTTAGATTTTTATCCTGATGTTGAGGTTATAAAGTATAGAAAAAAGAGGACTATACCGGGCATCATTGCTAACTTTTTTTTGTTAAGGCCTTTGTATTTTGGATTATATTATGACAAGACGTTGCTTGATAAGATAAACAAAGAGTCATTTAATTTAATATTTTATGATTTTTATCCATTGACACAGTATTCCGATAATTTAAAGAATGAAATATTCATGATGCCAGATTCTATGAAGGAATTAATGTGGTCAGGCTTTATAAATGAAAAAAACTTTTTAAGAAAAGTGTATTCATTCGTTAATTATTTTTTGGCCTTTATTTATAATAAAAGAATTGAAAAAATAAAAAAACTATACGTATCCAAAGAGGATATTAGAAAAGACAATCTGTTAAATTCTTTCTTTTTTAAAATTCCGGCAAACTTAAATACTGTTAGTAAGTATTTCTCTATAAAAAGTAATGAGAAAGAAATACT
>ENA-OREN01001007-OREN01001007.1-marine-metagenome-genome-assembly--contig:-NODE-1007-length-35420-cov-4.935291_pt1 | contig 35420 bp, 24 predicted proteins | sample MGYA00248624_ERZ508555 | MGnify/ENA primary metagenome ERZ508555 (study PRJEB26222, sample SAMN06267773) | marine metagenome | isolation source: Saanich Inlet, British Columbia, Canada | place... | reverse complement strand
GACTTGCATTCGCCGAAGATTTCACAGTGAACCACGACCAGCCATGATACTTCTTTGATGACTTTCAGTAATAATATGACCCATCAAATTGCATGTAATCGCATGGGTGCGGTTCAATATGGCCCATAGCAAGCCCATGTGTATGAACAAGATGAATCAAAGGGTGTTCTGGAGGGACCCTCGTGAACATATGCATTCGTTTACTTACTTCACTGGTTTACTTCATTTTGGATGCGTAGCGAACAACCATGTCCACTGCAAACCCCCGTTATTATTTGGTTCGTACACAAGAGTATTTGCTAAGATCCATGTAATTAAAATTGAAAATATCAATTTTACAGCACCTGATTGGACATTATTTATTATCATAAATCATGTTAATTTGGAAAAACACTTTCAGTTTATATATCGTGACCATTAAGCACAATTATGGATGAGTGCTCGGCGTGTGGGAGGGCCTTGGATAATTCTAATCCTGCAAATATCCGATGTACGAATATTGATTGTGAAGAATCTCAAAATTGCCATTGTTGTGATGTACCTCTTGGAAGTGTTATTGCTAAAATTGTATGCTATGTTTGTAAAGAACCTCATTGTATCGATTGTGAAAAGGAAGATTTTGCAATTGTTGAACCCAATAGCGATTCAATACAGTATTATTGCGAAGATTGTAAAACAAAAGTATGGCCTGAAGAGCTGAATTGGTATCCGGAACCCGAACTTGAAGTTGAATATCCGGAAGATTGCCAAATGAATGATTGCTTGGGTCTACTTGACTATGAAGGCGACCATGCTACTTGCCTCGAATGCGACACGAAATGGAACATAGAGCAACTACACCCGGATTATGACTGGGACGCGGAATTATAGATTTGACAAGTAGCAAATAGCTATATTTGGGCGAAGCTAATTCTAAGGGGGCCCCTTGTAATCGTATGCGAATACAACGCTACCCATAGCAACGACATCGTTTCAGAGGGGGCCCTTACACTCAGGGTTCGTTACTACGTGATGCATGTGGAATAATCACTCATTGAATCAAGGTGCATAGATTCGCTGCTGTTGTGAATCTCCCCCGGCATCATGAACCAAATCAACCCAAACCCCATCGCATAAATTGGTTGGATTGCACGCATCAACGCCTGCTTCTGAAATGGTGTACGTGTCACCTGCAACTGGATTTGCTGCATCTGAGCCAGAGAATTGGATGGAAAAACTAGAGCATTGCTGGCCATAGTTCTCACCATCCAAAGACAAACCAACAAAAATTGGAGAACAACCATCTTGGCCTCGAACATTGGTTGGTGAACCTGAGACCAAGGTCAAAACACCCAAAACATCAGAATCACCACTGGTGACTGCTCCTGAATCAAATGTCAATGAAAATACCGGCGGAGCAGGGCAAGTGCTTGGACTGACTCCCATTATCCAATCATAATCGGCTGGAGAAATGATTCCATCTAAATCGGTGTTCAATTCCATAGCCTCATAGGCGTTATAGTATAGCATTCCTATAGAATCTGTGCGAGGGTCAAATGCGCTGCGCGTAATGTACTCCAACGAAGTGGTGCCATCATCATCCATAGCAATCACAGTAATCGTACGGGTCATGGCCCATTTGCAATCAGTTGGAGTCTGCCCCCTATGGAAAGTTAATCCTGATTCAAATGGTATTGCAAAAAAGCCTGCAAGGTTGTCTCCACCTTGGCTTGAATGGTCCTCTGTTGAATGTGCTCCCGAATTACCTGGCAAGGGGATGTCGATAGCCAAGTCGCCATCATAATCTATCCCGATTTGTGAAATTGTGCCATCTACGTCGGTAGCATTCCAATGTAAGCCGATTAGAATTGAATAGGTTCCATCTCCATCATCTACCACAAGGTCATCATCAGCAAACCAAACATTCGCCTCAATAATTGGTGGCTGATTTACTAAAATGTTTCCACCGGACCCGCCAATTTGAACCACTTGCCAGCCGGTTGACATACAGGCTTGGAAATTGGTATCAACTTCAACATAATACAGCCGCCCCAGGGTAGTAGAGTCGCAAGTCGGCAAATCACCAGAAGTGGGAACGTAGTATGTAGGCCAATCATCAGTATCTTCAAAAATAACATCATCGCCTTCACTGGTTTCAATATCTCCTCCAATACATCCGGAGAGGGATACGGTCATCATCATTATACAAATTACAAGGGGTACTCTTCGCATGGTCCCCCATTATCGAGGAAATCAAATAATCATTACTATTTATTTCAATTGACGAAAAATCGAATCTAGATTAGCCGTGAAGGTGTTGCAAGGGGAAATCATTGCTTTCATCACCCATATAGAATGAAATATCACGACGCTAACCGAAGGGCATGACTACAGGAGCGGGGCACTTTGAAGATACTTACAGAGCGACAAAATTAGATGGTGCAATAAATTGGGGCTGTTTCTCTATCAAAAAACGTAGATTGATTGGAGGTTTTCAAGTTGGTTGCTATGTAGTTGAGGACTTCGATGGAGATAAATCTGGATACCGGCATTGGACATATTTTGCGATGTGTAATCATGGAAGCAAAAGTGGCGGAGCAGACACGAGAAAGAATGTAATTATTCAGGCAAAGATGAGTATGGATTATTGTTCGCAATGTGCAAGTTTGTTTGAAACACATTTGAAGTGATGTAAGCCCTCCCGTGTTCATGGTCGAGCGATTCCAAGTACAATCTCGCTCTCCATTTGAGATTCATCATATATTGACTGGTTTGGAAAAAACTCCAGAAACAATTGTTGAATCGGAACTATTTCTGCCAGAAGGAGAGGGGCCATTCGGATGTGTAATTGCTCTTCACGGAAGCATCGGTTGGGCATCTCATCATCAGGACCACATCAATGGTTGGCTCGATGCTGGGTTAGCGGTTTGCAAGGTGAATTCATTCATTTCTAGATCTATTGATTCAACGGTTGACGACCAACTCACGGTGACCCATTCAATGATGCTCGTTGACGCTTTCCGTACTCGTTCTGTGTTGGAACAGGACCCCCGGATTGGAAAAATTGGAATTGCAGGGTGGAGCCTTGGCGGAACTGTAGCACTGTATTCAGCATGGACGCCAATTATTGAGATTCTTGGTGAGGCATTTGACGCTCATTTGCCATTCTATCCAGCTGCTCATATACGCCCTGATATCCAAAAGTGGTCAAACTCTCCTATTTTGATTCTTCACGGAGATGTAGATGATTGGACGCCTCTTCATTTGGTTGAGGGGCTCATGCCTCAACTACCAAATGCCATCTTGCACAATTATCCAGAAGCACACCATTCATTTGACTGCGAGAGTGAATTCATACTACATCCCAAGGCCGTTCGTTTGAAAAAACGAACTGTTCGAATCGATAAGAATGGTTACATGTCTGGGAAATTATTTCTCGGAATACGAATGCCTTTGAACGAACGTTGGCAACGACGGTGGGTAATTCGAATCTTGCGTAACAGGGGCGCTCATGTGAAAGGTAATCCCGCCGCGCGTGAAGATTCTCTGATTCGGGCTAAAAATTTCTTCATAGAGCAACTTTTCTAGGCATTTACTGCAAGATGTTTTCAACGAATTGGGCATAATTCTCCCATTTATTTTGAAACTGGTTGGGTGAGGATTGGCGGCGGTCCTGTCGAAACACCGAAGGTTGGCAAGGCTCACTGTACTTCGATTCCAACTGCTTGAACCTTGTATTCCGGGCAATGGGTATAGCCATCTGCTGAAGAACTCAATACAGTATTTACTCCAATATCAGGGAAATGGAAAGTTGTGAAGAGGTTGCCCTTTCGCACATTATTGGTAACTTCAACTTGCATTTCAATTCGGTTGCGTGGACTGGTTAACCAAACGGTGTCCCCGTCGCTTATTCCCATTGCATTTGCATCTACTGGATGCATTTCTAACAAATCGGTTTCTCGGAATTCTGATAACCCTGTTCTGCGAGTCTGGGTTCCAGCATTATAGTGGAAAAGATTTCTTCCTGTGATTAGAATAAACGGGTATTCCTTCGATGCTTGCTCGTTTGGTTCGGCGTACTTAGGTGCAGCAAAGTTGCCTAATCCGCGTGAAAATTCGCCAATGTGCATTATGCTTGTTCCTGGGTGTTCTGCCGTCGGCTTTGGCCATTGTACTGCTTCAGAATTATCAAGATTAGAATAATCAATTCCGCGGAAGTTTGGAGTCAAACTCGCCAACTCGTCCCAAATATCTGAAACATCGTTTGATGTAATTATTGGATGGCCGAGTGCTTCTGCTAATTCAGAAACAATAATCCAATCTTGCTTGGCTTGACCAGGGGGGTCAACTGCCTTTCTTACTCGCTGAATTCTTCGCTCTCCATTGGTGTATGTTCCATCCGATTCAAGGAAAGAGGCTGCTGGAAGAATCACGTGGGCTAACTTTGCAGTTTCGCACATAAAAATATCTTGAACAATCAGTAAATCGAGGCCGCTGAGTGCCTTTATCACTGCAAGATTATCTGGATCTGTGTGGGCTATATCTGAACCTATCAAGTATAGTGAACGAACATTTCCTGATTCTACTTGCCTAAGCATTTCAGGATATGTTAGCCCTGGTTCTGCCGGTGCTTCAACTCCCCAAACCTTGGAAAATGCTGCACGATTTTCTGGGTCGGCAACCGATTGATAATTTGTGTAAACATTCGGCAAAGCCCCCATATCACAAGAGCCTTGGACATTGTTTTGTCCTCGAAGTGGATTAATTCCTGTTCCTTTACGGCCGACATTTCCAGTAAGGAGTGCAAGGCTTGAAAGGGCCATTACTCCTTCAGAACCATGGCTATGCTCAGTCATTCCAAGGCCATGTACCGCCATTGCTGAAGGGACTGAAGCGTAGTAAATCGCTGCTGCTTCTAATGTTTCAACGGGAACTGTAGTGATTTCAGAACATACTTCTGGAGTCATGTCTTGAATCATTGCCTTGAATGGGTCGAGGTTTTCGGTGCGTGAATCGAGCCATTCTGAGTCTGCTTGCATGTTCTCTCGCAAGATAATATGAGCGAGCCCTTGGTATAGAGCAACGTTTGTTCCGGGGCGCAATTGAACGTGGATGTCTGCCATTTGCGCCAATTCAGTAGCCTTAGGGTCTACCACTATCATCTTCATTCCACGCATACGAGCGCGACGAATTCTTGAACCTGTGACTGGATGTCCGTGTATTGGATTGCATCCTGAGACCAATAACAAATCTGTATGATCAATATCGTCCAAACTGTTCGTTCCAGCTCCAGCCCCGAATACTGTCATCATTCCCTTTACAGTAGCAGAATGACACACACGAGCACAATTGTCAATGTTGTTAGTGCCAATAACTGCTCGCATTAGTTTTGAACCAAGATAATTCAGTTCATTGGTTGAACGTGAGGAAGTGATTGAACCGATAGCGTGGGGGCCTGATTCGGATTTGATTTGTTTCCAGCGTTGTGCGATAAATGAATATGCTTCATCCCAAGAAACTTGACGTAATTCATCATTAATTGATTCTCTAATCATCGGGAATTTAAGTCGGTCTGCGTGGTGAATATAGGCTGACGCGAATCGCCCCTTTACGCATGCATGACCTTGGTTAACTGGCGAGTCTGCGGCAGGGACCATCGTCACTAATTTACCACCCTTAATTCCAGCATCGAATTGGCAACCAACGCCACAGAATGCACAAGTTGTTCGAACCCATTTATCCGGAATCCCTGAAGAGCGTTCAACGCGGTCCTCAAGGGCACCAACTGGACACTCATTTACACAAGCGCCGCAAGATACACAATCAGAATCCATGAATAACTCATCCACACCTGCAATGATTCTACTGGAAAAGCCACGCCCATCAATAGAAAGAGCATGGGTCGCTTGAGTGTCATCACATGCTCTAATACAGCGTGAACAGACTATGCACTTACTTGCATCAAATGTAAAGAATGGGTTTGATTCATCGATTGGAATGCTTTCACAAGCCGGCTGGTTATCATAACGCAATTCCCTCAAACCAACATCTGCAGCTACGTCTTGTAATTCACAATCGCCATTTGCAGTACAGGTTAAGCAATCGAGCGGATGCTCACTAACATAGAGTTCTGTAATGCCTTTTCTCAATCTCCAGAGTTTGTCGGAAGTTGTTGAAACTACCATTCCATTATCCGCCGGGGTTGTACAAGAGGAAGGGGTTCCTCGCCGGCCATCAATCTCAACAACACACATTCTGCATGAACCAAATGAATCAAGGTGTGGTGAATCGCAAAGACTTGGAATGTTAATCCCATTATCTCTAGCAATCTCCATGATAGTTTGGCCGGGTTGGCCAGCAAACTCTTGACCATCAATAGTTACCAAAAATGGTTCACTCATTGCTTTCACCTCCAAAAGATGCTGGCCAGCGTTTCATTGTTGAGCGCACTGGGTTCATTGCAAGGCCACCAAGTGCACACAATGATGTTTCGGTCATCACTTCGTCAAGGTCTGCTAATAGAATGCGGTCTCCCTCTTTTTCAGAATCTGTTCCAATTCTTTCAAGCAATTCAAGTGCTCTTTGGGTACCAATTCGGCACGGTGTGCATTTGCCACAACTCTCATCGCGGAAAAAGCGCATCCAACCAAGTACTTCTGTACGCGGTTTGAAATTTGAACCATAGCATACAAACCCGCCATGTCCAAGTAGCCCATCAGCCGAAGTCAATCCTTCGAATGAAAGTTCAATGTTTTCTAATTCTTCCGCGGCGAAGACTCCTCCGAGTGGACCCCCTACCTGAACTGCTACCACTTCATCAAGCGATGAATGATTATTGAATAAATCTGCAACACTTCCACCAAATGGTATTTCGACACAAGTTGGTATTCCTACATCACCAGAAATCTGAGCAACTACTGTGCCTTTACTTCGCTCTGTTCCAATATTTCCAACCACGCTACCGCCTTCGCGCATGATTGCGGCAGCCATTGAAAAAGTCAGAACATTGTTAACAATTGTTGGGTGGCCAAATAGTCCCTGCTCAGTTGGATAAGGTGGCCGTGCTCTTACTTCTCCTCTTCTCCCTTCTAGGCTTTCAAGTAATGCAGTTTCCTCACCACAAACATATGAGCCTGCACCAAGAGCGATTGTGATATCAAAATCCTTACCGAAAAGGCCGTCTTCTCTAGCACTATCAATTGCTGATTGCAATATTCGCTTTGCTTGAGGGTATTCACTTCGCAGATAGACCCAGCCTTGAGTTGCACCGATAGTTTCGGCACAAATCAACATCCCCTCAATCAGTGAGTGGGGGTCTCCTTCCATCAACATCCTGTCTATGAAAGTACCAGCATCTCCTTCGTCCGCATTAGCAACAACATGCTTGATTGGGTCGCCTTGTTGCATCGCCGATTTCCATTTGAAATGTGTTGGGAAACCTGCACCGCCTCTGCCTCGTAACCCACCGGCTTCAAGTTCCTGTAATACGAATTCAGCACCGCCATCTCTGGCTTTAGTCAATCCCGAATATGCGCCAATCTCTTTTTGTCCTGCTAAATTAAGGGGGTTTTCTATTCCCACTCTTGCCAAAGCAAATCTTGTTTGAGATTTCATTTCTGAAAGTGAATCGATTGGGCCAAGTGCTGTGGGGTGTTCGGTTGCTGAACCATTGGTAATCGCTTTCACTAATGAAGATACATCCGTGGCTTGAACCGGCCCAAATGCATGGCGAGTTCCATCAATATCAACTTCGATCATTGGCTCAAGATGGAATAACCCTCTGCTACCTGTTCGAGTAATGGCTGCTGTGTCGTCCACTTCTTGGAGCAATGATTGTACTACTTCCTCTGAACCTAATTTTTGGCTAATACTATCCATGCTGACAAATAATTGAAGTCCAGTTCCTGTGCAACCCATTGGAACTATTTCTTCATCGCGCAAAACTGCAGGACCACTAGTACACAAACCTGCGCAATGTAATGTCCCTACTGTATCGCCTTCTTTGGCTAGAAATTCTGCAACCAATTCCGAACCGCGCGCTCGGCAAGATTCACCCATGCATACACGGACTGTGGAGTTATCAGGTTTCAATTCAGAATAATATCCGATTACACCGCGAACCTTTGCAGCAGTTGTTCCGGTAATGCTGGCGATTTCACGCACTCTTTCAGCACTTGGTTGTCCTTTGGTGCGAATTTCTTCTTTCAGAATATCGAGTAGTTTGTGACCCGGTCTCCCTGGGTCCCAGCCGCTATATTCTTCAGTCATAATTACACCATACAAAGAATCGAGTTCCCTGCTAAACAAGCCTATGCCCTGTTTACTTGTCAAGGTTTTTCTTGTAGTGGGGTGCTACTATCAATTAGTCTCCCCATGATGGCAGGAGCGGAAGTGGCTCAGCAAGGAGTGATTACAAAAATGATATCCGTCTAGGCATTGATGATTCAACTATCCGCAATCTATTGTTTTCGATGATATTCGACACCATCTGGGAGAGGATTCCATGGTAAGACATCGCACCAATGCCCAATCTTCCAAGCTCGGGATTGAGTCATAATTGAACCTAGATATATCGGCCCTTGATGTCCGGTTGCGAGAACTTCCTCAAGTGCTTCCTTGCCACGGTCGCTAAAGCGCGCTGATTGGCGGTTTCCTGTCGGCATTGCTCGCCCGTTCACATCTGCGGGTTCACACAGTTCCAATACGGCGGAACCTGTGTTTGCATCATAATCTTGTAGAAGGACAACTGCATCAGAAAAATCTTCCCTGTGTAATGTACCGTTGTCGTTACGCCAATTCCACCAATGCGGGCACCATGCTTTCCAGTCGCAGAATCCTCCGCATGAAGCATCGCCAATAGTTGGTTCCATTGGGAGTGGCGTTGGTACTGTTTCTTGCCAAGCAGCATAAGCGGCTTCAAGGACATTTTCACCTTGAGCAGCCCACTTTGACGCGTTTTGAGTATACCAGCCTTCTGTGCGAACTGTTGGAGCGTTTGGGTTGTTGGCGAGAAGAATGTCTCGGTACATCCGAAGTTGACGGTTGACATCGGTCTTCAATTTTCCCTCTGGTATTCGGCCTGTTTTTAGATCGGCGACCAACCATCCAACCAATTCTCCAGCATCATTGACATCACCCATAAGCAAATCTAGGCGCCCCATGAGGCGTCCGTCGGCGGTTTTCAGTTCGCCTTCAACTGCGATTGTGAGTTTCTGTATTCGGCGCCATAGAGCGGCGGTGATTTGCTCTTGTTCAAGGCTCTGTACACCAACATGGTCCAGCAGCATCATCACAGCGCCTCTTTGATTTCGAATAGCCTCATTCCATTTCTCTTCCTTCCATTTTGGTCGACGGGGTGTTGCATCAAAAATTGCCTTTTCTTCATCCCACCGAAGTTTGAGAAGGCGTTCTCCTTCTTTCGGCAACCAGCCACTTTCTGCATCTGGCCGTCCTGAAATATCAAGATTGAGAAGATCTTCGACCGATGCGTGGACTGCAGTACCTAGGGATGCTGCCATTCCTGCTTTACGCGGTAAACGTTGTCGGCTGAGCCAATACATCCTCGGGCACGTCTCGTAACGATTCCAAGCGGAAGGTGAGAGCATGTGAGGGCGGGGCTCTGGTGGTGATTGCTCCGTCATGTTGTATGCTTTACTTCAACAAACATGAAGGCACCGATGTTACAGTTGAGGCAAAATGTTGAAACCTAAGAGCATCAGCATACCCACATGGAACGCCCAAGTGTCCGCCTCAATACTAAAATTGAAACAGAAAATGCAATGGTTGTCTCTTGTTTCCCAAGCATCGGAATGGTCTCGAGCGTTGTTGCTCATTTTTTGATTGACCATTTAGACTTGGAATTTGTTGGAGCAGTCATTGACCCGCGCCTTCCAGTCATTACATTAGTTCAAGAAGGTGAGCCTTTGCCTGTAATTCGAGCATATGCTGGCAAACCTCAATGTAGCATTGAGGGGTGTGACCAAGTGATTCTATTGATGAGTGAACTTGTAATCCCTGAACCTTTGGTTAATGATATCGTTTGGGCTATGTTTGAATGGTCACGAGAAAACAAAATCGTTCACGGCGTTGTTATCGATGCTTTTGCAAAAGAAGGTATGAAAGGAAATCTCAACGGTGCAGAACCAACCGTCGAGTATGAGGATACCGAGGGCGTGGATGTCGTTGGAATTGGAGCAAATCAAAAAGTCAGAGACATGCTGACTTCGATGGATATCACCTTGCTTAATCAAGGGGTCATCAAAGGAATCAATGCTGCAATCTTGAGTGAGGCGCGCCGTCGTGGTTTGGATTTGATGTCGATTATGGTGGAAGCCGACCCCCGATGGCCTGATGCACGTGCTGCTGCAACTTTGATTGAGACACTCAACAAGTTACTACCAACTATCGATTTACCTCACGAGCCGCTGCTTGAAGAAGCTGAATTACTTGAAAATCAAATCAAGGCAATGATGGAAGGGGCTGATGCGGCCCCTGGTGTTTCAACCAGCAACTCAATGTATGGATGATATCGCATTCATTCGTTTCCAACTAAGAACTAGAATTGCCAACCCTAAGAAAAGGGATATGAGGCTTACCAATATAGGGAATAGCAAAACATGTTCATAGGGCAAATGGAACATGTCGAGAAGAGATTCTCCTCTCGAAAAAGTGCCGCCTGCTGATGCTGTTAATAGCATCAAACCGCATGCGGCGAGACCAGATGCAACATGGAAAGAGGTGGATTTCTTAGAATCCCATACATTGTTTCCAAGACGCCAACGAACGATAAGGCATCCAACTGCAAAACCAAATCCAGTCATTGAAAGAAATATTTTGTTGACTAATATGGGGCTGTTCAATCCTTCTCCAGGTGCTGAAGAAAGACCGCTCAAAATTGCGAAAGGTGTTGCGGCTAATCCAAACGTAAGGGTGAAATGAGCCACATGATCGAACATCGAAATCCACGACGGTTGTTTCAGGATGCCAAAATGAACGAGAAGTAATAGGGTGAAACTCAAACCTGCAACTGAAAAAGCACCAACGACTAATTCGGTTGCCACTACGTGGAATGTTTCAGAAGAATTCATGCTTGGTCGCCCCCATACTTCCCTGCAAGATAATCGTGACCGTGCAATTCCCATTGCTCTTCGCTCCAACCGTTCGGCAATCCACCTTCAGGTATAGGTGCTAGTGTGGTACCGGGAGATGTGTTTTGATATGCTCCGAGTGCCTCATCTACTACTGATGTTTCATCGTATTTTGCGAAAGATGGACTAGATGTAAGTCGTGTTTGGAGCAGAATTACAATGCCGGCGGCCATGAATAGCAGGGCGAATGCTTGGAGATAAACTGTACTCTCTTCAATTTCCCAACTACTTTCTTCTGCTGCAAGAATGAACCATGGTGTCGTTTGTGCTGGGCCTTCCCCTTCGAGAATAACGCGCCAATGAACGGTTGTTGATTGCAATGCTGCTGGGATGGTGGTTGTCCAACTGTTTTCTCCTGAAGAGTTTACAATCGAATTCATAATTAGGCCGTCTTCAGATTTCCATTCGAATTGTATCGTCTCGGTAAATTGAGTTTGAATGCTTAATTCGGTTGGCGTGTCAATAATACGGAGAGTCGGGGGTGTGAAATCCGCAGTAAGGCGGGGTAAATTTTCTGGTACTGGTTGAACTGAAACTTCGTGACCACTAGCAGTACTGCCAAAGTATGGAGAAGAATAGCCGCCACCGTGATGTATTGCTGCATAAAATGTGGTAGAGCCTAGCGATGAGGCTCGTACAACCCAAGAGATACTAGTTTCATTTTGCCCCGGCCCAAGTGTTTGTTCAATGTAATTCATCGCCCCCCCATTGGCGTCTGAAAGAATTTCCCATCCCGCGTCTTGTGGCATATCTGAATGTCCGGTCATGTCGGTAAGCAAAAATAGCCCAATTAAGCCAGAGGTACTTGTTTCGAAATTGGTTACAGTAAGCGTTATTGTCGTTGGAATTCCAACATATATCGTTTCATCAGTAGAAAGGGAAAGAATTGTCGTTGAAGTTTCATTAATCGAGGCATCGCCATGGCATGCGCCACCACATTGCAAGTCTTGGAGTGAATCTCCGTTGCCCCCGGGCTCAGCAGCACCAAATATCGAGCATAGCAAAAGCAACGAAAGAACAAACACGGAATGTATTCGGGATTTCATTTTCAATTCACTCCCTCCGTTCTATCAATGCAAATCCGACGGCGCCAACTCCGACTAACAAGAATAGTATTCCAGAGACCGTCCCGCCGAGTGAAGATGGCCCCGGTGTCTTGGCTGCAGCAGGTTCGAGTAGTACCGTTTGTGGTGATGAAGAGCCTGCAACAATGGGAATATCGCCAATTTGTGGCTGAATAATGTATGTATTTTCACCTGCAAACAAGGGTGTATCTGTGAATGATTCATCTGTACTCGTTCCAACCATTACACCATTACGCAAAATATTGAATGTGGCATTTGGCCCACCCCATTTCCATTCCAAAACAACTTTTTTATCTTTAGATTCGGCACTGAATTCTGAAAGAACTGGCCCTTGAGTTGCGGTAAGTTGGACGTTATTTGTCGCTAAGCCGCCTAAATCATCGATGACTGTCAATGTGACAACTGTATTTGCAAGTGGAATCATTTGTATCTCAAAGCCCGAATCTGAACCTTTGTTGCCTTCGGTATCGGTCCATGACCATGACGCTTCAGTGACTCGTCCATCGGCATCGCTGGATTGGCCGGCGTCAAGGATTGCCCATTCACCAATCCAAATGGTTTCTGTTACCACTTCGATATGCGCTACAGGTTCAATGTTGAGTATGGTTGTTGAGGCGATGGCTGTTTGCCCAGAAGTCATGTCGGTATCTATTGGAGTGACATGCACTGCCCACGTTTGACCTGGGCCAAGTAAATTCGCTGGGACGCTTGTTTCATTCATTAACGAACCTTCAAGGAAACCATTTCGATACCAAGAAATTTCTGTTTCTACAGCATCGTCGTCGGCATCTGCAGTTGTAATAAGAAGATTAAGTGGGCCAAGCGCGGTTATATTCGAAGAGAGGCCCAAACTTGCATTTGGAGCGGTATTGATTATTGTCACATTTACTGAAAGAGATGTTGAGCTGATACCGCTCCCATCTCCTGCATTCACTATTACAGTCCAAACATCCCCTTTCAATGTCGAAGTGGCCGGCAGTGTAGTCAAGCCTGTGAGTGATGTTTTTTTGATACCATTTCGCCACCATGTTATTTCTGAATTGGATTCATCATCGCCGTCGGCATCGGACATCGAAAATTCGACAACGATGTCATCTGTGGTTTGGGCCTCAGAATGGCTCAAAGAAATCGATTCAGTAATCGGTAATGTGTTTTGAACGGTAAGTGGGGGGCTTGAGGTCCACGACGACCATTCTGTGCCATCATTCACCCGGACTTTTGCAAACCAAATTTGGCCTTTTTCGGTGAAGGTTGAAGGGATTGTCATGCTATTTTCAGCGAAGGGGAAAGGTGCACTGTTGAGGAACCAACTGATTTCGGATGCAGTTTCTGCATCCCCATCTACATCGCCATAGGTGTAAGTCACAGAAAAATCATCACTAGTATAGATTGTCGTGGGGCTCAACAGGACATCGGATGCTGTTGGAGCCGTATTATGTCCACTTCCGATTGAAACTGAGAGTGAAGAGAGCCATTGTGATACATTCTCACTGTCGTTTGCTCGTGCCTGAACCATCCATGAATCGCCATCACGAGTAATGTAGGAGGGGAGTGTTTCCATATCGTTTAATTCTGAGATAAGTACGCCATCGAGAAACCATCGTACATCGAAATGCACCGTGTCTAAATCATCGTCTGAAGTGCTACTCGTAAACGATAAAGAATCGTCAGATGAGGGGGTTTCTGGTTGTATTTCAGGGGTTGTCAACGATGGTATTGAATTGGCAATTGTCAGAATGTTGCTAGTAAGAGGAGTTCCTGGGTCTGAACCATCCGATGGAGTGACTGTCGCTTTCCAATCTTCGCCTTTTGCAGTAGCGGAAGATGGTATGGTCAATCCTTGCATACTCGTTTGTTCAACATCGTCTTTGAACCATTGAATTTGCGTTCCGGATTCAGGATCGTTGTCAGGGTCCGAATAGGTGTAACTCAATATCAAGGTTGAAGTTGTTGTCGCCCCACTAGGTCCAAGAATTAGGTTGGAAATGCTCGGTGGTGAATTTGAAACGGCCCCTGCTTCTGAAATTTGATACGAGGCTGTGGCCCAACGGTCGCCGGTGTTTCCACTGCTACCGTCTGCTGTCAAGCCTGCGACTGAAACAGTAGCTATTCCTGAACCGGTCGCTGGTGCAGTCCAGTCAACGCTCCATGAACGCTGATTGCTCCCTGTAACCGAGTGTGTTGCACTGTCTTGGGCGCTGTTAACATTGACTGCAAATCCCATTCCTGCCGAGAGTGTTCCCTTGTCCACTTCAAGGCTAAAACCTCCTTTCGACCCTGTGATTCCATTGCTCACTGTAATGGTCAGTGTCGAACTTGCCCCTGCAGTATATTGAGTTGGTAATCCGGTAATAGCGACGGTCGCTGCAGGGGTACCTGATTGAGAATGGCACGTACAGCCAGCACTTTGTTGATATATTCCCGCTGATTTTCCTTGTGTTAACGGAATACCTCCAAGGAGGACGAGGAGAATCAATGTAAGAGCAAGGTATCTTCGATTCATACTTGCACCACCACACGAGTAGTTATCAAAGGCTTGGTGCAATGTTTGAAAAGATTTACTTCTTTTCAAAAACGACAATTCGATTTGTATTGGTGCCTTTGGTTTTGTTTTCAACGCCCCATGCATTCGCGGTTTTGGTAAATTCTTGAGCATTAATGAGAATTATTACCGGCTCTAAACCGGCTTGAATACCGCATCGTATGACATTCTCTTCAAGCAATATAGTTCCGTTTCGGACTTCTCCCACTTCAAAAGCCACATAACCGCCAGATTTGACAATTCGATGAAGGTCTTCGAGAACAGAGGTCATCGCTTTCTCCCAAACTTCAATGTTTTTCAATTGACTGATATCTATTTCCGAAGAGTCAACGCCGATGAACCAGCACCGCAACCAATTGTCTGCTTGATAATTAACCACATCCAAAAATGGTGGCGAAGTAACGACGAGTTGTGCTGAATGAGGTGCAATTTCAGAGGCATCTTTGGCGTCTTGGTTTGTCAATTGAGAGGTGAGGTCATGAGTAAATTCATTGAGGTGGGAACCGTTCCAATCTTTGAGCAAACTCTTGGACTTCTTGATGATTCGAGATTGTATGTCTTTGTACTCGGGAACTTGGTCTCGTGTTTCGTTTATTTTCAATTGGCGTTTGACGCTCACCGCTTGATTTGGAGGGAGTGTGTAAACTGAAAAGAATCCTGGAGAATGTCCGGACAACCGATTTATGGCGACCATTCGAATCCATGCATCAATAGCGTCAAGGGTCCCGTTTTTTTCCCGTTCAAGGCAATACTCTTTCAGAGCGATAATCTCCTTGAGTGTGTCTGCATGAAAAAAGGCAAGTAAGTCAGAGTTCTGCTCTTTTGCATTCGACAAATCTATTTCGTTTAATCGCCGTTCGATATCTTCAATACTTGGGGGCAAAAGACGAGGTGCCAAGAGTACTTTACTTAGAGGATTGATGTCGTTTCCTAACGGTTTTCTTCCAAGAAGAAATGCTTCCATTTGTGTAGTGCCGCGACCCATGAACGGGTCATATACAGCGTCGCCTAACTCGGATAAACGTTCGATGAAAAATTTTGGAAGTTGGGGTTTGTAACATGCTCGATATGAAATTTCATGCAATGAATGGGCTTGCCGTTGCCGACTTGTCCAATATTCATTGGTTGCCTTCATTGTCGTACCTTTTTTCCCATCAACTTCCCATTCAAAAGGTTCGACATGAGTGGTCGATTCGAAATCGGTAAATTCAAGGACAGCGTCAATGAATTGTTGAGGGGTCATAGTCGTCAATTCCATCCCTCTATTGGCGTGTAATGGCGGGTAGTGAATGGTACTTTCGGACAATTTGAATATCATTTAAAATCCAAAAGTGAAGGTTGTTTCACCTCATTCTTTTCTGCTTTCGTACTTTGCTCGGGCTCCTTAGACAAGGTTTCTCGGGAGGGTGGAATTGATTGCCCAATGGTTTGTTCGAGTTGTTGCTCGGACCAAACTTCGACACCAAGCGATTCTGCTTTGGCAAGTTTCGACCCTGCTTTTTCGCCAGCAAGTAGAACGCTGAGTTGTGAAGATACGCTGCCAACCACTTTCCCACCTGCGGCCTTGATGGAGAGTTGTACCTCTTTACGTGGGCGCTGAAGAGTTCCTGTAAGGCAAAAAGTCATCCCATCAAGAGGGCCTCCCGATGCTGCTTTCGGCTCATCCTGAATAGTGATAAGAGAGGCAAGGTCAAGCAACATGGCTTTTCTTTTTGAAAGTCCGTCACGAACTTGGAGGGCCACTTTACTACCGATTCCTTCAACAGTACACAATGAGCGAATGGCCTGGTTATCAGAATGTGGTTTTTCTTTTTCATCCGTAAGGGGCCCGAAGTTTTCATCTCCGGGTATTGCAAAAGCATCCTCGACCCATTGGAGAAGGGCGGAGAAGTCAATGCATTGTTGAGCAACTGAGGTAGCCAATTCTGGCCCGATACCTGGAAGGCCCAATGCATGAAGGAATTTGCCGAGTGAGAGTGTTTTGACTTTGTCTAGTTCGGCTAAAACATTCAGGGCAGATTTCTCGCCCATACGTTCCATGTTTTCCAGTTGAGATTGCTGAAGACGGAATAGGTCTGGGATAGAAGATATGAGTTGTTGTTCAAGCAGTTGTTCGACTAGTTTCTCTCCAATCCCATCCATTTCTAAAGCCCGACACCAATACAAAATCGACCGGCTAGTTCGTGCATCACACATTAGGTCATTACAACGAATGAATGCGCCATCGGCCTCTAATTGCCCTTGGCATGCAGGGCAATGTGATGGGATTTCAATCTTGCAAGAAATAGGTAATTTCTCTTCGAAGAGAGTCCCGTCAGCATGGAGTCGCCCTTCAAGGTCGGCTTGTTTTGCAGGCCCGAGGCCAGATTCGATTTTTGGAATAACATCGCCTCGACGAACAATAAGAACTCTGTCGCCAAGTTTGAGATCGAGGCGTTCAACTTCGCCAACATTGTGTAGGGTTGTATGCTCGACAGTTACGCCTCCAACCATCTGTGGAGCAATGCGAGCAACCGGCGTCACTGCCCCAGTTCGTCCTGTTTGCCAATTAACTTCTAGCAAGACAGAGGTTGCTTCTTCAGGCGGAAATTTCCATGCCAAAGCCCATCTTGGGTGGTGAGCAGTCGAACCCAACCGTTTTCGTTGAACAAGGTCATCGAGTTTGAAAACAATACCATCGATTTCATATTCATACGATGAGCGTTTCATTCTCCACTTGTTGGTGTATTCAATCATTTCATTTTGAATAGCGTCGGATTCGAACACTTGCCATGGTGCTGGCTCAATTCCAATTGTGTTTTTCAGCATATCCAGCAATTCGCTGTCGTATCGTAATTGAGGTGAATCATTGACAAACTTCACATCATAGGCACAGAACACCAAATCCGAAGCATCAGCCTTTCCATCGCCGTGTTTTTGACGTAATGCGCCCGAACATAGGTTTCTTGGATTGGGAGAAATTTCGCTGTACTTTTCATCAAAAACTTTCACCGGCATAACAACCTCTCCACGCACATGGCAATCCACAGGGATTTTGAGGCGGGTTGGAATATTAGCCACCAACTTTGCATTCAAGGTCACATCTTCTCCTCTTTCGCCACTACCTCTGGTTGCAGCTCGATGCAGGTTTCCAGCGACGTATTCAAGGGATAGGGCTGAGCCATCGAGTTTCGGTTGAGCCAAATATCGTTTTCCGCCACTGGTTGATTGTGTAATGAAGTGGATGATATCTTCATCCGAAGTTCCTTTGTCGAGAGAGCGCATTGGGAACTTGTGTTCGACTTTTACGGTTCCAGGCAATGGTTCAGGTCCGATTTGATGTAGGATTTCATTCTCGGGGTCGAGGAGTTTTAACTCATCCCAAAGAGCGTCAAATTCCGCATCCGAAATTTCTGGCGATGCTAGATTGTAATACAATTCTCGATGATAGCGAACCGCTTCGGCCAGTTGTTGAATACGCTCACCGTCGGCCATGATTATGCACCCGCGCCACAGGATATGAACATCACGAAAACTGCAGTCCCAATAACTCTACATCTGCCATTGGGCAACGCGTCATAATCGCTTGAGAGAGAATTCGTATATGCAGTTCTGCTACAACGTGTACCGTTGCTTCAAACAAGTGACCTGCATGAACATTATTGTCATCGTCCGACCAACAGCAATGAATGTGAGTGAATGCCTTCCCCTCTTGGGTTCTTGCGATATTTCCCGACAAACTAACTAATTCCGAAGGCAAGGCAAGGGCTCGATGCTGATAGATTCCTTCTTCGTTCATGTAACCATATTTGTTGTCTCGGGTCCTTCCTATCCCGCTGGTAATTGCTGCTGCACCGAATCCGATTTCATCAGCAAGCGATTGTATTGTCGAATGTATTTCTTCATTCGGATCAATACGTACAAACAAATCTTCGCCGCTTCTCGTCCATTCCATGCCTTGCCCAAGTATAGGCGCTTATTGAGAATAACGCTACTCTTGTTCTAAGGCGTGAGGTGAAAATAGTTCCCAGGATTTTTCAGAATCGAGTGCTAAATCGATACATGAACGGGCTTTTGACAAGTCATTTTGTTCACCGCCCAAAGGCAAAGGGCCGAAAACGCCCCATCCTTTCCGTAGCAACATGATTCGGCGAGCAGGTTGGCGGTGGGCAAGGCGTAAGCGATTCCAATCATATCTCTGGCCATCTGCAAATAAATGCGTTCTAGTGATGGCGTAGCGTTTTGGGATGAGTAACGAAATAATGTGTAGTGACAACAAGGCATCCCAGGCAATAGCGTACCAATAACTGGTATTTGAAGCTCCAATGAGTGCCCAAGGAAGAGCGATCATGGCAGCCATTGAGGCAAGATTGCCCCATTGCCTAATCACTTCTTGTGCTCCTTCACTCTTCCAAGCAAAGCCACCGTTGTTCAATTCACCTAAATTAGGAATGTCGGTTCTCTGGCGAGTCAGCCAAAAAGCATCCCAAGCAACAATTAATCCGAGAATCGAAACCGCAATTGCGGCAATGGTATTTGCAGACAAAAGCAAATCTTCTGCCATTTCCTCACCTCATAGATGACGTTCATCAATCGAACCGAGTTCTCCTCCGCCCTGCTTCATCCGCATCACGAATAAAATAAGGCCTCCAAGAATCAAAACAATTAGTAGTAATGTGCTGGTTGAGAAATCGCCACTCTCTGTAGTGGTTTCTCCCTCTAAAATATCAAGAACGCCGTCTCCATCATCGTCTTGGTCTGCGACAAGGTAAGTCGTTTTTCCTTCTGGGCAATCTACTGTGTCTGGTAGGCCATCGTTGTCGGTATCGAGCCATGCGCATGGGTCAACCGAGTAAGCATCGCGGGTATCTGGGTGGCCGTCATTATCGTCATCGGTATCTTCACTATCTGGTCCACAAGAATAACCATTCGTTGGGTCGAACCAAACACCAGTATCTATGGTAAAAACGCAGGTGTTTGTCCAATCTCCATCACTGTCGAGTTCAGTAACTTCGAAATCGACTGCTGCGCTTGAAGTTGCACCCAATGTGTCAGTCACCTGAACTTCGAGAACATACAATCCGTACTGTAAATCCGTAATGTTGTATTGTAACTCATTTGGACCCCTCATGACTTCAACTCCTGCTGAATCTGAAATAATCCAAACCAATACTAAGTCCTCTATTGAATCCAAATCATCTGAAATATCAACCGATGCAAGCAAATGCACCGATTCCATAACCCGCTCGCCAGAATAGGGCTCGGTTATTTCAATGGTCGGGGGATTGTTTGATAGCAGAATTATTTCGATATATTGAGATATTGACTCCGAATATGTTGTGGTATGGATTGTGTTTGGCAAGCCACTGGCTTGTGTAGTGATATTGAAAGAAACCAATTCACTGCTTGTTCCATTGCTGGCATATGATACTGGAATTTCAACTAATAACGAATTTCCAGATGCGGAAGCAGTATACTCGGGGCTGAGTCCGGTAGTATGAATGGAAAATTCCACATCTTGGGGCGCCCCGTTCAATGTTGCATCGAGTGTGAATGTCTTCCAAGTTCGTAATTCAGCACCATCGAACATTGAGGGATTAAGAGTAGAGGTATCAATGAGGTCGATTGGGATAGTGCCTGAGGCGGAGATTGTACCGTGTGTAACCCCGCCTTCGATTCGCGCTGGATAGTTTTCCGAGGAAAGCACCGTGGAACAGATAATATCTGGGTCTCGAACGATAAGTGGGGCGGTGGCGTCGTCGCCTTCATCGGTATGCAAATCAATACCGACAGAATATGAAAAGGCAATCATGTCTTCGATGATGAGTGAATCTGAAGAACGACCGTGGTGACTTATGAAAGCAGTTCCTGAGCCAAGACCGTTCAAAATAACATCGTGAATATTTCCTGCTGAGTTGTCAAAATCAAGACCGGGGGAGCCGGTCAGTTGAATGTAACTCATCTGGATATTACGGCTGTTTGCCGCAGTTATACCTGCACTAGAACCAACCGTTCCGTTCAAATGAGATACGATGAAATCACCATCGATAGAGTCCAAAGCAAGAATGTTGCCATCGCCGTTAAACATCGAAGCATCAACATTGGTTAATTCACCTGTTACAGCAGTAAAGTCAAATCCTGTTGAAATGTTTTCGCCAAGAGTCAAAGAATCAAAGTCAAGGGCGATTTGTCGTGCCCATACGCCGATACCATTGCACGATTCAAGTGTCACTTCTGAAAGGATTAGATGACTCGATGAAGGGAATGCCTTGATGCAGCCATTTCCTGCATCATACATGTGTGAATTTTTGAGTGTAATATTCGCTTGGCTGTTACTGTTGATGAGAATGAGTGAGTCGGCGCCAGAAGAGCGGGCCATAGTGATGCCGTCGCCGATAAAGGTGCCTTGATTTTCAACGTTCAAAGCGGGTGATGCTTCAACAATATTCGTCTGTGATAAGTCGATTGTTGAACCGGCGCCTTGCATGACAAATCCGCCCCAGCGAGCACCCGAACCTGTAGAAGAGAGGGTTGCAGCTCCAGCATCTATTCGGCCATCGACACTGATTTTACTTCCTTCTGAAATGCGGAGTGATACGCCATCGTCGATAGTGAGTGTCCCCAACGCCTCAACATCAAGGTCGCCATCAAGGAAATATGGGCTCCATTGGGCTTCTAGAACAAGCCAATTTGAAAGAGTTCCTGGTGTGATGGCCGAGGCCATAAATGTGTGCTCAAAGGACGAGGAGGAGTCCCAAGTGACGAAATCCATGAATGAACCAATTTGGAGGTTGATGTTTTTGGTGCCCCCGATTGTTTCCGAGTTATCATCGACATGTCTGGCTGTTGCGGTGGTTGAAACTTCCCCATTTGAATCGGTTGTTGTAGAAGCGCCGTCAATCATTATCAAAGCGCCTTCTACCGGTTCACCTTTATCGAGAACTGTGAGTTGGAGCGAGGATAATATTGTCAGTTCCGCGCTGGTAAGGGCAGTGACGGTACCTTCAACATTGCCTTCTAGCATCTCTACTGTGCAGCCAGGTTGAAGCACCAAAGAACCGAGAATGATGATGTTGGAGGAACTACGGGTGGATTGACAAACCCATGTTATATTTGAATCGATAGTCATTGCTTGTCCACCATCAGATTGTGTAAGTACAGAATCAATTCCAAGAGATACGCTATTGGCAACAAGGGTTGCTCCACTACCGGTTAATTCTCCAGAGCCTTCAACTTCAACTACTCCACTTGCAGGGAGGGACAATGTGGTTTCAGACAATTCCAAACCGGCTCCTGTCGAAATAGTGAGGTCGCCAGTCATAGTATGCGGCAATCCATCTGGTCGTGGCCCAAGGAAAACAAATTGACCTGTTGAAATGGTCCAATCTCCTTGAGGAATTACTGGGACCTGAACCGATTGGCCCATTTGTGAACCAAAGAGTACAACACGTACGCCTGCTCCTGCAAGCGTGACATCGACTGATGAACCACTACTGAGTAGAGGGAGTGTTGCGCCTCCATTAACATCACTTTGTAAAGAAAAGCCGTGAACATTGATAGTGGCTTGTACTGGATTTCCAGTTAAATCTGTAAATGTAACTGGGGTTTCTTCAAGATATGATGCAGAGGATACTGCGATGATTGCGGTTGTTGTGCCTCCATAGATTAGTGTCCCATCACCAAGAGCATCCGAAGAAGACTGTTGGGTGTTTTGTGGTTGGAAGTTTCGAATAGTTGCGCTCGAAGAGGTACTGATGGAAAGTGGGGTTGTGTGTGTAGCTGCTGTCCAATCAGAAATATGCAGATGGGATGTTTTGTCTAAAATAACGCCTTCTGGATAAACACGTGTGTTCAAGGAATCGGTAGAAAGAGAACTGTGTTCTAAACCAATTCCTATTCCTTTTCCATCCTGAACTGAAATAGTACTTCCAGTAATCTCAGCATGGTTTGCCAAAATTCCGTTACCAAAGTTGAGCAATGAAAACGATGTTGCATCTATATCTGTATACCAAGCGGCAAGGCCAACCGATGATGTATCTTGGGCTACGTATGCTTTGGATGCTGAAACCGTGGACCACTGGTGATTTCCATCAAGAATATCAATTGCGGTTGAATCACTCGAAGTCATTTCAATTATTACTTCATTGAAGGTACTATCTGGGTCACGCATTTCAATACCTTTAGTCCCGGCTGTAAGGTTGGCAATATCCAAGATGATGTGGCCATCACCGGTGCCTTCTATCCCTCGTTCCACGACTGAAAGATCGAGGTTGGAAATCGAATGATTGCCTTGTCCGGAAAGGAAGAAACCATTTGTGGCATTGGATATGTCAATGTTGCTCCAAGAGCAGGTGCCGGTGCATCTCTGGTCGACTACTGCAAGCGATTGAGAGAGGCGTCCTTCAAATTCAACATCGTCGATTGAGAAGGTGCTTGCACCGTTTGCAAGGAGGAGGCGTTGACCTGAAACTGCAGCAGAGGATATTGTCAAATCATCACTATCTGCTGCATCAATCAAGAGGGCTACATTGTTTGCAGTGATGCTATCAACTGTCGTAGAAGCACCTTGTTGACTAGCGATAGCTACGGTTGTATCAAAGAAACCAATGCCTGTCGCAGAAAGTGTACCACTGGTAGAACGCAAACCTGTTCCTGCTTGTGAAATGGCCAATGTGTCAACTGTACTAATGCCTGTTGACCAAAGCCCACCTGCAATGTCAGTGAATGTGCCTGAAGATAGATTCAAGAAGCCTGAGTTACGCAGGACTTCGTAATCGATATGTTGTGCTGTAAGGGAAGTGATGTCTGCTGAACCGATGACATTGATTCCAATGTACGAATCTTTGATTGTTACTTTATTTGCAGACAGATTTCCTTCTACTTTAATGCCTGTTTTTGCGTTTTCTATGGTGACTTCGCTTAAGACTGCATGGCCTTTATTGGTAACATAAATTCCAGTCCACAAACCAGCACCATGGGAGCCACTTGTAAGTGGAACTTGGGATGAGAAAAAATCACTATGTGAGGCTGAGAGAGTGCCTTCGACTCGAATCCAATAACCGTCCCCGCCATCAACAGTCGTTCCCGGTGAAAGAGTAAGTGTTGAACCGTTCATCACAGTGACGTTTCCGGTGAGCACAATGGCCCCAGACCACGTCGTATCAACATTTACAGAAGTGTCTACGGCTGTGGCTGGAGTTGCCAATAGTGACAATGGAGTTAACAGAAGGAGGGTGGCCAAACATAGTGCCCGAACGGTTCGCATGGTACCTACTTTTCAAAGCCCCATATCAAACCAAAGGTTTCCGGACTCAAAATATTAGGTTTCTTGTGCTTTACCACAGACATGGTAAGTGAGTGGGCCCGCCCAGATTTGAACTGGGGTCTGACGGCCCCCAGCCGCCAAGTATAGGCCAAGCTAACCCACGGGCCCAGATTGGTAGTCTCATTGAATGGATGTGCTGAATGGGGCTGCTTCGTGAATGAGGTCAATGTGACCAACATACATTCGGCGGCAACAGTATCGTGTCAAACCGACCTGGTCGAGTGCATCTGCAACTTCGACACCTGCTGCTTTCAATTCACTGAATTCTTCCCACTTGTGAGCAATAACGCCCCCACAACTAAAACATCGTATTGGTATAATCATCATCTCACCTCATCGATAGGACTTTTGCTTCTTGCGACGAGCACCACGTCCAAGTTGGTGCTTTGCTTCCTTGCGTCGAGGGTCGTTAACCAAAAGGCTACGGTCGAAGCGAAGGTATTCATCTCGAAGTTCTTCGTCAATGCCTTCTGCTCCACCGTTGTAGTGGACAAGTCCACGTGCGATTGCTGTGCGGATGGCATCGGTTTGGCCCATTATTCCTCCACCCAAGGTGGTGATATTAATGTCAACCTTGCTCAATCGGTCCATTGCATCTGCAATGACCAATGGTTCCATTGACTTGCGACGAGCAAGGGATGGTTGCAAGATTTCGATTGGCTCACTGTTGACACGAACTCGGCCTTTGCCTGCTTTGACTGATGCGCGGGCAACTGCTGTTTTTCGCTTACCAGATGATTGTACTGATTTTTGCTTTTTACGAGCCATCATTGCTCACCTCCGGTCCAACGGTGGGATGGAGCGCCAAGGTCGGCGCTGATATCCCCAAGAGTGATGAATCGCTCTGGAAGTGCCTTGCGGAACTTCGAGTCATCACCATTCTCATGCCCTTCTGGAAGATCTCCAGACAAATGTGCAGGACAGCCAATTTCAACACGTAAATTACGCAATGCACGGCGACCGCTGCTCTTCTTTTGATAAGGCAACATTCCTCGAACTGCTCGCTTGAGGATCATGTCGGGCATACGAGGGAAAAACGGACCTTTACGGGCGTGATTCAACTCATACTTTGCATGATATGTGTTGAGGACTGAACGTGGACGGCCACTGACAATTGCTTTTTCAGCATTGACGATAATGACCTTGTCATCTCGGTGTTCACGGGCTGCTTTCAACAGAATATCTGCCGAAGCGGATGCTAGACGGCCGAGGATTAAGCCCTCAGCGTCGAAAACATAGGTTGTTTCATCCAAGGATAACAACCCCCGTTCCAGATGGGTTTTCGTTCATCAGCTCGCCGTAGGTCATAACTCGACCTCCAGCGGCTTCTATCTTCTCACGTGCACCGTTGCTAACACTGTAGGCGGCGATGGTGTGGTTTGCAGACAGCTCACCTGAACCAAGAAGCTTGCCTGGAACGAGGATTGTTGCACCCTCGGGGGCGTAGCGACTTACGCGGCTCAAGTTTGGCTGTGCCCAATTCTTGCGACTCTTAGAGAGGCGCATGGCCACATCTCGCCAAACAGCGGCTCCGGTGTCGCGAGACTGGGCTTTCAACTGGTTGATGACATCAACCAATCGTGCGTTTGTCTTACGTGTAGGATTGCTCATTTGACTCCCTCGATGCTTTGAAGCAATTCGCCGACCGGCCCTCCCATTATCAATGCACCGACGCGGGGGTCGGCTCATTCGCGTCGCAGTACACCGAAACACGCGAAATGCGAAGTGAATGTGGTGTTCGCCAAAATCTCTTCAAAAAGGTTCACTCGTAGAGTATCTCACCCTTTGCATCGAGTAATTCGACAGTGAGACCTGCTGCTCGACCTTGGATGATGATTTCTTCGTGCAATGTATCAGAGAAATCATCCAAAGCGTCAAGAGCGGTAATTCCTGCAACATCAGTCAATTGATCGATAAGATGGTTGAGGACGCATGAGACACCGTAGGCTTGTCCTGCACGGAATGCGTGGTCAACACCGCCAATCTCTGGGTCTTCAGCCTTCATTCTCAGCATGACTTGTTGAGAATAGGCAACAAGAGCGCCATAAATTGATTCGATGATTTGGGCAGCTTCAAGGTCGCCCAACAACATTTGCGATTGTGCAAGGGCTGCACGAACGGCTTTACCGTAGGTTGCGTGTGCCGCAATCGTGTCATTCGTTTCGGTTTGCATTGCTTGGTCGATGAGTTGCTTCCAGTCTTCCATGGACAAGCCACAGCACACCGGCCCCTTGAAGGTTAAGGCGTATTGGACTGAATCAGAATTTCAAATTTTGAAATCTGTGCCTTCGCCTTCAACAATTCCTGCTTGACGAACAGTTCCATCAGCAGCAATGAATTCGCCAGCCTTTGTTTGCTTGTCATAGAGGTTCACTAATTCCTTGCGTTCAACCATGCCACCTTCGCCAAGGGCTACGGTGAGTGAACGAACAATGGTATCGAGTGTTTGCAATGCTCGGTCACGATGGCTTGCATCGATGTTGTGATCCGAATAACGAGCCTCTTCAAAGACAGATAGGAAGCCATCGAGTTGGTCCGAAGGAACCATACTGAATGCTGTACGAACTGCTGTTTCGAATTCACGGGTCGTTTCATAGACCTTCTTCATGAAACCATAGCGCTTGAAGTGCTTCACCAAATTCTTGTAACAATCGAAGATTGCAGCAATATATTCGTTGCTCGCCTCAAGTTGCATCATCGTGTCGGTCAAAATACCCTTGAGGGCTTGCACCTGTCGACGAGCTTGAGCGCGTTGATAGTAAATCGCTCCAGCAATCAACAGGGCCATCGCTACAAGTATGAATGACATCGTCTTTGCTGGAGTAAAGAAGCCTGCATCTGCATTTATCGGAACTGCCTTCATCCATGTAATTTCATGTGTCACGTTGTCTAGAGATTCTTCGAAGTAGGTTGAACCGGGGTAGTACGCAATGATTCGCCATTGTCCAGAACATGGGACTCCGTCGCATGTTTGTCCACCAAAGGCCCATTCAAAGTCTGCATGTCCTTGCTCATTTGTTCGGGATTTGTTAGTTCCTTCAACAACCCATTCGCTGTTTTCATCAGACCAATATTGTCGAACAAACCAAATTTCTTCGTTTTCAACAGCATTGTCAAGACGGTCTCGCAATAGTGCAACTGTACCGAAGACTGCTTCATCATTATCCAATCCATTATCGCCTGTGTGGCTCCATGTTTTCTTCACTTGCAAGTCAATACGGGAGCGAACCAAGACCAGTTGGTCGACGTGTGAGCCGTTCAAAACATTTGAAGAATCCTTATCACAACCTCCAGGGACATTGAGGTCCGGTTCGAAAGCGATGCGCAAAGTACGGAAACCTTCCAATTTACCACCGGTTGTTTCTACGCCCCGTAGAGTCGGGTTTTGACTTGGGTCGCCACTGAACCACTCAATGGTTCCATCAATTTCGCTGGTGCGAATAGTAGAGATTGGTCGAACATTTTGTTCAGGGTCAAGATAGATATTCAAACACTTGCCGCCAACATATTGGCCATTGGATTGCATCAGTTTTGCATCGACGTGGAATGATTCTTTGAGGTAAAGAACCGGATATTCGGTTGTGTTTGGTGCAGTCCAAGTCTCGACACTGGACTTGAATGGTCCTACTTCGTTCAAAGCCAATGTAGAGTTTGAAAATACATCGAATTGAGTTTCATAGGTGTCGTTCTGATATCTATATGCATCATTGTTATCGTATGATGAATATGTTACTGTAACCTTTGCCTTACCAGCAGAAACATCGGAAAGAGGACATACGATAGAGAAATATCCATCGAGGTCAGTCATTCCAGAATTGCACGAAGTTGGGTTCGATTGACTGTTTACCATCTCGTAGTTTACACGAATCTTTCGGTTGGTCAAATTGGTACCCAACTCATCTTGCAACTGTCCGGTAACAATCATTGGTTTTGGAATCACTTCACCAGTGATAGGGCTGACTTCGCTGGTATAGACGATTTGATCGTCAACCGACAAGGCAGTTCGTCCGATAAAGGAGAAGCCATTTGCATTATTGGTCATGGTCACTCGGAAGTGATCGTTTCCAGATATGCCAAGACAAGGGTCCCATGCGCCTTGGATGCCAAGAGCAACAGGGTCGAGTTCAAAACAACCTTCGTTCGGCAATGTCTCTTCAAATCGAAGAATAACATTCACTGGTCCGAATCCATCAGGGAGGAAAGATTCTGGGTCGTCCTTGAGTGCTGTAGCGTTCAATGGTGAAATATCTGCTTTGAGACATCCTGCTTCTCCATTAAACATTCCACTGGTTTCATAACGGTCCAAAATTCCATCGAGGTTTAGGTCTCGGTCAGCTACGCCATCCCCATTTCCATCATAATAGCACATGTGGGCTTTGTCCGGTTGGATATCTGGTAAAGTGATTGTACCTGCTGCAGGTCTAACTGTAGCAACGATTTGACGATAAGTTACGCCGCTGAAGTCTACGCCTTCGAAAATAACATCAACTAATCCACCATTTGGTGCTGTTGCGCCATCTAAAGCAGCCCCTCCTCCATCACGTACTGATGTCGTATTGTCATCGGTCACTTGAGCAGTGAAATCCCATAAGTCGCCAGATTGACGAATATTTGGTTCTGTAGAAACGATGGAAAGATAGGTTCGTGAAACGACCCATACCTCTTGGACCATGGTATTGCCTTTGAGCAATGGCGTGCCTGCGAATTCAAATTGTAGACTAAAGTCGCCCAATGAATCTGCAGCAGAGATGTTGAATGGTATCTCAAAGAATCCGTTATCATCGGTGTAATTCACTCCAGTGCGGCCATCTGCAGACCAAGTATAGTTAACGGGCACATTCCGAACTGGTTGTAAGGAATTATCAACTAATTTTGCTTGGATTGTTGTGCTTGTGTTTCGATAAAGTCGAGGCACAGAAGTTGTTTGGAAATCTGTTGTTCCAACGACTGTTACGTTAATGTAAGCGCCCGTAGCTGCAAGTGTCGAACTATTTCCAGTGAAATAGTATGCAGAATTTGTGAAATCAACGCGCATTCCATAGGTTCCAGAGCCGTATTGGCTATACCATGACCAATTGTATTCAAACTCGGCATCGCATGTTGGGCAAGCCTTGGTTGGGCGTTGCGTATATGCTGTCTCTTGTTGTCCTAAGAATTGGCCATTGCCATCAATATCTACTTGGAGGGCAATTGGGTCTGCATCCCAGGGAACATTGGTTCGATTCGTTACGTTTCCAGTAACCCAAAGGGCGTCGCCAGTATTCATTTCAGGAACGATTTCGCATCGGACCAAACTATCTGGGTCCGTTCGATCGACTGCTCCACAAGGCGGTAAATCGCTATCTCCGCCATTCACCAAAGTGATGAACCAGTGTGTTGAGTTAGTAGTAATGAAATTACGCAATTGGGCCGCTTCACCTAGTAGTGACATTGAAGTGCCATCCCAATTCATCGGGTATGGTTGCGATTTCGAAATTTCTGCAAAGTTCAATCCTGCACCATCCAATGCCTCGGAGTGGTAGATTGTTGCCCAGTTTCCGAAAGTTCCATCACCATTGTTAATCGATGAATTATACCAATGTACTGGGTTAATTCCATCCACAATCATCTGTGCTTCGATGTTCATTCGATGCATGACTCGGATGGCTTGTGGCTCAGTATTGTCTCCGTGGAGGTATGGGAATGGCCATTCTCCAGCTAAATCCGGTTGGACTATTGCCGTTACCTCATAATCGCCTGCAGGGAGGCTTGTATTGGTGTAATCATAGGAAATAATTGCCCCATTGCTGTCAAGGAGTGGTTTGAGTTCTTTTGATTGTTCATCCCACGCAACTTCTTCGTAACCGCCAGGAACTTGTCCAACGCCATTATCTCGGGTAGAATTCCATTGAATTTGTTTCCATAATCCATTGATTCCGATATCTTGGACGAAGGTGACTGAAACCAATCCATTGCTTCCAGCTCTGTAACCGTTTCCGCCTAGGCCTGTGAAGTTTGTCGGGTGGGTATAGTTACCAAAGATTCCGCCACGAACCGAGAAGGTGAATGGGACGCTTGGTACTAAGTTGTCAAATATTCCGCGCTGTAAATCTGCAGTGTAGTAAGACCACATGTCAACCCAGAATGGTTGTTCATCGCTGCGGAAATAACTGTCCAAATAGATGTCTGCTGTTAGGTTTGCTTCAGCGCCTCGGTAATAGGATTGAGATTCATTACCATTAAACGCAAACATTTCTGTTACGACTGCAAAGACTCTGTATGTCGTGTTATCACCCACTGACAAATCTTCAGGATATAGGAATTGGCCAACTGTGAAATTACCAACTACTGTTGTCAAGACATTGATGGTCTCTAGGGCTACTGTTCCGTTATCGGCCCATTCAATGTGGACTTGAACTGGAAGGCCTACAGCAGGTTCGAATTGGCCCGAAATCGGATTAACCCAATCGACATGTCCGCTGAAAATTGATGGGGATTGTGCATCAAGCCACAATGTTTCGGGAGTATTGAGTGTGATGAAGGTTGGAGCCTTGTCGTCCTCGTCGAGAACACAATCATTGTCATGGTCCCAGTCGCTTGATTCAGCACCGGCATAGCAATTAAATCCTGTTTCACCCTCTTCAAGATGGTCGAAATCAGCATCGATGAGCGTGTCATTGTCGTCATCATTGTCTATTGCATCTGGGCCTGTTCCGGCATCCAATGTGTCAGCGAGACCTTCACCGTCACCGAAATCGTCGTGGTCCCATGGATTGGTTGAGTTTCGGTCGAATCGTGTCGGCCAAAGCAAGACTTCATCGTCATCGAGCATTCCGTCTTCATCGTCATCTGTGTCAATGTCATCGCGCTCACCATCGTTGTCGTGGTCGAAAGCAGCGGTTAGACTGATCGCCAGCTCTACGTTATTCGTGATTCCGTCTGCATCCCAATCGTCATCTGCCCAATCGACGATACCGTCGTTATCATGGTCAAATGGAGATTGTTCCTCGCCCCAGAAACAATTTGGTAATGTTTCTTGTATAATATCAAGAATTCCGTTGTTATCATCGTCAGGGTCTTCAGCATCTGGAACTGCATCATTGTCGTTGTCTACATCGTAGAGAGTTGGTTGGATTAGGCCTTGTGAAAGGATGCCTCGGTCCCAAACTGCTTGGAAGAAGCCGTCTTCATCGACATCCGCGTCGTTTCCGTCATCGTCATTATCAACACAGTTTGTTCCCTTGAAGAAATTGGAGTTTTCTTGATTCGCATCATTGTCAAGGTCATCGTCAATGTCAACTTCAAAGAAATCCCAGATTCCGTCGTTATCATCATCAACATCGTACCAGTCATACACCGAATCATAGTCGTCATCAAGGTCGATTGTAGAATTTGTGAAATCTCCATCAATGTCGCCATCTGCAGAATTGTTGATCAAATCCGCGCCGAGTTCATCGGGGAAGTCGGAAACCATTCCGTTATCTGAGGTCCATTGCCAAATTCCTGTAGCCAAACCAATCCAAGTTACGAAAGCATCTCGATTGTTGAGCATCTGGAAATGTGTGATTCCTGATTCGACCGAGCCGTCTCCTCCAAAGTCATAGTGGTAACAACCACCTTGGGCGCCCGGTGTGCAACTCCAATTGCCGCTAGGGCCGCCTGGTGTTGCACCTTGGTCGATGAAAGCATCAGGGCGGGTGGAGTAAGGTGAGCCGAATTGGGCGTTTACACCATTGAGCGGCATGTGATAAGAGATAGCATAGCTATAGCCACAGACATATCCTCCTCCGAGGTTTCCTGCAGACCAACCGCATTGGGACATGTTGAAACTGCCACCCATTTTGAGGTCGTCCGTATCGAGAATACCGTCGTTACCTTCGTCTTGGTCCCACCAATCGGGCATTCCGTCGGCATCTTGGTCAATGTCCAGTCCGTTGGAAAGAGAGTCTCCATCCGCATCAATATCCCAATCATTACCACCATTATATGGTGACCAACGAGCGAATAAGAACCAATAGAATTCAGGTACTGTTCCTACTGTGACTGGAGTTGTTGTGGCGTCATAGCCATTGTAATCCAAAACAACATCGCTGAAAGGATTGTGCCAGAAAACTAGGTTCCAGTGGTCGGTTGAGTTGTCTGAATAAGGGGTGCTGTCTTGACTTCCATCAAGATCGCCGCCATCAGCAACTGGGTAATAAGGGGTGCCAAAATTGTCATTTGCATCGAAATCGACGACTCCACAATTTCCATCATCTGGGTCATAGAAATCTGAGATTCCATCATTGTCATCATCCCAGTCTATGTCGTTTTCAAGACCGTCGCCGTCAATATCTGAGTCGACAGAGTTTGGTCCATCATCTCGGTAAAGGGCCCCGTTGATGGCGTGAAGGTCGGCGTCATTGTCAAGATCGCAGTCCCAATCGATATCAAGTGGATCGATAATTCCGTCATTATCGTCATCGACGTCAATCCAATTGTTGATGCCATCACCATCCCAATCGTTGAATTGAGAGTAAGAAGCACGTCGTGTATTACATCGAACGTCTGGGTTAGTTGGGTTCGGGTTGGCCATTGTTGGGCAATTCCATGCGGCTACATCCGAAGATTTGTCTAGCGGGAAAGAATCGTTTTCATTAGTGATTTGGTCGTCATCTAAATCGTATTCGAAATTGTTTGCATCGCCACTTACACTGATATCTCCTAGGTTATCTGGCGTGGGAGTTCCTCCAAGGTCGGGGTCTAACCAATCGTAAACCGCATTGTAATTTTGGTCGAAAGGCCGTAGTCGGTCATCGTCCAAGTCTTGGTCATAATCCATCTCACAATCGATTCCGGCGATGCCGTCTGAATCGCCACCAGGAGTTTGGTAAGGTGTCGAGTTTAGTCGAGTGTAATCATTCAGCATGTCGCCATTACCGTCAAGATTCATACAAACATCTGGGATGCCGTCGTTGTCGTCATCAGGGTCCGACATGTCAAGAATTCCGTCGTTATCGTCATCGGTATCCGAACTGTCTGGCGTATCATCATTATCGTTATCAGGGTCGATGAAGTTTGGAATTCCGTCGCCATCAAGGTCTCCATCAACGATACTTGTGAAAGATGGAACGCCGTTTGGAGCGGTAGAAGTGACTGAAGGTGCATTGACTGCATTCACGCGGTTTAGTTCCCAGTCAAGGTAATTGATACCGCCAGAATATGCGCGGTAAGAGTTGAAGTCCCAATTAACTGCTGCATCGAAAAGGTTACCGGCTTGTGCGTGGGTATCTGTTATAGATGCATCATATGGGTGTGCGTCGAGGATATCGGTGACGCCGTCACCATCATCGTCGTCATCGAAATAATCTTGGGTGCCATCACTATCTAGGTCGCAAGGCCACTTGAATTGGTCAATACGTGCATCATTGTCATCGTCTTCATCATAACTTCCCGGTCCCGAACCATCTGAATCTTCGTCAGTAACGCCATCATTGTCGTGGTCCATTGGGTTTTGGTCTGCGAGATAGAATGCGCCCACTGCTTGTCCTGTCCATGGATGCACTATGCTTGGGTCAAGGCGGCGGTCTGTACTAACATTCCGTGGATCAAGGCCAAGAGCCTCAAGAGCTTCAATGTCAATTGGCCCTTCGAGAATTCCGTCGTTATCATCGTCCCAATCATCTGCATCGAGAATTCCGTCGTTGTCGTGGTCGTACGGGTCGGTTCCATAACATCCGTCGAATCGCTCAAGGAGGTCGTAAATTCCATCATTGTCGTCATCTAAATCGTAAAGATCGCTTACACCATCGTTGTCGTGGTCTTCTTTGTTCGACTCTTCAAGGAGTGTTGAGTAATATGGCATGAGAGCTGCGATTGCAGATTCATCCGAAATGATTCCAGCAGCAATGCCCGGGTCCGACCACATGATATCGGAAAGAACTGGGTGGTCTTCAAGTTGCCATGGGTCTTGATCGCCGTTCCATGTGCCTTGACCGCCTTGGTCTGTAGACTGTGCTGATGTTTGAATCAGTTTTTCGCCTTCTCTAAAAATCAAATCTGGTGCTGTTTCTTCTGCACTCAAATCTTGAACGATGGCAAGCATTGTACTGGTCAACATCAAAATGATGATTGTCATTGACATTGTGAGCTTTTGGCGTTGGCTAATGGTTTCTAATTGTGTTTTGGAGAGCATGTTGGCACCTCGGAATCATTTTGCCACCGACATTCCCTATTTGAAGGCCATGGCGCGGTTGCGTGTTTTGGTATCACAGAAGGCGTTGCGTATCATCTGCGAATCAATAATGGTCAAAGAGCCTCTAGGACGAATAAATTCTGTTCCAAATACAGAAGAGAGTAGAAAAGAGGGATTTCTAGGGGGCGAACCCCCTAGAAATCCGGCGCCCCGATACCTAAGTATCGGTGATTATCTTACGATAGTATCGTCACTTAATTCAAGCTTCGAGTTCGTCGAGAATGCCGTCGTTATCGTCGTCGTCATCTTCGTGGTCGTCGAGGCCATCGTTATCGTGGTCGAATTGACCGGTCATTGAGTTACCGTCGTTGACTTCGAACCAGTCGGCAAGGCCGTCGTTGTCGTCATCAGTGTCGGATAGATCCCAAATTCCATCATTGTCGTGGTCGTAGCGGTAGTTTCCAGAGATTCCACCAATTTCGTCAACGTCGAGAATATCGTCGTTGTCGTCATCAGTATCGACTCCATCATCGGAACCATCGTTGTCGTGGTCACGGCTGCGGTCTTCACCAGCATCCTTTACACCATTACCATTCAAATCTTCCCAGTCGTTGTAGTTGTCAATGCCATCGTTGTCGATGTCGAGGTCAACGGAATCTGTGATTCCGTCGTTGTCGTGGTCGTAGATGTTGGTGTTTGGGTCGCCATCTTGGGCTTCCTCAGAATCGTCGATTCCATCGCCGTCGTCGTCGGAGTCCATGTTATCTGGGATTCCGTCGTTGTCGTGATCGTTAGGATTGGCGTCGACATCGTCTGGAATTCCATCGTTGTCGTCGTCGTTATCCATGTTATCTGGGATTCCGTCACCGTCGTTATCGGCAGGACCCTGGTTTTCGGTTTGCTGTTGTTGTTGTTGGTCGGTCTGTTGACCCTGTTGGCCTTGTTGACCGTTTTGGGTTTGACCTTGTTGTTGTTGGCTCTGACCGTTTTGGTTTTCGCCGTTTTGGTTTTGACCTTCTTGTTGGCCTTGTTGACCACCTTGTTCGCCACCTTGTTGTTGCTGACCTTGTCCATTGTCTTGCTGTTCACCTTGTTGACCTTGCTGACCTTGCTGACCTTGTTGACCTTGCTGGCCTTGTTGACCTTGCTGGCCTTGTTGACCTTGCTGGCCTTGTTGACCTTGCTGGCCTTGTTGACCTTGCTGGCCTTG
>ENA-OREN01001006-OREN01001006.1-marine-metagenome-genome-assembly--contig:-NODE-1006-length-35421-cov-4.971650_pt1 | contig 35421 bp, 27 predicted proteins | sample MGYA00248624_ERZ508555 | MGnify/ENA primary metagenome ERZ508555 (study PRJEB26222, sample SAMN06267773) | marine metagenome | isolation source: Saanich Inlet, British Columbia, Canada | place... | reverse complement strand
ACGCAAGAGGCATCTCGAAGGAAATCTCGAAAATGACCAGACATGTAAGGATTGTGATCACTGGAAGATGTATTATCTTAAAGAAGGAAGCATTGGCATGCTGTATGAAAAACAGGACGAAACCCTGTTACATTAATAAACATAATTTACCAGCTTAATTATAATGTGTGGAATAGCCGGTATACTTAATTTAAATGGTGAACCAGTATCTTCTGTACTATTACGCAGGATGACCGATGTAATCGCACACAGAGGCCCTGATGGTGAGGGATTCTATGTAAACAAGTATGTAGGACTCGGGCATAGACGTCTCGCTATCATTGATACTACACCTGCCGGACACCAGCCAATGATTACAGAAGACGAAAGATTTATTCTTACGTATAATGGAGAAGTTTATAATTTTCATGAGCTGAGATTAAGACTGGAAGCTCTTGGGTACCAATTCAGATCAAAGACGGATACAGAAGTTGTGCTGCACGCATATGTAGAGTGGGGAGAAGAATGTGTAAAGTATTTTAATGGTATGTTTGCATTTGCAATCTGGGACAATTTAAAACAGGAATTATTTCTTGCAAGAGATCGTTATGGAATAAAGCCATTTTACTATGCTTATACAGGCAACACTTTTCTTTTTGCCTCAGAGCAGAAGGCTATTCTATCCAGCCCTGACATACAACGGGTAATTGATCTTGACGCCCTGGTTGAATATTTTACCTTTCAGAATATTTTCACAGATAAAACGCTACTCAAAGGAGTTAAGATATTTCCTGCGGGATGTACTGCTAGAATTGCGATTGAAAACCCTGGCTCCGAACTGACACCATCGCGTTACTGGGATTTTGATTTCAGAGAGCCAGAATGCCAGTCGACAGATGATGAGTATCTGGAAGAGCTTGACTTTCTCTTACGTCAGGCAGTAAACAGGCAATTAGTAAGTGATGTGGAAGTAGGTACATATCTAAGTGGTGGTATGGATTCCGGTTCTATTACATCGATCGCAGCAAAGCAACTTCCGTACATTAAGACATTTACATGCGGTTTCGATCTTAATTCTGCATCAGGGCTGGAACTTGGATATGACGAGCGCCAAAAGGCTGAATTTATGTCATATCTTTTCAAGACCGAACATTATGAGATGGTATTAAAAGCCGGAGATATGGAAAGGGTCCTTTCCGAGTTTGCTTGGCACCTTGAGGAACCAAGGGTTGGACAGAGTTATCCCAACTATTATGTAGCACAACTAGCCTCTAAGTTTGTCAAGGTAGTTCTTTCAGGAATGGGAGGTGATGAAATCTTTGCAGGATATCCATGGCGATATTACAAAGCAGTAGTTAATGATAATTTTGAACAATATATAGATAAATATTATAAATTCTGGCAAAGGTTGATCCCTAATAATGAAATTAGTAGAATGTTTGCTCCTGTCTGGCCGCAAGCAAAGCATGTATGGACACGTGACATTTTCCGTGATGTATTTTCCAGACATGCCAAAGAGCTGACACGTCCGGAAGACTATATTAATCATTCTCTTTACTTTGAAGCTAAGACTTTTCTACACGGCCTGCTTGTTGTTGATGATAAACTTAGCATGGCTCATGGCCTGGAAACCAGGGTACCTTTCTTAGATAATGACTTGGTAGATTTTTCAATGAAAATCCCGGTAAGGCTGAAACTTAGAAACCTGACAGAGACAATCAGTATAAATGAAAACGAACTTGGAGCAAAAATTGATAAACACACTCAGAGTACTAATGATGGCAAATTACTTTTCCGTATGGTAATGGAACGATATATACCGAAAGATATCACAAGTGGAAAGAAGCAGGGTTTCTCAGCCCCTGACGCCAGCTGGTTCAGAGGTGAAAGTATTGAATATGTTAAACGTGTAATCTTAAATAAAAATGCCAGGATCTATGAATATTTTGATCACTCGGTTGTTCAAAGATTAGTTAATGACCACCTTGAGCACAGACACAATCGCAGGCTATTTATTTGGTCTCTTCTTAACTTTGAACATTGGTGTGAAAAATATTTGTAACCTTGTTGTTGATTATTAATTAATGATCATCATATTTTAAAGAATCGTATATTAATACAAAAAGGGGCTTATCAGAAAACCCTCAGATGACTTAATTCAAAACTACCTTTAATCCATGAACAATGACAAACCTGGAAAGACCCTGGGTATCATGAACTTTGAAGCAATATTTTGGTAGTTTGAAATTACATATAAAATATAGAAAGCAATAAATGACTAAGTATCTTATTAGAAGATTGGACAGATCCAATGAAGATGATCGCACAATATGGAGGGAATTCTTAGGAAAATCTTACGGAATGACGATATTCCATAATCCGGATTTTTTGTCTTACCACGAAGAAAAATTTAATGAGCACCACATTGGAGTTTATAAAGGAGAACAACTTTTAGGTATCATGCCTATGGCAATTATATCTGAAGATTCAAGTCAAATAGCAAGGTCTCCTTATGGCGCTTCTTACGGAGGTATAATTTTCTCCTCTGTTATGAGTTATTCAAATTCTAAGGCTATCTTAAACAGTATCATCGAATACTTGAAAAGCTTGAGCGTTAATGAAGTAATTATTACATCACCTACAGGAATTTGTTATACGGTGTATAGTGATACTTTTCTCTTTGTGATGATGGAGGCAGGATTTACCGTAATCAATTCCGATGTAACAAGTATCGTCTGTTTATCTGATATTGATTTAGCGAAAAAAACCTTTACTTCAAGAGCTAGAAATATGCAGAAGAAGGCAAGAAAAGAAGGGGTTACCGTTATTGAAAATGCTGAAGTGGATATCTTTTGGGAAGTGATGGATAAAACATTTAAAAGACACGGAGAGAGTCCTACTCATTCAAAAGAGGAATTTAAATACCTGAATTCTCTATTTCCTGACGATATCTACTGTGATATAGCAGTATTTGACAAAAAACCTATCGCGGGAATTGGCTATTTTACACTGAATAAATATGTTTGCATGTCGTTCTATCTCTGCAATGACATTGATTACAAAGAGACACAAGCCTTATCTCTTCTAGTTTACGATTCGATCATAAAATCGCAGCAAAAGAAGTTTAAATATTTTGATTTCGGGACGTCATCTGTAAATATGAGAGCAAGAGAAAATATATTTTTCTTTAAAGAAAGCTTTGGAGCGGTTGGAAGATTCAGAAATACCTTTCATCTGAAAATACATGATTAGAATATTGCCTTTAGAACAAATCAAAGAAAACGGGTTAACAAAGAATTTCTACTTAAGATCCATTGAGAACGATAGCCACAGAGAACTGTCCGAAATTATTGGGAGTGATTACACGGTTTTTGAATCCGGAAAGGCTGCAATCAGGGCTCTTATAGAAGATTTAAAATTGACACGAAATGATGAAGTTCTAATTACGACAACTACAGATACGTCATTTGTTTCTACTTGTGTAAGTGCCACTATTTTTAACTATTGCAAAATTTCGAGAATACTAACTGAAAATACAAAAGCAATTTTTATTATTCATAATTTTGGGTTCCCACATACCGGCCTAAAACAATTGAGATTGATAGCAGATGAACGGATGATTCCTTTAATAGAAGACTGTGCCTTTGGTTTTGACTCTTATAATGATGAAGGCATTAGATTGGGTAGTATTGGTGATTTCTCAATTTATTCGTTACCTAAGATTTTCCCTATTGAATATGGAGGTATTCTGAGTGGCAAAAACCATCTTAAATCCAGAAATAGTGATGAGTATCTGGCAAAACAAATCAAAGAGTGGGTACCAAAACTTTGGCACATAAAGAAAATGAGGACAAGTAATTATCTACTGCTTTTCAGGGAATTCTCAAGAGAAAGTATTTATAAGGAAGCCGTAGAAGAGAATCCATTTGTGTTTGGTCTCTGTACGTATGCTTATAAAGAAATTGAAAAAATGCATAACGACGTTGAATTCTCTAGGACTCACGTTATAAATGAGATTCATATTCCAGTAAACGCCTTTGCGGAATCAATGGAATATGAGAGTCTTATCGTATGTCTTATGCAATTTGCACACTCCCATGCCAATATTAAGGATAAGTAAGATACCAAATGTTTAAACATTTGATAAAATAACGAAATCACTATAATAAATCAACGAGCGTAAATATGTACGAAAAAATTAAAGAATGTTGAAATTGCCGAATTAAATCTTAAATTTTGATAACAGTAGTTATCTCGGAGATCACTTTATAGCAATAGATTTGAGGCCGATAAGTGTCTTGTAAGCTGCCTAGCAATAGTATGAATGAAAGGTATCATTTGTTGAACACTCTAGGAAACGATTCAAAAAAAAACATTAACGGATGGAGAGGTCATTGGGACGAAAGATCCAAAACAAGCGACGATATCATATGGCTTAATGGATACTGCGTAAAAGGAATACCTCTTAGCAAAGAAGTCTATTATAACGCGGTGTTAAATCCATCTATTGAGATGCTTGAATTGGAGTCACATCACCACATTTTGGAAATTGGATGTGGAGCTGGTCTTTTTTTGTCTGAAATTGAAAAAAATGTGAAGAGTTGTGTTGGAATTGATAACAGTCTTGGAATGCTGTCAAGATTTATTGGCAAATCGGACGTCTTGGTAAGCAATGCAAACCAATTACCATTTTGCCAGGATTATTTTGATCGTATTCTTATGTATAGTGTTGCACATTACTATCCTTCGTTTGAGTATTTTAAAATGGTTATTAGAAACGGATTATCTCTCCTAAAAACAAAAGGTGTTTTCTTAATTGGAGACGTTCTGTTTGGAGAGCCACCTGTAAACAGCCAATATCTTTATTATGATAAGCACATAATTATAGATTTTTTTGACTCTCTATGTTTCCCATATTCTATTCGGGTACAAAATAGAATCAAGAGAAGCATAAATAACAGATATGATATAATAATATACAAAGATTAAAATTAGAATGATTGTCTTTTTATTTTAACGTAAGATTTCCATTTACGATATATATTGAAAGACACCTATTAATTCCCCAATAAACACTTACCATAATTGATCGGAGATCTTTATGTCATCTACACAAGGAAAACAGCAGTTGTCTCTTGATAAAATCCCAATAACCAAACCTTTCTTCAACACTGAAGAGGAAGATGCAATACTGAGTGTGATCAGATCTGGATGGCTTGTACAGGGCCCACAGGTTAGTAATTTCGAAGAAAAATTCAAGAAATTTATTGGGGCCAAACATGCACTGGCTACCACTTCCTGCACCACTGCACTTCACCTTGCTTTGCTTGCTGCCGGAGTCAAACCAGATGATGAAGTCTTACTCCCTTCTTTCACTTTTGTTGCAACGGCAAATGCAGTTGAATATATTGGAGCCAAACCAGTTCTGATAGACGTTGATCTAAATACATTTACAATTGCACCATCAAAAATAGGAGAGTATTTAAACAGCAGAAGCCTCCCATCTAATTCTAAGCCTCGCTGCATAATTCCAGTCTCTCTGTTTGGCCTGTGTGCATATATGGATGAAATCAATAAGATAGCTGCAGAACACGGTATTCTCGTAATTGAGGATGCTGCGTGCGGTCTTGGTACAAAAAGAGAAGGTTGCCATGCTGGAACAGAGGCTTTGGCAGGAGTCTTCAGCTTTCATCCACGAAAATCAATTACTACCGGTGAGGGAGGAATGCTGGTTACTAATGATGATGACCTGGCGGAAGCAGCTAGAAAATTGAGAGATCATGGTGCATCAAAGTCAGATCTGGAAAGACATTTGAAAGAAGGCGGCTCCCTGCTTCCTGAATATAATATGCTGGGCTTTAATTACCGCATGACCGATCTGCAGGGTGCACTCGGTACCGTTCAAATTGACAAGGCAGAAACCATAATACGAGGACGACAGGAGGCAGCAGCAAGATATGATAGCCTTCTACAGGAAAACCCTGAAATAAAAAAACCATATACGCCTAAAGGTTACACTCATTCCTATCAGTCATATGTTTGTATTTACATGGCAAATAGTGCAGAACTTAGAGGTGAAAACAGTATTGACTGGGACCAGGTTGAAAAGTGGAACAGAGAACGTAATAGACTGATGGCGGAATTGGAGAGCAGTGGAATATCTGTTAGACAGGGAACTCATGCCGTCCACACGTTAGGATACTACAAAAGAAAGTATGAACTGAATGATCATGATTATCCGATGTCCTATATAGCTGACCGTTTGTCTATAACATTGCCTCTATACTTTGGGATAACCGAACTAGACCAAACAAGAGTGGTAGATACTCTTCAGGCCTGCATTCGACAACTATAATACTAGAGGAAACAAAAATATAATTCCATATTTCCTGATCAGAATATTTCTTTATACATAAAATCACCTTCCTCGTAAGTGTTTAAAATATATACAGAAAAATGCTTTTTCTTAGATAATAAGACCCCATTCAAACCTTCCATTATATAACCACACCTAAGTCCTTGGTATATTAACACTTGCTGGCCATATGTTTCATAAGCAAAAGTTCTATATAAATACAACTTTAGGCATGATTTTAGCGCTATACATGTAATCAACAGAATAATCTTGAAATAACACTTATTTCATAATTAAATAAACAAAATGAAGAAAACGATTATACATGTAGTAGGAGCAAGGCCAAATTTTATGAAAATTGCACCTATCTTCGTAGCCATTGAGAATCAAAACAATATAAATAATACTCTTTCCATTGATCAGTTTATAGTACACACAGGTCAGCATTATGGCAAAGAGATGTCAGAATCATTCTTTAGTGACTTAGGTATACCAGATCCTCATTTTAACCTTAATGTTGGGTCAGGGAGTCACGCATTTCAAACTGCAAATATTATGCTCTCTTTTGAAAGAGTACTTAATGAACTATCTCCGGACCTTGTAATTGTAGTTGGTGATGTCAACTCGACTGTTGCATGTGCAATTACTGCAAAAAAACAGGGAATCAGAGTTGCGCATGTGGAATCCGGACTGCGAAGCTTTGATCGCTCAATGCCGGAAGAGATTAACCGTATATTAACTGATTCAATCAGTGATCTCCTTTTTACCAGTGAACAATCAGCAAATATTAATTTGAACAATGAGGGCATATCTTCAGATAAGATTTATTTTGTAGGGAACACAATGATTGACTCACTGGTAAGACAACTCAAAAATGCTGCTCAGGTCAATACACTAAAAAATATCAATTTGTCTGGTAGCGGCAGTGACCCTTTCAAATATAGTCTTTTAACGATGCACAGACCGGCTAACGTAGACAGTCCAGCTGTATTATCCGGTTTCCTGGAAACCTTCTCTTCACTATCGGACAATATCCCGATTTTGTTTCCCGCTCATCCAAGAACAATAAAACAGATAAAAGAAAACAAATTGGAATCTCTTTTCTGCTCTTCTGATGAAATACTGTTTAATAAAAAAGGAATGGTACTCATTGACCCCTTGGGATATTACGACATGTTGAATCTAATGAGGTCCGCATATTATGTGATAACTGACAGCGGAGGTATTCAGGAAGAGACAACATATCTTGGTATTCCATGCTTTACAATCAGAGAGAATACTGAGAGGCCTGTTACCATAGATCTTGGAACTAATATCCTGATAGGCCATAATCGCAAATTATTATTCGATGAGGTTTCAAAGATCACCTCTGGTAAACATAAAAAAGGAACAATACCTCCTCTATGGGATGGAAAGGCCTCAGAACGCATCGTAGACACTCTTACAAGCAGTCTGTACTCTCGTTAATTTAGTAAAATCTATATACAACATGACAATAGACCATAAAGATAAGATAAAAGAAGGTGAATCTCTATTTCAAAAAGGAGATCTGAACCAGGCAGAATCAGTATTCAAGTCTATCCTACAAGATTATACAGATGATTATGTCTCTTGCAACAACCTCGGTGTAATAAACAATACTAAAGGTAACACTGACTTGGCAGAAGAATACTTCAGAAAGTCTATTTCCCTTAATGGTGACTATTTGGAACCTGTTATAAATCTTGCATGCCTATATCAGAGTTTAAAACGATGGTCTGAGACGGCCACGTTATTAGAGCGATCATTGGAGATCGATGCCAACAACTCAGACATCTATAATCAACTTGGAGTAGTATACCTTGAATTGGATGAACCTGAAAAAGCCTGTTCTGCACTTGAAATATCTCTAAAGCTCAAACCAGAACAACCGGCTGTTAATGAATCACTTAATGCAATCAGAAAAGAGTTATCGGTGCATGATACTTCTACTCAGCAGACACTTCTTAATATTCTATTCGTTCAGAATTTTCCTTGTATACGTAATTATAAGATGGCGACAGCCTTGAAATCAAAAGGTCACAGAGTTACTCTGGCGTATACCAAATATCGTGTAAGCCAGATATATAAAGGCCTTGACGATAGCGTTTATGACGACTGTATTAAAATAAGAGACAATCGACACCTATGGGATATTTCTGAAAGCTTCGATATTATTCACAGCCACAACGAACCAGATGAATTAACAATCGTTGCAATGGCAGGTGATACACCTGTAGTACACGATACCCATGATTTGATATCTTTCAAATACGAGGGCAACAAAGACATTTCATTTTTCGAGGGCACAGCAAATAGAGGTGCTGCCGGAAGAGTTTACACTACCCCCTATCAAATGAAAGAGGCAAGAAGTCTTTACGGGATGACAGGTCCTTCAATTGTTTATTACAATTACGCTTCCAGGGCAGACTTACCCAAAAGAAATTTGCCTAAACTCTCTGACAAAGACGGGAATATTCATATCGTTTATGAAGGAGGAATAGCTGGAGTAGATGGCAATCATCGTGATTTCACATCACCATTCTTTGATCTTGCGGATAAGGGCATTCACATTCATATATACCCCCCCTCTTCTTGCGACAAAGAAACATCAAAACAATATTCTTCCCATAAAAATATACATTTTCATAACTCGGTTTCACCCAAGCAAATTATGGAAACTATGACACAATACGACTACGGCATTATCCCATTTAATCTTGCTAAGGGAAATAAGCGTTTTCTAGATACAACAATAGCTAACAAACTGTTTGAATATCTTGCTGCCGGACTACCGGTTATAGCATCTCCACTCAAGTCCTATGTCGATTATTTTCAGAATAATCCTGTCGGCATCACCTATAACACTACACAGGATATAATTGACAGTATGCCTAGGTTAAAAGAAATTGCATCTAATACCGATTTCACAAAGCACATTTTTACCTATGAGGATGAAATTGAGAGGTTGGAAGAGTTCTACTACAAAATCCTTGATGCTAACAATGAAAACTCCACTCTACAAGAAGTCACAGAAAACACAACAGACCCTGTCCAGAATTCATGTGAGAAATTAATCACCTGGCTAAACAATAACGGATGGGATGGCTATGATCCGTATGATGTACAGGATCATTTTATACAGATGGAAAAAAGCGGAGACCCTATTACAGCAGAACAGCAGCAACAAATTCTGGAGAGTGCCAATACCGATCCAATGAAAGTCCGGGAAGAACTTGGAATAAAAAAGAAAAGAAATGCCAAGGCTCTTGGACTGTTAACCTCCGCATGGGTTCGCATGTATAAGGTCACAAATGATGTAAAATATCTATTTGAAGCCGAAAAGATAGCTGACTGGCTTTTGAATAATCCAAGTAAAGGCTATGACAATCTCTGTTGGGGATATCCATTTGACTGGCAGTCTGTTATTTTTATACCAATTGACACACCATCTGCTGTTGTGTCTACAACAGTTGGGGATGGACTCTGGGAGCTTTACACAACCACTCGTAACGATAAATACCTCAAAGCATGTGAATCAATATGCCGGTTTATTACCGAAGATCTAAAGATGGATGATATGGGTAGTAATGGTATATGCTTCTCGTATACTCCAATAGATAAGTATCATGTACACAATGCAAATCTTTTTTGCGGTGAATTTCTAGCCAGAATAGGAAATGAAGTCGAAAATATTAAATGGACAGAACTGGCAGAGAGAACGGCTGAGTATGCTATCTCAGAGCAGAACGAAGACGGATCAATCTACTACTGGGGACGGATTCAGAATGACTATGCACCTGATAAGTTAGATCACTACCACTCAGGGTTTGAGATACGCTGCCTTTTCAATATAGCTAAACATCTACAATTAGAAAGAGTCAGACATGCATATCTTAAATATCTGAAATTCTATCTGACTAACTATTTCCTCGATGATGGAACCCCGAAGATTACACCAAGCAACCCATATCCTGTAGACATACACGGTGCTGCCGAAAGTGTTCTATTGTTATCCATGCTTTCCGGTGAACATGAAAATCTATTTCCACTCGCGCAGAGATCGCTCCACTGGACAATAGCAAACATGCAAAATCCTGAAGGTTGGTTTGGGTACCTCTGGACACCGGAACCTCGTGTCGACGCCCCCTACTTGCGCTGGGGTCAGGCATGGATGCTCCGCGCCTTTACAGAATATCAGGTTGCGGAGAAAACAAACTCAGGGGAATGGGGATATTACAGCAGACTTAGCAATAATCCTGGAAGAAAAGCCAGGCTAACCAGCAGTGCAGATCGTAAAGATGAACTTGAGGAATTGAGACAACTTGCGCTCTCTTATTTAAGACTGGAAAATGGCAAGATCCCGATGCATGTAATAGAAAAGATTGCAGATAAGATGAATACTTCAGTTTCATCAGAAACCAGAAATATACTTATCTTAGAGAGCATTAATGATCCTGTTAAATGGGATAAAAATGTAGTTGGAGAGATTAAATCACAACATGCAGTTACTGTTTCAGAAAAAAAAGAAACCTCTTCAGAATCAAGCTGTCAGATAATGATGCCGGAAACTGGAAACCTGCAATATGGCAGTAAGGAGTGGGCTGAGACACTCTTCAGAAGTTCTCAAAGCGATCCATGGGGTCACGACTGGCGAGCGTCACAAAAGGCAAGATATCTGTCTGCAATCGATCTGATAAGAAAGCATATTTCACCAGGTGTAATTAATGATGTTCTCGATGTTGGATGTGCACTTGGTGAGTTTACCAGTATGGTTAAAGAGTTCTTTCCCGACAGCAATATTCTTGGAGTGGATATTGCAGATGAAGCCATACTAAAATGCCGTAAGAAATTCAATAATATAAGTTTTAAAACAAACAGTCTTCCTGGGTTAGAGCTTTCCAAGAGTACCTTTGATCTTGTTTCCGCCCTTGAAGTCATCTATTATGTTGGGGAGAATAAGATTGAGAGCTCTCTGCAACGGATTCATGACTTATTAGGGAAAGGTGGTTATATCCTGATCTCTACGTATTTGAATAAACCTCCTTTTCTTACAAGTGACAATTTCAAAAATACTTTATCCAAGTACTTCACTATTGTCGATGAATCAATTCGATACCATGGTCTATACACACCATGTGAAACATTAGTACGTCAGTCAATGAATTCAATACAGCAATTTACACAAATAGCTGAACCTGTATCAAGGCTGGCAATCAATGAATATGTTGAATCTGGAGTTAAACTACTTGGGAATGAGGCGCTGTTAAACAACCTTAATGAATACGCAAGACAAAACATGGGATCAAAAACCGCATCGCATTCAATTATTTTAGCTGTCAAAAGATAGGACAGCAAGGCTTTAATCTATTCAATTAAGACTAAACATTAGCTTTATGGAGCAAACATTGAATATTGACGAAAAACTAAAGGAATCAGAACAACTTTTCAATGATTCACTATTCCTTGAGGCAGGAAATACTGTCAGCAGCGTGCTTCTGGAACACCCTGAGTGCATTGACGCCTTAAATCTCAAAGGCGTAATCTTAGATGCATTGAATGATTCGAGCGGTGCAATAACATCATTTGATAAAGCACTCAAGTCAAAGAGAGGCGACGGCACATCAATTAAAAACCATTTAGATATATATCTGAGAGATGGTTGCATTCTTGATTTTCTGAAGATTTACCGTAACCACAGATTCTTTCTCACTCCAGACGAAGGAATAGCCTATGATGATATTATCGACGAAATCGAAACGGATATCAGCACTATCAACGATAACGGCATATTAAGAGAATTTGCGATTATCGCTTTTAAACAGGGAAGAACCAGTGCAAATCATCTGTTAAGCAATGCTTTTAAACAGGATCCTCATGATAAGGAGATAGCGATATCCATTGTTATATACTCACTATATTTTGACAACTTCCAGATCAACCTGGACACATTTAAATCTATTTTAGGCGAAGACGTGTATCTTGAATTCCTAACATGCAAAAACCAATCTCTTTCTCCTACACTTACAAAAAACATGAATATCCTTAAATGTGTTAAATGTGGTAATAATTCCATGGAATTAGTCATGAAGAATTCTGCAATAAAGTGCACATCCTGTAGTCATGAATATGAAGTCCGAGGCGGAGTTCCTATTTTGTTACCTAAGGATTATGATCAATACAGTCATATAGAGCCAGAGTATCAGTCATCATTTAAGGATCGTAACAAAATATGGACAGAACCGCACAATAGAAATTTTTGTGTATTGACAAATCAATTATTCTCGAAATATATTCCCTATGACAATAAAGCATTACTAAAAAATAAGTACTACAAGATAGTACACTGGAATGAGCTATTAAATTGTTTTAGAGATCATATGAAGGATCACAAAAATGCCCGTATCCTGGATGTTGGTGCCGCTTTAGGAAATGACATTTATGCCTTATCAAGGCTATACCCTGATTATGATTTCTTTGGTGTAGAAATAGTTATGGACGGATGTATTAATGCACAGAGGTTTAAGGGATACCAGAGGAATCAATTTGTTTGTGCTGATGCCTCTGGCAAACTTCCATTCGCTGATAGTTCATTTGATTTTATCACTTCTATAAATTCAATTGAACACTGCAGAAAAAACATGATGGACGAAATCCACAGGATTCTTAAACCAAAGGGAAAAGTGTTTATAGCAGGCCCCAGTCAGAAGAGCTACATTTTCTGCTCTCCTGAACATGTTGAAGCATATATAAATTTAGTGAATACTGACAGCCAGTTTAAGACGCACGGATTAAGTTCTGATGAATTCATGGAAATATTTTCTGATTTCAAAATATTGCGCCATAAATCTGATCATTTCTTTTTCAGATGGATCTTAGATAACCCTTGTATCTCACAAATGAACTTTGATGCAGTAGAAAAATTGTACTCAGAGTTCTGCTCAGTTATAGGAAAGGCACTGGATGCTGATCCTGATGCTAAGTGGTATAACTATATTCAAATGTTTACTCTCTCAAAGTAATTTAGAAAAAGCTTAATACTACCATGACTAATGTATCTATAACAATTGATGTCGAAAACCCTCAGACACCATTATTCGAAAAACGATTTTCAGATAACCGAATATGGAGTGACGGAAATGGAATAGAAAAGATAATCGAAATACTGAACAAGTATGGAATAAAAGGTTCTTTTTTTACCAATGTATATGAATATCCGATATGGGGTAAAAGCGAAATGGAAAGAATTGTGAAATATATTCACGACAAAGGTCATGATGTAGAACTCCACACACATCCCATCTGGATCGATGATAAGCGCCGTGAGAATATGTTTCAATTCACATTACGTGAACAGGAAGCAATTATTCAATGGGGAGCAGACTTTATTGAGACGCATACGGGTAGAAGACCGACTTGCCACAGGGCTGGAGCTTATGGATTTAACAATGATACATTAATAGCCTGCAAGAAGGCAGGACTCGCAGTAGATAGCTCTCACTTCTTCGGACATCCAAACTGCAAACTAATTTGGTGTAAGAATGATATTACAATAAGAAATGGAATAGTTGAATTCCCCGTAACTTATTTACTCAGAGAGAAACAGATAATAAAAACTGACATTGACTGGATGCATGAATCGGAATTCCATGATTTAATTAATAAATATAACGACTGCGGATTTATCAATTTGTTTTTCCACAGCTATTCTTTGACTGAAACATGCGATAATTTTGCAACACACACTATTTCCAAAAGGAAAATATCCTTTTTAGAAAACATATTACAAAAAGTAAATGAGACTAGTCATCTTGAATCTCATAATCTCAGCAAGCTATATCAGAAATATACTCCCAGCTTAACATCAACAGACCCCGATTCAAGCATTACCTTTACGGATATCTGCGTCAACAACAAAACCAAAAGAAAGCTGATATTTATAAATGATAAAAAAGCTGCCTCCTTCATATTGAACCATAATTGCATGATTAAAGAGAGTGAAACTACAACTTTAAGAGAAGAAGTCGCATCATTTTGTGCTAATAAACCATTGAAGCTAACAACGCCATTAGACTACGGTTACACTTTTTTATTCTATACTAAACCTTTTAATGAATTGCCCAAATACGAAAACTCTTTAAGTTATGGAAGAACAAAATACCAAAAGACACTTAATGATATATCAAGAATACCTCTATACGAAAACAAGAATTTAAGCACTTATAAGGATTATAGTTTCTATACCAATGGAGATTATAATGCTTCTTTTGAACTAGGACGCAAATTGTTTTATCCTGTTGATACAACAGAAACAATACTGAATGCGCTTAAACCTGAAATTGTAATTTCTATTGATGGCGACGGATCAGGTGATGGACTCGAAACATATATATTAAGCCATTATCTAGTATCGAGCGAGACAGAATTTTACAATATAAAGGTTTCATAATTCATATGAAAAACATACTTTTTGTTACTGAATCATATACAACCGCCATCAGACTAATTCCCGTCTACTTAAAAGGACTTGGGAGAAATGATGTTAAGCCTTTTATACTTACAGTAAACCATCAGAATTCACAAATAAGAGCTCTATATGAAGAATACAATATCAAGTATCTGACCCCGGAGGATTTTCTGTCAAATAAAGATTTAGAGGAAATTAGAGAACACCAGAATCAATATACGAAAACAGCAGATAATGAAAAAAATAAAATGAACAAAATGGATTATCATTATAAAGGAATCCCCATATTACCGTTATTTCACAATTATCTCATAACTTCTAACAACGACAAGCTTTACTCAATGATGCTCTTTGACAAGATTGTTCAGGCGATTCAGCCGGATGCCCTGGTTGTCGCATATGACTCAGGAACAGTTAAAAAGTTTTTTATCAACAGAGCTAACCAGTTAGACATTCCTACATTTCATGTACAATACTGCTACTATATGCAGGACAGTAAGTACCCAAACAAGAAAATGAATTCAATTAATTACTGTTTATGGGGTGAACATGGCAATGAGGGGTACCTAAAGGATGAGTCTGTCCCGAATGAAAATATATTCATAACAGGTAACCCAACATTTGATCTGCATAGGTACGATAAAACCAAAGTTAAGGCAAAAAGTAAAATACCGAATGATACTATTAATTTCCTTGTTAGTATCTGCTCTGGAGTAGATATCATTGATGAGTATATAAGTGAAATAGAAGCATCTCATCTTAGCGGGAATGAATTGTTTATCTTCAAAATACACCCTAACTATGATCACCTTTACCAGGATTTCAAAAATAAACTTTCTAAGACCAGCTTTAATTACCAGATTTATGACTCATCTATTTCTGCATTTGAATTATTAAGTATTTCTGATTTCTTTTTGACACATGCAATTGACACTCTTTTCTGTGAAGCATTTTATTACAACGTTTCTGTTATTCTACTAAATAATGCTTTGAATACACAGTCAACTAGCTTGGATAATTGGGTACATCTTTCTCAAAAGAATTCAGATAGTTGGCTTTATAGAAATTGTCTGAAAATAGATTCTCTCTCTGAGTTCTTTGATAGTCCGAATATCAAATCAAATATGAATAAAGGCAAAAATGCAGAAATCAAGGCAAGACTATTTTATAGAAACGATTTTAATGCTTCAGATAGAGTTTTAGATTCTATTCTTAGCAAAACAAATTGACTATGAGCATAATAAACACGTGTTTGGATGTACCAGAAAAAGATTTTATCTTCCCCATTATGGGGTAATACTATGATTATTGAAGCTTATAAAGGAGTACAAATATGATTTGGTATAAGACATCAAAGAATGACGATCCATATAACGAACTTTGGTCAAGGAAAGAATGGCTGTACCCGATAGAGAATGCAGATAAAATGAGGTTTCCTTTAGTTGTAACCGTTGAGCCAACAAATGCCTGTCAGAATAATTGCCTCTATTGTTCACGTTCCATAATGAATCGAGAGACTGGATATCTAAAATTGGGCATTATGGAGAAGATAGCAAAAGAGTCATCGGAAAACAATGCCGCTATTCGTCATGGTGGATTTGGAGAACCCCTGCTTCACCCCAATATTGTGGACATTATAGCTAGATGTAAAAAACATAATGTTCTTACAACTATTTTTTCAAATTGCAAACCACTTACAGATGACATGATGAAAGCCTTTGTCGATCTCGGCCTGGATGAAATTAGATTCTCCTCTTCTGGAATTACTCCGGAAGAACATAATAAAATACGAGTAAATAGTGATTACTATGGAGACTTTCACAACAAATTAATCAGGATGTTCGAGATTAGAGAGAAGTTAAACGCTAAGAAACCATATCTCACCTTATATACAAATGTCATGGATTACGACAGTAAAACATTTACTGAGAATATAGAACAATACAAAGATGAATATATTCAATATGCCGATAAAATTGACATTGACTTGACAATGCTTTCCAGAGTAAAGGAGTTGGATCGCGTTAAAGATTTGTACGTTAATCAAACCATTCTAGAAGAGTACAAGAGGTGTACTACATTGTTTTTAAAAGTAATTGTGCAGTGGAATGGTGATATCTTTGGATGTGATTGTGTATACAACTACGAACCAGACTTTCATATTGGCAATATTTGCAATACTGGTTCTGCAATAAAGAGAGGTTACAACTCTCAGAAAATGCATAAATTAAGAAAGGAGCTGTCCTTTAACATAAACCATGATAAATACAAGTTATGCTCGTGTTGTTACAGCAATACGAACAAGTGGGATACAAATACAACAAAAAGCATGCAGAGCTTACAACCTGCAATATAGATAATAGACAATACTAACTGGAAGAATATAAAGTGAAAGAGAAAGATATTAGAAGTATAGAGAAAGTCACAGAACATCTTGAGATGGAAAGATCATGGTTATCAAAATACTTAGGGGAAGATGATTTAATCCTTCCTGAGTATACAATGGAGATTGATTGCCCATGTTGTGGTCTAAAAGAAGAGACTGATTTTATGAGAAGAAACGGCTTTAGATTAGTAGAATGTAACCACTGCCATACAATATACGTGAACCCTACATTTACTCCAGAGATGTTGGAAAAATACTACAAAGATCCTGAATGCAGAGGAAAATACATAGGCATTTTGACAAGTGGAGATGATGCTAACGCAAGAACATTAAAAATACATTCACCACGACGCTTAAAAATTGAAAATATATTAAAAAAAAATGGAAATGAAATAACAAAACAAACATTGCTAGATATCGGGTGTGCATCTGGGCAGTTTCTTTCTACTTTTGAACCTGATAAGGCACCTAAACTCTTCGGCGTAGAAGCTAGCAAAATCCTGGCTAATCAGGCAAGAAACGCAGTCCCTAATGCAACAATAATAAATGCAATGTTTGAAGAGTGTAAATTCAAGAATGATTATTTCGACATGATTACACTCTGGGAGGTCTTTGAACATTTGACAAATCCTTATGATCTACTTAAAAATATTTGTAAAAAACTAAAAAAAGGAGGTAAACTTTTTCTCGCACTGCCAAATATGGAAGGCTTTGATTTTCAGATCATGTGGAAAATTGGCACTCATTTTTACCCTCCAAGCCACTTAGTTTATTTCAGAAAATCTACAATTCACTATTTAATAGAGAGAGCAGGTTTAATGATTGAAGAAATTACAACCCCAGGTCAATTAGATGTTGATATAGTCAGGAATAGAGTTAATTCAGATCCAGCTGCACTCAAAAGGCTAGGTGCTTATCTTGCCACGCGCATCACAGAAAAATCAGAAGAGAGCAATGAGTTCAGGTCTGTATTTCAGTCGTTTCTTAGTGATAATGGACTTAGTAGTCATATGATGATAGTATGTTCAAAGAAATAAATATATATAAAAACATGCTCCGTAGGTATCTTTATGCAAGATAGAAAAATTGTCGGAATTATATTAAGCACACATACTTCCTCTGTAATGCCTGGAAAGTCAGAGACGGAGATTATGGGCCTCACGGTGCTTGAACATATTGTAGGAAGGTTGAGCCGCGTGCCAACCATTGACAGTATTTGCCTGGCAACTACCAACGAAACATATGATAATAATCTAGCTAACCTTGCACAAGAAATAGGAATAAACGTATATCGAGGAGCTACCAACGATTTGATTTCAAGGCTACATGGTGCTGCACAAAAAACGGACGCGTCTCACATCCTGAAAATCATGGGCAATTATCCACTTATTGATCCAGAAATGACATCTACCCTAATCCAGGAGCACATAACAGGTGGATACGAATACAGTTTCAATGAATGTAGCAAAGGTATATTGTATGGAATGGGATGTGAGATGGTAAATGAACATGTACTTACTAAACTTGATGAAATGAAGAATCTGTCAACCAATCAAAGAGAATCAGGGTTGCTCTGCTTGCTACAGAACAAGCAGTGGTTTAAGACATTAGAATTCAAATATGATAAGTACCGGACAAACTATAAGGTATGCTTACAAAATGAAAGTGACCTGATGCTAATAAATGATATTTTTACGTCTATAAGAGTACCCAGGATTGAATCTGTAATCGAGTTTCTTGATAAACATCCATTAATTGCCAAAAGCAACTGTTTAGAGTCAACTAAGGAAATTGGTCTTGAAAAGCTATATCTTTTCCCGGAAAAATTAGATTCTATATTAAATAAAACTAATGGAAATCCTGATCTTTCTTATCCCATCAGTGTTGAATTATCATTGACAAATAGATGTAACCTGGATTGCACATGGTGTTCAGATCGAACGCTAAGAACAAGAGCTCCAGGCGACCTGAACATTAACGTATTTAAGTCTGTAGTTGATGACTTAAAGAATGGTGGAACAAAAGGGATTGTGATTGAAGGAGGCGGAGAACCTCTCTTATATGATAGATTTAATGAAGCAATAGAATATGTCAGTGAAGTTGGTTTAAGCTGCGGCCTGATTACTAATGGCACCAAAGAGATAGACAGAGAGATACTAAAGCATCTTGAATGGATCAGGGTAAGCTTAGATGCTTCGAACGAAAATGAATTTAAAAATATTAAGAAATCATCTCTTTTTGAAACAATAATGAAAAATATCTCTAGTTATGTCGAGCATTGTCCAGTAGTTGGAGTAGGCTATGTCGTGACAAATCAGAATTGTGCAAGTTTAGAACCCTTAATTATGAGATTAAAGAAGACAGGTATTTCATATATTCAGTTTAGACCGGTAATAGATCATCCTGAACATTCAAGCGATTTAAATTTACAATATTTACTAAGATACAGTTCTATACCAAAGTTTAATATCATTATTGACGGTATGAAGGAAAACAGGGTAAATGGCAACAATACTTACAGATGTAAATCTCACAGTTTGACTTCAATCATTACTGCAGATGGTGGTGTCTATTTGTGCGGTAGATTGAATAAATATTCCTGGTTTGAGCCAATAGGAAATATCTATGAGCAATCATTTAGCGAAATATGGTATGGTGAAACTAGACGAGAACAGGCAAAAACGGTACTGAATAGAGAGTTTTGCACAAAATATTGCCCAGAGTGCAGACTTACAAAATTCAATGTATTATTAGAACGAATTGAGAGAATAAAAACTAAGGATTTTATTTAATATGCAAATACCTTTAGAACAATCTTATCGAAATAAGTACTATAGCCTTCTAGATAATATATTTGATAGTAATTTCTGGTCAGAAGGCAAGGCCGTCAGCTCGTTTGAGGATAATTTCAGCAAATTTTCTGGTTTGCCCAGTGTGGCAGTTGTCAATGGCGGCAGTGCCATTCTCTCTATGTATGAATATGCGGGAGTAAAGGATAAAGAAGTAATTGTCCCGGCAAATACATTCTGGGCGACTTCCATAGCAGCAAAGATGGCTGGGGCTAAAGTTATTTATGCCGATTGTAATAAAGAAGACTTGTGTCTCTCTTTTAAAGATTTAAAAAAGAAAGTTAATAAGAATACCAAAGCGGTTGCAGTTGTCCATATCGGTGGACATATCGCGTTTGAAATTGAAGAAATTGCAAACTTTTGCAGAGAAAGAAACATATATTTAATCGAAGATTGTGCTCAAGCACATGGTGCCAGTTTTAATGGAAAAGCTGCAGGCTCGTGGGGGCTGGGAGGTGCTTACTCATTTTATGCAACCAAAACAATGCCATTAGGAGAAGGCGGTATGATTTGTTCAAACGATCAGGATTACCTGGAATGGCTAAGATACTATAGGAATTATGGAAAACACGTAGAGAATGGTAAAGTTACCTATAAGATAACTAATGGATTTAATTTCCGCATGAATGAGGTAACAGCCGCCTTGGGTATAGTTCAGTTAGAGCGGTTGCCAGATATTCTTTCGTGGAAACGTAATCTAGCTAAAAAGCTTGATAACATCTTTGAGCAAAGAGTTCGTTTCCCAGAATCAATGGAATCAGGATATTATAAGTATGTAGTATTTGACTCTGAATTAAGTGAAGAATCAGGGAAGGTTTTCTCGAAGAGTGATTTTGGCCCTGAGATTGAGAAAATAAACTATAATTTACCAAATTCCTGCTGGGTTGCAGAACATCACAGATGCGTACCAATCTGGTATGGATGGACTCACGCACATAAATCAACACAGGAAATATCTGATTTGCTTGATAATAAATAATTGCTACTTTTAAGATTCTTTAGAGCAAGGCCTTCCAACAATGGATAAGAATAAAACTGTTTTAGTTATAGCCCCACATCTTGACGATGAGGCGTTAGGATGTGGAGGTGTAATTTCAAGCCATGTGGACCGAGGAAATAAGGTTTGTGTCTGCTTCGTTGCTCACAGAGTCTACAATCATGTTTATGATGCCAAAAAAATGGAAATTGAGAAGGAACATTCCATGAAAGCGAAAGAGATAATGGGATATCACGAATCTTGTTTCCTTGATTTGAATGATGAACGACTGGATCTCTGTATTCAGGATATAATTATTCCGCTTGAAGAGTATCTGATGAAAATTAAACCACAGATAGTATACTCCCCATTTTGTAATGATAACAATCAGGACCATCAGGCGGTCGCCAAAGCTGTACAGGTTGTTTTAAGGCCCTCTGCTGTCCCTTTTGTTGAGCGGTGGATGATCTTTGAAACGCCCTCTTCTACAGATCAAGGGCCTCCGGTTGGCACTCTTGGATTTCAGGCAAATGTATATTATGATATTGGCAACCACATAGACAAAAAATTAGAGGCTATCGCTTCTTATAAAACAGAATCACGTCCTTACCCAAATCCACGCTCACCTGATGGCATCAAGGCACTGGCGATGAAGCGCGGTATGGAGTGTGGCCTGAATTATGCTGAAAGCTTTATGCTGGCAAGGGAAAAAGTTTAGAAGATGAGATTATATGCTGGAATAATACAGGCACGCATGGGATCTGTCAGACTGCCCGGAAAGTCTATGGCTCAGATTTATAAAAATCTCAGCCTGCTGGAAATGGTTATGCAGAGGGTTTTAAAGTCAAAGAATCTGGATATGATAATCCTTGCCACCAGTACAAATACCAACTGTGACCCCCTTGTAGAGATTGCAGACAGTTTAGGTATATTGGTGGTACGTGGAAGCGAAACAAATGTCCTCTCCCGCTTTGAGGATGCGATTCGGGCATATAATCCGGATGCAATTGTAAGAATTTGTGCTGACAATCCATTAATTGACCCGGAAGAAATTGACAAATTGGTAAATTATTTCGAAATGAACCACTTTGATTATTCCACTAACAATAGGTATGAATGCGGATTGCCCGATGGCCTGGGTTGTGAAATTGTTTTGTCTGACGTATTACTAAAAACAACCAGTAATGTTCTTGATAATCAATACAGAGAACATGTAACAAAATATATAACAGACCACCAGGACGATTTCCACATTGGTCTATTGAAGGCTGAAGAGGAGTTGTGGTATCCTGACTTAAAGTTTGATATTGATAGCGCAGAAGATTTAGAAAGAATGAAAGATTTATGCAGTGCTCTTCCAGTAGAAAAGGCACCGTATTGGACTGCAAAGGAAATTATAAATATAGTTCGATCAAAAAATATTGATAAAGTAAAAGAGGTATATAGTTAAGAAACTTAAATTACATTAATAATGTTATTTTTCCTAGCCAGTTCTATTTTGCCATTATATTAAATGAAAGGGCAACATGATAATTGCAGTTCAACAGCCTGAACATCTGCCATGGATAGGGTTCTTTAATAAAATGATACAAGTTGATCTATATGTTAACCTGGACAATGTGCAGTTTAAAAAGCGTTATTTTGAGAACAGAAATAAAATCAAAACTAATGATGGCGCCAGATGGTTGAGTATCCCTGTTATAACAAAGGGGAAGTACACACAGAAAATAAATGAGGTGAAAATTGACAACAATCAATCCTGGAGAAAGAACTATCTTGGCTTACTGGAACATGGTTATAAAAAAACACCATATTGGCATGATATAAAGGATATTGTTTATCCTTGTATAGAAGCGAAACCCGCCAGATTAGTAGACCTAAATATCTCTTTAATAGAAAGATGCAGAGATTATTTAAATATTTGCACCAGTTCAATTCTCTCCTCATCACTTAAGGAAACTCAATTATCTGGCAGTGACATGATTCTGGGTATTTGCATGAAACTGGGAGCAGATCTGTATGTAAGTGGTCCGGATGGTCGAACCTACCTTAAACTTGATACGTTTGAAAACGAGGGCGTAAAAGTTGTATTTCACGACTTTTTGCATCCGAAATATCCACAGAAATTCGGAGAGTTTGAACCCTACATCTCTATTATTGATCTTATTGCCAACATGGGACCTGAAAGCAGCTGTATCGTTAAGGAATGTTACCAAATGAACTTAAGAGGAATATTGGGTGCTAGAAACAATTAACATGTATGTAAATCTACATAATTGGCCAGTAAACAGAACAGCAGTTATTGCCGAAGTTGGCGTTAATCATGGTGGAGACGAAGAGTTGGCATGGGAAATGATACTTTCTGCAAACAAACATGGTGCCGATTTTGTTAAACTCCAATCTTTTGTAATTGAAGAATTTCTCCATCCATCACTTCCTTATTATTCTACATCAAAATCATACGAACTCTCACTTAATAAACAACGAAACCTTTTTCAGAAAGCATATGCCCGCGGTATAAAACTTATAACAACTCCTTTTGACTTTCAAAGCTTAGAGATGGCAGAAGAGTTTAACCCACCTGCACATAAAATAGCCTCAATGGACAATGACAATATACCACTAATTAGAAAGATTGCTGAGACTAAAAAACCTGTTCTAGTGTCTACCGGGATGGCGAGTATGGAAGAAATACAAAAAATTACCAAAATTTTTGATGAAGCAGAAAATAATATGATGGTACTGCTTCATTGTGTATCAGACTATCCCACAAAAGCAGAAGATATCAATCTCAAAATGTTACAATACTACAACAAGACTTTTAATTGTCCAACTGGCTTGTCAGACCATTCCATAGGTCTCACAAGTGCGCTAATAGCGGCCTCACTTGGGGCAGCCGTGATTGAGAAACATTTTACAACTGACAGGTCTCTTGTTAACAGAATTCCGGATGCCGATCACGATATCTCCATAGAACCCAGTGAACTGGAAGAACTAAAACTTTTTTGTGAAAATATATCTGTAAGGATGGGTTCAGCTCCAAGTCAACTAACCGGTAGAGAAGTTGAGAATAAGAAAAACTTTAGAAGAGGTTTATATGCGAAACGAGATATTGTTGATGGAGAAGTACTGAGCCTGGACAATGTTGTCCTTTTGAGACCAGTTCCCTGTATCCCTGCAGGAAGTTGGGATAATGTCGTTGGAAAAAAATTTATCAAAGATATTTCAAAATACAAACCCATTCAGAACTCAGACTTAGAATAATGATAAAAACTAATTCTACAAGTGTATGCGAAAGCCCCTGGATTATAAATATTGAGCTGTGTAATGCATGTAATCTTGACTGCATATTTTGCGACCATTCTAGCCTTAAAAAGCAAATGATAATAAAGGAAATGGAAGTTCAGCTCTTATTAAAAATCCTTTCTGACATAAAAGAATGCCTTACTGGCAAATTATATGAATTGGGTCTTGCTGGCCTTGGAGAACCGACTCTGGACAGATATCTAGAGAAACATATTGAAATAATAAATTCTCATGCTTACTTGTTTGAAAGGATTTCTTTCAATTCAAATCTCGTTTCTTTAAGTAGGAAGTCCGCAGAGTTACTACTTAACTCTAAAATTAACACTTACACTTTTTCAATAAACGCATCCAACAGAACCACGTATATGAAAATGATGCGTAGAGATAAATTTGAACAGGTAATTGACAACCTTAAGCTTTTCGTTTCCCTTCGAAAAGAGAACAATAATGAAGCTAGAATAGATGTACAGATTTTCGAATCTGAAGATAATAATCTTAAAGCACTTAAAAACAGATTCAATAATTATGAACAAGAAAATATAAATTTTTTCACTAGAAAAGTATATAGTAAGCCGGTAATCCAGAAGAGTATCGATCTTCCTTTTGATCATACAACAAACATTACAGATAGATATCCCTGTTGGGATATCTACACCCGGATATATATTGATGTTGAGGGAAACCTTTATCCTTGCACTATCGGAAATGACAGTTACAGAGAGACATCAAATCTGTTCCTTGGCAATATTAAGAATGAATCCTTAATTGACATCTTCAACAATAAAGAAAACCAAAATGCCCGTGGAAGGGCTGAACAAGGGAAACTCCCTTACCCTGAATGCGATTTATGCAATGTATGGTCATTAACTCCAAACAACTTCTTATGGGATAAAGACAAAGCCCGGTGGAGCAAAAAAGAGAAACAAGTTCGTGCATATGGATTAAAGGAATGAATATGAACTTTAAGAAATCAGAAGAATTTATCCCATTTAGCCCACCGTGGATTGGTAAAGATGAGGAAGATGAGGTACTGGATTCTCTCCGTAGCGGATGGATTACAACTGGACCAAAAGTAAAGGAGTTCGAAAGGAGGGTTGCGAAGTATGTGAATGTTAAACACGCAGCTGCAATGTACTCCTGTACGGATGCTATGCTATTAGCCCTTAAAGTACTGGGAGTGGATAAAGGCGATGAAATCATAACCACAACTTTTACTTTTGCGTCAACAGGTCATGTTATTTGCCATCATGGAGCAAAACCTGTATTTGTCGATGTAGATCCTGAAACGTTCAACATCAACCCTGAATTAATAGAAGAAAAAATTACTCCGAAAACTAAAGGAATAATACCTGTTCACTATGGTGGGCAATCCTGTGATATGGATCCTATCATGGATATTGCATCGAAGCATAACCTTTTTGTTATGGAAGATGCCGCACATGCCATTGGAACAAAGTATAAGGGAAGGAAAATTGGATCTATTGGAGACATTACATGCTTTAGCTATTATGCAACTAAAAACCTTTCTACTGCAGAAGGAGGCATGGCTGTAACAAATAATGAAGAATGGTCAAATAGGATGCGCATTCTGTCCATGTATGGCATATCAGATGCCCGCGAAATATGGCATAGTCGCTATTCTAAAGCAGGCGCAATTCATCATGATATCGTGGAACTTGGCTATAAGTGCAATATGACGGACATTTGCGCAGGCATAGGTCTGCACCAACTAGCTAAACTGGACATGTTTAATTTAAAGAGAGAAAAATTTGCAAAGATATATGATGAATCCTTCAAAAACCACCCCGGCTTTAAGATACCGGTGATTAAGGAGTACTCAAATTCTTCAAGGCATTTATATCCTCTGCTTCTAAACCTAGAGTACTTCAAAATTGAGAGGGACTCTTTTATTGATGAATTGAAGGAAAACAATATTGGCACTAGTGTTTTGTTTATGCCATTACACCTTCACAGCTATTACAAGAAATCTTTTGGGTACAGTTATGGCGACTTTCCAATTTCTGAAAATCTTTTTGATCGTATAATCTGCCTTCCTATTTCACCTAAACTGGGCGAAGATACGATAAATAAAGTTGCTGAAACTATTCTCTACATTTCCGAGAAAATAAAAAAATGATACTAACTTTACCCGTAGGACTCCAGAATAGTTTTAATTATAATAAGATCCACAATATCTGTGCATTAGAATACAGAGATACAATCCCAATGTTAGAGAATAAAATGGAAAGATTGTTCCACTCAGGTTACGGAATTATCCAGGAAGAGTTTCTGCCATATTTTGATTCAATTATTGATTATCTGGTAGAGAATAATATTAAGATATTCTCTTTTGACCTCGGGCCTTCAGCAGAAAAAGTTGAACTGGAGGATTATTATTATATTTCTAAAAGTGAACCATTAACTACGAACAAGCTGTTAGAAACAATCAAATATCGGATTAGCTATATTAGAAATAAGTATCATGGAGACATTGCTTTAGAAAATTTAAATTTCTTTCCTACAACTGCATATGCCCATGTTTGCGAAACAGACTTCATTTACGATGCTATTATAGAAAATGAAGTATATATGGTCCTGGACATTGCCCATGCAATTATTTCTGCAAAAAACATGGGAGTAGATAAATATAAGTACTTATCCTTGTTCCCATTAAGCAGAGTTAAAATAATACATTTAAGCTCTCCGGGAATAAAGGATGGAAAATGGAGAGATCTGCATAGAATCCCTACAAATGAAGAATATGATGTTTTGGCATTCATAGAAAAGCTACTTACACAGGATCCATATTTAGTAATTGAGTCTTATGATAATTTGGCAACACTTCAAAAGACATATGAAAGCGTTAATATCGACTATAATTTAAATAAAATCTGAACCTATGAAATATTGTATTAAGCACTTACCTTTTGATACAGAAATATTTAATATTAAATGTAGTAAAGTTGAACTGACAAACGAATATCTATCAGAAAATGATATAAAGTGTTTATTAGAGGATGCCAAAGAACGAAAGATTGATCATCTTGTCGCAACGGTCCCATCTGAACATGCTGCAGTTTGTAACTTATTGGAGGATTTCAGTTTTAGGTTTAAAGTATGTTCATTGTATTTAGAAAAATTACTCACAACCAGCATAAACAATGCAGATAAGGATGTTTCTATTTATAATGGTGACGATGACGAAAGACTGATAGAAATAACAGTAAAGGCTTTCTCTTCAGGTACTCGTTTTCATTTTGAGCAATGTTTCACATCTATTCAAGTTGCAGAGCTACATAAAAGATGGATTAACAACTTAATAAATGACAGGAATGTGCAAATCTATGTACATTTGCAAGAATCAGAGATTACGGGTTATGTTACAGTAAAGCCGGAGAATAGTGCTTCAAAAAGAAGCCATATTGGATTATTTGCAGTAGATAAACCTTATTTGGGAAATGGAATAGGAACTAAATTACTTTCTGCATTGAATAGCCATCTGTGCAACAAGATTGACATAATAAGCGTAACAACAGAAAGTTTCAATTACAGTGCTCTTAAAACATATTTCAAGCATGGTTTTACTATAAATAAGTCTCAAAATATATTCCATTTATCCTTCAAATAGCATTATGATTTGAATTGGTCAGTATTATTTGTGCGAGATGACTCGAAACTTCTGGTTTATAGACTAAACGATTGCAGTATGAAGAAGACATATTAATGAATAAACAAAGATTATCAAAAGACATCAGTCACTCAAGTATTAAAATGAATCATCCTCACTGGCATTGGCCTTCCACTACCGAGGAAGATGTTGAGGCTATAGTTAATGAATTAAAATATGGAAATAATAATTCATCGGGATACAGTGAAATTGTTTCATCCTTTGAAAAAAGCTTTGCACTATATCATGATGTGCCATATGCGCTGCTTTTGAACTCTGGAACAAGTTCAATACATGCTGCATTCTGGGCTGCTGGTATAAGGCAAGGAGATGAGGTAATCGCTCCTGTACTAACATTCTTTGCAACAGCAACACCAATTAAATTCCTAAATGCTACACCTGTTTTCTGTGATTGTCTCCCTGATACCGGATGTATAGATCCAGAAGAGATAAAGAAAGCTATAACGGAGAAAACAAAAGCAGTAATTATTACTCACTTATGGGGACATCCTTGTGAAATGGATGAGATAGTGAGTATTTGTAACGATAACAATTTATTTCTGATTGAAGACTGCTCTCATGCACATGGTGCAACATACAAAGACCGAAAAGTAGGGACGTTTGGTGATCTTGCCTGCTTTAGCCTCGATTCACAAAAAATGCTTTCGGCTGGCGAAGCCGGTATATTGATTACAAGAGAACGAATCTTATATGAGAAGGCACTTGTGTTGTGTGATTTTGGTTCGAGATTGAAGAATGAATTAACGTTCGAAGAGACAAAAAAATATAGTGATACTGGACTTGGGCTAAAGTATAGGGCAAATCCATTAGCTGCGGCTTTAGCAAATTCCAGATTCAAACGTCTGGATACAATGATTGATGAGAGAAACAGGACTTTAAAATATTTTGAAGAAGGGCTAGCGGATATTCCAGGAATACGTCCACCAGTTACAAAAGATTACGCCACCAGGAGAGTATATTATAGTTTTAAACCATTTTATGTTTCTGACAATCTTGGTGGGCTGAAAATTGATGATTATGTCAAATGCTTAAATGGAAATGGAATGGATATTAGAACATTAATTACTCCGCCACTTCACCAGCTTCCATTCTTTAAAAACTGTAACAAAAGGAATGATTTTCCTGTTAGTAATAGTTATTGTGATTCAATCTTAAGTCTTCCTAATTTTTCATTTGATTCGGACAGACCTGTAATTGATGAATATATAAAAATATTTAAAAAGATAGCAAGCATTTACAATTAACTATAAAAGTACAGCCAGGCTGCTTTCCTTAGTGTTCTTGCTTACCTAAGTTATTCTAATAACACAATTTTTTTGACATTTATGAAGATAAGAAATAGAGAAGAAAGCTTTACTTCACAATTAAAGAATAATCAGCTCAATTCTTCTGAATCTACTTACCATTATAGTTCTAAAGAAGATGAAAAAGATTTTATTGAATCTCAATTTCAGACACCGGCAGAAATGTCAAGATATCTTGAGTATAGAGCGGAATGGCACCGAAGGGCTGACGAAATGGACACGGGCTGTTTTCCTTTAGCAGTTATTTGTGAGTTAGTCAGTACCTGCAACCTGGATTGTGAAATGTGTTATACTATGACTCAGGAATTTCAAGATTCAATCATTGGTTCACAAAGGATAATGCCGTGGGACATGGTCGTTCGTATTATTGATGAATGTGCAGAATTGGGTGTTTACAGCATATTATTTTCCTGGCGCGGGGAATCAACTTTATATAGATCTCAGTCCGCTGATGGCAAATCATATGATTTTGCTGATGTCTTAAGTTATGCTCGAGAAAAGGGAATTCTTGAAGTAACAAGCTTAACTAATGGTCGTGCTCTCTCTGACAATCTCATCAAAAAAATTGTTAAGGCACAACCTAATTGGATTAGTTTCTCCATTGATGGTTTGAACAATGAATACGGGAAGATAAGGAAGGCGAAGGGATCAACCATAAAAAATAATGCATTTTCTGAAGTAATTGATAATCTTAAGAAAATGGTCAAGAGAAGAGATGACCTAGGTTTTAAGCGGCCACAGATAAGAACAAACACTATTTTCCCTCCAATCTCTAAAAATCCTGAAAAATACGGGAAATTTATGCAGGACATTGGAGTTGGGCTTGTAACAATTAATGAAATTCTGGATTTCAGAGGAACAGAACTTCCCGAAGATTCAATTCAAAAGAATTGGTTTTGTCAGTACCCTTTCCAAAGGCTGGTTATAAGCACAAATGGAATTATCTTGCCTTGTCCTGGTTCTCATAATGAGGAAGAAGAGTTAGTACTTGGCAGATACCCTGGAGGCTCAGAAAAGAATATAATTGTTAATGGGGTAAATAAAAAGATTTCATCTCCAGAAATAACACTTAAGCAAGCATGGAACTCAAATAAGATAAAAAAAATCCAGGACCTGCATCGACGGAATAGAAGAAAAGACCTTTTAACATGTAAGCATTGCAGACATGGAGCGATTACTCATGGCGCTACGTGGATCCCTGAAGATTGGGATATGGAAGAGATGAAATGGAAAGGTAAAACCTGGAGGGAGTAATGGATATAGTTTTAGCAAATTTATTTCCTCAAGAAGACTATATGAGCAGTGAGCATATGGATAGCAGGATAACAACGCTACATTTCCCAATGGGGCTTGGTATTATAGCTGCAGTTTTGAAGAACGCGGGCTGGCCATTCAGTACTTATGACAGCTATGTTAACGGCACGACAGAAGGCTTTATGAAAATGATACAGCAGAAATGTCCAGATGCTGTCTTATTGTCCGGATTTTTGGGAAATTATTCCTATAAATTTGTTAAAGATATTAGTCTAAAAATAAAATCACTCAATAAAAATACAATAATTATTATTGGTGGGCCAATGGCAAGTTCAATACCTTATTTATTGATTTCAAAGACATCGATTGACTTTGTTGTAAAGGGTGAAGGAGAATGTACTATTATTGAACTTCTAGAGGCAATAGATATAAATAAATCCCCGGCGAAGGTAAAAGGTATTTATTATAAGGATACCCCTAATAGAGTTTTTTTTACTGGAGAGCGTGAAAGAATTAATAATCTTGACGACAGTACCTTTCCCTTTTATAGCATATTCCCTGTTAATGCATATGTCAACTATCTAAATGAAACAGACAGATGCTGGGAAATTTCTACTTCCAGAGGTTGTTATGCTCGTTGCAATTTTTGTAAACTGACTTTTGGCCAGAAAATCACATCACATTCTTATCAATATATAGTAGACCACATGATATATGTTTCTGAAAGATACGGTGTAAACAAGTTCAGCTTTGTTGATGACAATTTTTTAAACAACCCTAATCATATAGATAATTTTGTAACTATTCTTAAAGACCTGCCGCAAAAATTTAAGTGGAGATTCCAAGGAAGAGCAGACAAACTTTCACCTGCAATGGTTGAGGAAATGGTAAATGTAGGATTATATGATATCTCTTTTGGAATCGAGTCTGGGAGCCAAAAAATGCTAAACCACTATGGCAAAAACCTGGATATCATGAAAACATTTAGTACTCTTGATACTATCAAGAGTATGGTCAGAATTCATGCAACTTTTATTGTTGGTGGACCAAAAGAGAACTGGGACACTATTGAAGAGACAAAACTGTTTATCAGAAGATTAAAACTAAATAATGCAGGTTTTGGCATTCTCACACTATTTCCTGGTACTATCTTTTATGATGAAGCAAAGAAAAACGGTCTTATTAATGATGATGATGAATACTGTATGAACCTTGGGCCGGTATATGATAGATCTTATGTAAACATAAGTGATATGTCGGATGATGATTTAATTGAAGCAAGAGACATGCTTGTAGAGACGGCAGCAGAGTTTGGATCATATATGTAAATTGACAAGCTTTAATGAAAGATAATAAAATGATAATTTTAGGTCTTAATGATTCTAATTCTGCCGCTGCAATAGTTAAGGACGGGAGTCTTATAGCAGCTGCTCGTGAAGAAAGATTTTCTAGAATTAAATTTGATGATTCATTCCCAACTAGTGCAATTAAATATTGCCTGAAGGAAGCGGATATCAAATCGATTAAGGATGTTGATCAAATAGTCTTTGGGTGGAATCCAGGACATGAGTTAGAACCGCACGATTCCTCCGCTGCAATTCGCGACCATAAACATTTCCTGCATTATATTCCCAACAACCTTCTTGCATTGGTAGAAGGAGACAAAAAGAATAAGAAAATATCATCAATGGAAGAATCAATTCGTTTCATAGATGGTAATGATATGAAAATATATTTTGCCCCACACCATCAGTGTCATGCTGCATCTGCATATTTTGTTTCTTCATTCAATGATGCAGCAATCTTAACTATTGACGCATATGGCGATGATATCACGACCCAGCTATTTCATGGAGTTAATAGCAGTATTAATGAAATTGCTAAGACTCCTTATCCACATTCAATAGGCCAGGTATATGCTGGAGTAACACAATACCTGGGTTTCCGAGCTAACTCTGATGAATGGAAAGTAATGGGACTTGCATCTTATGGTGATCCAGAAAGATATTACAGAGAATTTAAGGACATAATCATATTTGATAGAAAAAAAGGCGAATTACGACTTAAACTTGATTATTTCACATATTATGTATGGAGTCCGAGACGTTATTCTGAGCAGTTTACAGAACGTTTTGGCCCTGAAAGATATGAAAACGATGAAATTACGGATAGGCATAAGGATATAGCTGCTTCATTTCAAAAGAGGATAGAGGATGTAGTTTTAGAAATGTGTGAGTATTTATATAAAAAGACAAAAAGCAAAAACCTCTGTTTATCAGGTGGTGTTGCAATGAATAGTAAGATGAACGGAATAATTATGGAAAAGGGGCCTTTTGATACTGTCTGGATACAACCTAGCGCTGACGATGCTGGATGCAGTATTGGAGCATGTTTCTATTACTGGAACCAGATTATGGGAAATGACCGAACTTTTCAGATGGAACATGATTACTGGGGGCCAGGATTCACGAACGAGGAGATTGAGAAAGTATTAAAGGACTCACTCCTGAGCTATACAAAGCATGAGGATATTGAGTCTGTTGCAGCACATTTAATTTCCAAAGGCAATATTGTCGGCTGGTTTCAGGGGCGTATGGAAGTAGGACAAAGGGCTTTAGGCAATAGAAGCATACTGGCTGACCCACGCAAACCTGATATGAAAGACAAGGTAAATGCTGCAGTCAAACATAGAGAATCATTTCGCCCTTTCGCACCTTCCATTCTGGAGGAACATACTGGTGAGTTTTTTGAAACTAGTTGTGAGAATCCTTTTATGCAGATGGTTTTTAAGGTTAGAACAGAGAAACAAAATATTATTCCCGCTGTAACCCATTATGACGGTACCGGAAGATATCAGACGGTATCAAAGAAGATAAATCCCCGTTATTGGAGATTGATTGATGAATTCAAAACTATTACAGGAGTTCCCGCATTGCTAAATACATCATTTAATGACAATGATGAGCCAATGGTCTGTTCGCCAAAAGATGCCGTTAGATGCTATTCCGGCACTGGCATAGACCATCTAGTAATTGGAAACTTTCTCTTATCTAAGTAGAAGTTAATTTATAATATATTTCGGAAAAACCTCAGGCTTGAATGAACTACAAATGAAATCCAATCGGCAAAGAGAATTTTTGCAACATTGAAGAAGCCTCACCTCTGAATTATATTTATAGTATTACATTATTCCCCTTTTGCTGTATAGTTTTGTCGCTTATGAACAATCGGCTATCGATATTAACATTCTCTATTATATTATGCACAAAATGAAGCCTTATAAAGATATTCTTTTTGTTACCGGAAATGAACCCATACACAATTTTTTTGTTGAGAAAGTTATAGAAGAGTTGGCAGTAAAACATTTTGATGTCGTAAAATATTATTCAGGTATCAGCAATTTTGATTATTTCTCAAAAATCTATGATTATGAGCAAATGAATGAATCTGAAAGAGCATACTTTTCTGACTTTATTAAGCGCAGAACTGAAATTGTTTCCAGGAAAGATATCTGTTTTCGATATGATAATGAAGCAATATTTAATAGCATTGCTCACTTTAATGAATATCTAGATAAGATTATTGGACAGACTCATTATAAAGTGATTCTAAGTTTTGCCTGCCCTGTTATTACAAGTGATTCCTTCTTTCAGGAGGATATGCAGACCGTGAATATACACATGGGACTGAGTAAGTATTATAGGGGTGGAGATTCGAATATTTTTGCTCTTGATAAACAAGAATACGATAGGGTAGGATTAACTGCTCATAAACTAGCAAAGTATGTAGATAGTGGACACATATTATTTGAGTTGAGTTTAGCTGATATTGAAGAAAGAGATTATCGTCAATCAAAGATCATGGAATTAACCCTTAATCTAATGACAGAGGCTATCATTATCTTGACGACAAAAATTAAGAGTAGCCAACTGATCTACAGCGCAAAACCAGATTTGAAAAGTACGTTTAATCTTAAGAACTCTAATATTACAATAGAAAATATAATAAATGCTGAAAGGAATCTGTCTTTAAGACACTCTAGCTTACATAATAAGACCTGATTGTTTGTTATAGATGAATTGACAATGCTATTGGAGATTATTTAATGAATCCAAAACGATTACCGGTGTCTATGTACTATTAAAAACATCTTTTACCAATAGCATGCTCACATAAATATACCGTTAAAGGCTTTTCCGGCACTGGTATAGGCCATCTTATCATTGGAGATCATCTTGTCTCTAAGGGTTTAGAAAAAACAAATTGACATGATATAATTTCATTCTATATAAAATATTGCAGGAGACTTTATAACACTGAATACATCAATGTATATATCTGCACAACACTAGAAACGTTATCGACCCTTATATCAATTATAGTGAAACTGTGAAATTTATAAGTCTTAAACGAATTACTCGTTAAAGCAAACAATTCACTTTTTTAACCAAATTTCATAAACTAAACATTTCAGTAAAAATCAAGCACAAGAAGGCTAAAACTACCACTTTAGGGCTTTTCTACCATAATTGAGAGTTTTAAATTAGGTAATTATTCCAGGCACTGCATTTTAACTTCCACAGTAAAGTAAAATTGTTCATTTTTTACTATAAAATTCCTAAAATACCGCTATAATAAGGAATTTAATATTTTGATTAAATAACACATAACACACGTGTTATATAGAAATACTATTTATTTGCAGTTTTATATTTATTAATTCAAGTGTTGTAAAGGCCAGGCCTAAGCAAAACAGAGAAATGGAAGTCAATTGTGGAAATTAAAAATATCAGAAATATCGCTATAATCGCCCATGTGGATCATGGAAAAACAACGTTA
>ENA-OREN01001001-OREN01001001.1-marine-metagenome-genome-assembly--contig:-NODE-1001-length-35549-cov-15.137912_pt1 | contig 35549 bp, 36 predicted proteins | sample MGYA00248624_ERZ508555 | MGnify/ENA primary metagenome ERZ508555 (study PRJEB26222, sample SAMN06267773) | marine metagenome | isolation source: Saanich Inlet, British Columbia, Canada | place... | reverse complement strand
GCGAGCTTTATGCTGGTCTAAATAGTCCTTCGTCAATTGAATATATTCATACAGAGTGATCTTCGAGTGCAGCTCCAAACACATGTACAGCTTATCTTTTGTTTCAAAATAATCTTCTAGTTGAACAACATTTAAGTGTTAAGCCAACTTATACATAGCAATCACATCTCGTAGGTCTTCGATCTGCGCCACTGTCTTCTTTCTCTTGTCGATTTCTTTAATGGCTACTTCCTTCTTTGTGCTCCTCTGGACGGCCTTAATGATCACGCTTTTGCTCTTGCCATAGCCCAGCACCTCGTTCTCCTTGACCTTGCGAGATATTGGTGCTTCTGTCTTCTCAATGTCAAAGTTCTCTAGAAGCTTAGCATCATCAGATATTGAAGCATCTCTTTCTGGCGGGTATTCCGCAGCAAGATTCTCTTTATGCTTGTCGTAGATAATATATTCATCCTTGATGTTTAAGTTCCCTGTAGCCTTCTCCAAGTATCGAACCCAGCTCTTTTGATTATCATGGTGATCAAAGTAAAGAGTGATGACGCCGTTGTTATCGCCTCCTATGACGACGATCACTACTACCAGGTAGTTTCGGCCTTGGAAGCTGGCAAGCACGTCTTCGTTGAGAAGCCCTTATGTAGATCACTCGACGAACTGGCGACAATCAAGGAGCGCCTTGTCGCGGCAAGTGGATCACTTGTTCTCTGGAGCAACCTGATACTCAGGGCTGCGCCTATGTACCAGTGGCTACGCGAAGAGATCAGGTCGGGGGCGTTGGGCCAAGTCTATGCCTTTGACGGCGACTATCTCTATGGGCGTCTGGGGAAGATCACGGCTGGTTGGCGCTCCACTGTGGAGAACTACTCAGTAGTCACAGGGGGCGCGATCCACCTTGTTGATCTACTTCTCTGGTTGACCGGCGAGCGGCCAGTTGCCGTGGCCGCCTCCTCGAACGGTATTTGTACCGAAGGGACGGCATTTAAGTACGCCGACTTTGTCGCAGCGACACTCGAGTTTGACAGTGGATTGGTCGCTCGAGTTACGGCGAACTTCGGCTGCGTGCACGCCCACCAGCATGTTGTGCGACTCTTCGGTACCCAGGGGACATTTCTGTATGACGACCGCGGCGCACGCTTGCACATGTCGCGAGATCCTGACGTGGGAGCAGAGGGAATCGGGCTAGCCCCCCTGGCCATGGACAAGGGTGACCTTGTTGCCGAGTTCGTGGCTGAAATCGTCAGTGGTCCTGTTGGCGGCGGGAACCCCCAGTCGTTCTTAGACGCAGTCAGCGTCTGTGTCGCAATCGACGCGGCACAGCAATCGCGTCGCACAGAAGAGGTGGTCTACCTGTGAGCGGTATTCGAGAGATCGCCTTCGCAAGGCCGTGGATTACCGATGCAGAACTCGACGCTGTAGTTCGTGTACTAGGTGGTGACGTGCTGACCCATGGTCCACAGGCGAAGGCGTTTGAGGAGGAATTCTCTGAATTTATGGGTGGTGACGGGCATGCTCTCCTGACTAGCTCTGGGATGGCAGCCCTCCACCTCGCCTACTGGCAGTTGGGCATTGGGCCTGGTGACGAGGTAATAGTGACCTCACAAACCCATGTTGCGACGGTTCACGCAGTGGAGATTGTCGGGGCGACACCAGTATTCGTCGACTGTCGTCAGGCTGATGGGAATATCGATCCAGCACAAATCGAGGAGGCTGTAACCGATAGAACCCGTGCGATTGGGTTGGTCCACTTCGTTGGGATTCCGTGCGACATGGACTCGATTATGGAGATCGCTAGGAGGTCTGACCTTTTGGTAATCGAGGACTGCGCTCTGGCCGTGGGAGCGCGAGTCCGGGATATACATGTCGGGCTTATCGGCGACGCTGGCATTTTCTCCTTCTACCCGGTGAAGCACATAACCACGGGAGATGGTGGAATGTTCGTGACTCGTCACGTTGAACTCAAGGATCGAGTGGCCAGTGCTAGAGCTTTCGGGGTGGACAGGTCTTTCTCTGAACGGGCTATTCCTGGAAAATATGATGTTCCCACCCTCGGTCTCAACTACCGGCTGAGCGACATCAACGCGGCCATTGGCCGACAGCAGTTGGCACGGATCGACGAGATTCTCCAACGACGTGCTGACAACTTCCGAGTGCTCCGAGCCGGGCTGTCCGACATCTCTGATCTACATGTCATAGATACAGAAGCAGTTGATCGTGTGAACAGTCACTACTGCCTGTCCGCCGTACTTGGAGCGAGTCTCGCAAACTGCCGCGACGAGATCGTTCAGCGGCTTCGTGAGAGCGGGATCGGCACGAGCATCTACTATCCGCATCCGATTCCGCGCCTATCTTACTACGCAGAGAAGTACGGTCATGATCTCGGCCGTGTGCCGCAAGCGACGACGATTAGCGACAACTCGATTGCTCTTCCGGTAGGCCCCCATCTAGATGAGAGCGATATGGAATACATCGCAACCCAACTGATCCGAGTCATGGAGAGTACTGATTGATGGAAAATCGACTTAGGGGACTAAAGGTAGCGATCGTTGGCGGAGCTGGATTCGTTGGTCACCACCTTGCTCTTCGCCTTCGCGAGTCTGGTGCTGATCCCCACCTGGTGGACAGTCTGCAGGTCAACAACCTAGGAGCGTTCAGTAGCACCGTCTCAGATCCCAGCGCCGCGACATACGCAACTTTTGTCCATGAGCGTCTCAATGCCCTTCAGCAGTCGGCCATCCCTCTCTACGTGGCTGATGCTCGTGACTATCACGGTCTGTCTCGGATTCTTGACGAAATTGAACCCAACGTCCTTGTACACCTAGCTGCGGTGGCACATGCCGACCGTTCCAACAAGGATCCTTTCAGCACCTTTGACCACAGCCTTCGAACACTGGAGAACTCACTCGACATCGCTCGTGACCGGTGTTCGCAGTTCGTCTATTTCTCGTCGTCAATGGTCTACGGAAACTTCGACGGTCAGACCGTGGACGAGAGCCGACATTGCGAACCACTCGGCATTTATGGAGCTTTGAAGTACAGCGGTGAAAAGATCGTTATTGCTTATCAGCAGGTTTTCAATCTCCCGTACACGATTATTCGGCCCTCGGCCCTATATGGCGAGCGTTGCGTTAGTCGGCGAGTAGGCCAAGTATTTATCGAGAATGTTCTTGCTGGTCGGAGTTTGACTGTAAATGGCGACGGATCAGATAGTCTCGATTTCACCTACATCAGAGATCTAGTCGATGGGGTTATTCTTTCACTTAATAACGAGCAGGCGCACAACCAGATTTTCAATCTAACCTACGGAGAGGGTCGCACTCTGAACGAGATGATCTCTATCCTGAAGAGCGAATTTTCGGATCTTTTAGTTGAATACAAGCCTCGGGACACGCTCATGCCGGAGCGAGGAACTCTGTCAATCGAAAAGGCGCGATCCCTTCTAGGTTATGAGCCGTTATGGTCCCTTGAGAAGGGCTTTCGCCAATACCTCGATTGGTATCGAGAACGGCCCAGCGTCAGTGGCTAGCTTCAGGGGTGTCGCGTGCAACTGGATGGGGTGTCGGTCGTGACCACCCCTGGACCTCAACTCGCCTGCATGCGGTACATGAGACATTCGCTTGGTGTGGTCATTCAAGCACTGCTTGGCCGCAGTTGGTTCGTTCAGAGATCGACATTCGCTAGGAAACACATGGTTGTGTGCACGCCAGCTCTCTGTGAATGCCAACGTCGGAATCTCATTTAGTCCAATCTCGACAGATCCGCACTCACCTCTAGGAGGAGGACAAGTTGATCATCGGCAAACTAGATACCGAAGCAAGAGTCGTCCTCGTCGCGGAGATCGGCAACAACCACGAGGGATCTTTCTCGGTAGCTAAGGAGATGATCACCGCGGCGGGAGATTCGGGTGTAGACGCTGTCAAGTTTCAAACATTCCGGACGGAGGACTATGTATCTGGCGCTGACACAGAGAGGTTTGACCGGCTCAAGTCATTTGAGTTGACTATCGACGAGTTCGCCGAGCTCTCGGTTCACGCGCGCGAGTTGGGCTTAGCATATTTGTCCACCCCTTTCGACCTGAGGAGTGTCGAGGGCCTGATACCGCATGTTGACGCTTTCAAGGTCGCGTCGGGAGACAATGACTTTGTTCCGCTTCTGCGATCAGTTTGTGCTACCGGTAAGCCTCTTGTGGTCTCCACCGGCCTTACCGACTTGGAGTTATGCAAGCGGATCGCAGAGTTGGTTCACCGTGAGTGGGGGAGCCGTGGCCACCAGGGGGAGTTGGCCCTCCTGCACTGTGTCTCCGCCTATCCGGCGCTGCCAGAGTTCGCGAATGTCCGAGCGATTACCAGCCTGCAATCAATCCCGGAATGTGAAATTGGCTACTCGGATCACACTCTTGGGATCACCGCCTGTCTTGGTGCGGTGGCCCTCGGAGCGCGGCTCATCGAGAAGCACTTCACGCTGGACAAGGATTACTCGTCCTTTCGGGATCACCAGATATCAGCGGATCCAACCGAGATGCGAAAGCTCGCTGGGGCGATCAGGGAGATGGAGGAGGTCATGGGTGACGGCGAGAAGAGTGTCGCTCCATGCGAGCGAGAAGCGGCGCTTTCGATTCGGCGAAGCATCGCTGCCGCGAGAGATCTTCCCGAAGGCTATCGAATAGAGTCCGATGACCTGACTTGGCTTCGCCCGCGGAATGGTTTGCTACCAGGGCAGGAAGAACTATTGATCGGAAACTCCACTACACGAGCGGTAGAGAGGGGCGAGCCCTTTACAGAGGAAATGGTTCAGTCCTGGTGATTGCATGAAAGTGGTCCTACTTACTACCGACACACTTCATCATCTCTACTTCTCCGCGATGTTGTCCGAGACTGACTGTCTTTCCGGAATTGTTCTCGAGGCACCGCCGCGAGGGCCGACATTTTCTACATTTCACCCTTTTGAGGTAGTACGAGACGAATATGAGAAGGAGTATTTCTTCAAGGAGGATATTCCAAAGTTTTCAACCTTAACGCAGACTCATACAACTTCTAGCGTCAATGATCTGGTGACACAAGGCTGGATAAGTCAAATCCGACCGGAATTGATAATAGTTTTTGGAACTCGGCGCCTTCTCCCTGAGACAATAGTAATCCCCAGTCAAGCCTGCTTAAACCTGCATGGCGGCAACCCTGAAAAGTATCGAGGATTAGACAGTCATTATTGGACTATCTATCACTCAGACTTTGAGAATCTGATTACTACTCTTCACCATGTCGATCTGAATTATGATTCGGGACCTATAGTTTGCTCAGAGGCTATAGAGATCTCCCAGAATATGGATATTCACCAACTCCGAGCTGCCAATACTGAAAGTTGTCTGAGACTGTTTACTGAGACGCTTGCGATCCTAGGTGACGGACGAGATATCCCATCTGCCCCGCAGGGAGAGGAGGGCCGTTACTATTCCGCAATGCCAAGCGCCCTTAAGAGTGATTGTCAGAAAAAGTTTTATTCCTACACTCAGAGACGTGATTGTGCGCGCCGCGAAATAGATAGAATATGAATGGAAAAATGCGTATTTTTCTTTTCCATGGAGTTGTCAGAGAACACCGCCATATGGTCAGGAACTACACTCGGAAGCATCTGAGCATTGACCAGTTTGTGACATTTATGAGAGAAACACTTCAGTTGCATCAACCAGTGACAATGGATGAATGCTTGAAGGCGTGTTTGGGCGACTCGGATCTTCCTCCGTCACCTTTTGCTGTCACATTCGATGACGGATTTGAGAACAACGCTTCAATAGTTGCCCCCATTTTGACCGATCTTGGTGTTCCTGCGACGTTTTACGTGTCCACAGGGTTTATTGGAACTGATCTGCGCTCCTGGACGGATGAGATCGAGTCCGCGTTGGAAGATGAGACTGTAGTGGATATTCGAGGAGTCGGCCAGGGTGTTGACGGGCATTATGAGTCTGCTAAAGAAAAGCAAGCACTTATGGAGGAAATCCGACAGAAAGTCAAGACTGATCCAGCCATCGATCCCTATGAATACGCTAGTAATCTGGTTAAAGCGATTGGCCCCCGGCAAATTGAGTTTTGCGGAGAGTTGGACGCAAAAATGACATGGGATCAGGTGCGGGACCTAGACAAGGAACCTCTGTTCACCGTAGGGGGGCATGGTCACACTCACCGAATTCTTTCCCACTTGGGGCATGATGAGTTGGTTGACGAAATACGTACGAGCGTGAACCTGCTGGAAAGGGTGGTCGGTCATCCGGTTATTCACCACTCGTATCCAGAGGGCATGCCCAACTGCTACTCACCGGAGGTAATCCGGGTACTAAGACAGTTTGGCGTCAGGTGCTGCCCAACTGCCATCGAAGGGTTCAATGAGTTCCGGTCGGATCCGTTTGAGTTGAAGCGGATCTTGGTTGATGGCTCAAAGGTCTGACTGCTGGATGGCTGTAACAATAATGAGCCGTTATGGCCCCTTGAGAAGGGCTTTCGTCAATACCTCTATTGGTATCGAAGCCGAGTTGGTTAGAAAGGCCGATCTGGCCATGAATCCTCCCAGCACTGGTTGGTACCAGTTGAGGAACTGTCGAGGTCTCTTGTAATGCTGACTCCTGATCTTTGGTTGACGGCTAGCACTGGCTGGGAGGTTCAGCGCCTAGATTACCCTCTTGATACACTAGAATCTGAAGTCCGATCCGCTCTTCAAGTTGTTGCTGGCAGTGGCGATCATGTCTTGATCTTCTGCATGGTTGACACGAGCGCTGTCGAGCCCTGTTGGCAACTCCTCAACTCTGGGTTCTTCCCCGTTGATATTAGGATCTCCCTCGAGTCCACTGGCCGAACTCACCACCAAGAACATTCACACTTAGTAAGGCGCGTAAATCCCGCGGATCGAGAAGAGGTGTTACGGATTGCAGAATCTAGTTTCCAGTTCTCCCGCTTTCACCTTGATCCGCGGATCCCGAATGACATCGCGGACCGAATCAAACGTCGGTGGGTAGAGAGTTACTTTGATGGCACCCGTGGCGACGTCCTCTATGTTGCTTATCTGAGAGGACAGGCGGTTGGCTTTCTCGCGACGATGATCACGTCTGACCGGCAAGGAGAAATCGCAGTGATCGATCTAATCGGTGTTGACAGGAATGCCAGAGGGCTGGGGGTTGGAGCGTCGCTGGTTTCGTACTTCGAAAAGGAGTGGCTTGATCAGTGCCGAGTTCTACGTGTTGGGACCCAGGCAGCTAATACCTCATCGATTCGTTTCTATGAGAACCAAGGTTTTCGTGTGCGTAGCAGCGAGTACATACTACACGCCCACTGCGAAAATGGAAAGCTCATAAGATGAAAATTCGACATCTTGATAGTTTTATATTGTGAGAAATACTGCTGTGTGTCTGATAGTAATGGCAAGCGAAATACAATTTGGAAACTATCTTATGGTGTCTGAAGTGATCGTCTTCAACTGAGACGACGCAATATCGAAAATGTCAATGTGGGTCCCTATGACCCGACCTCGTCTAGGTCGAGCGGAGAGTGGGCGGAGGATTGCCCGTGTGTGGAATAGCAGGTCATGTAGGTAATCGAAACCCTCCAGTAGAGCGACTGGACCGTGCTCTTGAGTCAATGCGTCGCCGTGGTCCCGATGCTGCGTCCTGGAAGCACTGGGAGTTGTCCTCCGGTAGGCACGTCTGCCTTCTTCACAGCCGCCTTTCCATCATCGATCTTGCCCGTCGGGCTGACCAGCCAATCCGTTCTGGTGGCACCTGGCTTTCCTTTAATGGCGAACTCTACAACTACGTCGAAGTTGGGAATCGTCTGAAGCGAAGTGGCACCAGACTCCTGACAGAGTCAGACAGCGAGGTCCTGGCCGCAGTCCTCGATTCGGAGGGGGCCGACGGCCTAGACGGTTGTGAGGGCATGTGGGCCTTTGCCGCATTCAACGAAGCGGCAGAAACAGTTCTTCTATCTCGGGACCGATTCGGCGAGAAGCCCTTATACCTATACCGTGATATTGATGGTCTTTACTTCGCCTCCGAGATCAAGACCCTCGTGGCGCTCATAGGGAAGAGGCTGGCGGTAAACACCGACCACCTTCTCCGTTACATGACCAATAGTTATAAGTCGCTTTATAAGAAACCTCATAGTTTCTTCGCCGGTGTCGAGGAACTCCCCCCGGGAACCACTCTCAGAATCGATCCCTACGGTTCAGAACACCTGGATCGCTACTGGATTCCCAAACTGGCTCAGCAAGTGGATATGACTGTTGAGGAGGCCGTTGCTGGCACCCGCGACCGACTGTTACACGCCGTCGAACTTAGGCTCCGGGCCGACGTGCCAATGGCCTTTTGCATGAGTGGCGGCATCGATTCCGTGTCCCTCATCAGTATCGCCAAGCGAATCTTCGGATACGAGGTGAATGGGTACACAATCCTAAACACTGACGAAAGGTACGAGGAGTTGGAGATGGTGGAGCATGCTGTCTCCGAGTTGGGTATCGGTCACAGATTTCTCCAACTCACGACTGATGGCTTCATTCCCGGTTTGCGAACGCTGATCGAGTACCACGACGCGCCAATCTACACACTTTCCTATTACGTGCACTGGCGTCTAATGGAGGCGATCGCTGCAGACGGATACCGAATCTCAGTAAGCGGAACGGCGGCTGACGAGTTATTCAGTGGGTATTTTGATCACCATCTGGCCTACCTCTACGAGGTCCGCAATGATAGGCGGGCGCACCAGGACGCCCTGGAAGGATGGAACCGGAATGTTCGACCCGTGGTGCGGAACCCCGACCTCCAGAACCCTCGACTATTCATTGACGACTCCCGATTCCGCGATCATCTCTTCCATGGATCGCAACAATTCCGATCATTCCTCCACGAGGACTGGAGCGAACCCTTCAATGAATTCCCGTACTCGGATGATCTACTACGTAACCGAATGTTGAATGAAATGTTCCATGAAACCGTGCCAGTTATCCTTCACGAAGACGATCTGAATGCAATGTTCTTCTCTGTTGAGAACCGGACACCATTTCTGGACCGTGAACTCTTCGAATTCGCCCAAACCATTCCCACCCGCTATCTGATCCAGGATGGCCTGGCAAAAGCAATTCTCCGGAAGGCCATGCAGGGCATCGCCCCCGACCTGATCCTTTCGAATCCTCGCAAGGTTGGCTTCAATGTGCCGCTCCAGAGCGTCCTCGACACCCGGGACACCGCATCGCCGGGAGCGGCCCTGTCGAACGGGCCGATCTTTGACTTCGTGAAGAGAGAATCGATCGATGGTCTCTGTGATGGTCGGCTACTCAGCAATAGTGAGAGCAAGTTCCTCTTCAATGTAATCAATGCCAACATGTTCCTCGAGTTGCACGGCTAAGGGCTAGTACGATCCAGAGAGGTCACAGAATGATCTGTTTCTGCCAAGAGTGCATACTTCCGGATACCAGGCCAAATCTCGAGATCGGTGAAGATGGTGTCTGCACCGCCTGCTTCTCACACCGCACGAAGGAGTCGATCGACTGGCCAGGTCGCGTAGAGGCGTTTCGGGAGATAGTCGAACAAGCCATCAGTCGAACTGAGAGGTATGACTGTGTCATCCCAGTAAGTGGAGGAAAAGACAGCACGTGGCAGGTGCTCAAGTGCCTTGAGTATGGCCTTACTCCCCTGGCTGTTACTTGGAGGCCCCCTGGCCGGACCGAACTCGGTCAACGCAATCTCGACAATCTTGTCCAACTGGGAGTCGACCACATTGACTACCAGATAAACCCAAGTATTGAGCGTCGCTTTGCACAGAGGGCTTTCAAACTCTATGGATCGACTGCGATCCCAATGCACTTGGCCATCTTCAATATCCCACGAGTGATTGCCACACGGTTTGACATCCCCCTTATCGTCTGGGGGGAGAACTCAGCGTTCGAATACGGAGGCGCCGAAGAGGGGCGGATGGCTTTCCTGCTCGACGAAGAGTGGATCCAGCGCTATGGCGTCACACACGGGACCACCGCGGCTGACTGGATTGCTGAAGGCTTCACGGCTAAGGAACTCTCCGCTTACTTCGGCCCGACTAGTACTGAACTGCACACGGCTGGGACTCGCGGTGTTTTCCTTGGCAACTACTTCCGGTGGGACCCTGCTGAGACAGCGACGATTGCTGAGTCTCATGGTTTGCAACGGCGCTCAGAGGGTCCTCGTACCGGCTATTACGCTCACACTGACATTGATGACGCGTTCATCTCTGTCCATCATTGGTTGAAATGGTACAAGTTCGGCTTTACACGGTTATTCGACAATCTTTCACTCGAGATCCGCAACAGACGAATGAGCCGCGATGACGCCCTCTCTATCCTGGAAGAGTTGGGTGAGCAGAGGCCCGACGGGGACATTGCTGCTTTCGCCCAGTTCGTCGGATGGTCGGTTGAGGAATTTATGGATCACGCAGAACAATTCCGAAATCAGGCCATCTGGGTTCGGGAGGTTGCAGGCTGGCGAATACCTGGCCACGTTGTCTCAGAGGACTGGTGGCGATAGGTCCGATCGTCTGACTGATTTGAGACGGCACGGTAGAGTTGAACTAGTTGTCAAGGCTCTATAGGAGGCGAGTTGGTTGGAGTTTTCTGAGAACAAGCCACCACGGACGTTCACCGTCGGAGTTGAGGCATCAAGGGAAATTCGCGATTGCGGCACTCTTCACCTAGAACCGGATGAACAGGTGACCTTCCTTCTAGGAGAGTCCGAATATGACGTAGTCCGTAAGGACTGGGGGTTCTACGCCACTCCATCGCTGAATGGGCGACTCTTGGATAACGGCCTTCACGCTGTGCTTGTACGAAACCGGTTCGGCAAGTTCTACGTATTCCTAGTCGAAGACGGTCGGACGGGTGAACTCCAGCGGTACCTGGATGAGGACCAGATCTCAATCGTCACATGGCTGGATACCGATGAGGCCCTTGATGACCTCGTTCGCGGGTTGGCACTTATTGACTCTTCCCGATGACCGTACCCGTTGAGAACGCCCCTCCACATTGGCTTTCTGCGACGATGTGTACCGGATACAGGTCGGTATACATCGTCGCCGTGAAACTGTGACCGTAGGGCCTTAACAATGATGTCGCAGGGTGAAATCTCTTCAATGCGAGATCGTTCCGAAACGATCCTGGTGACCACGTCGCTGGAGGAGTCATGGCCGGATGCGAAAGGACAGATCCTGTTCCTCGGCCAATGGTGTCAACGTTTTTCTAGACGCAGCCTATGGAATGGTCTTCCGTGCCAGGTTGTCCCCTACCACTGGGACGCTCGCGCCAAACTAGCTGAGGACTACCGATACCTCACAGAATTATTTGAACGCGCCCTGCTGAGTCTCCACCGCTGCCTGAACGAAGTCCATCACACTGACCATGGGGTCAGGTACTGGCGGATGGTGGTTGGACCGTGGCTCTGGAGATACCTTCATATCCTGTTCGATCGCTTCGAAGTCATCCGAACTGCAGAAGCCGTGGGCTTTGACACCTCGATTGTTCTGGACGGAGCGCTTTCCCTTCCTCCACCCACCGATACCACCCATTCCAACGCTTACCTGGTGTCGGACACATGGAACCACGCCCTGTTCGCCCGCATCCTCAGTCTGAGGGGGTTCGACGATCGACTGCAGTCTGGACCTCCGTTGTCAGAACCGGAATGCGCCAGGGAACAACCGAGACCCTTGAGGCCCTTCGTGCACCGCCTCTTTGACCGGTGCAACACGGTTGCCGTCCGAGTCTCTCAGGAGAACGATGTGGTCATGTACCAGACCTATCTTGACCCGCGAGAGGAACTCCGACTGGGAGTAATGCTCGGCCAGGTGCCTTGCATCCGACCGGCCCTTCCGCGGATCGGTCAAGGGATTTTGCCTGAGCGTGACCGCCGAGCGGCACTGACGCTTGACTTGCAGGTCGACTCACCATTTGAATCAGCGGTGACAGGTGAGATCTGGCAGGACCTGCCAATTGTCTTGCTTGAAGGCTTCAAGCAGTTGGAGCACACTTCTGCCAGTCTTCCATGGCCCACGAATCCCCGGGCAATCTGGACTTCTAACGCACACTGCTCGGGCGATGTTTTTAACGCCTGGGCAGCGGAAAAGGTGGAGCGGGGAATTCCCCTGATCATCGGACAGCATGGTGGGCACTTCGGCACTAGTGCCTTTAATCCGACAGAGGAGCATGAGAGGAACATCAGCGATGTCTCTCTTACATGGGGGTGGACGGAATCCAACGGTCATCGATACGAGCCGGTCGGCCAGTTTCCAGCGGTCCAGCCACTTAAGGGGGGATTCTCAGAGCGTCCTAATGCCGTTCTAGTCAGCCACGTGATGACTCGCTGTGCGAAGGAAGCCGTTGCTGGCATTATTAGCAGCCAATGGCTCAATTATTTCGATTTCCAGAGTCAGTTCATCGAATCGTTACCGGAATATGTAAGAAAAAGCCTTGTGATCCGGACTGTCTCTAGTGATCTGGGATGGGACCAAGTGGAGCGGTGGGAGTCGCAACATCCCAACGTCAAAGTTGACGCTGGAGAAAGGCCGTTGCTCAAACTTGTTGAAGATTGTCGCCTCTATGTTGCCACCGCTAACTCCACAACTTTTCTTCAGGCCTTCCACCTAGGTATCCCCACGATTCTTCTTTGGGACCCCGTCCACTGGGAACTCAGGGACTCAGCAGACGGGGCATTTCGCGCACTCGAATCGGTCGGCGTCTACCACCCTGAACCAGTTCATGCTGCCGAGTTCATTGGAGAGATTTGGACCAACACGGACGCTTGGTGGCGTAGTGTCGAAGTTCAATCCGCTATCAATGGGTTTAACGACCAGTTCAATCGTTGTCCACCAGATTTGCTGTCCCAGATCAAGGGAGTCATCCATCGGACGGCTGATGCCGCGCATCACAACAAGAACTTTGGCCGTTGACTCCAAGGATTGACTTGTGACCACTGCTCGCGAGATAAAGGTAGTTGTGCCACGAGCCGACACGTACGAGGAGACAGTTGTCTCCTTTCTTCGACGGGCCATTGAGGTCGCCCAGGCCCAAGGTCAGGAGGCACATATCGCGTTAACTGGAGGAAATACGGCGGAAGCTGTCTATCGACACTGGTCGACTTATCCCGATCAGCCAAAGCCACCGCTGGCGATCTACTTGAGTGACGAACGGTGTGTCCCAACGCATCATTCTGGTAGCAATCATGGAATGGTTCGCCGAAGCCTCTTTTCAAACTCGCTGCCGGCCGGGATCCGCATGGTCACCCCAGATGTCTCGGACCCGCGATCAGCCGCACGGGAATACGACCAGAGGCTCCCATCGACTTTTGACCTCCTTCTCTTTACGCTCGGCGTTGACGGACACTTTGCCTCCCTCTTCCCAGGAGAACTGAATTCACTAGTCCAATCTGGACGGGTTGCAGTCACAGTTGGCCCACCACCATTTACAGGTCGTGTCTCTCTTACTATCGGGGCTTTACACACAGCACGAGAAATTGTTGTTCTTGCTCGTGGACGGCGGAAGGGGGAACTAATCTCGAAGATGGTGTCCGAGAGTCCAAACGTTGACGACTGTCCAGCTGCAGCGCTCCTTGGGTATAACTGGGTCTTGGACGAGGAAGCCGCTTCCGCTTTTAATGAGGCAGTCGAATCGAGTATTTTAGGTGAGACGATCCACAGATGAGATTTCTGGCCGCCCTTCTAGGCCGCTGGGTCTACCGGCTATCTAGCCCAGTCGTCGCACTAGTCCTTCGATGCAGAGGCGTAAGGGTCGGGCGCGGTTTCTACATTGAGGGCTTCCCTTATCTCAAACTTAATGGTTGCCGAGGAGCGGTAATGATCGGCGACGGCGTCCGTGTTCACGGAGCGATTGACCTTCGGACTCGGGAGAACGGCCAGATCCAGATTGACGACGGTGTCACTTTGGACCGGGACTGCAGACTTGTTGCGGCAGCGGAAGCCGTTCTTCATCTTCAAACCGGTGCTGATGTGGGTTGCTTTACTATCTTCAATTGTGGAGCAGATGTGACGGTCGGGAAAGGCGTTCTAATTTCCGGCTTCTGCTACATACAGAGTTCTGGACATGGCATTGCAAGATCGATTCCGATTCGTGAGCAGCCCCACCACCGGGCGGCCATAGTTATAGGAGAGGAAGCCTGGTTGGCCGCTCACGTTGCCGTTCTCCCTGGCGTGACCATTGGCATGGGAGCAGTCGTTGGTGCTCATAGCGTTGTCACACACTCATTAGAATCGTTCTCAATCAATGTCGGAATCCCTGCTCGACAGATTGCGGAACGGACAGATTAGATAGAGGTGGAGGACTAAACCCGATGTCAATACGAGGGTTCTCGCCGGATCGTCCCACCATAGGCACGCGGCTGACCTTGGCCGATCCTGCCGTTGCGGAAATCATGGCCGCTGCCGGCTTCGAGTGGCTGAGTGAATTATCCGGGTGCAGGTTGTTGTACGTACCTCTACGACCCGGCCAGTCACAGAGACGACCACTCTGTTACTTTACTGATATATTCAATTGCCTAGGAGCGGAATCATTGCTGACATTTCGGCGGTGAACTAGACTTCAACCGCTGTGTGAGATGGGGGATGAACTCCAATCAAGTACCAGATGAATTACCTGCTCGCTATCACCAAGTACAAACTATTGTCTTGGTCAGTTACACATCAGTATTCACCTAGTATCAATGTGTAGACACTCCTACCGAGGCGTGAACTTATGACTTCCCTGAAACTGACGGAGGACTCTTCCAAGCGTTATGCCGCGTTCCTCAAGTCCCAGGAATTCAATGAGGGGTTGCCGGACTCCAAGAGTTCCTACTGGCAGCACCATGCCAGCCTTGTCTCTGCCGATCTCAAGAAGGCAACGGTCCTTGTCCGAGGGTGCTCTGGGATCTACATTACACCCTCACTTCGGCCAGGTGCCTCGATAAAGTTCGTCTTTACTCGAAACGGTCTGTTAGGTAGGCTGCAACGCGTTCCGAGGGCAATATTGGTCGCGATTGGAAGACGTCTATTGCGCTGGTTCCCAATCCACATTGGTGGCCCGGTGTTCCTTAGTTATCCTCAAGCATTTGACGCTGTGATGCAGAACAAAGAAATTGCAGGAGCAATTAGGTCCCCCTATCGAATTGATCATTCAGCACTCGCGCTCGTTGATGGAGTGTTCAGCGATACTCACTCCCTATCTGAACACTACCGCGGCTGGGTTGGATTGTCTCCATCATGGAACATTATTATTCAATACTACCTATACAATATCTTACGTGGAAATGCCGAACCTGAGAAACTTAGCACTATTCTGGAGATTGGTGGGGGTAATGGAAACTTCGCATCGTTGTGTTTACATGACCTTCCGTACACAAGAGTAATCCTTGTTGATCTCCCTGAAATGCTGTCAGTTTCAATTCCCTTCCTTGCCAATCTCTTTCCAACTGCCCGATTGGGACTTCCGAATGAGTTCAGGGAGAATGGCTGGAATGACGACTTTGATATTGCATTTCTTACACCAGGACAGATCAGCTTGATCCCTGATGACACTGTTGACGTATCAGTTAATATATCATCCTTCCAGGAAATGACTCACCCTCAGATAGCAGCCTACTTTCGGTTGATACAACGAGTAACTCATAATAGCGGTTTGTTCTTGTGCATGAATCGCGTAGAAAAGATTCCTGCAGGCCCAGACTCGCAGAATACTGTTTACGACGACCCACCGAATAGATTTGCTGATTATCCTTGGGTTTCAACTAATGAGTTGCTGGTTTATGAAGTGTGTCGCCTCATACGACTAGTTCAACTTGATGACGTAATGATACGACTTGAAAGAGTCTGTAAGAGCGTAATAGATCCGGACTGAATCGCCCCGGGTTTCACGCAGGTGATGATGATGTGCCTTGGGTTTGGTGGAGTCGGTTTGTTGGAATGGGTCATGTTTCCTGACAGCGAGGAGGCATTGAGATGCCGAGGTTCTATCCGTTCGAGTATCGCCGCCGTGTGATCGATTTGATCGAGTCTGGCATGTCGGTGACTGAGGTCGCTGGCGGTCTGGAGGTGACGGCAGCGACGATCTACAACTGGTGGAACCAGCATCTGGTCGACACTGGGCGCAAGCCGGGAACGTCGTCGGTGGAGGGCACCGGGTTGACCGCAGCGGCCAGGAGGATTGTCGAGCTTGAAACAGAGTTGGCTGCAGCTCGGCGTGCCAATGAGTTGCTCCGGGTGGTGGTGCCCCCAAAAGGCGGTTCGAAGCCGTTGCGGTGATGGCCGCGGAAGGCCATCCGGTGGCGGTTTGTACCCGGGAGTGTTGCGTGTCGAGTTCGGGGTTCTATGCGCAGAAGAGGAGATCGCCGTCGAAACGGGCGATTCGTCACACCTGGCTGACAGACCTGATCGTGATGATCGATGCCGACTCGAGGGGAACCTACGGGGGCCGGCGGGTCCACGCTGAACTCACGATCGGAAGAGGCATCCCGGTCGGCTACGAAGCGGTCGCGACGTTGATGCGACGAGCCGGCATCCAGGGGCTTCCAGGCAACCGGAACCGGCGCCGCAAGGCACCTTCGACGCCGACGGCGTCAGATCTCGTCGATCGGAACTTTGACCGTAGCGAACCGGATCAACTCTGGGTCACCGACATCACCGAACACCGGACCCGCGAAGGCAAACTCTACTGCTGCGTCGTGCTCGACACATTCAGCCGACGCGTCGTCGGCTGGTCGATCGACTCGACCCAGACCTCGACACTGGTCACCAATGCGCTCGGGATGGCCATCTCGAACCGGCAACCCGAACCCGGCTCCGGGCTGATCATCCACTCGGACCAGGGAGTGCAGTTCATGTCCTGGGCGTTCACCCGGCGAGCCCGCCAGTCGGGACTGCTGCCATCGATGGGCTCGGTCGGCGACTGTTTCGACAACGCCGTAATCGAATCCTTACGGGCGCGACTCCAAGTCGAGGTCCTCAACCGGAAACGCTGGCGGACCCGGGTCGAGTTGGCCAACGCCATCTTCGAGTACCTCGAGATCTTCCACAATCGCCAACACCGCCACTCAGCAATCAAGATGCTCACCCCGATCGAATATGAAACACTCCAAACCCGACAATCCGCAGCGTGACAAATTCCAATAAACCGACTCCACCAAACCCGGAGCACATCACCTGTGATTAGGCTTGGAGCAATAGGGTTTTCCTGCTTTATCGTAAGCGATCATTGAGGTGGAGGGCAGTGTCCAATGTCGGTAGGGGTGTTTTCGTTGGATCGGCCCACCATTGGCACGTGGCTGACCCTGGCCGATCCTGCCGTTGCGGAGATCATGGCCGCTGCCGGCTTCGAGTGGCTGGTTGTCGACCTAGAGCACAGTCTGCTTACTTTGGAGACTGCCGGTGAACTGATCCGCGTCATTGAGTTGTGTGGGGCATCACCGCTCGTCCGGCTGACATCCAACGACTCGGATCAGATCAAACGTGTGATGGACGGCGGCGCCCACGGGATCATTGTTCCGATGGTGCTATCAGCCGATGACGCTGCCAAGGCAGTCGCTGCTACCCGCTACCCGCCGGCTGGAACTCGTGGCGTAGGGCTCGGCCGGGCACAGCGGTACGGCGCCGGATTCGAGGAGTACCTCTCCTGGCAGGTGGATGGGCCGATCATCATCGTTCAGATCGAGCATCGTGATTCCGTGGCCAACCTTGAAGCGATACTTGCGGTGCCGGGCATCGGAGGCTTCATCATTGGCCCGTATGACCTCTCCGCATCCATGGGGATACCTGGACAGTTCGACGACCCGGTGTTCCTCGAGTGCATGGAGACGATCCGATCTACCGCACGACGAATGGGTGTCCCATCTGGCATCCACCTCGTCGAGCCGGATGTCGCCGCACTCCGACAGGCGGTCGCCGATGGTTACTCTCTGATCGCCTACGGTGTCGATTTTCGATTTCTCGATGTCACAGCGCGTCTGGGTGTCTCAGCGATGCGAGAGTTGCTCAGTTGAGAGCGGTCGGAATCATCCCAGCAAGGCTGGGTTCATCCAGGTTCCCGAACAAGCCCTTGGCACCCATACTGGGTATGCCGATGGTCGGCCATTGCTTTCATCGCACCCGTCTGGCGGTAGGCGGAGAGAACACGTTCGTAGCAACCTGCGACATAGCAATTGCCGACTACGTCAGGAGCATCGATGGTCAGGTTGTAATGACGTCCGCAGACCATGATCGAGCAACCGGTCGTGTCGCTGAGGTCGTTTCGTTGCTTGAGGCCGATGGAGGCGAACGGATAGACGCTGTCGCCATGGTTCAGGGCGACGAACCTCTGGTAGCGCCAGAGACGGTGCAACGGGCGCTCGGGTGCCTCGATGATCCGGAGGTACAGATCGCCAACGTCGTGTATTCGTCAAGTGACCTGGCGATAATCGGTGATCCCAACAACGTGAAGGTGGTAGTGGACCGCTGCGGAGACGCGCTCTACTTCTCACGTGCGGCGATTCCCGCCGCATGGAACAGTGAGAGCGGATTCTCGGCGCTCATCCAGACCGGAGTGATCGTGTTTCGCCGAGAGGCGCTTCTTGGATTCGATGAACTCGACGAGTCTGAACTCGAGCGGATCGAGTCGATCGACATGAATCGCGTTCTTGAGCATGGTGGCCGAATACGGACTCTTCTCTCTGATGTCCCCCTGATTGGTGTCGACACCCCCGCAGAACTCGCGCTTGTGGAAGGCCGTCTCACGGACGATCCCGTCTACCCGCTCTATGCAGAGCAATGAAAGAGCAGGAGATCCGCCCGAGTGGCCTGACCGAAGAGTACCGGCGACTTACCGATGTTGACGCGCTGCAGTACTTTGACGAACGGGACAGGCAGTGGCAGGCATGTGTGGCCTGCGGTGGGACAGAGGTGCAGCCTGAGTTCGAAAAGACCGGATTCGCTTACGTGACCTGCAAGAACTGTGGCACTCTGTTTCTGAATCCCCGGCCCGCCAAGGCATCGTTTGATGCCTTCTACCAGGACTCGGAGTCGGCACGTTACTGGGCTGAGGTATTTTTCCCGGCCGTTGCGGAGGTGAGACGGGAGAAGTTGTTTCGGCCGAGAGTCGAGCGGTTGGGGAATTTGCTTGAGGAGGAGATCACAGGGATTCGTCATGTCGTCGACGTAGGGGCCGGCTATGGAATCTTCCTGGAAGAGTGGGGTCGGAGATGGCCGGACACACGACTAGTCGCAGTAGAGCCTTCCTCCTCCCTCGCAGGTGTGTGTCAAACCAGGGGTCTTGAGGTCGTTGAGGCCGTAGTCGAGGAGGTGGTGGACCATGACGGATCAGCGGATCTTGTCACCTGTTTCGAGGTCCTTGAGCATGTGCATGATCCGCTGGCATTTGTCCAGTCGCTCGTCCGCCTCCTGCGTCCAGGCGCCACGCTCGTCATCTCGACCCTGACCATCGACGGGTTCGACCTACAGGTACTCTGGGATAAGTCAGTCCAGATTCATCCGCCGCATCACATCAACTTCCTCTCCAAGAACGGTCTCGGACAGTTGTTCACCCGTGCTGGACTCGTCGATATCGACATCTCAACACCTGGAGAACTTGATGTGGACATTGTTCGAAACGCCATGGAGTCTCAACCGGATAGTTCCAAGTGCCGACGCATTGTCGATGCACTGGCGCCCGATGAGCAGAGCGCTGCGAGTCTTCAAAAACACCTCCGGCTACACCGGTTGAGTTCGCATGCGTGGGTCATGGCGCACCGTCCACCTGCGACAGCATGAACTAGGTTCGTGGTCGTTATGGTGCTCCGCGTTGGTATAGCCGGATTCGGCGTGGTCGGAAGACGGCGGAAGCAGTGCGTCGATGATCTCACCGATCTGGATGTCGTTGCCGTCTGTGATCGGTCGTTCGACTCATCAGGTGTGCTTGATGACGGAACGCGCTCTCATTCAACGCTGTCGGGCCTGTTCAGCGAGGACCTCGATGTCCTGATTGTCTGTCTGCCGAATGACGTTGCGCCAGGTGTCACGGTTAATGGACTAGAGGCAGGGCTGCATGTGTTCTGCGAGAAGCCTCCGGGTCGCACCCCAGCGGATGTCCAACGCGTCATCGAGTCGCAGCGGGAGAGACCAGAACTCAAGGTTATGTACGGGTTCAACCACAGGTACCACGAGTCAGTGCAGGAAGCGCTGTCCATCGTCAGATCGGGTCGTCTCGGGTCCGTGATCAACATGCGTGGCACCTACGGCAAGGCGAAGTTGATCACCTTCAACCAGCCCGACTGGCGGACACGGCGCGAAGTCGCCGGAGGTGGGGTTCTTCTCGATCAGGGGATTCACATGGTCGATCTCATGAGGCTCTTCGGGGGCGAGTGCCATGAGGTGCACAGTTATATCTCGAACAGCCACTGGGGCTACGACGTAGAGGACAATGCCTACGCCCTTATGCGTTCCGACACAGGGGTTGTGTCGCTTCTCAACTCCTCGGCCACGCAGTGGCGCCACCGGTTCCACCTTGACATCAACCTCGAGCGAGGGAGCCTCATTCTGGGTGGTCTCGTCACAGGAACCAAGAGTTACGGCGCAGAGACGCTGACGGTGGTCGAGGCGGATCCTGACAACGACTATGGAGACCCACGCGAACAGACGACGCGCTACAACCGGGATTCCTCGTGGGATCGTGAGATCAACGTGTTTGCCGAATGTATCGTGAAAGACCTCCCAGTCGAAGATGGGAGTTCGCTCGACGCACTGCGGACGATGCAACTGGTCTACCGAATCTACTTCGCGGATCCGACGTGGCGTGAGCGGTACGGCATCCCTGATCCGGACCGGGGGCGGGAGGATCGCTGAGATCGGCGAACTACTCGCCCTTGCACGCGATACTGCCGAGCGGGTCGGTAGGCGTCTCGCCCAGGACGCCACTGAGGGTCTCAGGGCACACGGAGTCCACCCCGAGCACCCGCGAGAGGTCAAGGCCCTGGCCGATGCCGTGCTAGAGCAGGAGATATTGGCTGATCTGATGCCGACGGGTATCTCGATCCTCTCGGAGGAGGCCGGACTATTGACGGCTGGCAACGACGACACTCTGCGCTTCATCGTCGACCCGCTCGATGGCACCTTCAACTTCGTCCACGGTCTTGGGCCATGGGCCGTGTCGATTGCCCTCTGGCAGCGGACGGAGCCTGTGTTCGGTGTCGTCTACTCAGCTGGCGACGATGCGGTGTTCTGGGGAGGTCCGGGAATCGGATCTTTCCGTGGCGACGACCCGATCACCGTGTCCCAGGCGTCCGACAGGGCCCGCGCGTCTGTGTGCACTGGCGTTCCTGCAAGGGTTGATGTCGGCGATCCTGTCTACAAGCAGAGATTCTGGGATGTGGTCAGCGGCTTCGGCAAGATTCGTATGCTCGGTTCGGCCTCGATATCACTGGTGCATGTGGCATCAGGAGCGGCGGACGCGTACTGCGAGGACGGGATCATGATCTGGGACGTTGCGGCCGGATTGGCCATCGTGCGAGGCGCTGGAGGCTCGCAAACCTGCACGCCTGGACGGACTGAGTTCTCGGTCAATGTCTTTGCTTGCAACGGCCGGCTGACGCATCCGGCGAACATTGGTTCTGGTGCCAATGAACAGTGATGACCGCGTTGCGGTCTGCTCTAGATCATTTTCATCAAACCCGGTCCTCCGAGCGGAGATTCTGGAGAAATACCTCAAGGTCAGTTTCAACGACGCCGGCGAGAGGCTTGTTGGCGATCGTCTCGTCGAGTTCCTTCAGGGACACGACAAGGCCATCATCGGATTGGAAAGCATCGATCGGGGGCTTCTAGACAGAGTTCCCGAACTGAAGGTCGTCAGCAAGTACGGCGTCGGCCTGGACATGATCGACCTCAAGGCCATGTCGGAACGTGGAATACGGCTCGGATGGACTCCCGGCGTCAACTCGAGATCGGTCGCAGAGCTGGTCCTTGTCACAGCGATTTCGCTACTCCGCCATATTCCTGCGCTTGTCGCCGAGGTTCGCGAAGGCGGATGGCGTCAGCCGATCGGCCACTGCCTGTCGGGACAGACAGTGGGGATCATTGGCTGGGGGGCAGTTGGTCGCGACCTGACGACGCTGCTGGCTCCGTTCTCCTGTGAGATTCTCGTGAACGACATCCTGGAGATTGCCGGTGTCAGTAACGGCGAACCGGTCGAGGTGTCGACCATCGAGTCCTTGCTCGGTAGAGCCGACGTCGTGACCCTGCACGTTCCGCTAGGTCCAGGCACGGTCGGTCTCCTGGATGAGGCCCGTCTGTCACTCATGAAGGAAACAGCCGTCCTCATCAACACCTCAAGAGGTGGTGTGGTTGACGAAACATGTCTGGCTTCCATGTTGCGTGAGGGTCGTCTTGCCGGTGCGGCGTGTGATGTATTCGAGAGAGAACCGCCGACCGGATCAGAACTCCTTGGCTTGGCCAACTTCCTTCCGACACCTCACATAGGGGGTAGTACCCACGAGGCGTATCTCACCATGGGCAGGGCGGCAATCGCGGGGCTCGACGACAACCAGGTTCCGCTGGCAGACCATGTCTGACCACGAACTTGGGCTCCTGGTCATCTGGGACTCTTCTGAACAGCCTCCTGATGGAATCAGGTGTGTCCTGTGGGATGGCTACCACGGGGACAGTCTACGAACGAGTCTGTTGCGGCGGCTTGACCAGGACGGCCATCGGTATCGTGAGCAGTGCCTTGAATGGGTTGAGGGTCTCAGTGAACTCAATATCAACGGTGAGCGGCTCGCTGATCGGATTTTGCTGGAGCCGGGACTCAGTTACTGGCCGATGACACTGGTTGCCGAACTCAACTACCTGAAGTCTCGGGCGTTTCTTGACATCCTGCGGCTATTGGTTCTGGAGGAGGTACTTGACGAACTACGACCACAGCGAGTTCGCCTGGTGACAGCAAATCGTGCCCTTGGCCAATCGGTTTCAGGGTTGTGTTGCAACTTAGGCATTCAACTCGAGTGGTCGGGCGCAGCACCAGGATTTCCCCGTCTTCGCCGTCGGATCGATATAGCCAGACTCACCCTTGGTGCCATTCTCAGAACCGGCCGGTGGCTCTTACACATCTGGCCCCTGCGGCAGGCTCGTGGCGTGCTCTGGCGGAATGATCCGCGGTCGGTCTTCATTTGCACCTACAACCTTGCGGCGCCGACGGATGAAGACATGGAGGTGCAGGCCTATGCCCGCTACTGGGGAGACCTGCCTGCCATGTTGGTTGAGTCCGGTCGGCCACTGAACTGGTTGCACAGTTACCTTCCGGCTCCTGGGCGGCGCCCGCGGGGAGCAGTCGACGGCGCCACTGACCGAAACGTCGAAATGGAAAGCCACGCGTTCGTGCAGTCCTGGCTGTCCATCCCACTGCTGTTTGACACTCTCCGGCGCTGGAGACGACTACGTAAGGCTGTTCGCACCATGGGAACAAGATCAATCGAACTGGCAGACGGCGACCGGTCGTGGCTTTGGCCGGTGGTGGACGACGACTGGTTGGAGTCGTTCTTTGGCCAGACCGCTATCGGCAATCTCTTGGGGGTAGAGTTCTTCGATCGTGTACTAGCCGAGATGCCGCGGCAAGAGACGGGCCTCTATCTCTTCGAGAATCAGTCGTGGGAACCTGCGTTCGTCCACGCATGGCGAATACATGGGCATGGCCACCTGCTCGGTGTCGCTCACACGGTGGCTCGATTCTGGGATCTCAGGTACTTCAGGAACAAGGATGGAGCGACAGTCGGTTGTCCTTCCGCAGATCTGATTGTGACGAATGGCCCAGCCATGATGTCGGCCATGACTGATGCAGGTGTGGACCCGTCACGGGTCGTAGAGGCTGAGGCCCTGCGCTTCGGTCATCTACGCCAGTGTGCCGTGGGGTCTAGTCAGCAACGCCCGACCGAGTCTGGGTTGCGACTCCTCGTTCTCTGTGACTATGAGCCGACGTCGACGACACTGCTATTGGGGCTCCTCGAGTCAGCGATCGCTGGCCTCTCCCGGTCGATAGTCATCACGCTTCGTACGCATCCCAATTACCCGGTTGATCCGAGTGATTATCCTGGCCTCAACCTTGGATGGACCGTTCTCTCCATGGTTGATGTAGTTCAAGACTCAGACCTGGTGCTGGGAGGGAATGTGACTTCGGCCGTGATCGAGTCCTTTACACTCGGATGCAGGACAGTGGTTGCGCTGGACCCGTGCGGTCTCAACTTCAGCCCACTTCGGTCCGTAGTTGGTGTGGACTTCGTTGCGAGTGATGTCGAGTTGCGCACCATCCTTGAGACGTGTGAGGTCGCCCGTTTGACCCGACAGTGCGCCACTACGTTCTTCCACCTTGACGAACAACTACCACGTTGGCGTCAAGTCCTCGGCATTCACCCCACTCAGACCTTGTGCTGTTGATCGTATCGATCGGCGATCAATACGACGGCGCCGCGACCGAGTAGTCTGAATCCGTGTGCAGGCCTGTTTCCTCAACTCGCTCTGTGGTAATGCCGGGACCGACTGAGGCAATGCCAGTTTCGAGTATCTGAAATGTTTCAACTGCTGGCAAGAGTTTGCCATGTGACTTGAACCTCTCAATTCAATCAGACTCAGGACACTCCACGGTCCGTGTGATACTCGTAGCGGCTCACCTCGTTGAATTCGCGAGGCGCTGTGTGTCGAACTACGATTCAAGGTCGGTCGATTCTGACCCAAATCTGATTAAACGTCGTCGAGAATGAGGCCGAAACCTCCGTCTGACTACTTTGTTGCTTCTCGCGAAGCGTATAGCCGAATGACCTTAGTAACAGCGGAACAAGTTCCGCCTGTCGATCGAAACTATCGTTCACCTCGATCAGTATTGAACGACACGATGGATCTGAGAACGTTCTTGCTGCGCCCCTGAGTATCAAATGTTCAATTCCGTCAACGTCGATCTTTGCGAAAGTCGGCTTGACCGTGACAAGGCCACAGGTATACATAGAGTCAAGACTCATTCCTGGGACCGTAATGGCGAGTTGGCTCTCAATGTTAGTACCATCATGACCGTAGTCGACGCCGAACGCTGAGAGTGCACTGCCTTCTTCGGTGGAACCGAATCGAAACGGCGACGGACCAGTAGAATCAGATAGAGGATTGGAAATAACGGTCATGGCCTCTTGACATCCATTGAGCCGGATGTTGTAGGCGAGTTGTCGTAGGTTGAAGAACGATGGCTCAAAGGCAACTGCACTGGCATTGTTCAATAGGCAGTGATAGATGGAATAGAGTCCGATGTTCGCCCCAATGTCGAAAAGAACTGGGCTGTCTGAGGATGTTGGCCCTCCAAACTCTTCAATCCAATTTAGCGTTTCAGGCTCTTTGGTCGAGAAGGTGTCAGCCCTATACCGACAGACAGGGTTTGGTGCGCTGAAGCGAAGGTGCACTTCTCGACTATCCGCCTGGTGAATCACCCCAACGACTTGTTTGTCAACCAACTCAGACCACCTATTGGCCAGTTGGTTGCCCAGTCCAGGGTGAATACGAGTTATGAGTCTGATGTAGAGTCTTATCGCGGAGCAGGGTGAGAGTACGAGCCACCTGATAGATCGCCTCGTAATCATGCTGAGCATTGGTGTGGCCCGAGTTTGGTGGAGGTGGATTACTGGCTTCGTGTGCAGTTGTCCTCTGGGAGGTCACTTCTGTGGAGGTGGTGTGGCGGCGTAGTCGCCACGTCTGCATCATTGTTATTTTATCAGGCTGACTTGGTGAGTGTGAACCGCCCCGAGTATTGCGCTGGCTCTGGGGTGCTCTTCGTTCTTAGGACGTAGGCAGGTCGAGGTTCGAGACGGGAAACGATGCGGACTCGGATCTAGTTGTCCAGTGTAATCGCCGAGTGCCTCAGTGGCTGCCACAACTGGCGACTATCTGACACCGCGACGGTGGGGATGCTCATACCAGTCGAACATGAGGAACTCCGGCCCCAAGCACAGGAAGCGTGACAGATGCCAGTTACTCGCCGGCTAACAACCTGGGATATATTACCACCCGCGAAATACGCTGGGGCTGTTTCGCAGGATTGCCTGAGAGGAGGGTTGTGATGAGTGTTCCGCTGCGTCCAGGAGACGTAAAGGCCGACCTCCAGGAACTCGGTTCTGTCTGGTCGTCGATGCTCACGCAGTTTTTCCGTGACGGGGAACTCGATGAGGCCTGCTCCGTAGAGGTGCCATGTCCGCATTGCGGGCACACGGAGGTCGAGCAGGTGTTCAGGTTGAAGGGATTCAGGCACGGTACCTGTGTCTCATGTGAGACGGTATATGTGAGCCCCCGGCTCACGGATGAGTGCATCGAGGAGTTGTACAGCAACGAGTACTACAACACGCTGTACATCACCTCGGTACTGCCGATGTTCAAACAGCGAACACGGTTGCTCGGACGCGGAAAGTTCGATCAGTTGGTAGCGCTCCGTGGGGGGGGGCCGGCCGGCCGGGTGCTCGACATTGGCGCAGGAGTCGGAGAGATACTTGAGGTCTTCCGAGACGAGGGTTGGGCAACCCATGCCATCGAGATGAACGAGACAGCGGTGGATTGGCTCAGCGAACGCGGCCACACGGAGGTGTTCCATGGCCGACTCCAAGACTATGAACAAGACAACCACAACTTTGACGTCATCATGGCATGGGGCGTGGTGGAGCACGTGCTTGATGCCGACGACTTCCTTACGCGGGTTCACGGACTTCTCGCACCCGGCGGTCTGTTCGTCTCCGAGGTTCCACATGCCCAGAGCCTCTTGGTCGATGTCGTGTGTCGTAGCGGCCTGGATCCTGGACGTATCGTGATGGGCGAACAGCACATCAAACTCTATTCGGTGGGTGCATACACCGAACTACACGAGCGCAACGGCCTCGCACTCGCTCACATGCAGACAAACGGGCTAGATGTCTCCACGCTGCTCGAGATGGACAAGTCCGTTGTACCGGACGAACTGTTGGCGGCTATGCAGCAGAGCATTGACGCAAGAAGCTATGGCGATCTCCTTCGCGGGTTCTGGTCGCGCTGAATCCGTGGCCATGGACCCTTCGACGACACAGCGGGGTGAAGATCATCGGTGTGGGTCGGGCCATCAGCCGAGGGTGTGCAGGGCGGCTGACTTTGCACCTGAGCCGTCTATTCTCCTCGCAACTGCATGTTGAGTGAACGGTGGCCCTCAGTGGGCGTGGTGGTCCCGAATCACAGTCGCATGCACGAGTTGGGTGAAGCAATCGCCTCGGTTGAGGCTCAGGAGTACGACGGCAAGGTATGCCTCTACGTCGTATATCGGGAGCGCCCCGGCGTTGACGACCTTCTATCGACGTTCGGAAGAGTGTTTGCTATTCCATCGACTGGAGAAGAGGGCAGGAACTCGATCGCCGTCAAGAGAAACATTGGCCTCAGTGCCACCACGGAAGATCTCGTCGCCTTTCTGGATGATGACGATGTCTGGCACCCACTCAAGTTGACCGCACAGGTTCAGGCCTTCCAAGAGCGTGGTGGCGTCGTCGCAGTGAGCACTCGCCCCACGTACTTCACTGAGTGCCCGAACTGGGGAGTTCGGTCCGGCGATGATGATTTTCGTGATCGCACCAGACACCTCGTGGTGTCGGGACGCTCCTTTGGGACATCCTCGCTGCTCGTCGATGGAGCGACAGCGCGTGCTCTGCGCTTTGACGAGCGCCCCGAGTGGCTGGCCCTCGAGGACTACGACTTCAAAATCCGACTCAGCCGCAATGGGTTGATGCGGGAGTTGAAGGGGAAGTACACGGCGTACCGGTCTGACAACGCGTCCGTATCGGTAGTACAGGGACGGCACACGCTCCTGCGTGCCGTGAGTGTCCTTGCCGAGTCGGCCGGGCGGGATCCTGCGCGGTTCTCGCAACAACTGGTCGGATCGAGGCTGCTGGTCGTCTCAGCCTTCGGTGGTTTCGGCTCCGTTCAGGAGTTTCATGGAAGCGAGGATGCAGAGGCGGAAGAGTTCCTTGACGGGATTCTCGACGGCCGCCTGTTCGGGCGACTGGACCCACTCGTCGGTCGTCTGGTGAAAGGGGGTTGGCGACGAGGCTGGGTTGCGCGTCCGGTGCGGCGCGTTCTGGGTGCACTCAAAGGGGTTGCCGCTGGCCTTGTGCGGCTCACGCGTCCGGCTTCCGGTGGCAGCGGGGTACAGGAATAGTGCCCCCTGGCGTGGTCTGTCGCACCATGCGAAGGGCTGGGACGGCTTCTGCGAAAGCGCCATCGGTTACCATTGCCCAGTGGACGAAGGTGCCCCGGTGGACGAAGGATCGGTCGAGTCCCAGTCGGGTCAGGCCAATGTCGACATCCGGGTGGTCCGGGCATTCGGTGACGAGTGGACAAGGTTCCGAAACGACTCTTTGCGCGACGACGAGTTGGGCGAAATGTTTGGCCTCTACACGGCGATCTTCCCCTGGGATGATCTGCCCGACGACCCGGTCGGCTTTGACGCAGGCTGCGGCTCAGGGCGATGGGCAAGGTTGTTCGCTCCCCGGGTCGGTCGCCTGCACTGTGTAGATGCCAGCGAGGCAGCACTCGATGTGGCGCGTCAGGTGCTTGCAGACCAGCAGAATGTGGAGTTCCACCTTGAGGACATAAGCAACATGAGCCTCGCTGACGATTCCTGCGACTTCGGCTACTCGCTTGGGGTGCTGCACCATGTTCCCGACACAGAGTTGGCGACCCGGTCCTGCGTGGCCAAGTTGAAGCCGGGTGCTCCGTTTCTGGTCTACCTGTACTACGACCTCGAAGGCGCGGGGCTGTTGCGTATCGGATTGCTGAAGATGGTGACAGTTGCGCGATGGCTTATCGCACGGATGCCCCACCGACTGAAGGCAGTGGTCACAGGTGCCGTCGCGCTGGTTGTCTACCTGCCCCTGGCTCGTATTGCCCTACTCCTTGAGCGGGCTGGCCACGATCCGTCCACGGTGCCACTCTTCCAGTACCGGAACCGTTCGTTCTATGTCATGCGCAATGACGCCCTGGACCGATTTGGGACTCGGATCGAGAAGCGCTATAGCCGCGACGAAGTGCGAGTACTACTTGAGCAGGCTGGCCTGGAGAGGGTGATGTTCTCAGAGGGTCCACCATGGTGGGTTGCGGTCGGTTGGCGGGCTGCGAACTGACGACCGTTACCCGAATACCGGCAGTTGGTTTGAGCTGTGCAGCCCGTTGGCAAACTCACCGAGTGTCGGCGTCCCAGTGGTAATGAGTCGTTGAAAACGTCCGAGCATCTTCTTCCGGCGGGCGAACAGGAGTCGCGCCTCGATCCACGACTGGTCCGGTCGCCGGAAGAATGGCTCGGTCGTGTCGAAGTCGTACGGGTGGGCGTATGTCCAGTCACCTCTGTCGGCTGAGAGATTCTGTGACGCCATTCTGATGACAAATCCCGGCATGAGGCGTAGGTAGGCACCACCCAGCATTGGCAGTGAGAGCCTTCGTATTCCGAAAACCGGTGATGGGAGTTCCAGTAGTCCACATTGCCACCGGAATGGTTGTGTGGGTGCCCCCGGATATCCGGCTATCGGATTCAAGGCTGGTATAACGCTCGATGAGTAGGAGAATCCTGCCTCGACCAGTAGATCGGGTGCCCAGGGTGTGTCCTCGGTCAGAGAGCAGTAGGGGGCACGGAATCCCGCCGGAGAGACTCCCAGGCGTTCGCCCAGGGTGTCTACACCCATGCGAAGCTCATCTGCGAATCCACCCGGTCCCAGAACCTGGAGGTGCCTGTGGGTGAAACCGTGCAGTCCCACCTCGTGGCCGGCAGCGACGAGTTCACGGAGTTGACGGTCCCACCGGGCGACGAGTTCGCCTACTACGAAGAAGGTCGCCCTTACCTGTCGTCCGTCCAACATGTCGAGCAGCGGACCGATAGCCCGGTCGAACCGTGGTTCAGCCGGTGGGATGGTGTGATCCTCTACGTCGATGGTGATGATCAGGCCGACGCCCGACCGTCGACGTGCCGGCCGCCTACGATACGTCTCGGGCTGGTCTGACATTCAGTACCGATCTCCGAGGGAGGTGGGGACACGGTGACGTCCATTGAGGCTACGGCACAGCTCCTGCGGGAGGTGTTCCCCCAACACCGCAAGTATCTGCATCCGGAGTACCTGAACTGGGAATACCTCAGGTCGCCATCCGGTCGGGTCATCGAAGCGAACCTCGATGATGGGATTGGTCGATGTGGTCACTATGCGGTGGTTCCTCAGCGATGGATGATTGACGGTACACCATGCATGTACGCCCTCTCACTCAACACGGCGGTCAGTAGCCGTAGCAGAGGCAAAGGTGTCTTTCGAACCCTCGGCAGGAAGGTCGTGGCCGAAGCGCTGGACAACGGGTACACGGCTCTCGTGGGCGTGGCGAACTCGAAGTCGTCGCATGGCATGGTGAAGAGCCTCGGCTTCGATCTGGTCGGCCCGCTGACAGTGTTAGTCCTACCGCCTACGGCACCCCGCCGCTCACGCTCATTTGAGGTTGGCACGGCAGGCGAGATGTCCGGTTGGCTTCAGGAAACGGGCAGGTCGGCGCTCCCGGAGTCCGGAGCACGGCGCGTGTGGGATGCCGACGAGTTGTCGTGGCGCCTGGCAGACCCTGCCCACGACTACAGCGTGCTTTTCAGCGACGATGCCATGGCCGTGGTCCATGCCACCTCGTACCTTGGTGTTCGGATAGCGGTAATCCTCAAGGTGTTCGTGGGCGGATCGGCGGCAAGAATCGACATCGCCCCTCTTGCCACGGCAGCGTGTTCCGTACTGCGGGCACCGCTGGCGCTGTACGGCGGCCGCAACCCCCGACTCAGGCTCAGTGGCATTTCTGTTCCGACGAGGATCAGACCGTCACCGCTGAACCTGATCGTGAAATGCCTCGTGGATGAGTTGGACCCGGCATCCGTGGTGCCGTCGAGTTTCGAGTTCTGGGACTTCGATGCCTACTGAGCTACCACAAGTGTTGGTAGGTGCGACTTGGGACTCTTAGCGGGTCGGCTCGATACGTCGATCAGCGCCAGGGAGGTCTTTCCCTCGGGTGCTCGGCCAGGGTGAAGTCGCTGCCGGTGAGCGTCAGGTTGGGACTGTAGGCCGGGTCGACGTCGAGCAGGTCGCCCCAGCGTTCCCGCATAACCGCAACCTCGCCGGCCAGTCGCTCATTGCGGACCGGGTCGTCGTCGAAGCCACGCGAGACCGACTCGTGGTGGTGCAGCACGGCATGCGGCGTGAACACCACCCGCAGGCCCGTCTCACGGGCACGCAGGCAGATGTCGATGTCGTTGTAGGCCACAGCCAGATGCTCCTCGTCGAGGCCACCGAGGCGGTCCCAGTCAGCCCTTGTGATGCCCAGGCAGGCGCCGGTCACGGCAGCCACGTCGTGGGCCACCGTGAGGCGCCCGAAGTAGCCGGAGTCGTCGCCACGGCGGTGCTTGTGGCCGTGGCCCATCAGACCACCCACGCCCGGGTGCACACCGGCGTGCTGGATCGTGCCGTCGCTGAACAACAGCAGCGCCCCGACCACGCCCACCTCGGGCCTGGCCAGGTGCCCGACCATCTCGGCCAGCCAGCCGGGGCTGATCGCCTCGGTGTCGTTGTTGAGGAGAAGGAGCATCTCGCCGGTGGCGGCCTCGGCGGCCCGGTTGACCATTGCGGCGAAGTTGAACGGCCCCGAGAACGTGATGACCGTGTGGGCCGGGTCGGCGGCAAGGGAGTCGATCACCCTGCGGGCCCGGTCCTCGGTGCTCTCGTGGTCGACGAGCACCAGTTCCAGGTTCGGGTAGGTGGTCACTGCACCCTCGCCAATCAGGGAGGCAACACACTTCTCGAGCAGGCGCCCCTGGTCACGGGTGGGAATGAGCAGCGAGACCTTCGGGGCCGGATCAGGTACCGGCCACGAGATGTGTCTTCCCCCAGTCCACCTGAGAGCCGCTGAGCGCCCCTCAGGGCCGATCCTGGCGCTGTAGAGCACATGTGGAACGTGGGCCACCTGGTCGCCCGTGAGGCCGGCCGTGGCACGCAGGGCCCGTTCATGGGGGGTTTCGCCCCCCGGCCCACCTGTGACCACATCGGCCCGGTAGGCGGCGAGGCCCCCCAGGTAGTTCTGGCCCATGAGCAGGTCCGGGTTCCAGCTCGGCTTGGCGTGGGGGAGCGAGAAGCGCCCATGGGCGTCCACGTGGTCGTTGTCGGTGTAGGCGGTGGCCGCACCGGGGGTGTGGGCGATGGCGTGGGCCAGGGAGAACAGGCAGGCCTCGTGCACAACGTCTCCCACCGGAACCCACGCCGCCCAGTCGCCCAGCACAGCCGGCTCGGGGCCGGTGATGCGCACCCTGGCATCGCCAACAGCGTCCACAACCTCGGCGATCTCGCTGGCGAGGTCCTCGGCGGTGGCCAGGTAGAGCACCCACTCGGGCCACAGTTGCCCTGCCACCGACTCCAGGGTCTCCCACAGCATGTCCGGGTCGGTGTCGGGGCCGACCTCCACGACAAGCGTGAACGAGGGCCGATCCGGCAACCCGGCAGCCAGCTCGGCAATGCGCTCCCGGTGGGCGTCTGTGAGCACCACGTGTTCGGCACGCCACGCCGAATACTGCACGGGCCGGTTGTCTCCCAACCGGTTGAACCGTGCCAGCAGCCGGCGGACAAGGCCAGCCAGGTCGCCGCTGCGGACAAGGCGCCAGGCGTTCACGAGGCTGCGTGTTCTCAGTCGGGGAGGCAGCCGGGCCAGGGGTGATACCACGACAGCCAGCCTACGAGGGCGGGCCCACCGGCTCAGGCAGGGAACTAGCTTGCCCCGTCGCCCGCCTCGATCACCACGACCACGTCGCCGCTGCCGACCGAGTCGCCAACGGCCACCTTCACCTCGGTGACCGTGCCGCCCACGTCGGCCACCACGTTGTTTTCCATCTTCATGGCCTCCAGCACGCACACCGTGTCGCCGGCAGCAACGGTGTCGCCCACTTCGACCACCACCTTCACGATCGTGCCCTGCATCGGCACCGCAACCTGCCCGTTGCCCACACCGCCGGCAGTATTTGGTCCGGCGCTGGCACGGCGCGGTCGGCCACCAAGGGTTCCCACCTCGGCCGGATCCGGAACCCAGATGGAGACCTCGATGCGGCGCCCGTCCACCTCGACGGTGGTGTCACGGCGCACCGAACCCGGTGGAGCATCGGCATCTTCGCCGGAGCCTCCACCCACGCCCGTGAGGTCCAGGGTCTCCTCTACCCACTTGGTTGAGTGCGTGGCTGCCACAAAGTCCGGGTGTTCCAGGATCGCCACGTCAGCCGGAGCAGTCGTCGCCACACCGGTGACCTCCAGCTCGCCGAGCGCCCGCAGTATCCGCCGGATGGCAGTGTCACGGTCGGCACCCCACACGATCAGCTTGCCGATGAGGTTGTCGTAGAACTGGCTGACCTCGTCGCCCGCCTCAAAGCCCGTGTCAAACCGCACCCCGAAACCGTCCGGAGCCCGCAGCTGCGTGATGCGCCCCGGCGAGGGCAGGAAAGCCCCACCGGCCGGGTCCTCGGCGTTGATTCGTACCTCGATTGCGTGGCCACGTATCTCCACGTCTTCCTGGGTGAAGGCCAGCGGCTCACCGGCGGCGATGCGCAGTTGCTGTTCCACCAGGTCCAGCCCGGTAACCAACTCGGTCACGGGGTGTTCCACCTGCAGGCGGGTGTTCATCTCCAGGTACCAGAACCCGCCGTCCTCGTAGAGGAACTCCACGGTGCCCGCATTCGTGTAGTCACAGCCCTCGGCGACCTTCACGGCGGCCTCGCCCATGGCGGCACGCACCTCGTCTGAGAGACCCGGTGCCGGAGCCTCCTCGATGAGCTTCTGATGGCGGCGCTGGGCCGAACAGTCACGCCCACCCAGGTGCACGACGTTGCCGTGGTTGTCGGCCAGCACCTGCACCTCGATGTGGCGCGGGGCCGTCAGGTAGCGCTCCATGTAGAGCTCGTCACGCCCGAAGTAGGCCAGCGACTCCCGCCGGGCCGACTCCACGGCATCAGCGGCTCCGTCGGCGTCGGCCACCACCTTCATGCCGCGGCCACCACCCCCGTAGGCGGCCTTGACTGCCACCGGCCAGCCGTGCTCGGCTCCGAAGGCGACCACCTCGGCCGGGTCGGTGATGAAGTCCGTGGTGCCCGGTACGCAGGCCACACCAACCCGCTCGGCGGCGTGGCGGGCGCTGATCTTGTCGCCCATCACCTCAATCGCCTCGGGCGGCGGCCCGATGAACGTGACACCCCGCTCGGTGATCGCCCGCGCAAAGTCGGCGTTCTCAGAAAAGAACCCGTAGCCGGGGTGCACCGCATCGGCACCGGAGCGCTCGATGATCGAGAGGATGGCCTCGGTGTTCAGATAGCTCTCGGCAGCCGTCTGGCCCCCCAGGGCGTAGGCCTCGTCGGCCAGGCGCACGTGCAGCGCGTTGCAGTCAACATCGGAGTAGACGGCGACGGTCGCCACGCCCTGCTCACGGCAGGCCCGGATGATCCGGACAGCGATTTCGCCCCGATTGGCGATCAGAACCTTTGAAAACACGACATATGGTTACCCGAATGGAGCCCGGAACGCATCATTTCCCCGAATCTCCCGATCCTGGCGGCGATTCGGCCTCAACGGCCAGCTGGGGGACCGCCCTGCGTGGCACCCGCTTCGGCCCATTCGAGATGGTCGGCGCCACCGGCTCCACCAACGACGACCTCGTGGCCCGCGCCGGAGGCCACGCCGACGACGGCCTCGTGCTGGCAACCGACCACCAGAGCGCCGGGCGGGGTCGCATGGACCGACGCTGGGAGGCACCCGCCGGCACCAACCTGACCTTCTCCGTTCTGCTCCGTCCGTCATGGCTGGCAACAGCGGGGAGCAACACCGGCCCAGACCGCCGTGGGCTCGTCACATCGGCTCTGGCCGTGTCGGTCGCCGAGGTGCTCGAGACCATGGGCCTGAAGGCAGCGGTCAAGTGGCCCAACGACGTGCTGCTCGCTGGTCCGCAGGCCGGCAAGGTGGCAGGCATCCTGGCCGAACTGGTCACGGGTGAACGGCCCGCCATCGTCGTGGGCCTGGGCCTCAACGTGGACTGGCCGCCACCCGAGTCGGTCATCTCGGACGAACCGGTGCCACCCGGGGCCACCTCTCTGGCCCGTGCCGGAATCCGGGTCGACCGGTGGTGGCTGATGGTCGACGTGCTGGTCGCCTTCGACCGACAGCTGGCCGCCCTGGAGTCGACTGATGGCCCCGAGCGTCTACGGGCGGACCACCTGGCAGCCTCGGCGACCGTGGGCAGCCGGGTCAGGGTGGAGCGCCCCGGGGGAGACCTGGTGGGCGATGCCGTCGACCTCACCGTCGACGGCGCCCTTGTGGTCGAGCCCGATTCAGGCGATGGAGAGCCCTGCGGACCGGTCGTGGTGAACGTCGGCGACATCACCCACCTGAGGGCCCTGTAGCGCTGGGCGAGACCCCTACGGGTCAGGCGTGGTGGCGCAGAGGTCGGCGAAGGCGGCAGCCAGCGCAGCCGTCACCGGGCCCGGAGCAGCCG
>ENA-OREN01000999-OREN01000999.1-marine-metagenome-genome-assembly--contig:-NODE-999-length-35678-cov-4.020365_pt1 | contig 35678 bp, 17 predicted proteins | sample MGYA00248624_ERZ508555 | MGnify/ENA primary metagenome ERZ508555 (study PRJEB26222, sample SAMN06267773) | marine metagenome | isolation source: Saanich Inlet, British Columbia, Canada | place... | reverse complement strand
CGCTGGTACTAACACGCAATTCCCTACCCATTACCGCGATGCCCTGTTCATCTGCGACTGGACCTTCGCCACCATGTACTCGGTCCACCTGAAGCCTCAGGGTTCATCCTATGTCGGGGAAAAGCGTGAGTTCATTTCCAATACCAAAGGCTCGCTGGCCTTGACCGACGTCGACGTAGGCCCGGACGGTAACATGTACTTCTGTGTGGGCGGTCGAGGTGGCCAATCCTACTTGTATCGGGTTTCCTATAAGGGTTCAGCTTCCACAGCCTTGTCAAAACTGGATGCCACTAGCTCTCACGCCAAGGCTCGCGCCACTCGTCACATGCTAGAGGCCTTTCACGGTCATCCCGATCCCAAGGCAGTGGAAACTGCTTGGCCCTATCTGAGCAGTGAGGATTACCACCTGCGCTATGCCGCCCGCATTGCCATCGAGTGGCAGGATGCCAAGGCCTGGTCTGACAAAGCCTATTCGGAAAAGGACGACGTGGCGGCCATTCATGCCCTACTAGGCCTGGCCCGCAGCGATCTCGCAGGAAGCCTTGTTCCCAGTGTGAAGCGTCTCCTGAAAGTCGACTTTGCGAAGCTCGACAAAACGGGCAAGCTCGCCTTGTTGCGGACCTACGCTGTCATCATGAGCCGAGGCGGCAAACCGGAAGCAGGCCAAGTAAAGGCCATCGGTGATCAACTGGATCCTCACTTCCCCGCCAGGGACGACAACTTGAACGAGGAACTTTGTCGGGTGCTCTGTTACTTGCAGCACCCATCGGTGGTGGAGAAGACGGTTGCCCTCATGCAATCCACAAAGGCCAAGGTGCCTGATTTCGACGCCGAAGTCATGAAACGCAACCGTGGCTATGGAAACAGAATCCTGAGTTCAATGGAATCCAACCCCAATATCCTCAATATTCATTTTCTTTTTTGCCTGAAGGACGTCCAGGAAGGCTGGACCATGGATCACCGCAAGGTCTACCTCGGTGAATTGAAAACTCTCATGTCTAAGAAAGGTGGCAACATGTTCACCGGCTACATCCAAAAGATCAGGGATTCTGCGATCGCTTCCGTGCCCGAAAAGGACAAAACCTTCCTCCAATACCTGATGGGCGACGTCAAAAGTATCGATATCTCCAAATTGCCCAAGGCAAAAGGCCCAAGTGTTGCCTGGACTGTCGACACCGCTCTCAAGATGCTCAAGGAGGAACCGCTGACGGGCCGTAGCTTGGCCAATGGCAAAAAGATGTTTTCGGCCGGACTCTGCTTGGCCTGCCACCGCTTTAGCACGGAAGGCGGCGGCATTGGTCCCGACTTGACGAACCTGGCCAAGCGCAGCGACTACAAAGCCATTTTGGAATCTACCTTGCAGCCCAACTTGGTGGTATCTGAACAATTTGAACAGCATGAACTGAAGATGAAGGATGGTTCGGTGGTCATGGGTCGAATCGTTGGTGATGAGAAAGGGGAGTATTTGTTGGTTCAGTCGGGATTCGAACCCTTGAAACTTAAAAAAGTGAAAAAAGCGGAGGTTGTCTCCAAGAAAGGCTCCAAGATATCGATGATGCCTCCCGGCTTGGCCAACTCGATGAATGCGGATGAACTGAAGGACCTCATTGCCTACTTCGTCTCCCAAGGAAACAGCCGCCACCCGGTTTACAAAAGACCCAAGTCGACCAAGAAACTGGATATCGAGATAACCAGTGCGATTTATGGGGTGGAAGGGAACGCCAAGAGGAGTATGGACGTTAGCAAGACCATGAAGCAGTACCTCGACGCGCGGGAATACGAATTTGAAATCACCAATACCTTTGCAGGTCGAGACCCGGCTCCCGGAACACCCAAGGTGCTGCTCCTAAAATATAAGTTCAACGGCAAGACATTCAGTAAGAAGATCAAAGAGAATGGCCTCGTTTCTTTCTACGAATAGTTACTCCGGGAGCACAAAGACCAGCAAGCTGCCCTTGATCTGGACTTAACCGGAATGGAATCCGCTTGAGGCGCGATTAAGCAGTTTCTGGGGTAATCTGATTCGGTTTTTGCAGACATTTGGGTGGAGCGAGTAGAATGATGGCGGTCAAGTCGACCCACGAGAGATTAAAAAACTCGTTAAAGCAGCATAGAATGAAGACACAAAAACCATGAATACACGAACAACGATCCATGACAAAGGAATGACATCCACTTCAGAAGGGGAATTACCGGGATGAAGAACCACCCTTGGACAACTGCTTCTTTGGTCGTCGTCGCGCTGGCGGCGACGTTACCGAGCCTTCCCGGCGCCGCAGCGGACGGCAAGCCGGGCGACAGACCCGGCGCCGTACGAGTTATCAAGGAAAAGCCGGCGGATGCGACGGGCCTCCAGCGATTGAGCGAGGCGGTGTTGGCGTCCAAGCCGCTGGCCTACTGGCGTATGCACGGCAAGGAGGAGGCGGTCGCCGTTGACACGTCGCCCAACGGAAACAACGGAACGTACGAGAAGGGCGCCTCACCTTATTCCCCCGGCGGTAAAGCCGACAACCTGAACGGTGGGCGCATGTGGGCCAGGTTGAAACTGCCGGCCGACACCTACAGCGTCGAATGCTGGTTCTGGAACGAGACGCCTCATCACGTGCGCCTGGTGACCGGATACATGTTTTCACGCGGATCGGACGGTGACAAGAGTGTGGCCGGTGACCATTTGGGGATCGGCGGCACACACAGCGCCACCGGCAAGCTTTTCGTATTCAACGGCAACAAACGCAACGAGGTAATCACCGGCTCGACGCAACTTGTGCCGCGTACCTGGAATCACGTCGTGATGGTCCGGCAAAAGAACGAAGTGGCCGTTTATTTGAATGGTCATACCGAACCGGAAATCCAGGGCCGGCTGGCCGTCACGTACAAACCGGATAGCGCAAAGATTTTTATCGGTGGTCGCAGCGATAACTTCGCAAACCTCTTTGGCCGTATGGACGAAGTCGCCCTGTACGATCGGGCGCTAACCCCGAAGGAAGCGAAGGCTCATTTCGATGCCGCGGGAGTGACGCTGGTTGAAGGGCCGAAACAAGCAGCCGCAGTGCGTGTGGCAAAAGACGGCGAGACCGAACACTTCTGGTACCGCCTAGCGCCAGCCGACCCTTACATCGACTCGCAGCGCGATAACAAGGCCTTCGCTTTTCGGAAAGGCGTCATCCTGCTCTCGGAAGACAACGGAAAGACCTGGCCGCATACGAAGGAATTCCCCAACGCGAAAAATATCACGTTCAGTTGCATTCTGAAAAACGGGAACGTCCTTTTTGCTACGCGCACCAAGCTTTATCTGAGCACGGACAACCTGAAAACGTACAAGCAGATTACGGTCAAGGATCAGAAAGGTCGCGACTATCTGCCACATACTCCGCGAGATCCCAACCAACCCGGCTGGTACTTTCATCCGCTCGACGGTGTACACACTTGGGATGTCGATGGGAGGGAAATGCTGGTGTGGGGCAACTACTGCAATGTCCTCGGCGGACCGGTTCCGATCAATATTTACTATTCCACCGACCAGGGACAGACGGTGAAGATCGCGTATTCCTTTGGACATAATCCTGGCCATCACGATCGTGACGCGAAGACTGGAAGACCGTTGGGTGACCCCGACAACCCGGTTATCTGCCGTCACATTCATTCGGTGGCATACAACCCAGCCGAGAAGGCGTTCTACGCATGTACGGGTGACCATACTCGAGGCAATCGTCACGAGTGCCATTGGTTGCGGGGCGTCTATGACCGAAGAGATGATACGTGGAGTTGGAAAGTGCTGGTGTCGAGCACTTCAAACTCACGCTATAAATCCGGAGGCATTAACTTTGTCGACGGCAAAGTTTACTGGGCAGCGGACGCCAATGGCAAAGCGCCTTTTGACCGCGGCATTTTTCGTTGCAACCCGGCGGACCTTGCCGATCCATCGAAGCACACGATGTTATTCAACCCGAAATATCCCGTAGCCTTGATGATCATTGAGGACGGTGTGATTCTTGCCGGCCACATTGCGCTCGAATCACCATTCCGCACAGGAATCATGTTCTCGCCCGACATGGGCAAGACTTGGGCGCAGTACGACTTGAAGGAATTCGGCAAGCGTACCGCGGTGCGTTTCCATCGGAAAAACAGGGACGGATGGTTTCGAGTCGATCTGAGAACAGGGTGGGTCACACCGAACGAGGTTCTGTTCATCAAGCCGAAATAGCATGCAATCATGGAAGGTTGTTACCGAAACGGTGATAGAGAGGAAACAACAATTACCTACTACAACAAAGGAAGATCTAATTATGAAGAAACACGACGCCATTAAACGCGCACCCGACGGCCGGTTGGTAGTGGTGATGCGTGAAAGATGAAACAGTTTCATGCCGAGGTTTTTCGACCTTAGAAACTATTCCCTGCCTAAGATTTTCCATGAACTGTAAATGCTGCCACATATTTTTCCTATTCGCCCTCCTCCCCTGGGCCGCATCTGCCCAGGTCGCCGAACAGCAACTGCGCGCCGGAGCCTACGTTCAGGACGTTACCGGGTCCTTTGACTCCCTTCTGGTCGGCGGGGGCTTTACCGAGCGTCGGCGTGGCAAAATGAATCCGGGGGATCTCAAGGCCCGTTGCTTCGTTCTTCAGCGAGGCAAGGTAAGTATCGCGATCGCCATCGTCGACAGCTGCATGATCCCGAGAACCGTCTGCGATCAGGCAAAGAAGTTGGCCTCGAAAGCCACCGGCATCCCTACCGACCGGATCCTCATTGCGGCAACTCACACCCACAGCGCCCCGAGCGTGATGAACTACTTTCTGGGCACCATGGTCGACCCCGCATACACCAAGTTTCTTCCCCCGAAGATTGCCGAGGGCATCGTTGGCGCTCATGCTAAGCTGGAACCTGCCCGCATCGGGTGGAACCAAGTGCGAGCTCCCGGGTTCACTCATTGCCGACGCTGGATCACGAGACCGGACCGTATGCAATTCGATCCCTTTGGCAACCGGACTGTTCGAGCCATGATGCATCCGGGCTACCAAAACCAGTCCTACGTCGGGCCATCCGGTCCGGTAGACGACGAACTCTCCGTGATTTCCATTCAAACCTTGAAGGGCAAACCGCTCGCGGTGATCACCAATTTCTCGATGCATTATTATGGGGGCGCTGGCCCCGCGGATTACTTCGGCTTCTTTGCCGAGCGCTTGGCAAAGCGTCTGGAGTCCGGTGGGAGCGCGCCGGTCTGCGCCATGTCGCAGGGAACCAGCGGTGACCTGCACTGGATGAATTACGGCAAACCCAACAAGGGGTCGAATGCCTCCCGTTACGCGGACGGGCTTGTTCAGCTCGCGGCCCAAGCCTTGGAAGGGATTCGCTATCAGGACGAGCCGATTCTGGCTATGGAGCAAAAGGTAATCACCTTGTCCCGCCGCTTGCCCGATGCGGAACGCCTCGCTTGGGCTGACAAATTGCTTGCCACGATGAAGGGGCGTCGACCGAAAAACCGCCCCGAGGTCTACGCGGAACAGGCTCGTTTTATCCACGATAACCCGACTGAGAAACTGCTCTTGCAGACCCTGCGGATCGGCGACCTCGCCATCACCACTCTCCCCAACGAGGTCTACTCGATCACCGGCTTGAAGCTGAAGGCTCGGAGCCCGTTCCCCGCCACCTTCAACGTCGAGTTGGCCAACGGAGCGGCGGGGTATATCCCACCACCCGCCCAGCATGCCCTTGGCGGATACACCACCTGGCCTGCCCGCACGGCTGGCCTTGAGGTTGGTGCGGAATCGAAGATCGTGGAGACCTTGTTGAGTTCCCTGGAGTTCTTGGCCGGTAAGCCGCGCCGTGACCCTGTTCCTTCACATGGCGCCTATGCCAAGGCCATCTTGGCCGAAAAGCCCTTGGCCTACTGGCGCAGCGAGGAGTTCGAGGGAGGACGGTTAACGGATTCTTCGGGCAATGACCGTCCGGGCAAAATCGAAGGCGTGGTAGCTTACCACCTTCCAGGTCCTGAGAACGAATCTTTTTCTGGAGACTCGCGCAATGCTTCCCTTCAGTTGGCCGGGGGTACGGTTTTAGCAAACCTGCCTGATGCCTGCAGCTTGTCCTTCTGGTTTTGGAACGGAATGTCGGGCGCGGTGCGGGACAACACGGGAGACCTCGTTGCACAGGACAACTCTTTTCGGTTGCGCATCGGAGGCAAGGCGGATGGGGAAGCCCGTGGTCGGCTCGTTCTTCAGGTGGGCGAAAAGGAGTTCAAGGGAACCACGGAGCTTGGTCTGCGGACATGGCGCCAAGTCTTGCTTTCTTGGGACGATTCCACATTTAACGTTTTTCTCGACGGTAATCCCGAGCCGGAGGTTCGGGCCGAATTGTCGGGCAGCCCGTCGGGCCACTGGCGCTTGGGTGGCGAACTCCCCTTCGAGGGGCGGATCGACGAGGTCGCCTGGTTCCAATCTTCCCTCTCCGGCGAAGATGCCAAGCGCCTTTATTCTCTCTCCGGCATAACTCCCCCGCCGAAGCCTCCGCCACCACGGCCTGCGATGACGCGCGGATCCACCGATGCGTATGCCAAGGCAGTCATGCAGTCCAAGCCCATCGCCTTTTGGCGCCTTCGTAATTCGGCCAAGGATAGCGCACCCAAGGCCCGGCATGGAAAGTTTGAAAAAGGGGCTGGCCCCAATGCCTCCGAAAAAGATTCCTTTGAAGGAGGGCGCATGCGTGCAGAGGTTGAAGGGATTGGAGATACCTACAGCATCGAGTTCTGGTTTCGCAACAGTCTGTCCAATAGGAGTCGTCCCGTGACCGCCTATCTTTTCTCTCGCGGACTGGATGGCTTGAAATCCGCCGAGGGCGATCACCTTGGGATCGGAGGGAGCTACGGGTCGGCTGGCCGACTCCTCGTTTACCAGGGAAACCAAAGCAAAGGACTCTTGACCGGGTTAGCCCAAGTGGAACCCAAGAGCTGGCACCACGTCGCGATGGTGCGTGACGGTGAACGCATCCGGGTCTACCTCAACGGCAACCCTAAGCCTGATATCGATGGCAAGCTCGCCCGTTCCTACCCGAAAAGCCACCCGCAGTTCTTCCTCGGGGGCCGCAACGACAACTTCGCCAACCTAAAGGGTAACCTCGACGAAGTTGCTCTTTATGACCGCACCCTGACGCCGGACGAAGTAAGCGCTCATTTCAAGGCCGTAAAACTTACTCCGGCACCAAAAAAACAAGCGAGAAATGCCTCGGCCCCCATGAATCCGGGAGAGGGGCTGAAAGCCATCCACCTGCCCAAGGGATACAAGGTGCAACTGGTGGCTGCCGAGCCTTTGGTCAAGGACCCCGTGGCCATCGATTGGGCGCCGGACGGAAAGCTTTGGGTAGTTGAGATGGCGGATTACCCTAGTGGTGTAAATGGCAAGGCAGGTGGGCGTGTCCGCTTTCTTGAAGACAGCGACGGGGACGGGGTCTACGACAAGTCGACCTTATTTCTTGACGGGGTAAACTTCCCGGCCGGCATAATGAGTTGGCAAAAAGGCGCGCTGGTTGCCGCGGCCCCGGATATTTTTTATGCCGAGGATACCACGGGCGACGGCAAGGCGGACAAGCAAACCATTCTCTACACAGGATTCAAGCAGGGTAACCAGCAACTTCGAGTCAACGGCTTGCGCTGGGGGCTCGACAACTGGGTGCACGGGGCCAACGGGAGTCACCATTCCCGGTACACCGCGGGAATCAAAATCAAGTCATCGCCGGGGCAAACCTTTGACCTCGGAGGTTTTGATTTCCGGATCCGGCCTGACGAGGGATTGTTGGAACCGCTGTCGGGACCTTCCCAGTTCGGTCGCTCGCGTGATGACTGGGGAAATTGGTTCGGTGTGCAGAACAGCTTTCCGCTCTGGCACTACGTACTGGAACATCGCTACCTTTCACGTAATCCGGATTTAGCTCCGCCTGACCCGCGACGCATACTGACCAAAAGTAACCCGCTCGTCTTTCCCGCCAGGCCACCCCAAAAACGCTTCCACAGCTTCAATCAGTCCGGACGCTTCACCAGCGCATGTTCTCCCACGATCTACCGGGACGATCACCTCTTCGATGACGCCAACGTTTATGCTTTCACCTGTGAACCCTTTCACAACCTGGTGCAGCGTGTGATCCTCAAGCGCGATAGAGAAAGTTTCACCGCCGAACGGGCGGAACCCAAGGATGAGCTGGATTTCTTTGCTTCGGAAGATCGCTGGTGCCGGCCGGTCATGGCGCGCACCGGGCCGGCCGGAGCCCTCTGGGTCGTCGACATGTACCGTTACATGATCGAGCATCCTCAATGGCTTCCGGCTGGTGGCAAAGCCGAAATGAAACCGTTCGAACGTTCCGGTATGGAGCACGGTCGGATCTATCGGGTGTACAAGGACGGGAAACCTCCTCGCCGCATTCCCCGACTGGACAAGTCGTCCGCTCAGGAACTCGTGGAGCATCTCGCAGACAGCAATGGAATCATCCGGGACATGGCCCACCGGTTACTGGTGCAGCGAAAAGATGTCTCGGCAGCCAAGCCGCTAATTGAGATGGCGGGAACCCATGCTTCCGCCAAGGCGCGCCTCCATGCCCTGTGCGTCCTCGACGGACTGGATCGCTTGAGCGCGACTCTTTTGAAATCGGCCTTTCGTGACCCTCATCCGGCAATCCGACGTCATGCCCTGCGTCTCGCCGAGTCACGGTGGAACGGGGATCCGGAACTCCTGAAGGAATCCGTCCGGCTCGCCGATGACCCGAATGCCGCGGTCCGTCTGCAGGCCGCCTGCTCGTGGGGGGAATCAAAGAGTGCGGAAGCTGGCCGAGCTCTGGCTCGGGTGGCGATTCGTGACGCGGGCAACCAATATATTCGAGCAGCCGTGTTCAGCTCGGCCGAGCCTCACTTTGACCGTCTCGCCCAGGCGGCCCTCGAGCATGGCGTGCTTATCGACGACGTCCTGAAGCTGGGAGCCCGGGGCAAAACCTCGCTTGGCGGCCTTCTTGCCGGCCTGATGAAGCCGGGTAAGGGCGGATATGAACCCGAACAATTCCGTTCACTCGGGGGCTGGCTGAATCACAACCCCAAGGTCTCTCCCGAGATGGCCGAAGTGTTGGCTCGTGCCCGGGGTATCGTTACCGACGGTACTGCTTCGTCACCGTTGCGGGCCGCAGCGGTCGGACTGCTCGCCCGGCAACCCGAAAGTCTGGCAGCGGACAAGCGCCGACTGGCTGATCTTTTGGCTCCACAGGTGGCGAGCGAGATCAAGTTGGCCGCCGTGCATACGCTGGCCAGGGTGGGGGGCGACAGGTTTCCCGACATATTGCTCAAGGGCTGGCCCGGCTATCTCCCGCAGGAACGCTCCCGGGTCCTCGATGCCCTGCTGCAGCGGAAGGAGTGGACCCGTGCCTGCCTGAAGGCCATCGAACGCGGCGTGGTGGGCCGCGGTGATCTCGATGCCGCCCGACGCCAACTGCTGCTCAAGCATGCGGATCCATCCGTTCGAGAAACTGCGGCGGGTATACTGAATTCCGGGCCCCAGAAAGCGCGGCGTGAGCGGATCGAGGCGTATCGTGCCGCCCTGAAACTACCCGTGGACGAAAAGCGGGGGAGGGCTGTGTTCGATAAACTCTGCGCAGTCTGCCACCTTCCTCCGAACGGACAACCCATGAACGGCCCCGATCTCCGCTCCATCACCGACCGGACCAATGACGGACTCTTTAGCTCGATTCTGGATCCCAACCAGAATGTCGATGCTTCCTATGTGGGCTATGCCGTCACCCTTGCCGATGGCACCGCCCTCTACGGACGGGTGTTGTCTGAGACCTCCAACAACCTGACCCTCCGTCTCCTTGACGGCACCGACCGGCAACTGCTCCGCCGCGACATCAAAACCCTTCAAGGCACTGGTCTTTCCATCATGCCGGAGGGTCTCGAGGCCGGGATGAATCACCAAGACCTCGCGGACCTCATTCGTTTCGTGCAGACATTCGAACGGGATGACAGGTGATGTGAAAGGGAATCCATGGATCCATCCCAATGGATCGCTGAGGGGCTCACACCCGCTCTTTAGCCGTTTGCGTGTCGCAAAAAGATATAAAAAATACGCAAACAAGCGACATGGAATGATCGAGTTGCTGCAAAAGGTAAAATAGTCGATCTTCGCTGGGCTTTCCTCCAAACTGTCTCTCGCCCTAATGAAGAGTCACATTTCATATTTAACCCTAACCACCTGCTTTATATTGCAGGCCTTTACGCTTCCCGATAGTTATGTCTTGAAGCGTGTCGCTGCGCAGCTTGGTGAATTGATCAGGATGAAACGCTAATGAAGATGCCTTGCTGGAGAATTATAATGACAAACCGATGGTTTGGATTGGGAGTGTTGGTCGTCGTGATTTCTTTCAGCTTGCCGGAGAGCTTGTTGGGAGCCGTCTATAAGAGTCGGGTCAACGCGCAGTGGTCGGCTGACAACACGCACTTCTGGTATCAGAATGATCTTTCGGGGAGGAGTCGGGAGTTTGTGCTGGTGAACCTTGGGAAGGGGACTCGCAAGGAGGCTTTTGATCATGGGCGGGTGGCGAAGGCTCTTGAGGAGGCTGGGGTTGGAGGAGTTGAGGCGGATCAGTTGCCGCTCGATCAACTGGGGTTCGACCTGGCAAAGGGGCTCGCTTTCTTTCGTGTTAAGGGCAGTCATTTTCAGCTTGAGCTTAAAACCCATAAGCTGACGAAGCTTGAAAAAGCTGAAGAGGTTCCCGGATATCGGATGTCCGAAGACAATCGTTCCGAGCGCAAGCGAGATAGATATAGAGGGTATCAAGCCAAACGGGATGTCTCGCCGGACGGGAAGTGGCGCGCTTACATTCACGAGTACAATGTCTATGTCCGTGCTACTGAGGGTGACGAAGAAATCCGGCTCAGCAAGGATGGGAAGAAGGACAACGCCTATCAGGCACCTTACTGGGCACCGAACTCGAACAATTTAATCGCCTACCGGATTGAGCCGTCGAAGATCAGTGAGGTTCACCTCCTCGAGTCCTCGCCGAAGGGTGGCGGGAAGGCGAAGCTGCACACTCGGCGCTACGCTCTGCCGGGTGATAAGTTCACCTCGCACGAATTAAACTGGTTTGATGTCGAGAAGAAGCTCCACGTGAAGCCGGATGTCGGCGTGATCGATTTCCACTGGCCGAATATGCGCTGGTCAATGGATGGACGTACTTTCACCTATAGGAAGGTTGACCGCGGCCACCAGCGCTTTCGCATTATCGAGGTCGACACTTTTACCGGGAAGGCTCGCAACATCATCGACGAAGTTTCGGAGACCTTCATCTGGACCGATCACGGGAAGGATTACGGCGTTTCACGGGTGACCTGGCTCAAGAAAAAAAAGGAAATTATCTATATATCAGAGCAGGATGGATGGCGTCACCTCTACTTGGTCGATGTCGCCACGGGGAAACAGAAGCAGATCACCAAGGGTGAATATGTCCTGCGCTATGTCGACAAGATCGACGAGGAAAAGCGCCAGGTCTGGTTCCGCGCCTCAGGCCGCAACCCAAAGCAGGATCCATACTTGATTCATTACTACCGGATCAATTTCGACGGCGGTGGTCTCACCGCGTTGACCGAGGGCGATGGCACGCATGAGGTTCGCTATTCACCGGATCGCAAATATCTCATCGACACCTATTCCCGCATCGATATGGCGCCTGTGAATGAGTTACGGAGAGTCTCCGACGGAGGTCTGGTCTGCAAACTGGAAGAATCAGATATCAGCCAGCTCAAGGCGAGTGGTTGGGATGCTCCCGAGGTGTTCTCGGCCAAGGGGCGGGATGGGGAGACCGGGATCTGGGGGTTCATCTGCCGACCAAAGGATTATGATCCGAAGAAGAAATACCCGGTTCTCGAGTCCATGTACGCCGGGCCGCACGATTCCTACGTCCCCAAGGGCTTCAGCTCTTCACGCCGCTACGCCTCCTGGACGGACATGGGCTTTGTCGTCGTCAAGATTGACGGGATGGGGACAGCCAATCGTTCCAAGGCCTTTCATGATGTCTGCTGGAAGAACCTGAAGGATGCCGGCTTCCCCGATCGCATTCTCTGGCATAAGGCCGTGGCGAAGAAGTACCCATGGTACGACACCTCCCGGGTGGGGATCTACGGCGGATCCGCCGGGGGTCAGAGCTCGACTGGGGCGCTACTCTTTCACCCTGAGTTCTACAAGGTCGCCGTTTCCGCCTGTGGATGCCACGACAACCGCATGGACAAAGCCTCCTGGAACGAGCAGTGGATGGGGTATCCCGTCGGGCCACATTACTCCGCTAGCTCGAACATTGATAACGCCCATCGCCTGCAGGGGAAGCTGATGCTGATCGTCGGCGAACTGGACAAGAACGTTCCCCCGGAATCAACGTTCCGGCTGGCCGATGCCTTGATCCGGGCCAACAGGGAATTCGAGCTTGTCGTCATTCCCGGTGGAGGACATGGCGACGGCGGACGATACGGCGACCGCAAGCGGAAAGATTTCTTCAGGAAGCATCTACAGGGGATCGACTCTCCGAACCGGAACGTAGTCGAGTCGTCCTTGCGGACTGAAACGCTGAAGTGGACGGAGATAGCAGAGGGTGCTCCCCCCAGGTCTCTTGATGGCTCCGCGACGGAGATTCATTTTCTCAACAGGATGAAAAAGGGGGTGAAGATCTACTGGGTAAATTTCGGCGGCGGGCTGAAGCTCTACGGCAAGCTTGCCCCGGGCGAAACCCGCAACCAGAACACCTACTCCGACGCGGTCTGGCTCGTAACCGATGAAGAAGAAAAGTCGCTGGGATATTTCCGAGCTACCCGCACGGTAGGGAAAGCGGTGATTCCGAACCGATAACCGCCGCTCGAATTCCCCTGTCTGCCAACTTGTGAAAAGAGGAGGTTCGATTTAGAAAAGGCAAAATGGTCGATCTTCGGCCGGCTTTTGTCTAAAATCGCGATCGCCCTAATGAAGAGTCACATTTCATATTTAACCCTAACCACCTGCTTTATATTGCAGGCATTTCTCTTTTCCTCCCCCGTGCCGGTTTACAGCGTGGAAAAAGCTAAGTTCCCCCCACATACCTTTACGCTTCCCGATGGTTATGTCTTGAAGCGTGTTGCCGCTCCGCCCTTGGTGAAGCGTCCCATCCACATGTATTTCGACGTGGATGGCTCTCTTTACGTCACGGATAGCTCGGGGAACACGGATAAGGCTCCGAAACAACTCAAGAACCCAAGACATCGCATATTGAGGTTGGTCGACCGGGACGATGATGGGGTATTTGATCATTCGACCGTGTTTGCTGAAAAGGTGCCTTTCCCTGAAGGTATCCTTGTTTACAAGGGAGCTGTTTATGTGGGCGCGCCGCCGCACATATGGAAGTTCACCGACATTGATGGCGATCATGTTGCCGATGAGCGGACTGTCTGGTTCGACGGTGGATCCATCGAAGGTTGCGGCAACGACATGCACGGTCCGTATCTGGCTCCGGATGGCTTTTTCTACTGGTGCAAGGGAGCTTTTGCTCCGCAAAACCACGTGCTTGGTAATGGGAGGACTTTCAAGTCGAGTGCCGCCCATATCTATCGCGCTCGTCCTGATGGCAGTCAGCTTGAAGTGGTCATCACCGGGGGGATGAACAACCCTGTTGGGCTGACCTTTAGTGACGTAGGGGAGCGCTTTTTGAGCGGCACCTTCTTTGATTTGTCCAAGCCCGGCAGGCGCGACGGTATTCTGCACGCGGTGTATGGCGGAATGTACGGCAGGAAAAACGGTCGTGTTCTCTCGCCGCACCCAAGTTCGGGAGGTTTGTTGCCGATCCTTACCCAAATGGGCCCCTCGGCTTCTTCGGGAATCGTGATGCCCAAAAGTGATGCGCTGGGCATGAGGGGCGATCTGCTCTGCTCCGATTTCAACCTGCGACGCCTCTCCAGGCATAGGCTGTCCCGATCCGGATCAACCTATTCTGCCGAGACGAGTACTTTTCTTGAGAGTGATCAGACTGACTTTCATCCCACCGACGTGATCGAGGATGCGGATGGCAGTTTGCTGGTGGCGGATACCGGTAGCTGGTACATGATCTGTTGTCCGACCTCCAAGATCGCCAAACCCGACATCCTGGGCGCAATCTATCGGATTCAAAGAAAGAACGCAGCCTCTCCCAAGGATCCTCGTGGCTTGGAATTGGATTGGTCGAAGCCTCAAGTCGATTGGCTGTCCGACAAGCGACCCGCTGTGGTTAATCGGTCAATTGAGGCCTTGGCCAAGGAGAGTAACGTCGATGGACTGCGGGCGGCAAAGGCCCGCATCGCAGCGCTTTGGTCGCTTCACCAAATTCCCGGAAAGTCGGCCCGGGCTGCCGTTCGGGGTTTTCTCAGGAAAGAAAGTTCGGATGTCTGCGTGGCGGCCATTCATAGCGCGGGGCTTTGGCGCGATTCGGCGGCGGTGAAACCGTTGATCGAAATCCTTGCTTCTGATGATGCCCTTCTCCGTCGATTGGCCGCCATGGCCTTGGGTAGAATAGGGGACCGCATGGCCGTGCAACCTTTGCTGGAGGCTGGCTTGGCAAAAACGGATCCATTTTTGAAGCATGCCATCATCTATGCCCTGTACGAGATCGGAAATGAAGAGAGGCTTCCCGGTGATCATCCGATAACAAAACAGGTTCGGCTCATGCACCAGATCGACAAGCGTAGCCCCTCACCGCACGTCATGCCTGTCATCCAACTGGCTGATGCCGTGAAACCCGATCCGACCAAGGAGGCCCGCCAACGAAAACGCCTCGATCACCTTACCGGTTTCCTGCCCAAGGGAGATCCTGTTCGCGGGGAGAAACTTTTCCACGACGCGAGCAAGTCCTTGTGCGTCACCTGCCATGTGAAGGGTGAGGCAGGATTGGATTTCGGACCTGACCTTACCAGAATCGGAGCCATCCGCAGTGAACGGGACTTGCTCGAGGCAATTGTTTACCCCAGTTCCTCCATCGCCCGTTACTATGAGTTGGTGATGGTGCAAAAAAAAGAGGGCGAAGCGGCTGGCTTGCTGCGTAGGGATACCCTCGACAAAATTGTCCTCGGTCTGGCTCCGGGAGTGGAGCAATCCATCCCCATGAAAGAAATCAAGAGAGCCAAGTATTCAAACGTTTCCCTGATGCCCGAGGTTTTTGACACTCTATTGAAACCGGAGCAAATCGCCGACCTGGTGGCCTTTCTGAAAGAGGCAAAGGGGCCGGTCGTGTCAGCCCCGACTGAGGATATTCCGCCTCATCATGCGATCCCTTTGCCAGGCCTGCATGCGTATGCCCAAAAGAGCATTGCCGCTGGCGAGGAGATTGAGCTGCGCGTTAGCAGTGCCGTCCCTTATGAGCTCTCCGTCGTGCAACTGGGCCCGGACCCGGAGAACCGGGACAAGGATCTGGTGCTCAAAACCTTTCGAGTCGAACAACCGCAGGTTCAGGCGATTCATCCTGGTTCTTACCTTCACGTGGCTAAGGCGTTGCCTGTTGAAAGACGCATGTCGCAGCTGACCCTGGAATGCTGGATTCGCCCGTTCCAGTTGTCTGGTTGGCAGGGATTGGTCACCCAGCACGATTATCCGGAGCGTTGTGGAGTTGGATTGTTTCTTAGCGAGGGAACCATCGTCTTTGGGGCCGGGGCAGGAGGCGCCTACGATCAAGCCGCCTTTCACCAAACCCAACCCGGGCTGATCAAGGCCCAGCAGTGGCATCATCTCGTTGCCAGCTGGGACGGGAAGAAAAAACGGATCTACGTGGACGGCAAACTTGCGGCCGAGTTCCCCTTTGCCGGAACGGTGCGGCCCGGTGAGACCGCCCTCCGCATCGGCGCCTATGGTCAAAAGGGAGAGGCTGTGAACTTCTATAATGGGGATATCGCCATGTGCGCCGTCTATGACCGGGCACTCGATGGTGAGCAAATCAAGAAACGCTTTTCCGATCGAGGCTTGAATGTTCCCAAGGATGACCACCTGCTGGCCTGCTGGCCGTTCACCGAGGAACGGGGTGTGCAAGTTGCCGATGCGAGTGACTTCGGACGAGATGGCCGGATCATCAACCGGGGAACCTGGATGATCGGGGGGCCAAGCTTCGACGCGACCGCTATCAAGCGACACGACTCGGTATATGATCCGACCAAGGATTCCAAACGTGGTCATGGGCTCCGCTTGGCTGCCGACGAAATATACAATGCTCGCTGGAAGGTGAATCATCGCTTTCGCGTTCCCGCCGACACCAAGTCGGGCGTTTACGCCGGGCGCTTCGACTTCAAGTTGAACGGCAAGCCGATGCGCTATCACACCTCGTTCATCGTGCGGCGGCCGGAGTCCAAGCCTAAAGCACCGCTACTGGTGCTTGTATCGTCAAACACTTGGCTGGCTTACAATTCGACTCCGTTCCCGGTCAACCATGGGCTGGGCTTGATCAACATGGGGACAGGCGGCCTGGCCAGCAGCCACCCGAAAGCTCCCAGATATAGTTGCTACAGTGACCACCACAACGGCCAGCCGACATACAAGATTGGCATGAAAGTGCCCTGGCCGGCGGGCGGTCCCAACAAGACCTACATAGGAGGAGGATACAGTCATTTGCTCCGTGGCGAGCGCTTCCTTCATCTCTGGTTGGACAAGCACGGTTACGAATACGACGTCGTCACGGATCATGACCTGCATCGAAATCCTGAGTTATTGAAAGGCTACCAAACAGTTGTCGTGAACGGGCATAGCGAATACTGGTCGGCCCGTGCTTACGACGGCTTCGACAATTACCTGAAAGCCGGGGGGGCGGCCGTGGTCATGTCCGGGAACACCATGTTTTGGCGCGTAAGCTTCGACGAGACCGGCGAGGTCATGGAGTGCCGCAAGTTCGGCAAGAGCATAGGCGGGCGGAATTTGGCCAAGGTGGGCGAACTATATCATAGCCATGACTTCAAGCGCGGTAGCCTGATGCGATTTTGCGGCTATCCAGCGTGGAAGCTGACGGGCCTGACTTGCGTTGGCTGGAGCGGCTTGAATTTCAAGCCGTATCGCGTCGATCTGCCGGACCACTTCCTTTTCAACGAACCCTACAAGATTGACCTGAAAAAGGGAGATGCCTTCGGCTTCGTTAACAAGAGCATTGGAGCAGTCGGTCACGAGTACGACGTACGTCTCTCGACGCTATTGAGGGCGACCAAGAACCCGGCGCTGAAAGGGCTGGTAGAACCCAAGGGCATGCTCACGATCGCCAGTAGCCACGACAAGCGAAACATCCTCGATTTCAATGCTGACGCTCACAAGCAGCGGGTAGGGGGTGAACAGGCGATTGCAGAGATTATCTATTGGGAACGACCTCAGGGCGGGCGGGTTTTTCATACTGGATCGATCGCAACCGCCTGGGCCATGTATCACGATGAATCGTTAAGCAGACTGGTCAAGAACGTCCTGCATCACTTCAAGGTGACGCCGAAGAAACAACCATGAACCTCAAAATAGGAGCTTCGCTAATCCTGATTTCATGAACAACTCGGCGAAACTTCTGGTGCCCCGCCCTATCCACATTCCGAACACAACCATGCCAAGCAAGTAGCCGCAGAGAATCGTCGCATCGACCCAGTGAATATTCACGGCGGCAGTGTGAGAGCAGGAATCACCCCGCTAGGCCGAAATGCATTGGCAAAAAAAAATGAAACCTTTCACCGCTTGACCAAGTCTAATGGGTGGTTCGACATTAAAATCATGAAATCCATACACCTTTCCAATTTACTTCCATTCAACAAAATCATGCGATCAATTTGTGTCCCAGCATTGGCTTACTCTACGACATTGAGCAAATAATCAACCCGTCCAGACTAACGAAAGCTCTGGCCCAGATTGGGTAACTCGATCACATGCGAATCCTCTCTCTCACCCTCCTTTCCTTCCTCTCGTATCTCATCGCCCTCTCGGCCGCCGAGAAGCCGAACATCATCTTCTTTCTGGTCGACGATTATGAAAAACCCGAGACCAGCCCCTACGGCGGCAATGTGCTGACGCCGAACCTGGACCGGCTTGCGGCCGAAGGCATGCTCTTCAACAACGCCTATGTCACCAGCACCGTGTGCACTCCCTCCCGCTACACGATGCTTACCGGCAGATACGCTGGCTCCTCAACAGCCAAGGAATTCCTGACGCTTTTCCCAAAAGGCCGGCAGTCCATGCCGGGGTTCAACGTCAGCCTCGAACAAGACAACATGAACGTCGGAAATGTGCTCGCCCGCAATGGATACGCCACCGGTTTTGTGGGCAAGTATCACGTGGGCCTCGAGCATGATGAGGGCTTTTTCAAGGAGGCAGGCCTTTTCAATATCCCCAAGAATATCGAATACACCGACGAACTCAACCAACACAAATACCGGAACGAAAAGATCCACCGAAAACTGATCAAGGACCGCGGTTTCACTTGGGCGAAGAACATCTACTGGGGGAACCTGAAGGATCCATTCAAGGGACACAACCCGGAATGGACCACCGCAGCCGCGATCGAGTTCATCGAAGAGCACAAGGATCAGCCCTTCTACCTGCATGTCTGCTCAACCCTGCTTCATGGCCCGAACGGTGAGTGGCACAATTCCCTCCTGAACAGGGAACTCGTAACCGGAGAAGGGATGATAGAAAAGCCCATCAAGAGCCAGCCCTCACGTGCATCCGTGATGAAGCGCATCAAGGCCGCTGGGCTCACGGAAAACGAAGCCGGCTACCTTTGGATGGATGACGGCATCGGCGTCATTCTCGACAAACTTGATGAACTCGGTATCGCGGACAACACCATCTTCCTCTTTGTTTCCGATCACGGATCAAGCGGCAAGGGCTCGCTCTTTCGCACCAAAGGCATGGAGGTCCCGTGCATCGTTCGGTGGCCGAATGGGATCAAGGCCGGAACGGTCTGTGATGAGCTTTTGCAGAGCACCGACTTCGTCCCAACCTGGCTCGAGGTCGCCGGCGCTGAGATCCCGAAAGGCTATCATTTGGATGGCATCAGCTTGGCGCCCCTGTTCAAGAACCCCAACCAGCCTTATCGCGACTATGTCTTTGGAGAAATGGGGGGCGCCCGTTCCATCAAGACCAAAGACTGGAACCTGATCACCCTGCGCTACCCGAAAGATATCATCGCCTACGAAGACCGGAAACTCAAGCAGCTGACCGGCCTGAGCGGCGGCATCTCGCGCGCCGGTTACACCCACAAGTATGCCTTCGACACCGACCAGCTCTATCACCTCGGACGGGATCCCGGCGAACAGGTAAACCTCGCGGGCGACCCCGAACACGCAATCCAGCTGAAGAAGATGATGCGGACACTTAGCGCCGTCCTCGAAGGCTTTCCGGACCACCCGTATGGCGAACTGTTTCCCGGCGGCGACACCACCGGCCCCGAAGAAGCCGCGGCATTGCTCAAGAGAGTGAAAATTGCCTACGGTCCGGACGCGAAGTCGAAAAAGAGACTGCTCAAGCGGCAGAGGAAGAAAAAGAAGAAGAATTGAACCCCAGCAGAAGTGATCGGCCATGAATAAGCAAGCCAATGACGGATAAAACTACAGCTCAAACAAGACGATCATTCCTGAAGAATACCGGCGCTGTTGGAGGAGCAGTCGCCTGTGGCTTGCGCCCCGCAACGTTGCTTGCTCAAGCGCGCAAGCAGACCTTGCTAAAGGACGGTGATCTTGAGACGGCCATCAAGATACTTAATCTCTTCAGCGAGAAATCAGAGATCGTCAACAAACTCTACCGTGCGATCTACGCCGCGCTGCAGGCGTCTCCAACGACCCGCTTTGAAGCCGTGAGCAAGGACGAAACCGTGCAGGCGCTTTGCCAGGAGCTGAACCGAAACCATCTGGGTGGACCCATGCTCGGCAATCTGAAAGAGGATGGCGCTTCGGTATGGGTGCGCACGCTGAATCCTGCCAACGTAGTGGTGCAGGTAACCGTCAACGGAGAAACCAAGTCATTCGGCCCCGTTGAGAGTTCGTTTGACTCCGACCTGACTGCGACGGTGGCGGTGACCGGTCTGCCCCCTGGAACGACGTCCCTCTACCAGGTCTTCGTCGATGGCAAAGAAATTGCGGCTCCGGATCATGCCGCGATCAAGACCCCAAAAAAGAACGAAGCCTGCAACATCGTCTTTGGCACCTGCCAGCATCGCTGGGGGCTGGGCAACGAGAAGATGGCGGGCCAGATCGTCAGGCGCAAGCCACTCGCATTCCTGAACTACGGCGACATCGCAGTTCAAGATCGCCGGGCTGACTTTGGCATGCAACGGGCCGACTATGCGCTACGGGACTTTCATCCTGCCTGGGCCAATATTGTGAGTTCGATCCCAGTTTACACGTCCTGGGATGATCATGATTATGCGGATAACGACTGCTGGGGCCTGAAAGGGTTGGAGACTGAAGCAGTCAAACAAGGCACGCGAAAGATCTTTGCCCAATCCTGGAACAACCCGTACGACGGTGGTGGGATATTTCATCACAGTCGCATCGGTCCTTGCGACGTGATCATGACGGATGGTCGCTACTTCCGTGAGGCGAAGGGCAAACATTGCTTCTTTGGCAAAGAACAGATGGCATGGCTGAAGAAGACCCTGCTGGCATGCCAAGGCCAGTTCATCATTCTGGCCGGTGGAACCATGTGGTTTGACTATGTCTCCGGGGGCAAAGACGGTCTTGGTCGGTTCGACCCGGAAGCCAAGGAAGAGATCTTCGACTTCATCGAAGCCAACCAGATCCCAGGCGTACTGCTTATTTCCGGTGATCGGCATGGCGCCCGTGGCTTCAAGACCGAACGACCATCCGGATTTACGTTTTACGAGTTCGAACCAGCAAGTCTCGGGGGCCGCTCCGGACCGCCGGCGAAGCCGAAGAAGGCCAAGAAACAGCAACTCTTCGGTATTGCTGGAAAGTACGCATTTGGGGAGTTCACCTTCGACGTTTCCAAACCTGATCCGGAAGTCGCGTTTCGTTTGATTGGTGAGGAAGGCGAGGTCATCTACGAGTTGGCCCTGACACGTAGTCAGCTGACACCTGGATGAACGCCAAGAATAAGGGAGTTACCGAGATCCGGAAATTGACCGTTACTTTTCCTAATCGTTGGACGTCTACTTCATGGCGTTTGCGCACCTTGTTCAGCCAATCATGAAATCAATCGCATCCTTACTTTTTCTCGCCGGCTCCATCGCAATCGGATCCGCTGCCGCCGGCCAACCCAATATCGTCTTCATCCTCGCCGATGACATGGCGTGGCACGGCACCGGCACCCAGATGGAATCGGGCTTCAGTCGCTCTGCCGGCAAGACCCGCCGCACGCCCCATCTCGACCGACTCGCCAAGTCCGGGATGGTCTTCAGCCGCGCCTTTTCCGCTGCCGGCATGTGTGCGCCTTCGCGCTGCAGCATCCAGACCGGAATGAGCGCAGCGCGGACAAAGTTCAGCGGCAATGGTAATTTTGGAACCACCTCCCGCGAAGTGACCTATGACGGTCGGCGAAACAAGGGACGTCTGATGCTGGAGCCATCGCCAATCGGCAGTATCGACCCGAAAGCCATCACCATGGCGGAGCATCTGAAACGCCTTGGCTACGCTACCGCGCATGTCGGCAAGTGGCATGTCTACGGCGGCGGTCCTGGCCAACACGGCTACGATGTGCACGACGGCGAGACTTCCAATAAGGAAGGCAACTCGAAGGCCCCGGCTGACCCTAAGAATATTTTCAGCATGACACGCAAGGCGATTGGATTTATCGAAGCGCAGGTGGCTGCGAAGAAACCGTTCTTCGTCCAGGTCTCCCACTACGCCGAGCACAATGCTGTCCAATATCTGGAGGAGACTTATGAAGCCTGCCTGCGCGACAAGAACATTGCGAATATCACGCCAGTGGCCCTGCGCAAGCGCGTCGCGCAGCGATCTGCGATGGTCGAGGACATGGACCACGGCATCGGTACGCTGATTGAGAAGCTCGATCAGCTCGGCGTCCGGGAGAATACCTACGTCATCTTTACATCCGACAACGGTCACTACCGAGACACCGGCGAGGAAAGGCTGTTGCGCGGAGACAAATGGTGGCTGTGGGAAGGCGGAATCCGCGTACCGATGATTGTCTCGGGGCCCGGCGTTGCACCCGGATCGAACTGCGATGCCAATGTGGTCGGCTACGATCTCCTCTCCACATTCGTGGAACTCGCAGGCGGTCATCCTGAGCAATTGAAGGATGTGGATGGCGTTAGCCTGAAACCGCTTTTCGATGGCAAACTCCCCGCACGGTTCACCAAGCGCAGTCTTCATTTTCACTACCCGCATCACCGCAATACCGCCCTGCATTCGGCTGTGATTCGTGGTGACCACAAGTTTTTCCGTTTCTGGGAACGACCCGGTTCGATGTATCTCTACAATCTGGAAAACGACATCCACGAAGGCTCCAACGTGGCCAATGACTACGCAGCCATCGCTCGGGAACTCGACCGGGAGATGGATCGCCATTTTGCCGCCGTCAACGCCAGTCAGCCCAAACCGAATCCGAATGCCAATGCTACCTATAAGCCATACGACCCCGATGCTCCGGAGGCGGCGGCGCACGTCAATAACCCCGCAGCCAAGAAGCCTAACGATCCGGCGGCCAAGAAGCGGGAACGCCAGAAACGGCGTGATGCCAAAAAGAAAGCTCGCGACAGGTAGCGCTGACGGATCAGTTCTACTTTACGCGGCCGAAGAGTATCGGTTTGCGATTGCGTAGCCGAGGGTTGGCGCCTATTGGTAGGGCTACCCTGTTTCCCGGCGAGGACGATATCGGACCAGTTGCAGGGGGAGTCGGTATCACAATTTAATACGAAAACACTATGAATTACTCAAACGATTTCAAGCACGGCCTGTATCGCCGCGATCTAATCAAAGGCGCGGCGGCGGCCAGCCTGGGTATAGCGACCAGAGCTTTCGCAGCGCCGAAAGACTCTGGGAAACCTTCAAAGTCACCGAAGAGTGATTTGATCCAACGGGAAAATGCCAAGCTCGGCACTCGTGACTGGCTACTCACCAAGACGCGCACTGTACCCGGGAAGATCAATAATATCCTACTCAATGGGCGTAGTCAGGTGATTGAAGGGTACTGCTCCGCCAACAGCGTGCGGGCTGGGGAGAAGTTGCAGATCATGGTGAGTGCGAACCCGGAATCCGCGTTCAAGTTAGAGGTCTTTCGCACCGGTTACTACAACGGAGACGGGGCCCGGCTGATGAAACGTTTTGATTCGCTCAAAGGCATTACACAGCCGGATCCGCCTGTTGGTGTAAACTATGTGCGCGAATGCCAATGGGAACCGTCGGTGGAATTCGAAATCCCGAAAGATTGGCTGAGCGGCGTCTACCTGGGGAAGCTGACAGCAGAGAAGACCGGGACCCAGAGTTACGTCATCTTCATCGTCCGCGATGACCGCCCCTGCGATTTTCTCTTCCAATGCAGTGATCTGACCTGGTCGGCCTACAACCGCTGGCCGGCCGACTATTCCATCTACACCCCACATGAGGAGGGATACTCCACCATCGGTGTGCCCAGCGGGACGGTGAGTTTCGATCGGCCTTATGCCTTGTTCACCCATCCCGTGAACAAGATCAAGAAATCAGGCGGTTCGGGTGAATATCTGCCCTGGGAATTCCCCCTGGCCTTTTGGATGGAGCAACACGGTTACGATGTCTCCTATATTTCAAACATCGACACCCATGCTGACCCGGACGGCCTACTGCGCACGAAAGGATTCATTTCTGTGGGTCACGACGAGTACTGGACATTGGACATGTACAACAACGTTCTCAAAGCTCGTGATGAAGGAGTCAACCTGACCTTCTTCGGTGGCAATTCCGTTCTCTGTGTTGTTCCGATGCTGCCCGCCTGCAACGGGACGCCCAACCGGGCCACGCGGCGCGAAGGCTGGTTCATACCCGTGGCAGGTGAAATTCCGGAAGAGAAGAAACGAAATATTCTCAACCAGCCGGAATTTGAACCGAACATGGGGCCGGATGGGGCTCTGCTTATGGGAGGACGATTGGACAACCAACAACCCAGCGGACGCGGCATCGGCTCAGGCGATTGGACCTGTGCGATGCCAGAGCATTGGCTTTTCGAGAGCACAGGTATGAAGAAGGGAGAGTCGATCAAAGGTCTCCTCGGTTGGGAATGGCATGGCGCTCCCGCCATGGACCTGCCGGGCATGAGTATTGTTGCGAAAGGTGATGCCACGGTGAACAGAAAGGCCGTGGGGCACTACAGCGCCACGCTCTACGACGGCCCCAAGAACAACGTCATCTTCAACGCCGCCACCATCTGGTGGGCTAACGGTCTGTCCAGCCCCCCGGGGCATGTCAATCCATCAAGGCACGGGGTGACTCAACAAGGCCCGGACAAGCGCGTACAACAAATTACACATAACCTGTTCAAGCGAATGATCGCGTAAAGAATTTAAATGAAACGAACCACGGCACAGGTTCTGTCCGTTCTGTTGTTTTGCCTGGCATCGCACGCCGCCGAACAGACGCAACAAAAGCCCAACGTCCTCTTCATCGCCATCGATGATCTTAATGACTGGACGGGCATTTACCTGACCTTAATCAACACGTCGAAATGATGTTCTCGATAACGAACGAAATATAGAATATGATGAGAAACATGAACCACACAACGAGCAGCAGCGTATCATGAAGATGAGATTTTTGATGACATTGATGTTCGCCGGTCTGTGTGTCTCAGTGCCGAGGGCACAGGGTGCCGAGGGGCATGCGGGGGATTCTGGAAAAAAGGTCGCATCGATACCGGTAGATGTGTCGGCTTTTGCGCAGGAGATCGATCGGTTGGTGGCCGGCGAACTGAAGCGGCTCGAACAGGAGCCTCGCCCGGAGATTGACGATTACACCTTCTGCCGCCGCATCCACTTGGACGCCATCGGCCGAATTCCGACGATTGATGAGTTGGAGAGCTTCGTCAGCGATGACCGGTCAGACAAGCGCGCCCGGCTTATCGAACAGCTTCTCAATTCAAAGGGCTACAACAGCCACTGGTATAACTATTGGGCGGATCTTCTGCGGGTGAAGGATGTGGGAGACAAGCTGCATCACTCGGGGAATTTCTCGGAATGGATCAAGGATTCAGTTCGAGGCAACAAGCCATACAACGAGATGGCGCATGAGTTGATCAACGCAAGCGGCGAACTCTACAAGCCGGGCAATGGGGCCACCGGGTTCTACGCCCGTGAACCAATGCCATTGGATCATCTGGCCAATTCAGTGAAAACCTTTATGGGCATGAGCATTGAATGCGCCCAGTGTCACGACCACCCGTATGAGGATTGGACGCAGCAGGATTTTTACAAGCTGGCGGCGTTTGCTTCCAAGACTCACCTGCGAGTAGACCCATTGCCCAAGGATGAGAAGGAGACCTACGCTAAGGATCGTCGGATCCTGAAGCACCGGGATTTCGATGAGTGGATTGTCTACCGCGAATCCATTCGGGTGAAACATGCCGCCATCTATGGCACTGGCACTGGCTTCATGCGTTTGCCGCATGATTACCAGTACACGGATGGCGAGCCTCATCAGATCATGGAGGCGGATGTCCTCTTCGGCAACATGCCCAAGGTGAATTATCAGATGGCCAAGGAGAAGCTGGAGTCGCTTCCAAAGCATCATTTCGGACCAGGGATCAACGCCCGCAGATCCATGGCGGATTGGATGACTTCCGCGGACAATCCCATGTTTACGAAAGCGACGGTGAATCGCCTGTGGTACAAGATCATGGGAACAGAGCTGGTTGGTCAACCGGGCGGCTTGACTCTGGAAGAAATGGGGAAACATCCTGCGCTGACCAGGAAGCTGATCTCGATCATGAAAGCATCAAAGTACGATGCGAAAGTATTTCTGAGCGCTCTCTTCAATAGCCGAACCTATCAGAGCAAGATCCTGGCATTGAGCACCACGTCTCCGGCGTATGTCTTGGACGGACCTGTTGTCAGGCGTCTTGCGGCGGAAGTGATTGTCGATTCTTTCCTGAGCTTGAAAACGGAGACGCCAGACAAATACGTGGCGACTGAATTCCATTGGGACGGGTTCACTCACTTCTATGAGAAATCGCAGGATATGACAGTGAAGGATTTTGTCGATTATTCCGTCAAGGGACCGGGCCGGGGACGTTTTCAAGCCCGGGAAGAGAGAGAAGCTCAGGGGCGAAATGGTGATATGGGGCCGAATGAGTTATGGCGTGTATCTACATTTGGCCGGAATTACAGGAGGCATTGGATGGCTATGCTAATGGGAAAATCCAACCGTGAATTGATCGATGGTGTGAATCTGGAGCCGGATATTCCGCAGATTCTGTTCATGATGAACGGGCTTGGTATTCCCGAGGATGCCTTGATCTATCGCAAACTCAGCAGCGCTGCGAATCATAGGAAAAAAATGGAGCTCATCTGGAAGGCGATCTTGGGCCGCTTGCCCAGGGATTCGGAGGAGCCCTTGTTCAAGAATACGCCGGATGATGTGATGTGGGCTTTACTCAACTCCAATGAATTTAGATTTGGGAGATAAAAAGATGAATCGTAGAGATTTTATTTACCGTGTGGGCATGGCGGGAATGTCATTGCCGTGTTTGAATGCGACAGGGGCTTCGGCGCAGACCTCCAAAGCGAAGTCGGTCATTTATATTTTCCTGCAGGGAGGATTGAGCCAGTACGACAGTTTCAATGTTGAAGTCGATAAGCCTGTTCTCGGGAAATCGACCATCATCAAAAGCAATGTCGATGGAGTTCGGGTCAGCAACTATTACCCGAAGCTGGCCAGGCAGATGGACCAGGTTCTTGTGTTGAACGCCATGAAGACCAATCAAGGAGCTCATCCTGCGGGAATCTACAAGATGCTGACCGGCTACAATCCGCGTTCCACGGTCACTCATCCGGAATTGGGCGCCTGGGTGAACAAGTGTCTGACGAGAGAGCGGGACAGTCTTCCGAATTTCGTCAGCATCGGCAACGGGCGCGCTGGCAGCGCCGGCTTCTTCCCTGGGCAATGGGCGGCTCTGCCGGTCAAGGATCCTGACAAGGGAATTGATTTTGTTAAGCGAAACGAATCCTTAGGAGAGAACGCGTTCAAGAAGCGCCTCAATATTCTCGACTCCCTGAACAAGGATTTCGAAAAGGACTTTGGCTCCAAGGACACTCGATCTTATGTCGATACCTACGCTGGTTCGTTGAAGTTCATGAACTCGAACGACATCGATGCCTTTGAGCTGAAAAACGAGAATCCTCATATTGTTAATTTGTACGGCAAGAGCGAATTCAGCCGCAGCTGTCTCATGGCTGGACGTCTGGTGGAGCGCGGCGTGCGGTTCGTCAAAGTGAATCTGGGTGGATGGGATTACCACGATGGTATCTATGACAAGATGCCGGCCAATGCCAACAGACTTGATAGTGGTTTGTCCTCCCTGCTCACGCACTTGGGTCAGAAAGGATTGTTGGATTCCACGTTGGTCGTTGTGTCGACTGAGTTTGGCAGGAAGCCCGACGTGAATCCCAACAGGGGTAGGGATCATCATCCGGATGGCTTCACTTGTTTGATTGCGGGAGCCGGGGTGAAAGCCGGTCAAATCTACGGATCGACCACCAAGGACGGGAAGCATGCGGACGAGGATGTTTTGGATGTCACTGATTTCAACGCATCCATCGCCTGGCGTCTCGGCATTGATCCCGGCTATGAGGAGAACTCAGCAAGTGGTCGTCCCTTCGAACTGGCCAACAAGGGGAAGGCCCACAAGGAACTGTTTAGCTGAAATAGGGTGAGCGCATTCGCTCGATTCAAATCGCCTGGGCCAAGATGAATATCAATATGAAGACCATAAGAATTGCCGTGCTACTGCTGGCGCTCTCGCTTGCCCCAATCACCGTCTTCACGGCGAAGCAGCAACCGGATCGAACGTCAAATGCCAGTTCGACTCGAACTTTGCCCAACATTCTGTTCATCGTTTCCGATGATCATGGCTGGGGGGATTTGCCGTCGAATTGGGAGAAAACCGAAGTGCGACTTCCGACGCTGGATGCGCTGGCCGCGAAAGGTGTGCGGTTTCCGAACTACCATACCGTCCCGCTCTGCGGACCATCTCGCGCCTGCATATTTACCGGTCAATACTCAACGGAGAACGGGATGTGGCGCGGCCCCGGAAAGCAGCCTCTTGGATCGCCGGGATATCGAGGCATTAAGGGCGACGTGAAAATGCTTCCGGAGCATCTCGCCGAAGCCGGTTATAGAACGGGAGCCTTCGGGAAATGGCACCTGGGCGAGCTTGAAGGAGAAATTCCGAACGATCGCGGGTTCGACGAGTTTCGCGGGTTTCTCAAAGGGGCGCATCCCTATTGGATCAAGCCGGGCAGGTCGAAGATCATGCACAATCGCGAACCGGACCAAACCTCGGAGGGGCACACGACCGAGTTGTTCACTCAATGGGCTGAAAAGTTCATTCGAAAGAACGCCGCCAAGGATGATCCCTTCTTTTGTTACCTCGCTTACAACGCCGTGCACGGTCCGCTGCGCACCGATGAATCGAAGCCAGCCTCTGCGCCCGAGGCCTGGGTGAAAAAGGCCCTGGACCGGGGCGTCAGTTTCCTGCGCAGCGACTACGTCGCCATTCTCGAACACATGGATCACAACATCGGACGGTTGGTGGATCTGTTGGATGAGCTGGGCATCGCGGACAATACGCTCATCGTGTTCGTCAGTGACAACGGAGGCTGCACCATGGACGAAGGCGCAGCTGGCGGCAGATTCCCCGGAAACAATGGCCCATTCAGTGGGGGCAAAGCCACCACCTATCAGGGCGGCCTAAACGTGCCGTTCCTGATGAATTGGAAAGACCGACTACCCCAAGTGATGATCTCAAATGATCAGGTGATGCATTGCGATATCTTCGCCACCTTGCTGGACGTTGCGGGCATCTCGGTCCCGAAGATGAATGGCAGGAACCCGGTTCGCGGGATGTCCCTGATGCCTCACATGCTTTCGGCTGGAAAGAAAACCATCTCGGAGCGAAGTATGATCTTTGAACTATGGGGCAACATCGGTCTGCGAAAGGGGGATTACAAACTCTGGGGCGACATCGGGAGGGATTACTCCCCGGATTGGGACGCCCTTGTCGCCAAGTTGAAGCACGCTGATCTTGCCCTCTTCGATCTCAGCAAAGACGTCGCCGAGAAGAAAGATCTGCGAACGGAGCTCCCTAAGGTTTACGACTCGCTGAAGAAGGAGCTGATCAACCATCTTTCTAACATCAACACAGAGTATCCCGGCGGTGGAAGTCCCAAAGGTCTGAAAAAAGAGAAATCCAAACCCCAGACAACCACACCTAGCCCGGCACCGAAACGCGGGTCGCAGGATCAGTTCTTCAAGAATCGGGACCGGAATGAGGATGGAGTGATTGCGCTGGAAGAATACATCGGCAACCCAAAGGGTCGCAATGTTCCCGCCCTGACCAGGCGATTCAAGAAGATCGATTCAAATGGCGACGGCAAGCTGCAGCTGGACGAATTGAAGAAGTAAACAACCAGGAGCTTAACTATGGTAAAACATTGCGAACAGAACTCAGAACTTAGCCGCCGAGAACTCCTGAAGAGCACGGCCGTTGCCGGCCTGGTATTGACTGCTGGTGTCGGGGGCACATCCCAAAGCATCGCCGCGGCTCCGGCCGGTGGCAATCCCATCTGCAAAGAAAACGCCAAGCCCGGCACTCGCGACTGGTTGCTCACCAAGACCGACATCACGAAGAACGAACCGGTGGAGTTGTGGCGCTCCCCGCGCATCGAGGGTTACTGCTCGGTGACGAGTGTGAGCGCCGGCGACACGATCAAGATTATGGTGAGCACGAACCCGGTCTCCGAGTTCAGTCTGGAAATCTTCCGCACGGGGTATTACGGCGGCGATGGCGGACGGTTAATGAAGCGATTCGATTCGCTGGATGGCAAGACCCAACCCACTCCCCCGGTCGGCGAACGCAGACTACGTGAATGCAAGTGGGAACCATCGGTGGAATTTGAAATTCCCAAGGATTGGTTGAGCGGCGTCTATCTCGGCAAACTCACGGCGAAGAAAGGGGGAGTGCAGAGTTACGTCATTTTCATTGTGCGTGATGACCGGCCCTGCGACCTGCTTTTCCAGTGCAGCGACCTGACCTGGCTGGCCTACAATAGCTGGCCCACCAACGAGTATTCGCTGTACCACAACGACAAGAATGGTTACACGGGATATAAGAAAAGGAAGAAGTGGAGCACCGATGCAGTCGACACCGGTTGGGTGGATTTTGACCGTCCCTACTCGCAGTTCTGCCAGGATCATCTGGTCAAGAATCCCAAGTCCGTGGGTACGGGGGAATTTCTGCTTTTGGAATTCCCGCTCTCCTATTGGATCGAACAGCAGGGATACGATGTGTCCTACATTTCGAATGTAGATACCCACACGGACGGACCCGGACTAAAACGTGCCAAGGGTTTTATCTCCGTCGGACACGACGAGTATTGGACGCGAGAGATGTACGACAATGCCATTGCTGCCCGGGACGCAGGCGGTAACTTTGCCTTCCTGAGCGGCAACTCGGTCTGGGGTGTCGTGCCTTTGCTACCCTCCGCTGCAGGGAATCCTCACCGGATCATGCACCGCGCAGGCAAGTTCCTAGGCGAGGAGAACAGCAGGATGTTGCACAAGCGAAAAGGCTGGACCTCCACGTTTCCGGCCGGACCTGATGGAGCGTTGCTCATGGGGGGACGCACCGCCGGAATCGGCGGTGGCGATTGGACCTGCGCCAAGCCCGATCATTGGCTGTATGAAGGCACGGGGATGAAGGAAGGTGATAAGGTCGAAGGTCTCATCGGCTGGGAATATCACGGCTCTCCGATCAAGAATTTACCCGGCATGGAGGTCGTCGCTCACAGCGAGGTAAAAGCTGGCAAAGGAAAGCCTCGGTCTCCGCATGTCGCCACGGTCTACAACGGGCCCAAAGGCAATGTCGTATTCGACGCCGGGAGCATCTGGTGGGCGCAGGGCTTATCATCGCCTCCCGGTCACGTGCTCCCCGCCAATGGGGCCGCCCGGCCGCAAGACCCGGACAAGCGCGTGCAAAGCATGATGAAAAACGTGTTCGATCGGTTCATCAAGTAAATGCTAGGAAGCGAAAAAGGAACCATTGAAATGAAAATCCTGACAACAATCATCGCATCCATTTTGCTGATACAGAGCGCGGCCAACGCCAGTGAAGCAAATGATCCCGGCCAACAGGATAAGAAGCCAAATGTACTGTTCATCGCCATCGATGATCTGAATGACTGGACCGGCATGCTGAAGGGCAATCCACAGTCCCGGACGCCTCACATGGATAGGCTGGCTGCCAAGGGAATGCTATTTACCAATGCGCATTGTGCGGCGCCCGCCTGCGGTCCTTCACGGTCTGCCATCATGAGCGGGATCAGGCCGTCGACATCTGGGAATTACATCAACAAAAGTTCCCTGATCCATAACCCGATCCTGAACAACTCGGTTTTGCTGCCTGAGTTTTTCGGGCGGAATGGCTACTACGTTTGCGGCGCCGGAAAACTTTTTCACGGTTACCATTTCAATAATGAAGTAAAGGGTCGGGGCTTTGATGAGTATTACCCGAGCAAAACGCAGGACCTTCCTTCCTTCGAGGGACTCAAATTTGCATCCAAGTTGCCCCTGAACGGGTGGGCAAGGCAGGCGGATTGGGGACCATGCCTCCCGGGCGTAACGGTGGATGACCACCCCGATGGCAAGACCGCCAACTGGGCGACGAAGAAACTGCTTGGAGGAAATCTGAAAGAACCGTTCTTTCTGGGAGCCGGCATCTTTATGCCGCATCTGCCCAACTACGCGCCTCAGGAGTATTTCGACCGATTCCCTCTGGAGGACATCAAGCTTCCGGAAGGTTTCCGGGAAGATGACCTGGATGATGTGCCTGCGGCTCATGCCAAGATGGCTCACAATCCGTGGTTGAATAGAATCAGGGCGACGAATCAATGGAAGCCGGCGATCCAAGCCTACCTGGCGTGCACGGCCATGGTGGATGACCTCATTGGCCAGATCGTTGAGGCGCTTGAGAATTCCAAGTACGCCGGCAACACCATCATTGTGCTGTGGAGTGACCATGGCTTTCAGCTTGGAGAAAAAGAACGTTGGGCAAAATACTCCCTCTGGGAAAGGGCCACGCGAGTCAATATGGTATGGGTGGCACCGGGCGTGACCAAGCCGAGATCGACCAGCGCTAGGCCTGTGAACTTGCTCGATATTTATCCGACGCTGGCCTCCCTGACCGGGTGCACCCCGCCTGAAGGACAGCTGGAAGGGAACGATCTCTCTGTATTAATGAAGGACCCTGATGCTGCATGGGATGAAACGACTGTAACCACTTTCGGTTATAAGAATTACGGCGTTCGATCCGAACGGTATCGATATAATGTATACGAAGACGGAACAGAAGAGTTGTACGATCACGCGAAGGACAAGTGGGAATGGCTAAACCTCGCGGATAATCCTGAATACGCGACGATCAAAAAGAAGATGCTTAAAGAGATTCCCGCTCATCATGAACCCTACGGCGTTGCGTATAAAGTACCTAAGCGCAAACGGAAGGGCCAATAGATACATAGGATAACATTATGAAAGACTCCAAGAAATCTACGGCTGGCCTGCATCGGCGCGATCTCATCAAAGGCGTGACCGCCGCAGGTTTGGGCCTTGGGGCGGCGGGGTTAAACTGATGCTCGTCCCGATGAAAAGATTATTCAGCTTATTGATCGTGTTTTATTTTGCGGTAGTCATGCCGCTTCAAGCGGCTGAAAAGCGACTGCCTCTCAAGGGTGAAGTGTTCCTCATTCAGGAGAGTACTGCGTTCCTGATTCTGCCCGAAAAACCCAAGACAGGTAAACCGATCCCGTGGGTTTGGTACGCGCCAACCCTGCGTGGGTTGCCGTCAAATTCAGAGAAATGGATGTTCGAGCGGTTTCTTAAGGAGGGCATCGCCATTGCCGGTGTGGATGTGGGGGAATCCTATGGCAGCCCAAAGGGTCGGGCGGTGTACACCGCGCTGCATGAGTACCTGGTCAAGAAACGGGGCCTTGCCAAAGAGGCCTGTCTCTTGGGCCGGAGCCGGGGCGGTCTCATGCTGTATTGCTGGGCGGTGGAAAATCCGGAAAAGGTTCGCTGTATCACCGGCATTTACCCGGTTTGTAACATTGCCAGCTACCCCGGTCTCAAGCGTGCTTGCGGGGCTTATGGTTTAACCGCCGAGCAACTTGAGGCTGAGCTATCCAAACATAACCCCATTGATCGACTGGCTCCTTTGGCTAAGGCGAAGGTACCCATCTTCCATATTCACGGCGACAAGGACGGCGCCGTTCCCTTGGACAAAAATTCCGCCCTCATCAAGGAACGCTACGACAAGTTGGGTGGCTCCATGACGCTGGAGATCGTCAAGGGTCAGGGCCACAACATGTGGCTCGGCTGGTTCCAAAGCCAAAACTTGGTGGACTTCGTCATCACAAACGTCAAGATGCCGACCCGAAATCCATGAGAATTCTAATTTCAATTCTGATCTTCACCGCACTGTCCATTCAAGCTGCGCCCAAGCCACTGAAAATCTATCTGCTCGTGGGGCAGTCCAACATGCAGGGCCACGCGGCCGAGCGGACGCTGGAGCACTTGGGCATGGACCCGAAAACGGCGCCGTTGCTCAAGGCGATCCGCAATCCTGACGGCACCGCGAAACTACAGAAGGACGTGTGGATTTCTTCCATCGAACCCTCGCTGGAATCGGGCGAGAAATATGGGCGGTTGACCGTGGGCTACGGGGCAGGCGGGCGCGAGCCGAAGATCGGGCCGGAGCTGACCTTTGGCATCACCATGCAGGAACACGTGGGCGAGCCGATACTGTTGATTAAAACCTCGTGGGGCGGCAAGTCGTTAAACACGGACTTCCGCCCGCCGAGCGCCGGACCGTATGAATTCAACCAGCAACAACTGGAGAATTTTAAAAAGCGCGCCAAGAACGTGGCCGAGGCGCGCAAGGAAAAAACCGAGCGCACGGGAGTTTACTACCGCCTGATGTTGGAGCATATCCACAAAGTGTTGGCCGACATCCGGCGCGTGTATCCGGATTACGACGTCAAGGCGGGCTACGAGTTGGCCGGCTTTGTTTGGTTTCAGGGATGGAATGACATGGTAGACGGCAGCACCTATCCCACGCGCGGCCAGCCGGGGAGTTACGATGCCTACAGCAAAAACCTCGCGCATTTTATTCGCGACGTGCGCCGGGATTTGAAGGCACCGAAGCTGCCGTTCGTCATTGGCGTGATGGGCGCGGGCGGACCGATTGCCAAGTATGGCCCGGACCAAAAACGCTACGCCGGCATCCACGGCGAATTCCGCAAAGCCATGGCTGCGCCCGCCAAGCTGCCGGAATTCAAAGGCAACGTCACGGCGGTCTTCACTGAAAACTATTGGGACCTCCAACTCTCCGAACTCGTCAACCGCAATGGCAAGGTCAACGCCAAACGCCGCGAGTTGTCCAAGGACAAAACCCTCACCCGCGAGCAATGCGACAAAGCCGTCTCTGAATTCACCGCCAAACTATTCACCAAACGCGAACTCAAGATTTTGGAAGTCGGCACCTCCAACGCCGCCTACCACTACCTCGGCTCCGCCAAAATCCTAGCCCAAATCGGCAAAGCTTTTGCCAACGCACTGGCGGCAATGGAATAGCGCGGATAGCGCGCCCTACTTTTTCTCGCTGATGCAATAGAGGAAGCGGCGGCCCCGGATGAGTAGCTGGTTGCCTGCCAGTGCGGATGAGGAAACGATTTGTTCGCCGAGTTCGTTTTTGGCGATGACGTTGAGTTCGCGCGAGCGTTTGAGGACGAGTGTCACGCCGCTGCGATCGTTCAGATAGATTCGGCCGTCCGCTCCGACGGGTGACGCATAAATGTTCGTGAGGCCTTTGAGGCGTGTGCGGTCGATGTAGGTTTTACCGCTCTTGGCGTTCACGCAGGAGAGAAGCGCCTGGTTGGATTGGGTGAAGTAGAGCAGACCATCGTACAGGATCGGGGAAGGGACGTACGGTGTGCCACGGCGCTTGGTCCAGAGGATTTTATTGGAACCGGTGATATCTCCCTTGGCATTCAGCGGGATGGCCATCAAGGAGTAGCCTTTGTAGCCAGTCATGCAGTAAACGGTGTCGTCTTCGATGACCGGGCACGGAATGGCGTTGCCGGTGAGACCGGCGCATTTCCAGATCACCTTGCCGGAGTTCAGGTCGTAGCTGCGAACTTTGCCGGAAGCGGTGGTGATGACTTGTATTTTTCCGCTGTGCGAAACGATGGCCGGCGTGGCCCATGCGTTTTTTTCGTGGCGTTCAACCATCCAGAGCAATTTGCCGTTTTTGGCGTTGAGAACTTCGATGGAGGATTGTCGGGAGTGATCGCGGACGATGACGATTTTACCGTCGTGCACGACGGGCGAGCAGCCTTCGCCGAGGCTTGCACCCATTTTGATTTTTCCGAGGTTGCGTTCCCAGAGTTTATTCCCATTGAGGTCGTAGCAAAAGAGGCCAGCGGAGCCGAACCAGCAATACAGCCG